>Ga0209698_10006273_pt1 | contig 12669 bp, 12 predicted proteins | sample LitLauG_LLR_2012_FD_187203 | JGI IMG/M metagenome (GOLD analysis project Ga0209698, IMG submission 187203) | Freshwater sediment microbial communities from Pennsylvania, USA - Little Laurel Run_MetaG_LLR_2012 (SPAdes) (version 2) | ecosystem: Environmental > Aquatic > Freshwater > Creek >...
CCATGGCAGGGCTGACGAGGTGGGTGCGGCCGCCGGCGCCCTGCCGGCCCTCGAAATTGCGGTTGGACGTGGACGCGCAGCGCTCGCCGGGCTCGAGCCGGTCGTCGTTCATCGCCAGGCACATCGAACAGCCCGGCTCGCGCCATTCGAAACCGGCGGCGATGAAAACCTTGTCGAGCCCCTCGGCCTGCGCCTGCGCCTTGACCAGACCCGAACCCGGCACCACCAGCGCCAGTTTTACCGAGGGCGCAATGTGGCGTCCCTGCAGAACCTTGGCCGCGATGCGCAGGTCTTCTATGCGCGAATTGGTGCACGAACCGATGAACACCTTGTCGATGGCAATGGCGTCGATGGCCGTCCGCGGCGCCAGGCCCATGTACTGCAGGGCCCGCTCGATTCCGGCACGGCGCACGGGATCGGCTTCGGCCTCCGGGTCCGGAACGGCGCCGCCGATGGGCGTGACCATCTCAGGCGAGGTACCCCAGCTCACCTGCGGAACCAGCGAAGCGGCATCGATATCGATCACGCGGTCGTAGTGTGCATCCGGGTCGCTGCGCAGGGTTTTCCAGTGCGCCACTGCATCATCCCAGTCCGGGCCACGGGGTGCCATGGGCCGCCCGCGGACATAGTCGATCGTGCGGCCATCGACGGCGACCATGCCGGCACGTGCGCCCGCCTCGATGGCCATGTTGCACAGGGTCATGCGCGATTCGATGGACGCACTGCGGATGGCCGATCCGGCGAACTCGATGGCGTAACCCGTGCCACCCGCTGTTCCGATGCGGGCGATGAGGGCCAGGGCAAGGTCCTTGGTGCCAACGCCCGGACCGAAAGCGCCTTCGACCCGCACCAGCATGTTCTTGGACTTGCGGGCGATGAGGGTCTGGGTCGCCAGCACATGTTCCACCTCGGAGGTGCCGATGCCAAAGGCCAGCGCGCCCAGGGCGCCATGCGTGCTGGTGTGGGAGTCGCCGCAGACCAGCGTCATGCCCGGCAAGGTGGCACCCTGCTCCGGACCGATGACGTGGACGATGCCCTGGCGCCGGTCGAGGAAGGGGAAATAGGCGGCAGCGCCCACTGCGCGGATGTTGACGTCCAGGGTATCGATCTGGGCGCGCGAGGTGGGATCAGTCACGCCGTCGAGACCGCGCTCCCAGCCGCGGGTGGGCGTGTTGTGGTCGGCCGTGGCGACAATGGAGCTGGCCCGCCAGGGCTTGCGGCCGGCTACGCGCAGCCCTTCAAACGCCTGTGGACTGGTCACCTCATGCACGAGGTGGCGGTCGATGTACAACAGGGTGGTGCCGTCCGGCTCACTGCGGACGACGTGTTCGTCCCACAATTTGTCGTAAAGCGTGCGCGGACCAGCCATGGGGAATGCGACCTCGTGAAAGGTGAATTTAGCCCTCGATTATGCCATTGCCATCACCCTCACCCCAGCCCTCTCCCGCCGTGCGGGAGAGGCGGCACGCCTGGCCTCCGTGGCAACCGGCGCGCGCTGTGCGACTCCCCTCTCCCGCAGCGCGGGAGAGGGGCCGGGGGTGAGGGTAATAGCGTCAGGTAACTTTCCCAGCCACTGCAGCAACATCCAACCGTACATCCCCGTTCTGCGCCCTGTTCAACAGCGCATGATCCATCAGCACCAGCGCCAGCATGGCCTCGGCGATGGGTGTGGCGCGTATGCCGACGCAGGGATCGTGACGGCCCAGGGTGGCCACGGTGACCGCCTCGCCCGCACGATTGATGGACCTGCGCGCCAGGCGGATGCTGGAAGTGGGCTTGAGCGCGATGGATACGTCGATATCCTGCCCCGTCGAGATGCCGCCCAGGATGCCGCCGGCATGGTTGGACAGGAAGCCTTCCGGGGTGATCTCGTCACCGTGCACCGAGCCACGCTGGTGCACCACACCGAAGCCGTCGCCGATCTCCACGCCTTTGACGGCATTGATCGCCATCATCGCGCCCGCGATATCGGCATCGAGCTTGGCCGCCAGCGGCGCACCCAGTCCCGGCGGCACCGGTCCCGCGCACACACGCACGCGCGCCCCGCAGGAATCGCCGGCCTTGCGCAAGTCGTCCATGTAGGTCTCGAGCTGGTCGATGGCCGCGGCACTGGCCGAGAAAAAGGGATTGCGCGCGGTTTCGTCCCAGTTATCAAAGGGGACAACCACATCGCCCAGTTGCTGCAGGTGGCCGCGCACGACGGTTCCGTACCGCTCGCGCAGCCACTTCTTCGCAATGGCACCGGCGGCGACCATGGGAGCCGTGAGCCGCGCCGATGAGCGGCCGCCGCCGCGCGGGTCGCGCAGGCCGTACTTGCGCCAGTACGTGTAATCGGCATGACCCGGTCGGAAACTGTCCACCAGGTCGTCGTAGTCCTTGCTGCGCTGGTCCTGGTTGCGGATCAGCAGCGCGATGGGCGTGCCGGTGGTGAGGCCCTGGTAGACACCGGACAGTATCTCGACGCCGTCGGACTCGCGCCGCTGGGTGACGTGGCGCGACGTGCCGGGTTTGCGCCGGTCGAGTTCGGGTTGTATGTCCTCCGCGGCCAGCGGCATTCCGGGCGGGCAGCCGTCCACCACGCAGCCTATGGCCGGGCCGTGGGACTCGCCGAAGTTGGTGACGCAGAACACGCGGCCGAAGGTGGATCCGCTCATGGCGCTGGACTCTTATTGCATCTGGTTAGTCGGATCTTACCGATCCGGCGCCATGACCGGCCTCGCGGGCCTGCGCTCAGCCGGCAATAGCCCGTGCCAGCGCGGTTCCGGACAGGAACGCCGCCTCCACCCGGGCGCCACCGCACCAGTCGCCCGCGAGGCCTATGGCGCGATCGGCATCCCACAGAAAAGCCTGCGTCAGGGGTTCCGCCGCCAGGGCGGCGCCCCAGCGCAGCGCCACGCAGGACTTCTGGGCCAGGGGCCGAGCCAGTCGGGCCGCGAACGCGCGCTGCATCCAGCGTGCGGCTTCGTCCGCGGAGAGCTCGGCAAAGTTGTTCGACCAGGTGGGCCGGGCCTGCAGCAGCCAGCGCTCGGCGACGCCGTTGTCGGCGCTGCGCATGGGCTTGGAGGTTTCGCATGCCGCCCAGGCGATGATGGGATCGTCGTTGATGAAGGCCCCATTGAACTCGATGCCGCTGGGACGCGCCAGTGCCAGGCAAGCCGTCCAGCAGGCATCCCAGCGCAAGGGCTCGAGCACCGGTGCAAAGTCTGTTTCGGTCCGCACCAGCGGCAGCGCGTTGACCGAGGGTATGGCAAGCACCAGCCCGTCGTAGCCAGACGGATCGAGCACGACATCGCCCGCACCGTAGAGCATCCAGCCGTCGCCGGTGCGCGCGATGCGCGTGACCGTGGTGTTGAGGACAACGTCCTGGCCGCGAGCCATGAACGCGGCGATGCTCTGCATGGACGGCACGCCCACGTACCGGCTCGTGGTGGGCGCCAGGAAAACGCCTTGACCATTGCTGAGGTCCGCAAGGTTGACGTCCCAGGTCCGCAACAGGTCGGCACCGACCCAGGCGCGCACTTCACCGGCGAAAGCTTCGCTCTGGAATGTGAGGTACTGCGCACCGACGTCAAAGTTGCCGACATCCGTGACCAGGCAGGCAAGGCGGCCCCCGACGGCGCCACCCCGTTCGAAGATCCGGACATTGATACCCCGGGCCGCGAGCGCACGTGCGCACGTGAGGCCGGCGATTCCGGCACCAACGACGGCGAAACGGGCCGGCGCAGTCGCGCTGCCTATGGAAGAGGCCGTCATCAGCGAAAAGCGTGAGAGGGCCGGGGGCGGTCGCGGATGGAGTCCTTGGGCATGCGATTCTCGTAGCGTTGTTGCAGCACGGGTACCGCCCTGTTGTCAGAGGGATTACGCCATACCGGCAGTCTTGGGTTCTCCCGAATGTAACGCATGGCGCGCGTGCGCATCAATGAGATCAGGCCCCTGAAACCGGCCCAGTCTTCGCGATGCGGCAGATTTCCCGACGCGTTTCCGAACGCCGCCATCAAGCCGCGGCAGCCACCATCAACCGTTGGCGCTCTCCGGCTCGGGCCAGTCGCGGATGTAGTCCTTGAGCATGCGATTCTCATAGCCTTGTTCTTCGAGCACGGCCCGCGCCACGTCGTGAAAGGAGATCACGCCGGCCAGCGAGCCCTGGTCCATTACCGGCACGTAGCGCATGCGCTTGTCGAGCATCAATCGTCGCAGCGCATCGACGTCCGTGTGAGCGTCGACCACGGTGGGGTGCGGGTCCATGGAATCGCGAACCAGGCCTTTGCCCACCCGGCCATCGTTGAGCCGCAAGGCCTGGAAGACATCGCGGAACGTGAGCATCCCCGCGAGGCGGCCGTGATCCATGACCACGACCGAGCCGATATCGAATTCCGTCATCGTCTGGACCGCCGACCAGAGACTCGCATCCGGTTGAACGGTAAAGAGCGCATTCCCCTTGGCACGCAGTACGTCATTGGCATTCATTATTTTTCTCCGTTGAAGAGTCCCCGTTGAAAAAAGTCGGAACGCAATTCCGGCATCGATCCACAATACGGCAAGCAGGCGGCTTGCGGGGCGGTGCGCATGGCGCGGATACGGGGGCGGGCGCCGCAGTTGGCCGGCGGCAACAGCCCGGGCGCTCCCCTGCGGATCCCGAGCCGGCCGCGGTCGCCGCGATGCAGCAGAATTCCCCGGCATAATTGCAGCAAGCAACCCACCGGACCCCAATGGACGCGCGCGCAGATCTCTACGCCCCGATCGAGCCCTACGACAGCGGCATGTTGCCGCTCGACGACATCCACACCATGTATTGGGAAACGAGCGGCAACCCCAGTGGCGTGCCCGTCGTCTTTCTCCACGGGGGTCCCGGCGGCGGGTGCGCTCCCGAGCACCGGCGCTTTTTCGATCCGTCTTTCTTTCGAGTGATCTTGTACGACCAGCGCGGAGCCGGCGCGTCCACACCGTTTGCCGATGTAACCAACAACACCACCCCGCATCTCGTCGCCGACCTGGAAAAACTGCGCGAGTACCTGGGCATTTCGCAATGGCTGCTGTTCGGCGGCTCCTGGGGGAGCACGCTGGCGCTAGCCTACGGCCAGGCCCACCCGCAGCGCGCCCTGGGGTTTGTGCTGCGTGGCGTATTTCTCGGCCGGACCAGCGAAGTGGACTGGTTTTTCCACGGCGCCCGCCAGTTGCAGCCCGAGGCATCGCGGCGCTTTGTCGAAATGCTGCCCGAGGCCGAACGCAGCGACGTGCTTCACGGCTACCTGCGCAGGCTGTTCGACCCCGATCCCCTGGTCCACCTGCCGTTTGCCCGCGCCTGGAGCGAATACGAAGGCACGTGTTCGACCCTGGTGCCCAATCCCGAAATGGTGCGCGAGTTCTCCGACGATGCCCTGGCACTGGCGCGTCTCGAAGCCCATTTTTTTGCACACCAGTGTTTCCTCGCGCCCAATCAATTGCTGGCCAATCTGTATCGCATCCAGCATCTGCCTGCCTCGATCGTGCACTCGCGCTACGACGTGGTATGCCCCATCGTCAGCGCGGATGAACTGGCGCGGTCCTGGCCGGGCGCACGCTACACCGTGGTTCCCGATGCCGGACATTCGGTGTGGGAGCCCTCGGTGCGCACGGCCGTCGTTCGGGAGGTAGAGCACTTCAAGCGGCGCTTTGCCGCACAATCGCGCCCTGCCTTGCGGCCGCGTTGATCCCCTGCCCCTGAGATGGCGCCCACCGGGACGCAGCATTTCCCCGCAGGCGGCCGCCCGTCAGGCGCGCGGCCGCTCGGGGCGCCGTCGTTCGTGGCGGCTCGGTTCGCCCTCTGGTTCGTTGCATTGTTCGTCATTTGCTGGAGCGTGCTGCCGGAACTGCTGCAAACCGTGCCCCACGCCGATAACGTCGAGCAACTGAACTGGGCGCATGCGCTGCAATGGGGCTATCTCAAGCATCCACCGCTGCCCACCGCATTGCTCTGGACCGCTTCGGCTGCCGTCGGACCCAGCGCCTTCCTCACCTACTTCCTGGCCATGGCCTGTGTTGGCGCCAGCCTGCTGATCATCTGGCGCTGCGTCCTGGTACTGGGCGGGCCGGGCGCCAGCAACATGGCGTTGACGGCGCTGCTGCTGACCAGCGCGGATTACTACCTCATGGGGCGCGGTTCCTTCCTCAATCACAACACGGTAATGCTGCCCTTTGTCGCCGCCAGCGCGTGGGCCGTCTTGCAGATCGTGCGCGACGCGCCGGGCCAGCCCGCCTGGCGGCCGTGGTTGTTGCTGGGCCTGGTGCAGGCGCTGGGACTGCTCACCAAATATCAGATGGCCATCATCATCGCCGCCAATGCGGCAGCCCTGCTGGCCTGCGGCCCATGGCGGCAGCCCGGCCGCGCCGGCGCTTTTGCCGGCCACGTGCTGCTGTGCGCCGTGGCCACGGCCCTTCCCCTGCTGCCGCATTTTTTCTGGCTGCAGCAGCATGCGTTCTCCAGCTTCACGTACGCGGAGCACAACCTGCTCGCCGACTTGCCGATCTTGCAGCGCATCGGGCACACCCTGGGTTTCCTCGTGCAACAGGTCGGACGCCTGGCGCCTGCTGCCGTGGCCCTCGGTCTGGCGCTGCTCCTGCAACGGCGGCAGATGCAGGATGCTGCGAGTGCTCCCGGCGGCCCGACGGCGATCCCCATGGTAGCGGCAGTGGAGCGGAAGCTGGCGCGGGCACTGCTCTACCTGGCATGCGTTCCCCTGGGCATCGTGGTGGGCCTGGCGCTGGTGGGCGGCGTGGCACCGCAGAACCATTGGGGTGCGTCGGCAACCTTGCTGTTGCCGCTCCTCCTCGCCACCCGCCTGCCGGCCGCCCGGGCGTTGCGCCCAGTGGCGGCGCTGGCTGGCGTACTGACGGTTCAGGTCGTCGCCGTCATCTGGAACGTTGTTGTCGCCTTCCAGGCCCCGGGCTTCCACCATCGCTTCCCCGCGCCAGCGCTGGCGGCCCTGGCGCAGGACTATTGGCGGCAGCACGAGCCAGGACCGCTGCGCGTCGTGGTCGGACCGGACTGGGATGCCGGGGCCATTGCGCTTTTCCTGCCGGGCCACCCCGCCGTGCTGGCCAGCGGCAATCGCGGACAGGCCCCCTGGGTGACCGACGACGAGCTCGAGCACTGCGGCGCCCTCATCTTCTGGCGGCCGGAGCAGGCAGCGCAGGACCAGGTGGGAGCGGCCATTGCCGCCCGTATCGAGTACCCGGTAACCCTGCAAAGCCCGGCGCGATACGGCGGCGTTTCCACGATTGCCGCCGGCATCCTGGCGCCGACAGCGCCCGGATGCGGCGGGACAGCGCCATGAACGCCTTCATGCGCCTACACGCTGGCCTGCTGGCCGGGTTTTGCCGGACCGTGGATGCCATCAATGAAAAATTGAGCTGGGTCGCCGCTGCAGCGGTATTGGCGGCGTGCCTGATCAGCGCCGGCAATGCGGTCTTGCGCTACACCTGGGACCTATCGTCCAACGCCTGGCTGGAGATCCAGTGGTACTTGTTCGCGACCACGGTGATGCTGGGCGCGCCTTGCGTACTGCGCCGCAATGAACATGTACGGGTTGATATCTTCTATGCACGGCTGCCACGGCGATGGGCCATGGCGGCCGACATCGCCGGACTGCTGCTTTTCCTGCTGCCGGTGACCATCCTGCTGGCGGCGCTCTCCTGGCCGGTCTTTGCACGTGCTCTGGCCAGCGGGGAAGTATCTTCCAATGCCGGTGGATTGATACGCTGGCCCGCCCTGTTGCTGCTGCCCCTGGGGTTCGGGCTGGTGGCCTTGCAGGGGGTCGCGGAAATCATCAAGCGCGTCCTGTATCTGGCCGCGTCGCCGGATGTCGACGCCGCTGCAGGCGCCGGTGGCGACGCGCACGGCGACCTGCTGGCGGCCACCTACGAAAAACCCCTGCAGTAGATCGGCGCCGGGCCAGCAGCATGCACATGGAAAATTTCCCTCCCGTGATGTTCGCGGGCTTGGTCGTCATCATGCTGCTGGGCTTTCCGGTTGCGTTCTCGCTGGCCGCCCTGGGCCTGGCTTGTGCCGCCTACGCCATTACCATGGGCTGGTTCGAACCTGTGTTCCTGGTGAACCTGCCGCTCAACATCTTCAACATCCTGTCCAACGACCTGCTGCTGGCGATCCCCTTTTTCACGATGATGGGCAGCATTCTCGAGAAGTGCGGGCTGGCCGAGGACATGCTCGATTCCATGGGCCAGCTCTTTGGCACGGTGCGCGGCGGACTGGGCTATTCGGTGATCATCGTCGGGTTCATCCTGGGGGCTATCACCGGCACGGTGGCGGGCCAGATCATCGCCATGGCGCTCATCGCCATGCCGGTGATGATCCGCTACGGCTACAACCTGCGCTACACGACCGGCGTGCTCGCAGCCTCCGGCACCATCACCCAGCTCGTGCCACCCTCGCTCGTGCTCATCGTCCTCGCCGACCAGCTCGGCAAACCCGTGGGCGAAATGTACAAGGGCGCGTGGGGCCCCTCGATCCTGCAGGTGCTGATATTTGCCCTGTACACCTTCGCACTGGGCGTGTTCCGTCCCAGCCACGTGCCCGGTATCGAGCGCAGCGACATCACCGAGACGCGCGCCCAGCTCTGGCTGCGCTGCCTGCGCGGCATCCTCCCCTCGGCGGCGCTGATCTTTACGGTGCTGGGCAGCATGGGCGGCCTGCCATGGATGGACACGGCCATCTGCACGCCCACCGAAGCCGGCGCCATGGGCGTGGTGGGCGCCCTGCTGCTCGCGGCGCTGCACCGACGCCTGACCTGGCCGCTGTTGCGCGACTCCATGAGTGGCACCATGCGCATCACCGCCATGGTGGTCTTCATCCTCATCGGTTCGCGCGTCTTTTCTCTGGTCTTTCAGGGCGTGGACGGTGCGCGCTGGATCGAAAACCAGCTTACCGCGCTGCCCGGCGGCACGGTGGGCTTCCTCATCTTCGTCAACGTGTTCATCTTCTTCCTGGCGTTCTTCCTCGATTTCTTCGAGATCGCCTTCATCATCATCCCGATGATCGGCCCCGTTGCCGACAAGATGGGCATCGACCTGGTGTGGTTTGGCGTGATGCTGTGTGTGAACATGCAGACCAGCTTCATGCACCCGCCATTTGGCTTCGCGCTCTTCTATCTGCGCGGCATCGCCGACACGCTGTTCAAGGAAAAGCGCATACCGCGTCCCGTTCCGTCGGCCGATATCTACTGGGGCGCCCTGCCCTGGGTGGCCATGCAGCTCATTCTCGTGGTGATCGTGATTTTCGTGCCCAAGTCGGTGACGATCTTCCTTGACAAGGCGCAGAAGGTGGATCTGGACAAGGTCCACATCGAAGCGCCCCTGCCCGAGCGCCGTCCGGACGACACCAACCTGGACGATCTGTTCAAGCGCAGCGGTGACGGGAACGCGCCTGCGGGCAAGTAATGCCCGTGACTAGCGTCTTTCAAAGGGATTTAGTACCTCAACACCGAACTGCACAAAATCGCTGGTGTTTCGCGTCACCACCACAAGTTGATGCAACTTTGCTGTAGCAGCAATCATTGCATCCTCGTAGTAACTCTCGGATTTCCCGTGCATGAGCCTGGCGAAGGTTCTAAAAACCTCGCCGGTCATCGGGAGGATGCTGTACGAGCCGGCGACCAGATCGGCCCATTCCTCGATCATCTGGGCTTTGGGTGCATCCTGTTCACGGACGCGCTCGATGCCCGACTGGATTTCTCCCAGTGTGACGGCGGACAGGTGCAGATCCCCATCCGGAACCGATTGCAACCAGGCAAGAACACCGCTGTGCGGTCGGGGCTTGCGCAGCTCCGAAACGGCATTCGTGTCGAGTAGATACATTTCAGGCAAGACTGGCAGGTTTGCGCCGACGAACTGGCCTGCGCTCCGGAGTAAGGTGATAGGTGCGGGCAACATCCGACAGCAAAAGTGCCTTGAGAGACGGGCGCGCCTGCGATTGCAGCCGCTGCCATTGGTCCAGCGGCACAAGCACTGCGGTCGGGAGCCCCCTGCGCGTGACCAACTGCGGCCCCTCTGCCATGCACGTCTCGAGAAATTCACTGAAACGGGATTTTGCGTCTTGAACGGGCCAGGATTTCATTGCCATCGCTTTTTAACTAGTCATGTGACTAGTTTAATCAGACTCTATCATCGAGATCAATCCCACCAAGGGTTGTGCTGGTTTCCCGCATGACGATTGGTTGCCGACCGATGAATTCGGACCACGCCCGGTATATCGATCCCATACGCTGGGCTCCGCTGCAGTGCCCGGCGCCGAAGTAAAATTGATTGGGTCGATTAATAAAATCGCATTTCGTCGTTAGATCGATTACCTGGGGGACACTATATTCAGGCCCAAGGATCGTAGTGCAGTGCCGCCTTGGGTTGTGACCGCCGGATTGCGGCGCATTGATGTAGGAATGAACGCCCCATTTCTTGTACAGAGGAACCCGCGATGAACACCAAAAAATCCAAGACCGCCTCCAAGATCGATATCGGCATTTCCGCCGCCGACCGGGGCAAGATCGCCACCGGGCTTTCCAAGCTGCTGGCCGACAGCTACACCCTGTACCTCATGACGCACAATTTCCACTGGAATGTCACGGGGCCGATGTTCAATACCCTGCACGTGATGTTCATGCAGCAGTACACCGAGCAATGGAACGCCCTTGACCTCATTGCGGAGCGCATCCGCGCACTGGGCCACCCGGCACCCGGCACCTATGCCGAATTTGCCAAGCTCGCGTCCATCAAGGAAAAGCCGGGCGTGCCCAAGGCCATGAACATGATCGCCCTGCTGGTCGACGCGCAAGAATCCACGGCACGAACCGCGCGCGCGTTGTTTCCCGTGGTGGAAAAAGCCAGCGACCAGCCCACCATGGACCTGCTGACCCAGCGGCTGGATATACACGAGAAGACTGCGTGGATGTTGCGGAGCCTGCTGGAGGAGTGATCAACGCGCGGTAAAAAAACTTCGCACGTCAACGACGTAGCGCGCAGTGCGGCCCGGATGCCCGGTGTGGGCAGCCGGGCCGAACGGCGCGCGGCGCCGAGCACCACGGTTCATCGACCACCCTCAAATAGCCCGCGCCTCGTAGGGCGCGGTCGCTGCGGTGGCGTGAAGCGATGCTGCGCGAAATCCCACCCTCACCCCAGCCCTCTCCCGCCCTGCGGGAGAGGGAGCATTCATCCCAGCAGAACGGGTAAATCCAGCGGGGCAACAAGTAAAAAATCTGGCGTGCCGACTAGAGCTTCTGCTCCTGCATGAAACTATCAAACCCCATCTCGGCAAACCGGAACCACAGGTTCTGATCCCGGCGGAAGTTGTTGTAGTCGGTGTAGACCTTCTTCCACGCCGGATTCTTCGCCGACAACTCCTCGTAATACTCCATCGACGCCTTGAACGCGGCGTTCATCAGATCGCGCGGAAAGGCGTGCAGCTTGGTGCCGCCCGCGTAGAGCTCCTTGAGCGCCTGGGGATTCTTCACGTCGTAGTTGGCCTGGACATCGATGTTGGCCTGCGCCGCGGCCGCTTCGATCATGGCCTTGTAGGACGCCGGCAGGGCATCCCAGGCCTTGATGTTGATGAAGTAATCAAGCTGGGCGCCGCCCTCCCAAAACGACGGGTAGTAGTAATGCGGCGCGATCTTGTTGAACCCCAGCTTCAGGTCATCATAGGGGCCCACGAACTCGGCCGCATCGATGGTGCCCTTCTCCAGCGCGGCATAGATATCCCCGGCCGGTATGTTCTGCGGCACGCCGCCGATGCGCTCGATGATGCGGCCGCCGAATCCGCCGATGCGCATCTTCAGGCCCTTCATGTCGGCCAGCGACTTGACCTCCTTGCGGAACCAGCCACCCATCTGCGCTCCGGTATTGCCCCCCGGAAAATTGATGATGTTGTAGTTGCGGTAGAACTCGCGCATCAGCGACAGCCCATTGCCGTGATACATCCAGGCATTGGTCTGGCGCGAGTTCAGTCCGAACGGGATGGCGCAACCCAGAGCAAAGGTTTCGTCCTTACCAAAGAAGTAGTAGGCCGCCGTCTGGGCCATTTCCACTGCACCCTGCTGTACCGCATCGACCACGCCGAACGCGGGCGTGATCTCGCCCGCGGCATGCACGGAGATCTGGAACCGGCCCTCGCTCATCAACGCAACCTGGCGAGCAAAAACTTCTGCGCTGCCAAATACGGTGTCAAGGTTCTTGGGAAAGCTCGATACCAGGCGCCAGCGGATGGCGGGTTCGGCGGCCGTTGCCCGGGCCGCAAGCGCGGCGGTCCCGGCGGCGACGCCGGCGGCGCCGGCACGGGATAGAAACGATCTGCGTTGCATGGTGGATCTCCAAATGCGCGGGCATGGCAAAAATGGCAAGCGGCAAGCCGTCAAGAGCGCGGAAACGCCGTACGCGACCGCGCTTGCCGTGCAGCGTGCTGCTGTCTGCGCACGACCATGCCGCCCGGATTATGCCGTGGACGCCCGCTACGCAGCGGTCACGCGCACTGCAACGCGCAACTGGTGCTCGCCCCCGCCCTGCACCACACCACGCAAGGGCGCAACGTCGCCGTAATCACGACCCACCGCCAGGCGTACGTGGCCGCTGCCCGGGATGAGGTCGTTGGTCGGATCGAGTTCGACCCAGCCAAAGCGGGGACAATAGACC
>Ga0209698_10006276_pt1 | contig 12666 bp, 10 predicted proteins | sample LitLauG_LLR_2012_FD_187203 | JGI IMG/M metagenome (GOLD analysis project Ga0209698, IMG submission 187203) | Freshwater sediment microbial communities from Pennsylvania, USA - Little Laurel Run_MetaG_LLR_2012 (SPAdes) (version 2) | ecosystem: Environmental > Aquatic > Freshwater > Creek >...
GTCTACGGCTCGACTCCACCGAACAACCCACATCCTTATCCCTGGATGAACTCGCTCTTCCAGGACGGCGTGACCATTGGCTGGCTGCTGGGCGAGAGCTTCATCGTCGATCACGGCCGCCGCTCCGTCATCCCCGAGCGGCTTGCCGATGCGCTGCTCAGCCGCGAAAAGGACGTCATTACACCGCAGGAGTACTACAACTACACGCATTTTAGCGACACGCTCATGACCGATCTCGAGGTCCTGGAACTGCCCAAGGTATGGGCGGTTGGTGGCGATGGGGGCATGGGCGATATCGGCTATCAGAACACGTCGAAGGTGATTCTCCAGAATCGTCCGAACGTGAAGGTAGTCATGCTCGATACCCAGGTTTACTCCAACACTGGAGGCCAGAACTCCGATTCCACGCCCATGCTGGGTGGCAATGACATGAACGTCTTCGGAGCGGCGACCCAGGGCAAGACCACCGAAAAGAAGACCGTCGCCGAGACATTCCTGGCGGGGCATGGATCGCCCTTCGTAGCGCAGGTCTCCATTGCGAACCCGCCGAAGTTGTTGCGGGCGATTCTCGATGGCCTCGAGTATCGCGGAACCGCATTTTTGCAGTGCTTCACCACTTGCCAGCCGGAGCACGGCGTGGGCGACGACATGGCGCTCACCCAGGCGCAGCGCGTGCGCGACTCGCGGGGCGCGCCGGAGTTCGTCTTCAATCCGCGGCTCGGCGAAACCTATGCGGAAACGCTCGATCTCAAGGGCAATCCCTCGCCCGATAAGGACTGGTACGAGTCGAAGGCGAAGGGCACGGAAGAGGTTTCGCACTATACCGTCGCCCACTGGTGCTTTACCGAGGCCAGATTCCGCAACCACTTCAAGAAGATCAAAAAAGAACAGGCGGAGAAGCTGATTCCGCTGGAAAACATGTTGCTTCGCATTACGCAGCAGGATGTCGTCTATCGCCGCTACCTGCTTCCCGAACACCGCTCCTACGTCCCCGACTTCGGCGTGTACATCAAAGTCCAGGGCGCGAAAGGAGACGTTGAGTACCGGGCGCTCTCGCAGCAGCTCGTACTGTTCTCGGTCGAGCGTCGCAAAGCGTGGCGGATGCTGCAAAGCAAAGCGGGCATCGTAAACAAAGACTACGTCGCCCAAAGAGCGATTCTGGCCGATGTTGATGCGGGAAAGATTTCCCAGGAGGAGCTGTTCGCATCTGGGGGGCAGTTGCTGAGGGATCGCCTGCAACCCGCCGGCGTAGCGAAGTCGGTCGAACCAAGGCGGGATCCGGTTTTGGCCTCTTAACAAACTCTGCCTTGGCTTGTTTGATGAACTTCAATATAAATGTTGCGGGGCAGTTCTCGGTATTGCGCAGTGTCCTAAACACTGTGTTGCTGCTCGCTCTTATGGCCCTTTTCTAGGACACTACCGACCTGAGGACTTCGTGTGCGCTGTAGGAAGATTCAATTGAACACGGAAACTGCGTTCAGCCTGTGCGCTTAATCACAGACAGAATGGTTTGAACCGGCTAGTGTGAAGGTGCGCATCTGTCTCTTCCGCTCTCTCAGGCGACGCAGGTGCGATCAATGTGCGATCCAGCACGACGGCCGTTGCGCCATAGAGGAGGTTCCCATGCCCCTCGATTCACTGGAACTACGTACCTCTCTCCAACGGGTGCTTGTCGGTCTGATCTTGATTCTGGTTCCGCTCACCGTGTTCGGCTTCTATGTCGCGTTGCAGGGAGACAGCCAGATTCGCCAGATGGCCGGCGAAAATATCCGCTCCGCGACGCGCAGCGCGGCTGAGCTCACCTCCGAGTTCATCGCAGTGCGCTTGCGGGACGTGAGCGTGATCGCCAACAACCCTGGTGTCGTTCAGGCAGTTGCTGCCGCGAACCACCAATACGAGCGCCTTCCCGACGATGCCGTTATGAGCAAGCTCGAAGCCACCGAGCAGAAATGGAACAACTCGGAGGGCGATGCCTTGGCGAGAAACATCCTTGCCTCCGATTTGGCCCGCCAACTCCGTCGTATGCGGGAACTGAATCCAGGCTTGCTTAAAATCACCGTGGCGGATGCCAGCGGCGCCACCATCGCGGCCACGGACAAGCCGGTGCACTACTTTCAGACGGATCGCGGGTACTGGGCAGTGCTGTATTCCCAAGGGCAGGGCGCAATCCACGTGGCCGATCTGCGCTATGACGAACCGAACCGGCTGCCGTACATAAGCATCGCCTACCCCATCCTGCAGGAAAGCACCGGCCGGTTCATCGGCGCGGTCACTTCTCTGGTCGATGTCTCGTCCCTGTTTGCGCAACTGGACCGGCAGCAGATCGGACGTACCGGGCGCCTCTTCCTGGTGCGCGACGATGGAATCGTGATCCAGGCACCCGGCGTAACCCCAGGGATGAAGATGCACTCCGAGGAATACAGCGCGATCCGTGACTCTCTCGGGAGCCTGCGGGGTCGCGAAACCGGATACCTGTTCACCACGTTTTCCAAGGGCGAGAAATATCTCGTCGGTTTCGCTGATGTCGGATTGAAGGAGGCATTCCCCAACATTCCCTGGGTTGTCGTGGCCAGTCAGGAAGAGCGCGAGATCACAGGTCCCATCCGAAATGTGACTGCTTTCGCGCTCTTCGTCATGATTCTGTCGTTGTTGATGCTTAGTTTGCTCGCGGCGTACGTGTTCCTGCATCGCGTGCAGAAATTGGAGGATATTGAGACGCCCCCGGAAGATAAACCGCGTCCCGCAGCGGCGTGAAAACGCGGGGGCTTTGGGCAGGCGATTGGCCTAGTCTGGAACAGAGCTGATGTACTGTATCGGAGAATTTTATGGTGCTCGCATCGGAATTGAAACCGGGCATGGTGGTTCGGGTCGAAGAGCAGGTCTACCGCGTTCTCGCAGTTGAATCCAAGGCTGCGATCGCGAAGCTGGGCGGCCTGGTCAAGGCCGAGTTGAGCAACGTAGGGACGGGCCGCTTGTGGGAAGCTCGCTTCCGGCCCCAGGAGCGACTGGAAGAGCTCCAGGTCGAGCGCAACATCATGGAGTTTCTCTATCGTACCGGAGATGCCTGCACGTTCATGAATCCGCACACCTACGAGCAGGTTGAGGTGCCGTGCGAAATCCTGGGACCGGCTGAGAGGTTCCTCCAGTCCGGCACAGCGGTTCCGCTGGATTTTTTCGAAGGCAAGCCAATCAGCGCCGTTTTGCCCGATATTGTTGAGGCTCGTGTGGTGCAAACAACCCCGCCGGCTCACTCGCAACAGGACAGCGCCTGGAAAGAAGCTACGCTCGAGAATGGCCTTGTGATCCACGTTCCACTCTTCATTGGTCCGGGGGAGAATGTGCGGGTGGAACTGCGGACCGGCCGTTACCTGGAACGGGTGCACGCGGAACGGAAGCGAACTGCATAAGTTAGCGTTTTTTGACAAGGTGTTAGGAGATCCTGGAGTGGATGGCCGTGCATGGGTCTTCCGGAAGATACAAGGTCCTTGGGAAGCGGAGTACGCACGATGGAATTCTTTTGCAAGACCTGTGGCAAGCGAAAGGGTGATGCCGAAGGCTGGCTCCTGGGCTTCGAAGGCTCAGGAAAGCCAGGGCCGGTCATGAAATACACCGTCAACCTGTTCGGTAAGTGGGATGAGCAGCGTGCCAGTGAGCGGAATGCCCTGCATTTTTGCTCGACCGCGTGCCAAAACAAGTATGTGTCGGAAAACTACGGAGACGACACGTGGGCAACGTAGTTATCCCTGGCCGGCTCCCCTCGCGGATTCCATACCGGTACCGCGTCTGAGACAGAATCGATCCGGCAGACGATTCGTCGTGCCCTATCACGGTAGTAGGTTTGCTGCGTCACAGCAGTGATTGACGGGGGTCACTGCGGGCCGACAAAGAGAGGAGTAGCGTAAGAATGGATTTGTTTACCCCATTGCTGCCGTTTCCAAGTGTGCGGCTGGCTTGGTGGTGAATCTGAAAGTTGCCGGACGGACACTGGGAGGGGACAAGCCCATGAGAGATCCGCCCTCCTACGAGCAAATCAACACGAATTTCGACTGGACGATAGCCGAGCGCGAGCTAGGCTATCGGCCGGGCGATGTAATCAACATTGGTTGGATGTGCAGTGACCGTCTGTGCCAACTTGGCCTGGCAGAGAAGTCGGCGCTGCTCTGGGAAGACTATCAGAGCAACCAGAAGCGCTTCACGTATAACGATCTTCGTGTCTGCTCCAACACCATCGCCCATTTCCTAGCCAGCCTCGGAGTTCTCCCCGGCGAGCGCGTGTGCCTGCTTCTGGACCGCATACCCGAACTGTACATCGGTTTTCTGGGCATCCTGAAAATGGGCGCGGTGGCCCAGCCTCTGTTTTCGGCCTTTGGAGACGAATCTCTTTGTGTGCGGCTCAAAGACGCTGCGACGTCGGCAATCATCACACAAAAGAAACATCTCCATAAGATCCGCAAGATTCGGGAGCGGCTCCCGAACTTGCGGCACTGCATCGTGGTGGATGTGCCCCAGGCGTCTCTCCAGGAACACGAGACAGCCTTCGCGATGGAACAAGCGCCGCCCATCGAGCATTTTTCAATCTACCCGACAAAGGCCGAATCTCCGTCGGTTCTGCACTACACCTCTGGCACAACTGGTCAGCCCAAGGGTGCGCAGCACGTCCACTACTCGATCGTTTCGCAATATCTCACCGCGAAATGGGTCCTAGACTTTCGACCGGACGACATTTATTGGTGCAACGCCGATCCGGGCTGGGTGACCGGCACGTCCTACGGCATCATCGGTCCCTGGGCGAACGGGATTACGCAAGCAGTTCTGGACTCCGGTTTCAACGCCGAGAAATGGTACGAGTTCATCGAAAAGTATCGCGTTACCGTTTGGTATTCGGCGCCGACCGCGATTCGCCTGCTCATGAAGGAGGGAGCGGAAATCGTCCGCAAGCATGATCTATCCAGCCTGCGCTATCTGGCCAGCGTGGGCGAACCGCTGAACCCCGAGGCCGTGATCTGGTCGAAAGAGGTCTTCGGGAGACCGTTTCACGACACGTTCTGGCAGACCGAAACTGGCTGCATCGTGATTGCGAACTTCCCTGGGATGGAAATCAAGCCCGGCTCGATGGGCAAGCCGTTTCCGGGAATCACCGCAACGGTGCTGGATCCGAAGACCTACGAACCGGTGAATCGGGCGGCCGCAGCAGGGCTGATTGCGCTTCGGCCAGGCTGGCCGTCGCAGATTCGCGGCTATTGGAACAACGCCGCCGGATACCAGGCGAAATTCAGGAATGGATGGTACCTGTGTGGCGACCGCGCCTCCATCGACGCGGATGGTTATTTCTGGTTCATGGGGCGCGATGACGATGTCATCAACACCGGCGGGCACTTGGTCGGCCCCTTCGAAGTCGAATCGGCTCTCCTGGGATGCCCGGCGGTCGCCGAGTCTGCCGCCGTCGCGAAACCCGATCCCGTCAATATGGAAGTTGTGAAAGCGTACGTGACCGTGAAGCGGGGTTTTCAACCATCCGCTGACCTTGAACTGGAAATCATGAACCATATTCGCAAGCGGCTGTCGCCGCTGGCAATGCCCCAGGAAATCGAGTTCGTGGACTCGCTGCCCAAGACACGCAGCGGCAAGATCGTGCGCCGCATCCTGCGCTGCAAGGAATTCCATGAACCCGTGGGGGACCTCTCCACCATCATGGACGACTAAACCGAGGCCAGCTATGGACGAAATCACCCAAGCAGTTCGCAATTACATCATGCGGGAATATCTGGAAGAAGGAGACGATCGAACCATCACCGAGACAACGCCACTGATTTCGGGTGGCATTGTGGATTCGTTCTCCATGGTGTCTCTGCTTCGGTTTCTGGAGAAGAAGTACGCGATTGACATTCCTGACGAATGCGCCACTCCCGAGGCTTTTGACACCGTCGAACGCATCGTCGGGCTGGTGCGACGTTTCCAGAAGGCTGAAGTCGTCAGGAGCTAAAACCGTGCCCGCCGCCGGATTCCGGTTCGGCTTGGGCACCGCACTGAATAAATCCTATTATGAGAGGCGCGTCATGGCTTTTGCCGATACAGTTCGCCAACGCTATCAGACCGATCTTGAGGGAATCAAATCCGCGGGCCTGTTCAAAGAGGAGCGGTATATCCATTCGCCGCAGTCGCCGGAAATTGAGGTGGAGTTTCCGGTGGGCTCGGCCCTCAGGAGGTGCATCAACATTTGCGCCAACAACTACCTCGGACTCTCCAGCCATCCCGAGGTCATCGCCGCCGCGCACACAGGACTGGACGCACGTGGCTACGGCATGTCCTCGGTGCGTTTCATTTGTGGTACGCAGGACATCCATCGCGAGTTGGAGAATCGCCTGACCGCGTTCCTCGGAACCGAAGATACCCTGCTGTTCCCTTCTTGCATGGACGCGAATGCCGGCTTCTTCGAGGCCTGCCTGAATGAGCAGGACGTAATGATCGCCGACCGGCTCGTCCACGCCTCCATCGTGGACGGAATGCGCCTGTGCAAGGCAATGCAGGACACTTACAAGCATTCCGACATGGGGCATCTGGAGGAGAAGCTGCAGGAACACCAGGACAAGCGGTCCCGCATGGTGATCACCGATGGCGTGTTCTCGATGGACGGCGATACCGCCAAGCTGGCCGACATCGTCGCGCTGGCGGAGAAGCACAACGCGATGGTTTTCGTGGATGATTCGCACGCTACCGGCTTCATGGGCAAGACCGGTCGTGGGACGCACCAGCACTGCGGCGTGTTTGGCAAGATCGATGTAATTACTACGACGCTGGGAAAGGCGCTGGGTGGCGCATCCGGAGGGTGTGTCAGCGGGCGCCGCGAACTGGTGGAGATGTGCCGCCAGCGCGCGCGTCCTTATCTGTTCTCAAATGCCGTGGCGCCGGTGATCGTGGCGGGTGCGCTCAAGGTGCTCGATCTGATCGGCGCCTCAACCGATCGTCGCGACAAGCTGGAGTGGAACGCCAAGTATTGGCGTGGCTTGCTGAAAGATGCCGGTTTCGATCTGAAGGAAGGGGATACCCCGATCATGCCGGTCATGCTCTACGACGCCAAACTGGCACAAGACTTTGCCCGCGATCTCTTTGACGAGGGAGTTTACGCAATTGGATTCTTCTTCCCGGTCGTGCCCAAGGGGCAAGCCCGCATTCGCACGCAACTGTCGGCGGCTCACGATAAACATCACTTGGACACCGCCATCGCAGCGTTTAAGAAAGTAGGGGAAAAACACGGCATTCTAGGCCTGGGGAAAAAGGAACTCATGGCGATGGCCCTTGCGTAATCGGCGGATCGTCTCTGGATGAGAGCAGCCGCGCGCCTTTGCCGAGTGGATTTGGAAGTCAGCTCCATGACGGATTCTGGAGGAAACGGAGGTCGCATGCTCTGTGCCGAGCTTGAGGAACTGGAAGCGGAATTCGACGACATTCTTACCGCGCTCGAGAATTCGCACCTCAGCGAGCAGCAACGACGCTCCCTGCAGGTCGCGTATTCCCGGCTGAGTCGCACAATCAAGGATCATCAGGAGCATGGTCACGACGGCGGCCCCTGCTTCGAAGAATAGAGTCCCTCATCGCAAATGACGGCAAGATAAGGAAGGAGGAGCCTTATGAAATCTCGCGCCTTACATCACCTACCGCTGCCCATCTGCTGGGCAATACTGCCAATCCTGGCTCTATTAACCTCCACGGGATTCCTAGCCGCGCAGGCCAGTTTTTCAGCCGGGCCCCTTCTGCTGCACCAGGTAAGGACGATTTATGTGGCTCCGTCTTCAGATGATTTTGTGCTCCTGGTCAAGACTCGTCTCGAAAAATGGGCGGCAGTCGAGATTGCTTCAAAGCCGGAAGAAGCCGATGCGATTCTCACTTGTCAAACTGAGAGCACAATCATGCCCGCCAAGGTGGTTATACGGCGGACGATTGCAGAAGTTACCCTGGTTGACCGTCGCTCTCAGAAACCCATTTGGAGGACCAGAAAATCCGCGGCCTTTGATAGGACCATATTGGCAGATGACATAATGGAGCAGCTCAAGCAGGACTGGAAAAAATCGGCTAGTGCATATTGACGCTCCGTGATAAACATTCGCTTCCCCATTTGCAGCACAAATGCACTATTGACCAATCCCGACCCGCCGGAAGCGTGCTCGATACATTTCTGCCGCAGAACCATCGCGCTCGGGTTCGGCACCGGAGCACAATCGCGGCGCCGCACTGGGCCTGGCGGTGGTCAGAGGCTTGGTCTCCTCGCTAGCGGAGCAAGGCCGGCAGTCGAAGGGAACTCCCGCCACCATGCCATTGCAAACCAAGAGATCGAGTGCAGAGAGTTGGCTTGGCACTGGCGGACCGCGGGCTGATGGGCATCAAGAGGGGCTCCCGAAGCGGAGGATGTGCCGCTGTTGCTTGTGATTACGATCACATGCGACTAAAAGCAGATGAATATTCCGTTTCCATTCAATCACTTGCGCACCACGCCTTTACAGCCAACAAGGTTCGGCATAGATTAGCCCTTGATTCGAATCGTGGAGTTTCATCTTGCGACCATCCTCCCAACATGATGAGCGCTCCTCCTCGCTTGCGGCCAAAACCATGGTTGAATTCCTCCTTTCGAGTGATCTCCTGGAGGCCCTTCCCGATGCGATCGTCGCCGTCGACCGCACCGGAACCATTGTTCAAGTCAATTCACAAACAGAAGAACTATTTGGCTATGATCGCCACGAATTGATCGGCCAAAAAGTCGAAATACTCGTGCCCGAGAACTATCGCCGCGAGCACCACCATCATCGCCAGAGCTTCGCGGAGAAACCGAAGACGCGACGCATGGGAGCGGCCATTGATCTCTACGGACGGCGACGCAACGGCTCGGAATTCCCGGTAGAAATCAGTCTCAGTCCGGTCTCCACCGAAAATGGAATGATGGTTTTGAGCGCGATCCGCGACATCAGCGCTCGGCAGAAAATCGAAGAAGCACTCCGCCGGGCGAATGAAGAGCTGTATCGGAGAACGGTCGAGCAACTGGGCGAATACCGGTCGCGCCTGGCGTCGATTATCGATTCCTCCGAGGACGCCATCATTGGCAAGGGCTTGGACGGAATGATTACCAGTTGGAATAAGGGAGCCGAGCGCATCTATGGTTACACGCCAGAAGAGGCTGTCGGAAAACACATTTCCCTGCTAGCTCCCAGCGATCGTCGGAACGAAATCCCGGAGATTCTCCAGAAAATTGCCCGCGGGGAAAGCATCGAGCACCATGAATCGGTGCGGGTAGCCAGGGACGGACGCCACCTGGACGTCTCCATTTCCGTGTCTCCTTTGCGCGACGCCAAAGGCGACGTCGTAGGAGCGTCGGCAATTGCGCGCGACATTACCGCCCAGAAACGAGCCGAAGACAAGCTTAATCAAGCGCAGAAAATGGAAGCGATCGGCCGGCTGGCGGGAGGAGTCGCGCACGACTTCAACAATATCCTGGGGATCATCAATGCCTGCACTGAATTTCTCCGTGACCGCATTGATCCCGCCGCCGAGCCATCGCACTATGTCGAGAACATCAAGAAAGCGGTCGAACGCGGCTCTTCTTTAACTCGCCAACTCCTTGCCTTCAGCCGCTCCTCCGCCATCCAACCCCGTATCCTCGATCTGAACGAGCGGTTAAAGGACATCAGCAAGCTCCTGCGTCCGTTGATGGGAGACGACGTGGAGATTCTCATCGTGTCCAAATCGCCCTCGGCGGTAGTCGAAGCGGATCCCGGCCAGCTCGACCAGGTCCTGGTGAACCTCGCAGTCAACGCGCGCGACGCTATGCCGCGTGGCGGCAAGTTTATTCTGGAAACGGACGCGGCCAGATTTGACGAGGCCTTTGCCGAGCAGCATCAAACCATGTCTGCGGGAAAATACGTTGTGCTCGCGGTCAGCGATACCGGCGGTGGCATGGACTCCGCTACCGTCTCGCGCATCTTCGAGCCCTTCTTCACCACCAAAGAGCTGGGCAAAGGAACGGGTTTGGGCCTGTCGACTGTCTATGGCATTGTCAAACAAAGCGCCGGACACATCCTGGTCTACAGTGAACCGGGACACGGAACGACATTTAAGATCTATCTCCCGAACGCGGACCACAAAATTGGGCTCGAATCCAAGCCGGAAGTCGAGACCGTCGCGCCGAAACGGCAAGGGACTACCATCCTGCTCGTGGAAGACGACGAGATTATGCGCAGCTTGACTCGGAAGGTCCTCGAAGAGCACGGCTATACCGTAATCGAGGCGGATGACGGGAAGTCCATGCTCGAATGGGTAGCGTCGCATCCCGGTCCAATCGATCTGTTGCTGACCGACGTGGTGATGCGCCGCATGAGTGGTCCTGAATTGGTGGATCGCCTGAGTGCCTCTCACCCAAACCTGAGAGTCGTATACATGTCAGGTTATACGGGCGAACTGATCGCGGAACGCGAAGTGTTGAAGCGCGGCATAACTCTCCTCGAAAAACCTTTCACCCGAGCCGCCCTGCTGAATACCATTCATACGACGTTGGGGTGAAATCTGGCGTTTTGGGGGTAAAACACGGTGATTCGAAGCGGCAACCAGCCAGGAAGACCGTTCTCTTTGGTCATATAACCAGCCGACTGGTGATGGAGATCACACATCGCTGTGGGAAAGGACGCACTTTGGGTTGCGACGGCGGCGGGAAGCAGTCTTGGCGGAACCTCGCCATATCAGAACAACGCTTTTATTTTGTTTGACTTAAGCGAGTTTCTCTGAAGTCGCGGCAAGCGCGGCGAGAGTGGCGATGCAGTTGCCAAACTACCTGCGAGCGGAGGCAATTATGGCCACATACGCAGTAAGCGCTGCCCAGAGAGTTGCGCCAGCAGACAAGACTTTTTGCGACCTTCCCCCTGCCGTAGCCGATGCCTTGGAGCAAGAAGCCCTCACCACCAGCTATCCCACAGGAGCGGTTTTATTCGCCGAAGGGCAAGCTCCCCGCGGCGTGTTCATCGTCCGGCGAGGCCGGGTGAAGCTTTCTATTTGTGGCAGCGACGGTCGCACCCTGATTCTGCGCATTGTCGAGCCCGGCTGCCCTTTAGGAATTGCCGCGGTAGTTTCCGGACGCCCGTATGAAGCCACGGCCGAGACCCAGGAGCCGTCCGAGATCAGCTTCCTCCGGCACACCGATTTGTTGCGCCTCATGCGAGTGCACGGCGAGATTGCCCTGTGGGTGACCCAGCACATCGCCCAGGATTACGCCTCCACTTGCCGTGAAATCCGCGACCTCATCCTTTCCGACTCGGCCAGCGAAAAACTGGCTCGGCTGTTGGTGGGATGGCTCGACCAGAACGTCAAGTCCAAGAACCCCACCCAGGTGAAGCTGGCGTTGACTCACGAAGAGATCGGGCAGATGATCGGCTCTTCGCGAGAGACCGTCAGCCGGCTCCTCGCGGGTTTCAAGAAGCAGCATCTCATCCAGCAGAGCGGCTCGACACTTGTGATCCCTGACCGCGTTGCCTTGGAATCCCTGATCACAGCTTAGAGAGATCACAGCGTAGAGGAAGTCAGGGGCCGGCATCCTCCTCCGGCCCCGTTCCTTTTGAGAGCCCAACCTCGTTGGGCACAATTCATTTGTGAGCGTCGGCGTCGTAAACCAACTTACCGCCCACGAATGTTTTGAGCACTCGGATCGCCAAAATCTCCTTCGGCGGCAGACTCGTGATGTCTTGCGAAATCACGATGAAATCAGCCAGCTTGCCAGGTTCGATCGAACCTTTGGTCTGATCTTCAAACTCCGCATACGCCGCCTCGACGGTGTAGCCGCGCAAAGCCTCGTCCAACGTAAGGCGTTGCTCGGGATTCCAGCCGCCTGGCGGATTGCCCTGCGGATCCTGGCGAGTGATCGCAGCATAAATCCCGTAGAAAGGATTTAAAGTCTCTCCGGGAAAATCCGAACTGAGCGGCAAGTGAACGCCGGTTTGCAGCAAAGATCGCCAAGCATAAGCGCCCTTAATGCGCTGTGGTCCCAGTCGCTGCTCCGCCCAGCCCATATCGGAGGTAGCGTGCACGGGTTGCATCGAGGGGATGATACCCAGTTTCGCGAACCGCGGTATGTCTTCTGGTGAAAGCACTTGGGCGTGCTCGATTCGCAGCCTCGGATCGTGGGCTTGCGGGACATCGGAGAGTGCATGCGCATACGCGTCCAGCACCATGCGGTTGGCGGCATCGCCGATGGCGTGAGTGCAAACTTGAAAGCCTCGCTGCAGTGACTTGCGAGTCAAGTTATGAACTTCGGGCTCGGGCGTCGTGAACGTACCTTTGCTTTGCGGAGAATCGCTGTAAGGTTCCAGCAGGGCCGCACCCCGCGAGCCGAGGGCTCCGTCAGCAAAAAGCTTGAATGCGCGAATTGTCAGCTGATGGTTGGGGTCGATTTCGGGACCGCGCTCGAGCCATTGGCTCACCAGCGCGGGATCGGCTCCGTCGAGCATGGCGTAAACCCGGAGTGGCAGGCGATTCTCGCGGATCAACTCCCGAAACGCATTGACCATGATGGGTGAAACCTTCGCTTCGTGAACGGAGGTAAGCCCATGGCGAATGCACTCCTGCGCGGCCAGTTCGAGCGCTTGCTTGGTTTGCTCGACAGTCATGGGCGGGATCTGCGTTTGCACCAAATCC
>Ga0209698_10006277_pt1 | contig 12665 bp, 16 predicted proteins | sample LitLauG_LLR_2012_FD_187203 | JGI IMG/M metagenome (GOLD analysis project Ga0209698, IMG submission 187203) | Freshwater sediment microbial communities from Pennsylvania, USA - Little Laurel Run_MetaG_LLR_2012 (SPAdes) (version 2) | ecosystem: Environmental > Aquatic > Freshwater > Creek >...
GCGATTCGTTCGATCGCCGCCGCCGGCATCGAAGTCGTGGCGATCAAGGACGTCACCCCGCTACCCCACAACGGCTGCCGCCCCAAGAAGCGCCGCCGAGGCTAAGGAAGATCATGGCTCGTTATACAGGACCCGTTTGCCGACTCTGCCGTCGTGAGCGCACCAAGCTCTACCTCAAGGGAGAGCGGTGCCACACGATGAAGTGCCCCGTCGCCGAGAACTCGGACCGTCAAAAGCGCGCGTTCCCGCCGGGCATGCACGGCAACGCCCGCCAGCGCCAGGGCTCGGAGTACTTGGGCCAGTTGCGTGAGAAGCAGAAGGCCCGCCGCATCTACGGTCTGCTCGAGAAGCAGTTCCGCAACCTCTACGAAGAGGCCAGCCGCCGTCCCGGCATGACCGGCACCAACTTGTTGCAGTTCCTCGAACTGCGCCTCGACAACGTCGCCTACCGCGCCGGTTGGGGCGCCTCGCGCGCTCAGGCCCGCCAGTTGGTGCGCCACGGCCACGTGACCATCAACGGCAAGCGCGTGACGATCCCCTCGTACCGCGTTCGCCCGGGCGAGGTCGTCGGGCTCAAGTCCGTCACCCGTGAGAATTTCAACGTGGTGCGCAACCGCGACGTCCTGGACCGCAACGTCCCCGGCTGGCTCGAGACGGGCGAGAACGGTTTCACCGTGACCGTGCGCGTCGTGCCCCAGCGTGAACAGATCGACGAGTCGATCAAAGAGCAGCTCATCGTCGAGCTGTACTCGAAGTAATCGTCCCCACCGCCTCTAAGGAGCCCCCATGCTGATCATCCAACGCCCCACCATCGAAGCCCTCGGCGACGAGGTCAACCACCGCCAGTCCTTCGGCATCGGACCGCTCGACCCCGGCTTCGGCCACACGCTGGGCAACTCCCTGCGCCGTACCCTCCTGTCCTCGATCCCCGGCGCCGCCGCGACCCGCGTGAAGTTCGACGCGGTCCTGCACGAGTTCGGTGTCATCGAAGGTGTGAAGGAAGACGTGCAGGACATCTGCCTCAACTTGAAGGACCTGCTGCTGGTTGTTCACAGCGACGAGCCCGTGGTGCTGCGACTCGACAAGCGCACCGAGGGTCCCGTGCTGGCCTCGGACCTCTCGACCACCGCTGACGTGGAGATCCTCAACCCCGACCTGCACCTGGCCTACCTGACGAGCCCTAAGAGCGTCCTGACCTTCGACCTCACCGTCGAGCGCGGCAAGGGCTACGTCGGCGCCGAGGGCAACAAGGGCTCCTCGACCATCGGTGTCATCCCGTTGGACGCGATCTTCACGCCGGTGCGCCGGGTGAGCTTCGAGATCGAGCCCGTGCGCGTGGAGCAGTCCAAGGACTTCGACCGCCTCGTGATCGAGATCGAGACCGACGGTTCGATCAGCCCCCGCGAGGCCCTCGCCTCGGCCGGCAAGACCCTGGGTTCGCTCGTGGAGCTCATCGCCAGTTTCGACTCCGAGGCTCCGGCCCTGGAGCTCGGCGACGTGGGCACCGCGCAGGCCGCCGCCAGCGAGCTCGACATCCGTATCGAGGAGTTGGGCTTGACCGAGCGTTCGCGCAACTGCCTCAAGCGCGCCGGCATCAACACCATCGCCCAGTTGGTGAACGCGACGGAGCGCGACCTCACGTCGATCACCAACTTCGGTCAGACGTCCCTGAAGGATGTCACGGACCGCCTCGAAGAGCGCGGTCTCTCACTGCGAGTAGAGGACTAAGCATGCGTGGAACTCCAACCAAGGGCAAGCGCTTCGGTGGCGACAGCGCCCACCAGAAGGCGATGATGGGCAACCTCGTCGCTTCGATGATCGCCGCCGAGGGGATCGTCACGACCGAGGCCAAGGCCAAGGCCCTGCGCCCGATCGTCGAGAAGGTCGTCACGGCCGCCAAGAATTCGCCCGAGGGCTCGGTGCACGCCCAGCGTCGCGTCGTCGCCTTCATCCGTGACAAGGACATGGCCCACAAGCTCTTCGCCGAGATCGCGCCGCGCTACAGCGACCGTCCGGGTGGCTATACCCGCATCTTGAAGCTCGGGCCGCGTCAGGGCGACAACGCCCCGATGGCGCGCATTGAGTTCGTCTGAGCCGACCCCTGTCGCCACCCAACGGTGGCGTCTGGACATCGCCTACGACGGCCAGGGCCTGAACGGCTTCGCCTACCAGCCCGAGGTCACGACCGTGGTCGGACTCCTGCGCACCACGATCGCGACCACGCTGCACCTGTCCCAGGAGCCCCACATCGTGGGCGCCGGGCGCACCGACGCCGGCGTCCACGCCTTCGCCCAGGTCATCCACGTGGACCTGCCGAGCGACTTCTTCGCCTCGCGTGGCGGCCCCGACGCGCAGCGACTGGTGCGGGCCCTCAATCGCCAGCTGCGCGGACGGGTGCGGGTGCTGAGCGCCCACGTGGTCGACGACAGCTTCCACGCCCGTTTCTCGGCCACGTGGCGCGAGTACCGCTACCTGGTGCTCGAGACGGACCCGCCGGCCCTGGCCCTGCACGACGCCTTCTCCTGGGCCGTCAAGGGACCCGTGGACGTCGAGGCGATGAATCGAGCCAGCCAGTCACTGCTCGGCACCCATGACTTTCGCGCGTTCTGTCGCCGACCCGACGGCTCGGACCCCGACGAACCCTTGAAACGCCTGGTCATGACGGCTCAGTGGGAGCGCCTGGCGGACACCTGGCAGATGAGCCCCGAGAGCGCCCCGGCGTTGCGTTTCACGATTCGCGCCCAATCGTTCTGTCACAACATGGTCCGCAGCCTCACCTCGACGCTGGTCGCCATCGGACAGGGGAAACTCCCCGAATCGACGATCCCCGAGCGCTTGGCGAGCCACCAGCGTGAGCACCTGCCCCCGCCGGCGCCGGCGGGCGGGCTCAGTCTGGTCGGGGTCGGTTATGGTGCATTTGCCGGAGGGCCCTCAGGTTTTGTAAGATGAAAAGTCCCCCTCGGCGTGTCGAGGGATCACGAAGAGATCGCTGAAGGAAGAACTGTGCGTACGTACTCACCGAAGGAAAAAGAGATCACGCGCGAGTGGCGCGTCATCGACGCCGAAGGACTCGTCCTCGGTCGCGTCGCCACCGTCGCCGCTTCGTTGCTCCGCGGAAAGCACCGTCCCTACTTCGCCCCCCACCTCGACACCGGTGACTTCGTCATCATCATCAACGCCGACAAGGTCGTCGTCACGGCTAACAAGGCCAAGCAGAACTTCCACTACCGCCACTCGGGTTACCCGGGCGGTCTTCGTTCGACCTCGTGGCAGGCGCTGATGGACACCGACCCCGAGGCGCTGGTCTTCGAGGCCGTCAAGGGCATGGTGCCCAAGAACCGTCTCGGACGCGCCCAGATGGGCAAGCTCTTCGTCTACGCCGGCGCCGAGCACCCCCACGCCGCCCAGCAGCCTTCGCAGTTCGACACCTCGGCGATCCGCCGCGGCTAAGGAGATTTGACCGTGACCACCCCGCTGACCCAGTCCACCGGCCGCCGCAAGGAGGCCGTCGCTCGCGTGCGGCTCCGCCCCGGCACCGGAACGATCACCATCAACTCTCGCGCCTTCGACAACTACTTCACCTCGGCCACCCACCGCCAGATGGTGATGGAGCCGATGCGCCTCACCGAGACGGTGCAGACCTACGACGTGGACGCGACGATCGAGGGCGGCGGCGTCGCCGGTCAGGCGGGCGCTCTGCGCCTGGGCATCGCGCGTTCGCTGCTCGAGCTCAACGAGGAGCTTCGTCCCGCACTCAAGAAGGCCGGCCTGCTGACGCGTGACGCGCGAAAGAAGGAGACCAAGAAGTACGGTCTCAAGAAGGCCCGTAAGGCTCCCCAGTACTCGAAGCGATAGTCGCCATGGCCGTGCACTTCGGCACGGACGGAATCCGTGGCCGCGCGTACGAGGAAATCTCCGTCGAGCTGGCGTACCGACTCGGGCGCGCCGTGGGATCGGTCTTCACCGTCCCCATCTACGTGGGCTACGACACCCGCGAGAGCTCGCCCGTCCTCGCGCTCGCGGTGCTGGCCGGTCTCGCTGACGCGGGGGCGCAAGGATTCAATCTCGGGGTCTTCACGACGCCCGGCGTCGCGGTCATCGCGCAACGTCGTGGGGGTGCGGGCATCGTGGTGTCGGCGTCGCACAACCCCTATCACGACAACGGGTTGAAGGTGCTCGGCGTGGGCGGGGCCAAGCTGGACTACGCCACCGAGGCCGCGGTCGAGGCCGCACTCAACGCCGCCGACGGTCCCTCGCACACCACCTTCGCCGACGTCGCCATCGATCCGCACGCGGAACACGAGTACGCCGAGCACCTGCGCAACCTGGTGCCCGGCGACCTCTCGGGCCTGCACCTCGTGCTCGACTGCGCCAACGGCGCGGCGTCGCACGTCGCGCACGAGCTCTTCGAGGGCACGGGCGCGCGCGTCACGACGCTGCACGACGCGCCCAACGGGACGAACATCAACTTGGCGTGCGGTTCGACCCACCCCGACGACCTGCGTCGCGCCGTGGTCGAGCTCGGCGCCGACCTCGGACTCGCCTTCGACGGTGACGCCGATCGCCTCATCGCCGTGGACGCGTACGGAGGTCTTCGAAACGGCGACGACCTCGCGGTGCTGTTCACCCTCGATCGACATTCGCGTGGCGAGGTCGGCGGCGTGGTCGTGACGGTGATGAGCAATCTCGGCGTGCACCGCGCGCTGGGCGGACGCGGCGTGGAGATCATCGAGACCGACGTGGGCGACCGCAACATCCTGGCCGCCCTCGAGGAGCGCGACTGGAACTTCGGCGCCGAGCAGTCCGGACACCTGATCTTTCGCCACTTGAGTCCGACGGGCGACGGGCTCCTCACCGGCATGCTGGTCGCCGACATGGTCGCGCGATTCGGACCGTTGGCCGAGCAGTGTGACGCCGCGTGGCAGCGCGTTCCCCAAGACCTCATCAACATCGCCGCGGGTGAGTACGACGACTTCGCCGTGCGTGAGATGTTCGACGACGAGTGTCGGGTGATGAGCGTCAAGGACGGTGAGGTCCGACTGTTGATCCGCCCCTCGGGGACCGAACCGCTGGTGCGCGTGATGATCGAAGCGCTCGATGAATCCTTCGTGCAGAGTTTCGGCGCGCGCGTCCGCTCGCGATTCTTCGCCTAAGCCCTTTCCGGGCCAATTTCGGGCGCGGGTAGACTGGGTCCATGTGCGGCATCATCGGGGTCGTTGGATCCAACGAGACTCTGGCGACGCTGCTCCAGGGACTCCAGCGCCTCGAGTACCGCGGGTACGACTCGGCGGGCATCGCGCTGGTGCGTTCGGGCCATACCTGGCGCGCGCGCACGGCGGCGGGCACCGAATCGGTGGCGGCGTTGCGTGTGGAGTGCGAGAGTGCCCCGCAGAACTACCGCTCCGGCATCGGCCACACCCGCTGGGCCACCCACGGCGCTCCGGAGGCTGAGAACGCGCACCCGCACCTGGACTGCTCCGGGCACGTGGCCATCATCCACAACGGCATCATCGAGAACCACCGCGAGTTGCGCGAGGAGCTCCTGGAGCGTGGCCACCTCTTCACCTCGGTCACCGACACGGAGGTGGTGGCGCACCTCGTCGAGGAATTGCGCGCCAAGGGCTTGGAACTGCTCGATGCGGTGCGCCACGCCCTGCTGCGCGTGCGCGGCGCCTTCGCGATCGCCGTGATGGACGCCACCGAGCCCGACGTCATCGTCGCCGCACGGCGCATCTCACCCCTCGTGGTGGGAACCGCGCCCGGTGTGAGTTATCTCGCCAGCGACGTGCCGGCCATCCTCGACCGCGCGACGGCGTTCTACGCGGTCAACGACGACGAGATCGTCCGCCTCGGGCCCGAAGGTTTCCGCGCCGTGGACCTCGAGGGTGCGCCGGTGCGCCTGCGCCAACTGCAGATCGACTGGGACCTGGAGACCGCCGAGAAGGGCGGCTACGACGACTTCATGAGCAAGGAGATCGCCGAACAGCCCGACGCGGTGCGCGCGACGTTGCTGGACCGGCGCCGCAGCGACGGGACGATCGTCTTTGACGAATTGCGCATCTCGGACCAGGAGCTGCGCGAGGTCAAGCGCGTCGTCCTGGTGGCCTGCGGCACCTCGCTGCACGCCGCCCAGGTGGCCAAGTACGCCATCGAACGCTGGGCGCGCCTGAGCGTCGACGTCGACATCGCCAGCGAGTACCGCTACCGCGACCCCATCGTCGAGATCGGCACGCTGGTGATCGGCGTGTCCCAGAGCGGCGAGACAATCGACACGATCCAGGCCACGCGCGAGGCCCAACGTCGCGGCGCGCGCGTCGTGGCCATCTCCAACATCGTCGATTCGTCCCTAGCCCGCGAGGCCGACGCCGTGATCTACACCCGCGCCGGGCTCGAAGTGTCGGTGGCCTCGACCAAGGCCTTCGTGGCCCAGGTGGCGGCCCTAGAGCTGCTCGCCCTGCGCCTGGCCCAGTTGCGCGAGACCCTGACGCCCGAGGAGATCGACCACTTCCTCGAGGGCCTGCACGCCATCAGCGGCCATATCGCCACCAGCCTGTCGCGGCGCGGGGACGTCAATGAGGTGGCCTCTCAACTCTTGGACGCCCACGACTACTTCTTCATCGGTCGCCACGTCGGCTTCCCGACCGCTCTCGAGGGCGCCCTCAAGCTCAAGGAGATCACCTACATGCACGCCGAGGGCTACGCGGCGGGCGAACTCAAGCACGGCCCCCTGGCCCTGATCGAGCCCGGCGTCATCGTGGTGGCGGTCACCACCGACGTCAACATGCACGAGAAGATCCTCTCCAACGTGGCCGAGGTGAAAGCCCGCGGAGCGACCGTCATCGCCGTGGCCACCGACGACGACGAACAGATCGACGCGGTGGCCGACTTCGTGCTGCGCGTGCCCGCGACTGACCCGATGTTCACCCCGATGATCGACATCGTGCCGCTGCAACTGCTGGCGTATTCGCTGGCGCGTGGACTCGGTCGCAACGTCGACCGGCCGCGCAACCTCGCCAAGACGGTCACGGTGGAATGATGGCGACCGTGGCGGTGGGCGTCGACGTCGTCGACGTCGCACGCTTCGCCCTGGCCCTGCAGCGCCGACCACGACTGCTCGAGCGTCTCTTCACCGCTCGCGAGCGAAGCGACACCAACGATCGCCCCGAGCGACTCGCCGCCCGCTTCGCCGCCAAGGAAGCCGTCTTGAAGGCCTTGGGATCAGGCTTGGGCGACGCGTCGTTTCGCCACATCGAGGTGCAACGTCAGCCCAGCGGTGCGCCAGTGATCGTCCTGTACGCCGAGGCGCTCGAACTCGCGCGCTCGCGCGGGGTGGGGGTGTTGCACGTCTCGCTCTCACACACCGACTCCACGGCGACCGCGTTCGTGATCGCATCCTCGGAGGTGGCCAGTGCCGGTTGAGGGAGTGCACCGTCCCGCCTGGGCCGAGATCTCGGCGTCAGCGCTGGCGCACAACATCGCCGTCGTGCGTGACTTGCTCGGCCCCACCCAGGTCTGCGCGGTCGTCAAGGCCAACGGCTACGGGCACGGTGCAGTGCTCGCGGCGCAGGCGATGCTCGACGGCGGCGCGGACTGCCTCGCGGTGGCCATCATCGACGAGGGCATCGAACTTCGTGCGGCCGGCATCACCGCGCCGATCCTGTTGCTCTCGGAGATCCCCGCCGCCACGATCCCCGCGGCGCTCGAGGCCGACTTGACGCTGACGGTCGGGTCGCTCGAGGGCGCGCGGGCGGCGGCGACCGCGGCCGCGTTGATCCCCGGCGTGCACCCGGTGCACCTCAAGGTCGACACGGGCATGCTGCGCCAAGGGGTCTCCCCGCGCGAGGCGTTGCGCGCGGCGCGAATACTGCACGACTGCGCGTCCCTCGCACTCGAGGGCGTCTTCACGCACTTCTCGGTCGCCGACGGCGCCAGCGCCGAGGACCGGGACTTCACGACTCGCCAGATGGACCTGTTCGGCCGCGTGCGCGCCGAGCTGCGCAAGAACGGCATCGAGCCGGTCAGCGTGCACCTGGCCAATAGTGCCGGAGTGCTCGGACATCCCTCGTCCTACGCGACGTTGGCGCGTCCCGGACTCATGCTCTACGGCTACTTGCCCGCGACGTGGCTCGGCGACGTGCTCGCCGCGCGCGGCGCGACCTTGCGCCCCGCACTCTCGCTGCGCGCCCAGGTGGTGGCGACGCGCCGCGCCGACGTCGGTGATCGACCGAGCTACGGTCGGCGTCGCGAGATCGAGGCTCCGTCGAACATCGTGACGGTCCCCTTCGGCTACGCCGACGGCTACCCCCGTCGACTCTTCGACGCGGGGGCGCACGTGCTGATCAACGGCCGGCGCTACCCCCTGGCGGGCATGGTGACCATGGACCAGCTCCTCGTCAACTGCGGCGACGACGAGGTCGCGGTGGGCGACGACGTCGTTCTCCTGGGCACCAGTGGCGACGAATCGATCACCGCCGACGACTGGGCGACCTGGGGCCAGACCGTCACCTGGGAGATCCTCTGCGGCATCGGCGCGCGCGTGCCGCGCGTGCTGGTCGCGTGACGGTGGACCTCGCGGAGCTGCCCTACTGCGAGGCGTGCGCGCTGAGTCGCACCCGTCAGCGTGTGGTCGTCGGTTCGGGTCCCGCGCACCCGGGCCTGCTGGTGGTGGGCGAGGCCCCGGGTCGCAGCGAGGACGAGGGCGGCGAGCCCTTCGTCGGGCGAAGCGGTCAACTCCTGGTGCGACTCATCCGCGAGGAGCTCGGTCTCGAGCGTCACCAGTACTTCATCACCAACACGGTCAAGTGCCGTCCCCCCCAGAACCGCACGCCGCGCACCAGCGAGGTCGTGATGTGCCACCCGTGGCTCGAGGCGCAGATCGACGCTCTGCGGCCCTCGAGGGTGTTGGCGGTGGGCAACGTGGCGGCCAAGGCGGTCTTCGGCCACGAGGAGGGGATCTCGCGCACCCACGGGCGCGTCAGCCACTGCGGCGACGTGCCGGGCGTGGCGACGTACCACCCGGCGGCCGCGCTGCGCGGAGGTCCTAACGTGGTGGACGTGATGCGCGCCGACCTGCGAATACTTCGTTCACTGGGGGAGTGAATGGCGTTTCGCCGCGTGTGCACCAGTGCTGAGGCCACCCAACGGGCCGGAGCGGACTTCGCCGACGTGCTGCGCGCGGGCGACGTGGTCCTGCTCTCGGGTCTCCTGGGCGCGGGTAAGACGACCTTCGTCAAGGGAGTGGCCCGCGCCCTGGGCGTGAGCGGACGGGTCACCAGCCCGACGTTCACCATGGTGCGCCAGCACGACGCCCACAACGACCGCGGGATCTCGCTCGTGCACCACGCCGACGTGTACCGGGTGCAGTCTCTGGGCGAGGTGCTCGACCTGGACCTGGGTGAACTGGTCGAGGAGGACGCGGTGGCGCTGGTCGAGTGGGGTGACCTGGCGGCGTCGGTGTTCGGTCGCGACGTCCTCACCCTGGATTTCACCACGGACGCCGACGAGGACACGCGAGTGATCGAGGCCGGTGGCGCCGTCGACGCGGCGCGGACCCTCCTCTTGGAGCACTGGAGCGACGCGTGAACATCCTGGCGATCGAGACCGCGACGCCGGCGTGCGCACTGGGCCTGCGCACCGATGACGGGTTCGAGGTTGGTTGGGTCGTCGACGAGGACCGCCACCACACCGAAGCCTTGACCTCGTCGCTCTCGCGACTCCTGGGCGAAGCGGGCGTGCGCGCCCGCGACCTCGACCGGATCGTCGTCGACCGCGGACCCGGTCTCTTCACCGGACTGCGCGTCGGACTCGCGACCGCTCTGGGGCTGAGCGAGGCCACGGGGTGCCCCCTGGTGGGCGTCACGTCGCTCGAACTGCTGGCGCACGGGTGCCACGCGTCAGGCACCCGTGCGACGCTGGTGTGCGCGGTGGACGGACGTCGCGGCGAGGTGTTCGTCCAGACCTTCGAACTCGGTGACACCGTGAGCGAGGTCGCGGCGCCGTCGGTCGCGCGCGCGCGCGACGTGGTGATCGAGTGGGCGACGAAGGGCGCGCCGGTCACCTTCACCGGCGACGGCGTCGAGCGGTACCTGAGCGACTTCGCGGCGGTCCCCAACGCGACGATCGAGCGCCAGTTGGTCCCCTCGGTCACGGCGGCCCTGTCGATCGGGGCGACCCGTGACTGCGTCGAGCGCGTCGAGCCGTTGTACCTGCGAGAGGCGGACGCCATCGCCAATTTCACCACTCGCCAACGATCGTGACGGCGCCCGCGACTTCCTGGCGGATCCGACTCGCCGAGCGCCGCGACGTGGGCGAGCTGCTCGTCATCGAGGCCCGACAGTTCCCCGAACCCTGGACCAGGTCGATGCTGCTCGACGAGATCACCAACACCGAGACCCGCCGTTACACGGTGGCCGAGGAGTCGGGCGTCATCGTCGGCTACCTGGGTCTGATGTTCGTGTTGAACGACGAGATGCATATCAACACCATCGGCACGCGACCCGGGCACGAGGGGCGTGGAGTGGCGACGTCGCTCCTCGATGAGGCGTGGGCCCACGTCGTGGCGCGTGGCGTGGCGCGCGCGACGCTTGAGGTGGCGGTCTCCAACACTCGCGCGCTCGAGCTCTACCGGCGCTACGGCTTCGCGCCGGTGGGCGTGCGAAAGAACTACTACGAGAAGACCCGAGAGGATGCCTTGATCCTGTGGGCCGACGTGGCCCGCCCGACTCCGACCACGTCGGCGGACGTCGAGTCTCCCTAGGCTGGTGCCATGACCCTCGCCCTGGCGATCGAGACCAGTTGTGACGACACCGCGGCCGCGGTCGTCGACTCCGCCTGGCACGTGCACTCCTCGGTCATCGAATCCTCCATCGACCAGCACCGCGCCTTCGGCGGCGTGGTGCCCGAACTCGCCGGTCGCGCGCACCTCGCCACGATCGGCCCGGTGGTTCGTCGCGCGCTCGAGCTCGCCGGTCTCGACCCCCGGGCGCCGGCCGTCGACGTGGTGGCGGTCACCAGCGGACCGGGACTGATCGGGTCGCTCCTCATCGGTCTGTCGGCCGCCAAGGCCTACGCCCTGGCCTGGGAGGTGCCCTTCGTGGGCGTGAACCACCTCGAAGGCCACCTCTTCGCCCCCCTGCTCGAACGCCCCGACCTCGAGTGGCCCCTCGTGACACTGCTGGTCTCGGGCGGCCATTCGATGCTCGTCCTCCAGCACGGACCGGGCAAGCACGAGGTGTTGGGCGAGACCATCGACGACGCCGCGGGCGAGGCCTACGACAAGGTCGCGCGCTGGTTGGGACTCGCCTACCCCGGCGGCCCCGAGATCGACCGTTTGGCCGCGGTGGGCCGTGCCGGGGCACTGAAACTGCCCGTCTCGATGACTGGTGAGGACTACGACTTCTCGTTCTCGGGCCTTAAGACGGCGGTCGTTCGTGCGACCGAGAAGAACCCTGACGTAGCGCTCGCCGACGTGGCCGCGTCATTCCAGGCCGCCGTCGCCGAACAGTTGTTGCGAAAGCTGCGCCGTACCCTCGAGGCCCACCCCGACGTGAGAGGCGTGGCGCTGGCGGGGGGAGTGGCCGCCAATTCGGCCCTGCGCCGCGGCGTCGCGGCACTGGCGAGCGAGGTCGGGGTCGCGAGCTACCTGCCGAGTCTGGACATGTGCACCGACAACGCGGCCATGATCGCGGCGGCGGGGCTCTACCGGTTCTCCCACGATGGCCCGAGCGACCTCACGCTCCCCGCGCGACCCTCGTGGTCGTTGAGCGAGGTCTCGTGAGCGAGCGCTGGGTGCCCCTGGACGTCGCTGACACCGACGCGGACCCCTTCGCCCAATTCCGTCGATGGTTCGACGAAGCCCGCGACGAGATGCGCGAGCGCGAGGCCGTGGCGCTGATCACCGCGACGAGCGACGCGCGTCCGAGCGCGCGCATGGTGCTGCTGCGGTACGTGGGCCCGGACGGTTTCGGCTGGTTCTCGAACTACGACTCGCGCAAGGGACGCGAGACCCAGGAGAATCCGCACGCCTCGCTCCTGTGGTACTGCGAACCTCTCGGTCGCCAGATCCGTATCGAGGGCGACGTGCGCCACATGGACGCCGCCGCGTCGGATGAGTACTTCGCCTCGCGTCCGCGCGGGCACCAGATCGGGGCACACGCCAGCTCCCAGAGTTCGGTGCTGGCGAGCCGCGCGCTGCTCGAGGAGCGGGTGGCTCGCTTGGAGGCCGACTTCGACGGTCGTGAGGTGCCGCGTCCGAGCAACTGGGGCGGTTTCGTCCTGGCCCCGACGTACTTCGAGTTCTGGCAGCATCGCCGCGACCGACTCCACGACCGCGTCGTCTATCGGCCCGCGGGTGCCGCGTGGCAACGCGAGCGCCTCTCACCCTGACACGGACCGGGGCCTACCCATCGTCGCTGGTCACTGCGCGTCGACCGCGGTGCCGGGACCGATTTGCGCTGCTGGGGTGGTCGTGGCGTCGGCGATCTGGCGAAACGGGTGGTCACGAAGGTCGAAGTCCCGTGTTCGCGAACCCCGCTCGCGCGGTGCCCGCGTTGGCACTCGGGCAGTTCGTCTGCTAAATTGGCAGTCACAACGTTTGAGTGCTAACCAAACAGGAGGCAATGCCAATGAAACTGCACCCACTAGAAGACCGCATCGTGGTCCGTCCC
>Ga0209698_10006278_pt1 | contig 12664 bp, 8 predicted proteins | sample LitLauG_LLR_2012_FD_187203 | JGI IMG/M metagenome (GOLD analysis project Ga0209698, IMG submission 187203) | Freshwater sediment microbial communities from Pennsylvania, USA - Little Laurel Run_MetaG_LLR_2012 (SPAdes) (version 2) | ecosystem: Environmental > Aquatic > Freshwater > Creek >...
ATCCGGCAGAAAGCTGGCGTTGCCCCTGACGATCTGCTGGTGCTGGTGGTCGGCTCGGCCCAATCCGGACGCGACGACCATCCCGCCGGCAAGCGCAAGGTAACGCCCGCCGAGCTGGCAATCTATGCTTCGGCTGGCATTTTGCGGGTGGCGCTGGCACAGAAATACGCCGACCGGCACGGCGTTTTCAAGAAGAGCGGAGATCCGGCGAAAGACTTCCGTTTCCTCTGGGTGACGAACTTTCCCATGTTCGAGTACGACGAAGCGGACCGGCGCTGGGTGGCCGCGCACCATCCGTTCACCTCGCCGCACGACGAGGACATGGACAAACTCGAAAGCGATCCGGCCATGGTGCGCGCGCTCGCTTACGACGTGGTGCTGAACGGGACGGAGCTGGGCTCGGGCTCGATCCGCATTCACCGGCAGGACGTCCAACGCAGAATCTTTCACGCCCTCGGCATGACGGAAGAAGAAGCGCGCTCGCGCTTCGGCTTCTTCCTGGAAGCGCTGGAGTATGGCACACCACCGCACGGCGGGATTGCTCTAGGCCTGGACCGGATTGTGATGATTCTGGCCGGAGCGGACAGCCTGCGCGAAGTGATACCGTTCCCCAAAACCGCCGCCGCCAAGGATTTGATGGTCGAAGCGCCCACGCCGGTCGCGGAGGGGCAGTTGCGGGAGTTGGGGATTGGGGTGGTGGTGAAGAGGTGAGGAAGTAGAACGGATCTCACAGCTTTATCGAAAGCTGGGTTGCGACTAGTCGGATGAACTGCGGTGCCGCTTGTTTGAGACTCCCGGACAACAGGTCCCGCAAGTCCCAGCCAAGAAAAGCCGCTTGTTCGTGGAGCGTGTGAATCACGTGTTGCGGACTCAAATACTAGGCATGGATCAGGAATTCATCTGGGGACTGCGCTTCGATTCCCCATGGCTCCAAGGCTTCTTCCGGAAAGTGTTTGAGGTTGAAAGTGACGATCACGTCCGCTCCACATCTCACAGCCGCTGCTAGCACGTGTCTGTCTTTCGGGTGGTTAGCCATTGAAGGTATAAGGGCTTCATAGCCCTCCACCCAAGCATCTTCGAAGTAAGACCTGAGTTCGTCCACAAGGTGAGCTGTCTTCTCCGGTGTCTTGCCCACCTTTCCTTGAAGCGTTCTTACGGTTTCCTCAATGCTTTCCGGGGACCAGCGCACCAAGTAGAGGCGCTTTTCGGCCAGGCGGAACAGCGTATCTCGCAGTAGAGCTTGCACCAGCACGCAGGAGTCGAGAACCGCCTGGACCCTCCCCCGTCATTGGCGGGATTGATCCTCAGGAGGAACGAATTGATCATAAGTTCCATCCTCCAATTCCCGCTTGGCAATCCGCTCAATCGCCTTCCGCCGCTCATGGTCGCGCCGCTCACGATATGCAAGCAGATCGTGGAAATAGATGCGACGATGGCTTCCCGCCCGATGAAAGGGAAGCTTCCCATTCTCAAGCAAGCTGCCAATGAGATCAAAAGCCTGGGTCACCCACCGGGGAGAACTCCCTGGATCACTATTCCTGGATTTTGGATGGGTAGGGGTCTTTCGACTCCGCTCACGATGACAAAGAGGTTGAGGGCGCCGGCGGAGCCGAGCAGTCATCACTCATCGAAAGGAAACATGGCACGCGTAATTCAGAGAGTAGATTCTCTGCGGCGGCGTGCAGGGTGTGGCCGCCCGACCCCTTACGCGTGGATTCACTCAGCAGGTGCCAAGCTTCCTCAAACTGACCGTTACGATTCCGCTTGCCTCCGGGGATAACGCACATCGTCTTCCGCCGAATCGCTAAGCCGGCCGGAACGATGTACCAGAGATCCTCCGGGATGATGTATGCCGCGAGAAAATCGAAGTCCGACACTCGATACGGCCTGTCAGAATTACGCCGCGCGTCAATTACATACATATTCTGCTTGTAATGTGTCCGCATGAACCGATGTCGAGCCATGGTGGACTTTACCTGCACGCGCAGGAAGCGGCCGTGGAGTTCGATGGCGACGTCATAGGGAGCGCTTTCTCCCCACGGCTTGGATAGCTTGAAGCCCAGTTCGGCGGCCTTGGCCATGAAGAGCAACTCGGCCCACTCTCCCCGCTCTTTGGGTTTCCGGATGCGCATGCCTGCTGATTTCAAAAGAATTCCCCTGAAATGAAAAAGGCGCGGCCCGTGGGCCACGCCTTGATTTCTTACTTATATTCTTATTATAGCGTATGCAATTACCCTATACCGAACGGTTTGCTCACAATATATTTCGTGTGGAGGCAGGAGCTTAGCGTGATTCGTGTAATTCCTGCCTATTGACAAGATTTTCGATGCAAGCCGCCTTGTGATCTGTGTCACCGAACTCAGTGACTGTCCCTACCGCCGGAACGCCGGTTCTGGTCAATACTCCAAGAAGCAAGGAGTTGTTTTTATGGCATTACCGGCAATTGTTTGGCGTAATCCTGATACGGTTTCCCGGCGTCGCGTGTGGAACCGCGCGAAACGCGACGATGGCAGAAGTCTCTACCTGGTGGTGGAGTCGGCGCCGGAGGAGCAGAACGAGTGGAAGGGCCTTCCCAATCTCGAGATCATCCAGGGCGGCGCGTCAGCGGCCATTCAACAGGTGGCAGAGAAGCAGAGCCTTTCGACCGGAGCATGAGGAGTGGCCCCGGAAAAACAGCCGGGGCATCGCACTCGTCGCATTCTGTGAGCGGAGTGGAACTGCTCTCTGACGAACGTACAACGGTGGCGTCTCCCAGTTGCTAATCCCGGGAATTCAGTTTGATTCAGCCGTTACCCCAGTGGCTAAAGCCCCGCATTTTAATGGATCATGGCGGCACAGCTGAAGCCGTGCCCTTCCCAAAACCTGCTGGTTATTGAGTCTTTCCTTCTCCAACCTGGGAAGTCCTGCCCTTCCCTTTTCGATTTAGACTCTTTGTCATGGCCAAGAACTGGAAGACGAAGCTGATTCACTCGGACGCGAAGATCCCGAAAGGATTTCGGTCCCTGTCGGTGGGGGTGCAACGCGGGTCGACGGTACTGTTTCCGGATGCGGCGTCGGTCAAGGACGACTGGGATCAGTACGAAGTGGGGTACACCTACGGGTTGTACGGGACTCCGACCACGCTCGAGCTGGCGGCGCGGATTTGCGAGTTGGAGCGCGGCTTTCGGACGCTGATCACGCCCGGGGGACAGTGCGCGATCTCGCTCATCAACCTGGCGTTTCTGAAAGCGGGAGATCACGTTTTGATCCCGGAAAGTGTGTACACACCGAACCGCAAGTTTGCGGCGCAAGTGCTGCGGCGATTTGGCGTGGAGGTTGGATTCTACGCTCCGGAAGCGGGCGCTGGGATTCAGACTTTGTTTCGTGAGAACACGCGGATGGTGTGGTCGGAGAGTCCGGGGTCGATCACGATGGAAGTGCAAAACGTGCCGGCGATCGCGGAAGTCGCGCATCGTGCCGGGGCGATGGTGGTGATGGACAACACCTGGTCGGCGGGCGTGTACTTTGACGCGTTCGCGCATGGCGTGGATGTAACCATGCAGGCGATCACGAAGTATGTCGGCGGACACAGCGACCTGTTGCTGGGGTCGATCACGACGCGCGAGGAGACAGCGTGGCGGCGGTTGGGTGCTGCACAGCAACTGGTGGGCTGCGCGGCTTCTCCGGACGATTGCAGCCTGGCGCTGCGCGGGATGAAGACTTTGGCGGTGCGGCTGAAAGCGATTGAAGAGGCGGCGCTGACTCTGGCGCGCTGGCTGAGCGAACGGCCCGAGATTGAACGCGTGCTGCATCCGGCACTGCCGTCTTGTCCGGGACATGAGTTCTGGAAGCGCGACTTCACGGGGTCGACGGGGGTGTTCTCGATCGTGTTTCGGCCGGGGTTCAGCAAGGCGCAGGTCCAGCGATTCGTAGACAATCTGGACCTGTTTGAGATCGGGTACAGCTGGGCCGGGGTGACGAGCCTGGCGGTGGCGTACGATTTTCATGCCACCGGCGGACGGCCGGATTACGGGCATCGCATTGTGCGGCTGAATATTGGGCTGGAGGATGTGGACGACCTGAAGGCCGATCTTGGGCGGGCGCTGGACGGGCTGGCTTGAGACAGGTAACTGTGACCGTAGTCACAGCGCAGTGTTCGGCCAACTGGTACCTTGCCGGTTGTTGGGTAATCGGCCAGGATATAGACTCGTGAGAGTGAACCGTCTACGAACCGCCGTTGTGCTGGGCGCCGTCCTGCTGTGGGCGGCGACTCCGGTGATGGCGTGTCTGGTACCTGGTTGGGCGCAGACTGAAGCGGAGCGCGCGTGCTGCCATCACATGACGGCGCATTGCGGACAATCGGTAATGCCGGCCAGTCATGCCTGCTGCCAGGCGCCCATCTATCCGGAAACGATGGTTGTGCAGGGGCAGACCAACTTGCCACTGAAGAACGCCAGTGCTGGGGTTCCAGTCACCACTCAGGTTTCCTGGTCGGCTGCGCTTGCGATCTCGTTAAGGTGTGTGGCCTTTCTTGAGTCGCCCCCGGGTTCGGCTCCATCCTGCTCGTCGTCTGTCCTGAGAATCTAGAAAACCTTCCTTTTTCATATCCAGGCATTGGTGTGTACAGGCGTAGTCCGCCTGGACTGTGCCAATCGCCAAGCCATGTTCCATGCAATTGTGTTGATCGCGGAGAAGAGAAATGAAGATTCATGCTTTCTGTGTACTCATACTACTTGCCCTGTTGGCGGCCACCGCAGGCGCGCAGCAGTTGGACGGTGCTGCGCCGAATGCCGACCTCCTGGCGGGCGCCGAAGCAATGCTGCCTCCCGCGCAAGAGCATCACACCTCAACGACAGTGCCACTCACACTGAGTGAACTGGAAGCGGCGGCTCTGGCAAACAATGCAGAGATTCGCGCCACCGCGCGGCAGGTGGCGGTGGCAGAAGCACGGAGAGGCAGCGCGGGCGCCCTGGAAGATCCGTCGTTCATGTACCGGGGTTGGGGGACGCCGCTGGCCAAGCCGTGGGATCTGAATCAGACCCAGCACATGTTCATGTTCAGCCAGAACCTTCCCGGTGGAGGCAAGCGCGAACTCCGGGCGCGGCTGGCGGATGGCGACGTTGACGTCACGAAGGCGCAGCTCGAAACCAAGAAGCGTGACGTTCTCGCGCAGGTGCGGCGGTCGTTCTACGAACTTCTGCGGAACCAGGATGAACTGCACTTTCACGACGAGCAAGTTGCACTCGCGCGCCAGGGACTGGAGTCAGCGCGCATCAAGTACGTGGTTGGCAAAGTCCCGCAGCAGGACATGCTGAAAGCGCAGATCGCGCTTACCAGGTTGGTTGAGCACCTCGTCATGGTGCAGCAGGACAGCGATCTTGCGCGCGCGCGGTTGAACACGCTGCTGGGGCGCGACCCGGGCGGACCCCTGGAGGTGCTGGGCGCCTACTCGCCACCGGCACGGCTTCCGGGCCTCATCGACCTGGAGAAGACTGCACTCGAGAACCGTCCTGAGTTGACAGCCATCTCCGCCGCAATCCGGCAGGATGAAACGCGCACACAGCTGGCGGAGAAGTCGCTCAAACCTGACTACACGTTGAGTGGAGGCTACATGCTCATGCCGGAGGGAGCCCAGTATCGCAATACCTATATGGCCGAGCTTTCGGTGACTCTTCCATGGCTCAACCGCGGCCGGCACGATGCGGAGATCGCCGAGACCAGCGCGATGGTGGCCGCCCGAAAGGCCGACTACGATAGCCAGCGCGCGGCGGTCTTCGCGGAGATCCAGGAATCGCTGGTGCGGGCGCGCGTGGCGCAGAGGCTTGCGAATTTGTACCACGATACTCTGCGTCCGCAAACCCAGGCCGTGCTCAAGGCAACGGTCGCGGCTTACCAGGCGGACCGCACCGATTTCCTGAACCTGCTCGACAGCCAGAACATGACCTTGGACGTCGAGCTTGACTACATCAAAGCTGCTTCGGAACTTGAGACGCGGTTGGCGGATCTGGAGCGTGCCGTCGGCACGCAGCTGCCGCGAACGGTAACTGCCGCAACCGAAATCCAAACATCAAGCTCTTCACAACAGGAGGTGCGGTAATGACGGCGCGCGAAAGGTATCTGATCGCTGCAGGGCTTGTTCTCGGTTTGTTCATCGCGGTTGTGATTTTCGGCATTTCGCGAGTGCTTCGTCCGGAAGCGAGCGTGGCGATGAATGAGGAAATGAGTCAATCAAGTCCGGCAGCCCCTGAAGGGGCATCGGGCAATCATGAATTAGCGGTATCGCTAAAGCGATACCCTGATACGAACCCTAGTTCGAACTCTGATACGAACGCTGCTTCGAATCCTGGTAGGAACACTGATGCGATTACCGGTTCCTCCCCGAACGCGCCCGAGCCGGCCGCCAGCGTTCAGATGACGGACGATGAGCAACGTTCCATCGGACTGCAGACTGCACTGGTGCAGCACCGCATGATCCGCCGTGAACTGCTGGCAGTGGCGCGTGTGGATGAACCTGAGACTCAACTTGCCAGCATCAGTGCGCGCATCAGCGGGCGGATTAACAAGCTGCACGTGGATTTCACGGGCCAACCCGTGCGACGGGGCCAGCCGATCGCGGAAATCTACAGTCCGGAGGTTCTTACCGGCTCCGAGGAATACAAACTCGCGATCGAAAACCGCAAGCGGCTGGCGGACAGTTCCGAGGCACAAGCGATTTCCGGCGCCGATGAACTCATTGCCGCCAGCCGGCGGCGGCTCGAATTGTGGGGACTGACTCCAAAGCAGATTGACACGATCGCGACTTCCGACAAGCCTCAGATCGATCTCACGATCTTTTCCCCCGCAAGCGGCATCGTGACCGAACGGAAAGTAACGCAGGGACAGTATGTCAACGCCGGCGACGTGCTCTACACCGTGACGGACCTGAGTCGGATCTGGGTGAAGGCCGATGTTTATGAGGCTGATCTGCCGCAGATTCATGTCGGCCAAGCGGTCGAGATTACTTCGGACTCGGTCCCCGGCTTGAAATTGCGCGGCCAGTTGGGGTTCCTCGATCCGATGGCGAACGCGCAGACGCGCACGACCGCCGCTCGGATCGAAGTGTCGAATCCCGGCATGCGGCTTCGTCCCGGCATGTTTGTGCAGGTCCGTTTTGCGCTTCCAGGACAGCACTCGCTCGCCGTGCCACGCTCGGCTGTCGTGGACACGGGAACGCGCAAGCTGGTGTATGTGGCCAGGGGCAACGGTGTCTTCGAAGGTCACGAGGTGCAACTTGGTCCTGTCGCCGGCGACTACTACCCGGTATCGGCGGGTTTGCGCGAGGGAGACCGCATCGTCACGGAAGGCAACTTCCTCGTCGACTCACAGACCCGCATCAGCGGAGGCATGAGCAGCATGTTCGGCGGGTCCAAGGAGTTCGGCCAGCAGTCCGGCGCACCCGCACCTGCTCAATTCAAAGTGTCATTCCGCAGCGATCCCGCGACACCGCAGGGAGGCACAGAAGCTGCGGTCCATGTATCGGTGCAGGATGCGGGGGGTAAACCCGTAACCGATGCCCAAATCCAGGTGACTTTGTTCATGCCCGCGATGCCCGCGATGGGGATGGCTGAGATGCGGGAGAGCGCGACCCTCACTGCCAACGATTCCGAGTATGCGGGCCGCATCAAGGTGCCGACCCCCGGCACGTGGACGGTCTCCGTGGAGGTGAACCGGGGCGGTCAACGGCTCACCAGCTACCGCAGCAGCCTGAACGCGAAATAAGGAGAGGCAACGATGATCCAGCGCATGATCGAATTCTCACTTAAGAATCGCGGCCTCGTTCTGCTTGCTTACCTCGTGCTGGCGGCGTGGGGCTACTGGGCACTTCTGCGAACGCCGATTGACGCCATTCCCGACCTCAGCGAAAACCAGGTCATCGTCTTCACGGACTGGGCAGGACGGAGCCCGCAGGAAGTCGAAGACCAGATCACTTACCCCCTGACGGTCAACCTTCAAGGCCTGGCGGGCATCAAGACGGTCCGGTCCTCGTCGGCGTTCGGGTTCTCGATGATCAACCTGATCTTCGAGGACAACGTCGACCTGTATTTCGCGCGTGGCCGCGTGCTGGAGAAACTGAATCTTTCCTCGGGAATTTTGCCCGAAGGAGTGACCCCGGTGCTTGGGCCCGACGCTACCGGTGTGGGGCAGGTTTACTGGTACACGGTCGACGGCCCGTACGATCCGGGCACGCTGCATTCCTTGCAGCACTGGTTCATCCGTTACCAGTTGAACTCCGTGCCGGGCGTTGCAGAAGTTGGAACCATCGGCGGCTTTTTCCGCGAGTACCAGGTCGATGTTGATCCTGCCAAGCTGCGTGCCTACAACATTCCGCTGCGCATGGTTTTTGAATCGATCCAGCGCAGCAATACCAACGTAGGCGCCAAGGTGATGGAGGTCAACGACACGGAAATGGCGGTGCGCGGCATCGGCTTGATCCGGTCGATCGCCGACATCGAAAACATTGTGCTCACCGCCAGCAACGGCACGCCCGTCTATCTGCGGAACGTGGCCAACGTGCATTTTGGACCTGATTTCCGGCGAGGCGTGCTCGATCGGGATGGGAAAGAAACGGTGGGCGGAGTGGTCGTCATTCGTTCGGGAGCCAACGCTCTTGAAGTGATCGACGCGGTGAAGAAGAAGATCGCGGACCTGCAGCCGGGTCTGCCCCAGGGAGTTCACATTACGCCGTTCTACGACCGCAGCTCGCTGATCCATCATGCAGTGGACACGCTCAAGCATGCACTGATCGAAGAGCTCCTCCTGGTGACGCTGGCGCACGTGATTTTCCTTTGGCACTTCCGGAGCATCCTGATTGTGACCCTGCCTTTACCGCTGGCAGTGGCCTCATCGTTTCTGTTCATGCACTACTTCGGAATCTCTTCGAACATCATGTCGTTGGGAGGGATTGCGATTGCGATTGGTGTGCTGGTGGACGCGGGCATTGTCGTCACAGAGAACGTGATTCGTCATGCCGAGGCCTACTCGGAAGAGCATGGCGGCGAGTACCGATCGAAGATCACCGAGATCACTCTCCAGGCTACCAGGCTGGTCGGGCGGCCGATCTTCTTTGCCATGACCATCATCATCCTGGCGTTCATCCCGGTGTTTGCGCTGGTGGGCATGGAAGGCAAATTATTCCACCCGTTGGCGTTCACCAAGACATTTGCGATGGTGGGCTCGACCCTGATCGCCGTCACGCTTGTGCCGGTCCTGTGCACGTACCTGATTCGCGGGAAGCTACACCGGGAGGAGGCCAACCCCGTGATGCACTTCCTGCAACGGATTTACAAGCCCGCTCTCACATGGGCCCTGAAGCACCGCATCACAACGCTCGCAGGGGCTTCGGCACTCTTCCTATTCGCAATATTTCTGGCAACCACCATTGGCTCGGAATTCATGCCGCCCTTAAATGAAGAGACGGCTATGTTCATGCCGATCACCGATCCGGCGATTTCGTTGACCAAGGCTACTGAGATCTTGCGCGATCAAGATCGCATCATCGCCCAGGACCCCGCGGTCGAAAACGTTGTGGGCAAGATCGGGCGAGCGGACACCTCGACCGATCCCGCTCCGATCAACATGACGGAGACGATCATCACCCTCAAGCCCCCGGATCAATGGCCAGCCGGAACCACGAAAGAAGACATCCTGCAGCGGCTGGACGCGAAGCTGCGCATGCCCGGAGTCACGAATATCTGGACACAGCCGATCCGCAACCGGATCGACATGCTTTCGACCGGGATTCGGACACAGGTCGGCATCAAGATCTTTGGATCCGACTTGGCTACGATTGAGCGTCTCTCGGGAGAAATTGAGCAGGCGGTGCGGCGTGTGCCTGGAGCAGCCGACCTCTACGCGGAGCGCATCACGGGCGCGCCTTATCTGGAGATTGAGACCGATCGTACCGCGGCTGCGCGCTACGGAATCAATGTGGGCGATGTGCAGGACGTGATCGAGACAGCGATCGGCGGAAAGAACCTGACGACGGCGATTGATGGCCGGCAACGCCTGCCCATCAGCGTACGTTATGCCCGTGACTTTCGAGACACGCCGGAAGCTCTCCGCAACGTGCTGGTTACGGCGTCAACCGGCGCACAGATTCCGCTGACGCAGGTGGCCTCGGTCCGGGTCGTTATGGGACCGTCCATGATCAGCAGCGAGAACGGCCTGCTGCGTGGCTCCGTTCTGATGAATGTGCGTGGCCGGGACGTCGGTTCGTTTGTGGAGCAAGCGCAGCGCGCGGTTGCGCGCGAGGTCAAACTGCCCTCGGGCTACTACGTGGAATGGAGTGGACAGTACGAGAACCAGCTGAGCGCCCGCCGCCGTTTGATGCTGGTCATCCCTATCGTGTTCATCATCATGTCCGTCCTGCTCTATAAGGTCTACGACTCGCTCAAAGAAGCGCTGCACGTTATGCTGGCTGTGCCTTTTGCGCTGACCGGCGGAATCTTCCTGCTGAAAATTCTGGGCTACAACTTCTCGGTAGCGGTCTGGGTCGGCTTCATCGCACTGTTTGGCACCGCGGTGCAGACGGGCGTGGTGATGGTCATTTACCTGGAGGAAGCAGTTGCACGAAAAAGGGCTGCGACCGGAGTGCTCACCGTCCAAGGATTGCGCGAGGCCGTGATGGAAGGCGCGCTGCTGCGTTTGCGTCCCAAGGTGATGACGGTATCGACAGTGGTTGCCGGCCTGCTGCCGCTGATGTGGTCAAGCCGCACCGGCGCAGAATTCATGAAGCCACTGGCCACCCCGGTACTGGGCGGCATGATTTCGTCGCTTCTGCACGTTCTGATCGTGACTCCGGTGATCTTCACCTGGCTGCGCGAGCGGGAGATCAGGCGCGGCCGGGGTTGATGATCAGGGAACGGCCGCGGGCAGGCCGAGAACAATCTTCATTAAGTCGTGAGCGAGAGCGGAGGAATCGGCACTGTCCTGGTTGATCAGGACAGCGACCGCAGCGCGACGTTCGGGGACGATCATGAGGTGGGTGCTCGTGCCCTGTTGGCCTCCGGCATGGCCAACGTCTGGAATGCCGAGATCCTTGCCTGTGCCCCAACCGAGGCCGTATCCCGTTTCTTTGCCATCCGCCGTTTTGAGCGATGTCCACATCAAGGTGCGGGTCGAAGGTTGCACGAGGTGGTCGTCGAGCATGGCGACGGCGAACTTCGCCATGTCGTCGGCCGAGGAGAGCCAACCACCGCCGGGAATCTTGTAACTCGAATCGAGGAACTCCGCGTTGCGCAGCGAGCCGGACTTGTCTTTGGTGTAGAAGCGCGTGCGAAAGGGGATGATGGCGAAGCGGTCGTCCGGACGCGTGTGAGTCATGCCGGCGGGAGTCAGAATATTTTCGCGGACGTACTCGACGTAGCTGCGGCCGGAAGCGCCCTCGATGACGCAGCCGGCCAGGGTAAATCCCTGCGTGGAATAGTGGAATTCGGCGCCGGGTTTGGCGACCAGAGGATCGTTCTTGAAGAAATCGAGGCCTGCCTGGATCGGGTGGTCGAAGTGCCGGGTGTTCCCGACTTCGGGATCGTCCTGGGAATCAGATTTGTAGTGGCGAATTCCGCCGAGATGGCCAAGCACCTCACGGGTAGTGATGGGTGCCTCTTTCTGCGGAAAGGCAGGACAATATTTCTGGACGGGCGCGTCGAGATCGAGTTTGCCATTCTGCCAGAGCAGCAGAGCGGCCGTGGCGGTAATTGGTTTGGAGATGGACCCCAGGCGATACAGTGTCTGGGAGGTTGCGGGAACGAAGTTTTCGAGGTCGGCCATGCCAAATCCCGCCGACCATTCGTAGGCGCCATTTTCGACGACGGCGACGGAGACTCCCGGGATGATGTTGGCAGCCATGAAGCGGGAAACTGCGGTTTCCAACTGCTTCTGTTTGTCGGGGGAGAGCTGAGACTGCTGGGCAGAGAAAGGTGTGCAGAGGGCAAGGGCAAACACAAGCACAATGACAGCTCGAATTCGGTGCATGGCGACCTCGAGTGGAGTGGCAAAAGTATAGCTTGACTGGGCGGATGAGTGGTTCGCGGATCGGAGTGCGGCTCCGGGTTCAGAACATGGCGCAGGTTTCGGTGACTCGATCGATCATCGATTCCAGCGTACATTGACGCGCTTCGAGCTTCTGTTTTGCTTGCGGATCAGGACAGGCTGTGACTTCGCTGGTTGCGTTGGTCCAATTCGCGACCAGGATTTCGCGCAACTGGTCGAGTTCGGCGAAATCGAAGGTCAAGTCGTTGGCCATGATGCGGTCGAGCAAACCGGCGGGATCGCCCTGGTTGAGGAGGATGTCGGCCACCAGTCTTAATTCTTCGGGTGAGAAGTGGAGTTTCATAACAAGCTCCTGGTGTGATGGGTCAATCTTAGCAAACCGAGATGGCACGGGTCGTCGCGGCCCTCGAGAGGCAAGAGTGTTTGCATCGGGACTGGGCCGTCCTTCCGGGATTGCACTCGTTTTTCCACCGGCCCCGCGCTGAAGTGCGGGGCTAATCGGGCTCGCCCCTTACGGGGCTGGATACCCACGGGTGTCGTCACCCAACTTTTTGCGACATGCCTGCTGCAACTGCTCTTCAGGCACGGACTGTCAGTACCGGACAGTGGGCGTCGCTCATCACTTCGCAGGCCGTTGTCCAGGGCACATGTGAAT
>Ga0209698_10006280_pt1 | contig 12662 bp, 6 predicted proteins | sample LitLauG_LLR_2012_FD_187203 | JGI IMG/M metagenome (GOLD analysis project Ga0209698, IMG submission 187203) | Freshwater sediment microbial communities from Pennsylvania, USA - Little Laurel Run_MetaG_LLR_2012 (SPAdes) (version 2) | ecosystem: Environmental > Aquatic > Freshwater > Creek >...
CGCCTGATGTTCGTGCGCTTATCACCTCATCGAACGCCCCGCTGCATGCTCACCCCCATGCCCATCGCGGAGCTGCATTGGACCACGGGCGGAATCCGATGATCGTCTACTGGGAGATGACACAGGCCTGCGGACTTGCGTGCCGTCACTGTCGTGCCGAGGCTGTTGCAACGGCCCACCCGGATCAACTGTCACACGAAGAGAGCAAGGCTCTGCTCCGCCAGATCGCCGCGTTTGATCGGCCGTTGCCGCATCTCATCCTGACGGGTGGCGACCCGCTGGAGCGCACCGATCTGTATGAGTTGATCGACGACGCACGCAGCCTGGGGATTGCCGTCTCGATCACACCGAGCGCAACGGACAAACTCACGTTCGATGCGATGGCGCAGCTAAAGGCCCATGGTATCGAAAGCTTCGGGCTGAGCCTGGACGGTTCCAATGCGGCCCGGCACGAAGTAGTGCGAGGCATCGCCGGCTGCTTCGATGCGACGATACGAGCAGCCAAGGATGCCGCAAAGCTCGGCGTGCCGATTCAGGTCAATACGCTCGTCTCTGCCGAGACTATCGACGACCTGCCCGCCATCTACGACTTGCTCAAAACACTCACCGTGATGCGCTGGAGCTTATTCTTCCTCATCGAGGTAGGCCGTGGACGTGTCCTGCAACCAATCTCCGCCGAGCGGGGCGAAGAACTGATGAAGTGGGTCTTCGATCTTTCACAGACCGCGCCGTTCGCGATCAAGACAACGGAGGCTCCATCCTATCGGCGCATTGCCTTGAATCGCATGCGGGAGCAGGGACTGACTGCGAAGGAGATTGAACAGACCTCCGTGTATCGTGGGTTTGGAATTCGTGACGGCCATGGCATCGTCTTCATCTCCAATCAGGGCGACATCTATCCCGCAGGTTTCCTGCCGCTGACAGCCGGCAACGTTCGCACTGATTCGCTGCCAGAGGTCTATCGCAATTCACCCATCTTCCAGGCGCTGCATAACCCAGGCCAATTCCGTGGCCGCTGTGGTTGCTGTGAATTTCATTCTGTCTGCGGCGGATCGCGCGCCAGAGCGTTTGCCGCAACAGGCGATCCGCTGGCCAGCGATCCCTTCTGTAGCTATCAGCCAAAGGCCTTCGGTCGGGGCGGGTTCAGCCAAGTTGCCGCATCGAGTGCAGCTTCATAGTTGCGGATCCTTCGCCCTGGGCAACATAGCTGCGAAACTGATTGCTTCTTCTTCTGCGACACCACAGTGCAAGCCTCGTGGTGTCGCAAATGTTTTGCTACACAATCCTAAGTGACGAGACTTCGACCCATTGTTTCCAGTCTCATTGTCACTCTGCGGATTGTGCTGGTGCGATCGCCTGTGAATCCCTCCTCATCGGCCTGACTCGACAAGAGGTGCGTCCTCCGCTTGCACAAGTGTGAGCGCAAATCCATGTCGTAGATCCCGGGCGTTCCGGTCTAGGTGGGAATTCAGGTTGTGGCCACGGTTGAGTTGCCGGGTACGGCTTTGCCTGTAGTCCGTCTGGAAGCCCGGAAAGTAGGAGCTTCAGGATCGAGCAGGAAGTAGCGAACCTGGAACCACTTGAGCGCTCGCGGAACTCTCTCATGGGTCTTTTCTGGTCCCAACGCGAGTGGATACGGTGCATCATCCTAATCCCGACGGGAATTGCTATCTAGCTGTTTCTGCCAAAGTTACGTCCCTGAACCGTTACATCCTTGTCAATCTTCACTCCGAGCGATAGTTTTCTCGGGCAATGATTTTGACAAATAAAACGTGGCCAGAAGGCTGGAAGGGGCAGCGACGGGTAATCGAACAAACCAGGCCATTTTGCGTGTGCAAACGGAACGGATGTTCGCACAGCGGCCCATAGTGCTTGACTCACCGGCTCTATTTCATTGAATTGTTCCCCCCAAGGTGGAAGGGGCCAGCGGACAACATCTAGCCATCACCTCGGACTCAGAACTCGGACCGCTCGGAGTCGCCACAGTTAGCAAACATCATCAGAGGCGTTGCATCAAGAACCGATCAAGTTGGACAGGAAATGAAGGAGACGGAATGATTGACAAGGGAATTCGACGCAGAACGTTATCCGGGGTGAGACAGGTAATTGTAGCGGTGTTGTTTGTGAGCGTTTACTTCGCGATGCCATCAGCATCGCTGACCGCCCAGAGCTCTGTATCGCAGGTGTCTGGTTCGGTGAGAGACCCGCTGGGTGCAGCGATTCCGGATGCTGCGGTGCTGATTAGAAATACAGCGACGAATGAGGTTCGTACCGTTCAGACCGATGACCGCGGAGAGTACAGGATTCCTAGTCTCCCGGTCGGACCCTACCAGTTGGAGGTGAAGAAGCAGGGATTTTCCACCTTTATTCAGAACGGCATTGAACTCGTTGTGAATACCAATCCCGACATTGTTGTTACCTTGAAAGTCGGAAGTGTAGACCAGCAGATTGAGATTACCGCTGGGGCTTCGATGGTTGAGGCGCACGACACCGCTATCACGCAGGTTATCAATGGCGATGAAGTAGTTGATCTGCCCCTAAATGGGCGGCAACCGACCGACCTAATTGCACTCTCGGGCGCTGCCGTCAACACGGCAGGAGCGGGTGGAAACGTCAATACATTGGACTACCCCACTGCAGTCGCCTATTCCGTGGCCGGTAGCCAGGCCAATGCAACGAACTATTATCTGGATGGTGCGCCGAACCTGGACTACCGCACAGACGTAGGTTTGCCGATGCCGTTCCCCGATGCATTGGCGGAGTTCAGCCTCGGTATCAGTTCCATGCCCGCTAATCTTGGAGCACATCCGGGCGGCGCTGTGAACGCAGTTACAAAGTCAGGAACAAATTCCTATCATGGCAGCGCTTTTGAGTTTGTTCGCAATGGAATTCTAGATGCAACGACCCGCACGTTTCCATCGGTTACGGGTGCAATCGCCAAAGGAGTTCGCGATACCTTGGTGCGAAACCAGTTCGGTGGAACCTTCGGCGGTCCTGTCAAGAAGGACAAGATATTCTTTTTTGGTGGATATCAGGGAACTCTCACCAATGCAACCGTTGGGGCAACAACTACGACTGTCCCGACGGTTGCGGAACGCAATGGCGACTTTACCGCTGCGCTCTCGGCACCGTGTCAAGTTCAGACGATTAAGTCTGCTTTCGTAACTTCGCCTGGTAGCAATATCATTCAGCCGAGCTTGCTTCAAACGCCTTCGGCTCTATTGGCGGCTAAGGTTCTTGCCCTTATCCCGTCCGGTGCATACGATGCGTGTGGCGACTACACTTTCCAGGGGCCGCCGACGATAACATCGGAGCATCAGGGAGTGGGGCGTCTCGATTGGCAACGGACAGCAAAGGATAGCCTGTTCGCACGCTACTACTTCACGCGCTTCGTCCAGCCGTCGCAGTTTACAAATGGGAATTTGCTCAGTAGCTCCGGCGTCGGCTTGTCAGACCTCGTTCAAACGCTCGTGCTTGGAGATACTCACATCGTTGGCAGTCACGGTCTGAATACGTTGCGCGGCACGTTTGATCGGACGGCAACAGTCCGCACATCAAACCCGGGGATTCCGAATCTCTGCTCGCTGGGCATGCAGGCGACCTGCCCGCTCGTCAATCAGATTTCGGCTTATCCTGCCGCAGGAGCAAGTCCAAAGCCAGGCTTCCTTGGTTATGACTTCGAGAATTCCTTTGGCGGAACGGAGAGTATCTCCTGGACCCGAGGACGCCACCAGTTGGATGCTGGGTTTACGTTCATTCATGTGCAGATGAATAATGACGGTCTGTTCCAAGTGAATCCCGGTCCGACCTGGAACGGCAATATTACCGGCAATACCGTTGCGGACTATGTGACCGGCAATGTCGATGGCTATAGCCAGGGTAATGGTCAGTTAGGTCGCGATGGCCAAAATCAACCGTCTGCATATGTTCAGGATAACTGGAAGATATTATCTCGTCTCCAGATAACAGCCGGCCTTCGCTGGGATCCGTTTCTGCCGCAGCACACAAAGTACGGCCAGACGGCCGCCTTCACGCTCGCTGGCTATCAGGCAGGGACCGTGAGTAAGCAGTTTATCAATTCACCTCCCGGAATGACTTACCCGGGCGATCCGGGGTTCAACGGAAAGTCGCCTACCAATAGCCACTATGCAGAGTTCGCTCCGCGTGTGGGTTTTGTGTGGGACATTACCGGAAAGGGAACTCAAACCCTGCGCCTTGGCTATGGTGTGTTCTATGACACGACCATTCTCTGGAACACGATGCACATTGTGCTAAATCCTCCGTTTGGCGAGACGCTCTCGTTTACGCCCTTGACCGTGGCCCAAGGTGGCGGTTTCGCAAATCCGTTCTTCGGACAGGTTGGCGGAAATCCGTTTCCCACTCCGCTGACTCCTTCGTCAACGTTTACGTTTCCAACCAACGGCGCATACGTGTTCGAGAACCAGAGCAACAAGCCAACGAACGTGCAGCAGTACAATCTCGCCTACCAGATTCAGGTAGGTAAGAACACAAAGGTGTCAGCATCTTACCTCGGGAATAAGGGGACTCATATCTGGTTGGGTCGTAGCCAGAACTCAGCCCAGTATTTATCGCAGTATGGAACGTCATTACCCTGCACCCTTCAGTACGGCTCGCAGAGCTACACATTTCCGGTCTGCAATGCCCCATCGCAGAAGAATTCGACAGCCACGGTCAATGGGGTCACCGCATCGAATGTGAATGCGCGTCGAGCCCTTAACAGCATCAATCCTAATTACGGTCCGCAGTTAGCTGGTGGACTGATTACGGAGTTTGCTGACGGAGATTCGGCCTACAATGCTCTACTGGTGTCGGTGGAGCAGCGGATGACTCATGGCTTCTCCGTTCTGACGAACTATACCTGGGGTCGCTGCATGGATGACGGTGAAGTAGGTCAGGACATCACGAACGTCTATAGCAATCCTAACAATCCCAAGATGGACTGGGGGAACTGCACTTACAATCGGAAAGGCATTTTCAACCTCTCCGTTCTCGCCAAAACGCCGAAATTTCAGGAGAAGGCACTTCGCTATCTTGCAAGTGATTGGAATACTTCTGCTATCTTTACAGCGTCGACTGGCAGTAACTACAACATGCTCGTGGGATACGACTACTCACTTACGGGGATCGGATTGGATCGGCCGAACATTGTGGCTAATCCAAATGTCGCTGGGCCAGTTGCGGCGAACCCTGTCTGTACAGCGCCCAGTACGGTCCACACTATCCGGAACTGGTATAACCCATGTGCGTTCATGTCCCAGACGTTTGGAACATTTGGCACTGAACGCAGGAACGACATGGTTGGACCGGCTAACTGGAATCTGAACATGGCGGTCTGGCGAACTTTCTCGTTGCCTGAGAACGTGAAGGTTGACTTCCGAGTAGAAGGATTCAATGCACTGAACCACACGCAGATCAGCAACCCAAATGCCACGTTGCTTACAACAAGCAATACGTCAAATGTGGCCGCAGGCATCATTACAAGTGGTGCTGCACCCCGCATTCTGCAGTTGGCGGCAAAGGTTAACTTCTAGGAAACCATTCCTTGTGGTGAAGGTATTGCGGGCCTCGGATAACCTCCGGGGCCCGCAGCTACTTGTGCCAAGGGATATCGACAGGCCATGAAACCGGCATCCAAAGATCACAAGCATCCGCCCTGGGGATCGTAGTTCGGAATCAGGAAGAACGCTGCAGCACACGGGATCCGAATTATGTTCAGGATGCCCGCCGAAGCGTGGAACATGCAATTGACAATTCCTTCTTTCGGGTCGCAAAATAAGCGGACTCAATCTGCCTGAATCGAATCAATCGGAGAAAAGATGCGAAACGCAGTTGTTCCTGTTGCACTTCTTGCGGCAACGATCTCTATGACACATGCTCTCGCAGCGCAATCATGCTGTGAACCGGCTAGCAAAGAGTTTCCGAAGGCGGGAGGGAACTACGGAAATCAAAATGTATCGTCTCTCGGAATGATCAACCGAACCAACATTCAACGTCTTGGCGCGGCCTGGCATGACAATCTCGAGGGCGGTTCGACAGATCAGTTTCAGCAATCGACGGTTGTCGAAGCTGGCGGTGTTTTGTATGTAGAAACTTCACAAGGACACGTGTTCGCCGTTGATGGTAAGACAGGCGCAATCAAGTGGAAGTACGACTCGGGTACTGGCGTGCAACTGCATCGGGGTGTTGGAGTTGGTGGAGGCCGGATCTATGCCACACTCGCAGATCGCCAGATTGTGGCACTGAACCAATCCGATGGTAAGGTGGTCTGGTTGAAGCGGCTTGATGAACCTACAATTGGCACACTCAAGACGGCAGTCGTGTACTTCGACGGCCTCATTTACTTCGGTAGCGCAGATGGTCCACGCGGCGCAGCCTTCGCACTGAAAGCCGATACAGGTGACATCGCATGGAAGTTCTACGGCGCGGCGGCGCCCGGCGATCCCGGTGGCGAAACCTGGGGCGGTGGGGACGCATGGAAGACCGGCGGTGCCTCACCGTGGATGCATCCGGCAATCGATCCTGAACTTGGTCTAGTCTATTGGACCTTCGGTAACGCCCGAGGAGGCGGCGTGGCGGTGAATGGTGGCGGTCGCGAGGGCGTAAACCTCTACGCCAACACGCTGATTGCCTTCGAAGCGAAGACCGGCAAGGTGGCTTGGCACTTCCAGTCTGTGCACCACGATATCTGGGACATGGATAACGTCATGGCACCGGTTTTGTTCGACGATGAAGTCGCTGGTACCATGCGGAAGGGAATCGTATATGGCAGCAAGACCGGCCTGTATTACGTTCTGGACCGGACAAATGGCACGCCCCTGACGCCCATTCCGGAAAAGCCGGTTCCGCAGGCTCCGACACAAAAAACGTGGCCGACGCAGCCAATTCCAGATGGCGATTCGATGATCCCTCTGTGTCCCGCCGCCACAGGCAACACGGCACCGCCGCCCAACTATCTTTTCGGATGTCTGTACACTCCGCATACCGATCAGCCAGTCATTATGTCCCCGGGAACGGTTGGTGCGGGTGACTGGAGCGCTCTCTCTTACAATCCGCAGACGCACCTTCTCTACAGTGGCCTAAGCTTCGTCAACTCCGCGCATGACATTGTTGACGGAGGTGTGGGCTTCCGACCGCTCGGTGAGATCCGCAGCGGCCGCATTAATGCGTTCAATCCTGCGACCCATAAAGTGGTTTGGCATCGCGATATGAAGTGGGCACTTTCCCATGGCAACGGCATCCTGACTACGGCAGGGAACGTGATGTTCATTGGCCAACCGGACGGTTTGCTGCTTGGACTCGACATGCAGGATGGCCACGAACTGTGGAAGTTCCAAACTGGCGCCGGCGTTCACACCAGCCCCATCACCTACGAGATCGATGGCGAACAGTACATCGCAATTTTTGCGGGGGGAAATGGCATACTTTACTACTCGGCTCGCGGTGACAATCTATGGGCCTTCAAGCTGGGTGGAAAGGTGCCGGAGGCTGCAACTCCGGAGCCGCCGCCGATCCGGCAACCCATCCTTGGCAATGCGGTCGAAGGAATCGATGTGAAGAACACCATCAACCTCGCCCGTTCGTTCCGGGGCGGAGTCGTTGCTCCAACGGAGTCGACGACTCAAAACTCGATGGCTCCGCAGATATTGCGCGTCCCTGCAGGAACGACGGTTAAGTTTCTTAATCCGAGCGGTAACACAGCTCCGCACTGCGCCACCCAGTTTTACGAAGGGTTGTTCAACTCTGGACCGCTAAAGCCAGGCGAGTCCTTCGACTACACCTTCAAGCAGCCGGGCGAGTACTTTTACAACGATTGCACCTCGCCACGAACTACCGGGAAGGTGATGGTCTATTAGCGAATGCAATGCGACCCAACTGCCTTGTGTCTCACGACAGCACCCGCTGCATCCAGGGCCTCTATCTCCTCTGCAGAGTAACCATTGCTCTTCAGGATCGCTTCTGTGTGCTGTCCAAAAGCGGGCGAAGCAAACGGTTTGGCGGCGGGAGTCGCCGAGAACTTGATGGGATTCGCCAGCCCACGATAGCTGCCCACCGCTGGATGTTCGTAGTTGGCAACCATCCCCTGCTCCTGGACTTGGGGGTGGTCAAACATATCTTCGATTGGGCGCACGGCTCCGCAAGGAACTCGGTCGCCAAAGATAACCTCCCACTCAACCGCAGACCGTCGTTGCAATGCAGCGCGCAGTTTGGGCAGTATCTCTGCAGCTCGAGCTGCCCGCATCTTTACGGTTGCGTAATTGGGATTTTCGGCAAGCTCTGGTAGCGACACTAGTTCGCATAGCGCTTCCCAGAAGTGCGGCGTGTTGGCGGAGAGGTAAATTGTGCCATCCTTGGTTGGGTGCAGTCCGGTAATACCTCCTGACCGCATGTCGCGGCTTATCTTGCGGCCTTCACTGTTGGCCCAAATGAAGCGGCCGGACTGCATGGTAAGGGCGCTGCCCAACAGCGAGACCGAGATGTGTTGGCCTTCAGCGTTGCGCTCGCGATGAAAGAGAGCAGCAGTGACGGCGTACGCGATCATCGACGCGGCGTAGAAGTCGACGACAGAACCATAGACGATCTCGGGTTCCCCCTTGGCTTCTCCCTGGAAGGTACAGATGCCGGTGATGCTCTGGAGAACTTGGTCGTAGCCGGCCTTGTCTTTCTGGGGGCCAGTATCGCCGTAGCCTGTGAGCCCGCAGTAGATGAGTCGCGGATTGAGAGTCTTGAGCGAGTCATAGTCGATACCAAGGCGTGGTGGAACAGACGGGCGGAAGTTGTGCACCAGAACATCAGCCTGTTGAACGAGCTGTAGTAGGACGCGCAGGCCTTCAGGCTTCTTCAGGTCAACTACGATGCCGCGCTTGCTCCGATTCGTGCCAAGAAATGCACGTGACTCGCTAGTGAGGGTGGACGGGTAGTGGCGCAGCGTATCGCCTGTGGGTGGCTCCACTTTGATTACGTCTGCGCCGAGGTCAGCGAGAAGTGTGCAACCATAGGGGCCCGCAATGTAGGCACTTAGGTCAACCACCTTGATACCGCTGAGTGGGCCGGACGCATAATTAGGGTTGAGTGCAGTATCGGACACGACGTCTAGTCCCCCTGAGACGGGTTGAGTAGGCCAAGCTCGGCAGCCAGAGCAACGATTGCCTCTGCCCGACGAAGGATCGGTAGATCGACCATCTTGCCCTCAAATAGGAAGGCTCCTTTGCCGCTCTGGTTGGCCGCTTCGGATGCGGTGATCATAGCCGAAGCACCTTGGATCTCCTCAGCAGTTGGCCCAAACACCTCGTTCGCAACGGCAATCTGGCTGGGATGGATGCAGCTCTTGCCTGCGAAGCCCAGGTCGCGAGCATCTTGCGCATCCGCCCGGAAGGCGTCGAGACTCTTCACGTCGACGAACGCGCCATCATAGCTGGGGATGCCAGCTTCCGCTGCTGCAAACCGAATGCCGAGCCGCACCGCATTCAACGCGGCCTTATTCTGGTTGCTGATGCCACAGCCTACGGAGAAGTCCGTGAAGCCAACTTGCAGGCCTATGATGCGCGGGCTTGCCGCTGCGATTTCATAGGCAAGCCGCAGGCCTTTCGGTGTCTCGATGTTCGCTAAAATTCCTTTCACCGCTGTACAGCCTGCCTCAGCGTCGGCCCTTTCGATCGCCTCGACTGCCCGCTGAATGTCGTCTGCCGACTCCACCTTGGGAAGATTGATCACGTCCACCGCCGCGCCGGCCAGCATCGCAACATCATCGCGGAAGTACTCGCTAGTCAAAGCGTTGACTCTTACGATGATCAGCTTATTGCCCGTGACATCCCGAGAGGAGAGATAGTCTCCGATCTCCGCTCGCGCGCTGGCTTTATGGGCTGGAAGCACCGCATCCTCTAGATCGAACGAGAGCGCATCCGCCGCACTCGCAGATGCTTTCGGGAATAGATCGGACCGTGAGCCAGGAACAAAAAGCTTACTTCGAATCGGTCGGTGCGAGCGCGGGAGAGTTATGGAATTCACCAATCTGCGTTACCTTTCAGATGTGCAGTACGAGTCTATGCTATCGCTGACTTCGAGATGGAGCACTGCTTCTCTGACCTTGAAGCTACCAGTTGGGATCGGTGTGATCAATTGTTTTACGGTGGGTTACGGCAACATCGATCGCACTGAAAAAGCTATGGCTAACTTCGGAGCATGATAGAGGAAGCGGATCAATTGACGCTACAAGAACCCAGTTGTGGGAATGACTCAACAGGCGTGATAGAGATTCCTCGGTTGACGAGATATGGCTGTATCGACAGCGTGCAAGCGGTTACGGTGTGCCACGGTTACTTCATTGTTACGGCTGTTTGGCAATGGTAGGATTTGTCAGCAATTGGGAGTCGATGAGTCTTGATATGGATGTTTGCCAGGATCGCAGTGACGCGGGTGAGGAAGTGATGGCTCCAGGCCATGGAGAGTTGAGGCGAGCAAAGCTATTCGTGGATGGGGCGTGGGTGGAAGGGGAGTCTACCTATCCAGTCTTCGATAAATTCACCGCCGCACTGATTGGCTATGCAGATGCCGCGTCGAAGGATCAAGTATCTTTGGCAGTTCGGTCAGCGACGGATTCTTTTGAACGCAACAAACTTTCTGCTTACACCCGATACAAGATATTGATGCGTGTATCAGACTTGATCGAGTCGAGGCGTAATGAACTGGTCGAGACCATTATTGCGGAAGCAGGATTCCCCTGGTTGGATGCCTCCCGCGAAGTGACCCGTGCCGCAGAGACATTCCTGATCGCGGCAGAAGAGAGCAAGCGTCTCACCGGTGAGGGAATTCCCATCGAGGCTGCACCAGGCAACGAGGATCGGATGGCTTTTACGATCCGCGTACCGCGCGGGGTCGTCTGCGGGATCACGTCGTTCAATTCACCCCTGAACATGGTCGCCCATAAAGTTGCTCCAGCGTTGGCCGCAGGCAATACGGTGGTGATTAAGCCTGCGAGGGTTACGCCATTTTCGGCAGCCATCCTGTTTGAGATTCTGCTGAAGGCTGGTATGCCTGCGGGGCATGTACAACTACTCCAAGGTGGAGGTGCAGAGGTTGGACGAGAACTCACGGCAAATCAGGACATCGCTTTCTACACCTTTACGGGTAGCACCCAGGTTGGTAAAGGGTTGCGCGAGGCGATTGGACTTCGTCCATGCGCTCTGGAGCTTGGAAGTATCGCTGCGACAGTCATATTCGACGATGCGGACCTGGAGCGTGCGGCACCGCGTGTGGCGCATGCTGGCTTTCGTCGGGCAGGGCAGGCTTGTACTTCTACTCAGAGGCTCTTCCTTCACGAGGCAGTATTGGAGAGTTTCACTGCACTCCTGATGGCTGCAATCGACGCTCTGCCAGTCGGCGATCCTCACAACCCAACCACGATTGTTGGGCCGATGATCAGCGAAGGGGAAGCGCAACGTGCGGAAGAGTGGATCGATCGAGCAGTGGCGCAGGGCGCGCGCATCCTTCGTGGTGGCCAGCGGGTCGGTGGGCTGCTTCAGCCAACGGTCCTGACCGATGTTCGCCCCGACATGCAAGTGATAAGCGAGGAGATATTCGCACCGGTGTTATCCATCATCCCGTTCGGATCTCTGGACGCGATGATTGACCAGGTAAATTCAACTGAGTTTGGCCTTGCCGCAGGGGTATTTACGCAGGATGTGATCAAGGCGATGCACTGTGCGCGAAGGTTGCGTGTTGGCATCGTGCATATCAATGAGGCCTCGTCCAGCCGAGTGGATTTGATGCCGTTTTCCGGAGTGAAACAGAGTGGCCTCGGCCGCGAAGGGCCGAAGTATGCAATGCAGGAATTGACCGAAGAACGACTTGTCACTATGAGTTTGTCTTGATATCTCAGGAACAGAGGAATAAATCGCATGACCGGAGCAATGTTTATAGCTGCCTGCTTGAAGCAAGAGGGCGTGGAAAAGGTATTTGGACAGTGTGGACATACCAACTACGCGCTGATCGACGCTTGTCACAAGCTGGGAATTGAATATGTATCGTTCCGGCATGAACAATTGGCAGCACATGCCGCCGATGCGTACTATCGGGTATCCCACAAGCTCGCGGTATTGAATGTTCACCTATCGCCCGGATTGACAAATACACTGACGGGTGTGGTGACTGCCGCGGCAGACTCCACTCCAATGCTGGTGATCTGCGGCAACACGCCTTCGTACAATAACGCAAAGGAACCGCATCAGGGAATTCGGTTTCATGCGGATGCTTCGCAGGGGGATATCTTCCGGCCCATCTGCAAGCGTGTGTGGCGCGTGGATGACGCAAAGTTCTTTCCCGACGTAATGCCGCGCGCCCTGAACGTGGCCCAGACCGGAAGGCCCGGGCCGGTGCTGATCGATGTCCCGATGGATGTCTTCTCACAGCAGGTGGAGAGCGATGTGGTGACGGCGCGGCGTCGACCAAACTATCCGCGAGTAGTGGGTGAGAGTGCCGGCATCGACGCGGCAGTGGAATTGCTGCTGAGCGCCAGGAAGCCAGTACTCTTTGTCGGCAACGGGATTCTCCTCTCCGAAGCTTGCGATGAACTTCGCGAGTTCGTTGAAGCGAGCAGAATTCCCGTGGCGACGACACTGATGGGCAAGGGCGTCTTCCCTGAAGAC
>Ga0209698_10006281_pt1 | contig 12661 bp, 10 predicted proteins | sample LitLauG_LLR_2012_FD_187203 | JGI IMG/M metagenome (GOLD analysis project Ga0209698, IMG submission 187203) | Freshwater sediment microbial communities from Pennsylvania, USA - Little Laurel Run_MetaG_LLR_2012 (SPAdes) (version 2) | ecosystem: Environmental > Aquatic > Freshwater > Creek >...
GTGGCGGGTGGGGCGGAATCGATGAGCATGATTCCCATGGCGGGGATCAAGCCGGCGCCGAATCCGTGGTTTGTGGACCACTGGCCGGAGGTCTTCATGAACATGGGGCTGACGGCGGAACGCGTGCGTTTGAAATATGGCATCACGCGCGAAGCTGCCGATGCATTTTCGTACGGCAGCCATCAGAAAGCACTGGCGGCGCAGGCGGCGGGAAAGTTCCGCGACGAGATTGTGCCCGTGAAGGTTGAGACGCTCACCATGAACGGCGGGCCGAAGCCGGCGCGCACGGAGACGGTGTTCGATCAGGATGAAGGCCCGCGGGCCGACACGTCGGTAGAGGCGCTGGCGAAACTGAAGCCGGTGTTCCATGTTTCAGGCACCGTGACGGCGGGGAACTCGTCACAGACGAGCGACGGGGCGGCGGCGGCGCTGGTAATGTCCGACAGGCGAGCAGCCGCGCTGGGGCTGAAACCGCGATTGCGGTTCGTGAGTTTTGCGGCGGCGGGCGTGCCGCCTGAGCTGATGGGGATCGGTCCCGTGGTGGCGATTCCGAAGGCGCTTGCGCTGGCGGGGCTGAAGCTGGAGGATATAGGCGTGATCGAACTGAACGAGGCATTCGCGGCGCAGGCGCTGGCGGTGATCCATGCGGCGGGGCTCGATCCGGAAAAGGTGAACGTAAATGGCGGGGCGGTGGCGTTGGGGCATCCACTGGGATGCACAGGCGCGAAACTCACCGCGAGTTTGATTCGAGAGATGGAGAGGCGCGGCGCTCGTTACGGCATGGTGACGATGTGCGTTGGGGGCGGACAGGGCGCGGCTGGGATTTTCGAACGTATCGGGTGAACAATATGGCAACGGCAGCAGCGTTGAGCGGCAAGGTAACGGGCGGGGCGTTTCTTATTGAAGACGCGTCGGCGCGGGATGTTTTCACGCCGGAGGACCTGACGGAAGAGCATCTGGCGGTGGCGCGGTCGGCGCGCGAGTTCGTCGAAAAAGAATTGCTGCCGCGCTCGGATGAGATGCAGCACGGGAACTACGACGTGGCCGTGGAACTGATGCGCAAGGCTGCTGCGCTGGGGCTCGAAGCAGTGCTGACGCCGGAACAGTACGGCGGCATGGAGATGGATCTGGCGTCGTCGCTGGTGGTGGCCGAGCAACTGGCGCGGGAGGCGTCGTTTGCCGGATGGCACGGCGCGCACGCGGGGATAGGGACGCTGCCTTTGCTGTTGTTCGGCACGGAGGCGCAGAAGCAGAAGTACCTGCCGAAACTTTCCAGCTGCGAGTGGATTGCGTCGTACTGTCTGACGGAGGCGCATGCGGGCTCGGATGCCCTGGCTGCGAAAACGCGGGCCGATCTTTCCGAAGACGGCACGCATTACATCCTTAACGGGCAGAAGATGTGGATCACGAACGCGGGTAAGGCGGATTTCTTCACCGTGTTCGCGAAGATCGGCGGGGAACAATTTTCGGCGTTTCTGGTGGAGCGCACGTTCAACGGCGTGAGCGTGGGAGCAGAAGAGAAGAAGATGGGGATCAAGGGCAGTTCCACTGCGCCCGTCTTCTTCGACAACGTGCAGGTGCCGGTGGAAAATCTGCTGGGCGAGGCGGGGCGCGGGCATATTATCGCGTTCAACATTCTCAACGTGGGGCGGCTGAAGCTGGGCGCGTTTGCGCTGGGCGGCTCGAAGAGCGTGCTGCAAACATCGTTGGCGTACGCGCAGAACCGCAAGGCCTTCGGAACGTCGATTGCGACGTTCGGCGTAATCCGGCACAAACTGGCGGAGATGGCGATCCGGATTTACGCGGCGGAATCGATGACGTGGCGCGTGGACGGGATGATCGCCGGGCAGATGCAGGATTTCGCGTGGTCGCAGGCGGATGCGGCGCAGCGCATGATGAAGGCCGTGGAGGAGTTCGCCGCGGAGTGCTCCATTATTAAGGTCTATGCGTCGGAAGTGCTGGACTATGTGGTCGATGAGGGCGTGCAGATTCACGGCGGGTATGGTTATCACCAGGACTACGCGGTGGAGCGGGCATACCGTGATTCGCGCATCAATCGCATCTTCGAAGGCACCAATGAAATTAACCGACTGCTGACGACGGGCATGCTGCTGAAGCGCGCGCAGCAGGGGCGGCTGGGGCTGGTGAAAGCGGCGAAGGCTGTGATGGCGGAGATCCTGGCCGGGCCGCAGGCGGTGGACGACATCAGCGAAGAGCAGCGGCTGGTGAAGAATGCCAAGAAGATCGCACTGTTGCTGCTGGCGGCAGCGTTCGAGAAATACGCGGCGGAACTGGACAAGCAGCAGGAAGTGATGTCGGCCATTGCGGACGTGACCATGGACGTGTTCGCCATGGAGAGCGCGCTGCTGCGCTGCGAGAAGGCCGGGAAAGGCGACGGGCAGGCGCCCAGTCAGGCAGGAGATATGACCGCGGTGCTGTTGCGGGATGCGATGGCGCATATCGAGGCGTCGGCGCGGCCGGTGCTGGCGGCTTGTTCGGAAGGCGATGCGCTGCGGGCGAACATGGCGGTGCTGCGGCGGTTCGCGAAGTACGAACCGGTCGATTCGATCGGGTTGCGGAGGCGGATCTGCGATCGCTTGCTGGCGGCCGGCCGGTTTGTAATTTAGGTGCGACCGCGGCTGATAGTGGCGGTGGGGCTGCCGGGTTCGGGGAAGTCGACATATCTGGCGGGGATCGGCGCGAACGCGATATCGAGTGACGCGATTCGATTGCAACTGGCGGATGACGAGAGCGATCAGACGATACACGGACACGTGTTCGCAACAGTAAGACATCTGGCGGGGCAGCGGCTGGATTTGGGGCGCCCGGTCACTTACATCGACGCGACGAATCTGACGAAGAAAGACCGGCGGCAGTTCATCGAACTGGCGAATAAACACGGGGCTTCGGTGGAGGCTCTGTATTTCGACGTGCCGCTTGACGTGTGCGAGGCGCGGAACGCCCGGCGGGCGCGCATGGTGCCAGTGGAAGCGTTGAAGGCGATGGCTGCGAAAATGGAGCGGCCGGAAGCGGACGAGGGGTTTGAGCGTGTGAAGATCGTGAGCGGATTCGCGGAACCGTTATAACAGCCACTTACTCTGCAATAACGCCGGTCCTTTCGCATGCAGTAGTAAGCTTGAGAAATCAGGAAAACTATATGAGAAACGCACCAATACTACTTTGTTTGGCTGCGGCGCTGGCGGCGGCTCAGGAATCCAAAGTTACTCCTTTGATAACGAAGGATCTGACCGGCATCCCGGGCAAAGAAGGCACGATGGTGACCGTGGAGTACGCGCCGGGAGCGTCGTCCACGGAGCACAGGCATAATGCTCACACCTTTGTATACGTGCTGGAAGGGTCGGTCGTGATGCAGGTGAAGGGCGGGAAGGAAATCACGCTCGGACCGGGCCAGACATTCTATGAATCGCCCGAAGACATTCACACCGTTTCGAGGAATGCCAGCATGACGAAGCCTGCCAAATTCCTGGTGTTCTTCGTGAAGGACAAGGGTGCCCCATCGACGGTACCGGTGAAGTGAAGCCTGCCAGCGCCCACCATGACGGGACAACATATCGCACTCATTCGACGCCCGCTGCGGCGAAGGTTTTCCTTGCCGCAGGCATGGTGAGATACCGGATGAAATCTTTGGCGGCGTCGGCCGTGCCACCGGTCATCACCACGCCCTCGTAGGCGGTGTAGTTCTGCACGGCGGCGGGCAGCGGCCCCACAAGCTGAAGCTTCGTCTGGTCGCTGGACATAATCTCCGGCAGCGGAGCGAAGCCGATTTCGTTGCCCTTGCCCTCCATCACCCGATTGACCACCTGGCCCGCATTGGCGAAACGAACGGTCTTCGCTTCCAACTGTTTCGCAATGCCCATCTGCTCGAACAGCATTTGAATGTAAAGCCCGGAAGAGCCCTGGTTGTAGATGATGGATTCCGCGTTCAACAGTGCCTGCTTCAAAGCGTCCACGCCTGCAACATTCGGCGCGGCGGCCCCGCGGCGCACGGCAACTCCGATGCCTACGCGCGCAACGGGTGTCCGGGTGGCCGCGATGACTTTGCTCTGCTTTGCGACCTCGTCGATCGTAGCAACAGGCGCGATAAGAATGTCGCCGGTCTCGCCGCCCGCGATGCGACGGGCGAGCCCGGGCGCGGTGTCGTTCAGCATGACGATGGCGTTGCCCGTTTCGCGCTTATATTGCTCAGCAATATTTGAGAAGCCGGGGTTGATGGCTCCGATCATCATGACCTTCAGTTCCGCCGCCGAAGCCGCCGCCGAAATTGCCGAACCTGCGGCCAGCAGTACCACCAGTGCCCGTGTCATCGTTCGCGCCTCCTGGATCAGCCTATCAGGAAAACAGACACAGGGAGCGCCGGGATCACAGTTGGGAACACCGGCAGATCAGGTCGACGCCGGTTCGGAAGTCGGCGGGTGGAGTGAGCAAGCTGAGTACAAGATAGCCGGAGCGTTCGAAATCGTAAAAATAACCGGGCTGCACGAGGACGTTGTGATCGCGAAGCAAGGGAAAAACCAGGTCTTCGTCATGCTGGACGATGGCATACCAGCCCGCTTCGACGTTCAGCGTGCGCAGTCCCGAAGCTCGCAGGTAATCGAGATTGGCGCGGGTGCGTTCGATAATCCGGCGCTGCACGGGGGCGCGCAGTTCGAGCAGAGACGGCAGGGCGCATTGCACAGGCGTCCCGGCGGAAAGGTACGTATCGGCAATGAGTTCGAGGCGAGCCAGGGCTTCTTTGAGGTCTGCATCCGGGCCGCCGGCGATCATCCATGCGAGTTTCATTTGCGGAAGTCCAACGGTCTTGGACAGGCCGTTCAACGTGAAAACCAGCGTTGAGTCGATGGCTCCCTGAAGAGATTGCACGCTGTCGGGCGCGGGGTCGAGCAGATAGTCGCGGAAGACTTCGTCGGAGATGATGGGCAGCCCGTAAGAAGCAAGTTCGAGGAGTTCGTGTTTGCGCAGAAAATGCCCCGTCGGATTATTGGGATTCACCAGGACAATGGCGCGCGTGCTCGGCGTAATGGCGCGGCGGAGGGTATGGAAGTCGATGAACCAGCCGTGATCGTAAAAAAGGCTGTAGTGCTTAACGTTCACGGATTCGAGCGCGGCGAGGTAGTCGAAGAGCGGATACGACGGGCGCGGGATGAGGACTTCGTCGCCAGGGTCGCAGAGCATCTTGAAGAGCCAGGCATAAGCCTCGCTGGTGCTGGCGGTGAGGACGACACTATCGTAAGGCGCGTTGAATTCGCGCGCGACGGTCTCACGTGCGGCTGGAAGGCCAAAGGGTTCGGGCTCATAGCGGGCAGCGTTCTCGTGAGAGAGGGCAGCGAGAAATCCAGCCGGGTAGACGATTCCGGCGTGGGTGGGGTTGGATTCAGTGAGGTCGAGGATGCGCGTGCCGGAGCAGCGTTTTTGGGCAAGCAGATCCGAGAGGGCGTTGGTTTGAAGTTCGTGCGGCAGGCGCGTCGAGAATTTCATGCGCAGAAATCCCCGGAGGCGATTAGGGAATCCGGCGGGAGCGGGGCGTCGTAGCGGTAGATCCACGCGTCTTTCGCGACGCCGTCTTGCTCAACGGTAGTCATGACGCGGGTGAATTCGGTATCTTCGTATGCGTCCAGCCCGTCTATGAGCGGAGCGGGATCCTTCAGCCGGTACAGTTCGCCGTGCACGAGGCCGGCCGATGCCGGGTCAGGCTCGGGGCGGAAGCCGGGGTAGTGGCGGATGCGGTAGATGGAGCCGGGGACCGTGGCGGAGCCGAGCAGTTCGGCGCATTCGCGCAGCATCCGCGCGGCCGCAATATCGAACTGACTGCGCAGGGTTCCGTAAACGAAGAGGAGATTGAGCACCTTTGTTTATGGTATTGCGCTTATAGTAGTGCGTGATGATCGACTGGAAGGCAGCAGCCCGTGCGCGGGCGCTCGATATACCCGATGAAGCGCTGGATGCGATTGCGCCCTCGCTCGATGCACTGGAGGCGGCGTTCCGGCCACTGGTGAAGCTATTGCCCCGTGAAGTGGAGCCTGCGGTGATCCTGTCGGAAGCTGCGGTGGAAGGTGATACGGAGGCCGGGCAGTGACGATCGGCCAAGCTGCTTTGAAGTTGCGGGCGCGCGAGGTGTCGGCAGTCGAACTGGCGCAGGAGTCGTTGCGGCGAATTCGGGCGTCACAACCGGAACTGAACGCGTTTATCACCGTCACCGAAGATCTGGCGCTGGAGCAGGCGGCGCGGGCCGATGAGGAGCTTGCCCGCGGGATCGACCGGGGTCCGCTGCATGGCATCCCTTATTCGCTGAAGGACGTTTTCGAAACGCGCGGAATCCGGACCACGTGCGGGTCGAAGATCTTCGCCGATCATGTGCCGTCGCGCGACGCCGCGGTATACGAAAAGCTTCGCGAGGCGGGCGCGGTACTGATGGGCAAGAACAACATGCACGAACTGGCGTACGGGATCACGTCGGCGAACCCGCACTTCGGGGCCGTCCGGAATCCGCGCGACGCGGCGCGCATACCGGGGGGCTCGAGCGGCGGGTCGGGCGCGGCCGTGGCGGCTGGGCTGGTGTTCTTTTCGGTCGGGAGCGACACGGGCGGGTCGATCCGGATTCCGGCGGCGTATTGCGGGTGCGTCGGGATGAAGCCTACGTCCGGGCGGGTCAGCCGGTTTGGGGTGATGCCACTCGATTTCAGTCTGGACCATATGGGTCCGCTGGCGCGGACGGTGCGCGACACGGCGCTGGTCCTGAACGCGATCGAGGGATTCGACCGCCGGGATGACACGTCGTCACGGCGTCCAGCGGCGGAATATCTGCCGGACGGGGATGCGGGGCTGGCGGGACGAGGCCTTACAGGCAGGCGCGTGGGCGTCCCGCGGAATTTCTTCCGGGAACGGCTGGCGACGCAAGTGGCAGCGGCTTATGAGGACGCGCTTCGTCTGGCGGAGAAACAGGGCGCGCGGCTGGTGGAGGTGACGTTGCCCGATCCGGGTGAGGTCAACTTAGTGGGGAGGGTGATCCTCCTCAGCGAGGCATCGGCGCTGATAGAATCGATCCCCATGCATCGGGGAGATTTGGGTGCGGACGTGCAAGCGCTGGTAGATCAGGGACGCATGGTGCCGGCAACCGACTACATCAACGCCCAGCGGCTCAGGCGGCTCTATCAGCAGAGATGGGCGAGAGTGTGGGACGAGATGGACCTTTTGTTTACGCCGGCGGTACCGATCGAAGCGCCACTTTCGGGCGAGGCGACGGTGGGGGGCGAGGATGTGCGACTGGCCTCCACGCGGCTGGCTCGGCCGTTCAATGTGATGGGGTGGCCGGCGTTGTCGTTCCCTTTGCCGGTGATTGGGTTGCCGGTTGGATTGCAGGTGGTTGGAAGGCCGTTCGGAGAGGCTGAAATTCTTTCCGGGGCCGTGGCCATCTTTAATGAAAGCGGCATAAATTGAGGCATCCCGGTTTTCGTAGAGCTCTGACATCAATTCGCAACAGTAGATTCCAAAAATGGAATTCACTCAAAGGGACATTCAACTAAGTGCATGAAAAGGAGTATCTTGGTGAGTTGGAGTGTGGTGTAGTACGTGCAGGGCTCAGGAGTTCGGACCAGCGATGAGAATTACGGATAACAGCGCACGGGGGCACGCGGGAGCGCGGAATTTTCTATCTTCCCGGCTCATGGCCGGAGCTATCCTGACGCTCATCATGATGTGCACGAATAGTCCGTCGTTTGGCGCCACAAAGCCGAAGCTGGCGGCGGTCTACGCAGAGTTTCTCGCCGGCCCTCCCTCCCTGCTAATGACGCGCGTCGAGAAAGATGCGTTCACACATTTACAAACGGATACGGAGCGGGATGCGTTTATCGAGCGCTTCTGGGCGGCACGCAATCAGACCCCGGGCCTCGGAACGAACGAATTCAAGGAAGAGTTTTATCGGCGGGTGGCGTACGCGAATTCGTATTACGGGGCGGATCGGGGAACACGCCGTGGCTGGAGCAGTGACCGGGGCCGGGCTTACGTCCTCTTTGGCAAGCCGCAGACTTCGATGAACTATCACGGCAATCAGGAGCTGTACGCAACTGAGCTGTGGTTTTACTCGAATCCCGGTCTTTCCGAGTTGCCGTCGTTTTTCTACATCCTCTTCTTCGAAGGCGATGGCGTCAGCGGATATCATGCGTATCGTCCCTACGTGGACGGTCCGGAAAAGCTGATGCGCGAGCGGGGCTACAGCAATCAGCAGGCGTACCAATACCTGAAGGGCATCAGCCTGGAACTGGCGAATGCGACGCTGAGCTATGTGCCGGGCGAGCCGCTGGATCTGCAGAATTTCAGCGGTTCGATGGCCTCGAACGTCATTGTGAATGCCGTTCAGGGCTTCAGCGAAATGCCGAGTTACGTGGCGAAGATCGCCGAGAAGACGGCGCTGCTGACGCGGGTGACATCAAGGATCGAGTACAAGCTGGCCAGCGTAAATCTGCTTACATTCGTGGTGAAGCAGGATGGCGAGCCGTGGGTGCACTGGCAGATGGAAGTTCTGGACCCGGCCGAAAAGTGGACGGAAGGGAAAGCGTCTTTCACGGTCTCAGCCAAGCTCTATGCGCAGGGGCGGCTGGTGCTGGAAAAGACCGACACTCCGGAGTTTCCGTTATCGGCGGCGGCAGCCCTCGAAATGGGCAAGCGTCCGGTGATTTACGAAGACATGATCCCGGTGGAAACCGGCAAGTATCAGCTTTCGGTCGAGATGAAGAATACACGGACCGGCGTCTTGCACCAGGCCAGCCGGGAGTTTGAGATTCACGGCCCGGAGGAAACGGTCGGCATCAGCGATGTGCTGGTGATCGACAGGCACGAGCCGGAGGCGAGGCGCAGGCCGTTCCAGTTTGGCGGCGCCGAGTTTTATCCTTCGGCGCAGAGCTACGTGGTGCCCGCGCGGGGGCTTTCGATTCTGTACCAGCTGCAGTTGCCTGCGAAGCGGCCCGCCGAATTGGTGGCCCATTACGCAATCGGGCAGGTGACGGGATCGGCAATGCCGAAGAAAACGTTTGACGAGAAGGTGGACCCGCGGGGCGCAGATGCCTCCGGCGCCATTTTGACATCGAGGACCCTGCCTATCGAAGAATTGGGGCCGGGGCAGTATCGGTTGAGCGTACGGGTGGAAGATCCGGCCTCGGCCCGAATTACCGCGACAGCAATATCTTTTACGGTTCCGAGTGAAGTGACGGGTAAACCGCCTGTTGTGATGGCAAAGGGACAGGCCGACAACGATCAAAGCAGGGCAGCGATCCGCTATGAGCGGGCCTTATGTCTGCTGGCAACGAATCGGCCAGCGGAAGCGGTGTCCGCGCTCCGGCAGTCGTGGGAGCTGAGCGGGAATCCCGCCGTGAAGAGTCTGCTGGATCATTTAACGGCCAGCAGGTCCGGAGCGTCGGGCGTGGCGGGGGGAAATCAATGAAGTCGAATTCTGAGAACAGAAGGGGAAAGAATATGACGCAAGCGATCACACGGCTGCTACTGGTGGCTGCGGTGTGTCTGGGCGTGGAACAGGCCGCATTCGGCCAGGGCGCCACTGACACGTCGAAAGGCGCACTCAGCATCGAAATCAAAGACGCAATGCAGGCGATGGTTCCTGACGCCAAGGTAACGGTGGAAGGGCCGCTGGGCGCAATCAGCGGCACATCGGATATGCGCGGGGAAGCGAACTTCACGGCGCTGACGCCGGGTATGTATACAGTGACGGTCGGAAAAGCAGGCTTTTCCACCGCCAAAGTGACCGACATTGAACTGCAGGCGACGCAAAAGCTTTCGGTTCCCGTGGCACTGCAGGTCGGCCAGATAAGCCAGACTGTGGAAGTTTCGGGCGCAGCGGATGTCGTCGACGTCTCATCGACAACGGTGGAGTCAAGCATCAACGCGACCGAATACGCGAATCTGCCGATGGGCCGAAACGTGACGAACCTTTTCTACATGGCGCCGGGGGTAGCAGGGGGCGGGGGCACTGGTTCCGCCAACCCCTCGATTAACGGCGCCAGCGGCCTCGAAAACATGTACATCATCGACGGCATCAACGATACGGATGCCGGTTATGGCGGGTTTGGCGTGTATTCGACGAACTACGGTTCGCTCGGCACCGGCGTGAATTTCGACTTCATCAAGGAAGTTCAAATCAAAACCAGCGGTTTCGACGCACAGTACGGACAGGCGATGGGCGGCGTGGTCAATGTAATCACCAACAGTGGCGGCAACCAACTCCACGGCAGCGCTTATGCGTATACGAACCCGGGCTGGGCGGAAGGATCTTACCGGCAGGTGAACGACGTTCGAAGTGCCGCTCCGCAGACGGAAATCTGGGGACAACATCAATACGATTTCGGCGTCAACATTGGCGGGCCGATTAAGAAAGACAAGTTCTTCTGGTACGGCGCTTTCAACCCGACCTTCAACCACGTAGAGCAACAGGCGCCGGTCGGCTACTCTATCCGCGCGGGTGGACCGTACGATCTGGAGCACCGCTCAATGAACTGGGTAGGCAAACTGAATTACAACATTAAAGACTCACAGCGCCTTGAAGCCACTGCGTATGCCGATCCTTCGAAGAGTCCGTCGGCAATTCAGGGGCCGGATCCCTCCGGAATTACGGGCACTGCGCTGTTGCGCTTTAACCTCGATTCGGTTTCCCAACTCGACTACGGGACCCGCAACTGGGCGGTGAAGTACAGCGGATCGTTCGGCCCCTCCACGATCCTGAGCGCGTCGTTTGGCTGGAACCATTCGTATTTCACGGAGACTCCGACGACGAACACCTTTCAAATCCGCGATTACACGCAGCCAACTTCTACGGGAGCGCTGTACACCTACGTTGGCGGCGAGGGTAACCTGAATAACAATCAGGGCGACAACAAGCAGTACAACCTGATGGCGACCCGCACGGTCAATTTCATGGGCGGACATACCATCGACATCGGCTACAGCAGCAACAGCGTGAACTACAATTCCATCCAGGAGTACACGGGCCCGCAGTTCGCGCTTCCCAAAGCCAATGGAATTGCCCCGGGTGACGTGGGCAAACTGGTAAACGGCGGCGTCTTCTATGAGTACGCTAACCGGGCAGTGGCCGGCGTAACTTACCCGCTGGTCTATCGCCTGATTCGCGGTTATTACAGCAGCCCGAACGTGAGCACTCTGACCAAATACCAGGATGCGTTCCTGCAGGATGCATGGCAGGTCAATAAATACCTGACTATCAAGGCCGGCGTTCGGTGGGAGCAGCAGCGCCTCGACGGCAACCTCAATAAATACACCCTCGGCGGCAACTGGGCTCCCCGGGTCGGGTTCATAGTCGATCCCTTCGGCAAGGGCAAAACCAAGTTCTTCGGCAACTATGGGCTGTTCTTCGAGAAAATTCCGCAGGATCTGGCAGTCCGCGCCATGTCGGCAGAAACCAGCTACATCACCGGCTACTTCCTTTCGCTGCCCAGCGCCACGAGCTCAGTCCCGGTTCCCGGCACCACGTTCTCTCCGAGCGGCGTCGACCCCACGATCATCTACGGCGGTACGAAGGCTGCGTACGAACAACAGGTTTCGTTCGGCTTTGAGCACGAATTCGGTAACAGCATCGTAGTTCGGGCCAGTTTCACGGACAGCACCCTGAAGCGCGGGATCGAAGACACCTCTGGAATCACAGCGGAACAGGCGCTGGCGGGCGCCCCGCAACAATACGTGATCACTAACCCGAACGTACATACGGACATTTTCCACAACGCCACTTTGTGTTCCAGCGGCCCGAACTGCACCAACGGCAGCGGTTACACGGACGATTCAGGCGCGCTGGGGGCAGACGGCAAAGCGGACGGATTCCCGGATATGCGTCGCGTCTACAATGCGCTTGAGATTTCCGTCGACAAACGCTTCAGCAACAAATGGTCGCTGACATCGAACTATCGGCTGGCGAAGTTGTTCGGTAACTACGAAGGCTCGTTCCGCAACGATAACGGCCAGTCGGATCCGAACATCACCTCGCTGTTCGACTTTGTGAACAGCCCGCTGCTCGCGGATCAGTTCAAGGTCGGCGTGCTTCCCACAGACCGCCGAAGCATCATCAACGTTTTCGCCAACTATATGGTGCGCAGCAACATCAACTTCGGAATGGGCCTGACATCTCAGAGCGGAACGCCCGTTTCGGAATTCGACGCGCATCCTGTATACCTGAACTCCGGTGAGATCCCGGTTGGCTCCCGCGGAGCCGAGGGGCGGACACCCTGGGGAACCTATGTGGACTTCCGGGCGGGTTATGACCGGAAGATGGGAGAAAACAGGAAGTTGCGTTTTTCGGTCGATATGTTCAACCTGTTCGACCGGACGACGACGGTCCTGTTCGATCAGAACCACCAGCTCAGCGGCGGGACGCCGAATCCGGACTTCCTGAAACCGCTGACGGCGCACCGGCCGTTCCGGGCTCAGTTCTCGGTCCGCTACGAGTTCTAAGCGGCCCGAAACCATTCCAGTTGTAAAAGACACCAAGGGTCGTGCGCAATTAGCACGACCCTTTCATATTTCCGGCAGCGTTGCCCGGTTGGATCTATCACTCGATATTTCTGGCAGCATAATTGCAGTTGAGCCCTGCCAGGAGTCTTCACAGACGCATCTGCGTCAGGTAATGGGG
>Ga0209698_10006285_pt1 | contig 12657 bp, 14 predicted proteins | sample LitLauG_LLR_2012_FD_187203 | JGI IMG/M metagenome (GOLD analysis project Ga0209698, IMG submission 187203) | Freshwater sediment microbial communities from Pennsylvania, USA - Little Laurel Run_MetaG_LLR_2012 (SPAdes) (version 2) | ecosystem: Environmental > Aquatic > Freshwater > Creek >...
AAGGAACGCGACCGGCTTTCCTTTGCGTTCATGAGTAATGGAATCTCCTCGGAACGGCAGGTTGAGACGGCGGTCCGGCAGACCGCTGCGTTGATCGAGCAGGCGCGCGCTGCCGGGCAAAGGGTGATTGTAGTGGCTGGCCCGGTGGTGGTCCATACGGGCGGAGGAATTCCGCTTTCCGATCTGATTCGGCGTGGATACGTAAACGCTCTGTTGTGCGGCAACGCGCTCGGCGTGCACGATATTGAAGCGGCGCTGCTGGGAACATCGCTGGGCGTCCGCATGAGCGACGGCCGGCAGGAGGAGCATGGCCACCGCAATCACATGCGGGCCATTAATGCGATCTATCACTGCGGCAATGTACGCGGCGCGGTAGAAAGCGGCAAGCTGAAAAGCGGGATCCTATATGAGTGTGTGCACGCCAACGTGCCCTATGTGCTGGCCGGAAGTCTGCGCGACGACGGGCCTCTGCCCGACACCATTACCGACATGAATGAAGCGCAGGACGCCTACGCCGCGCAACTGAAAGGCGCGGGACTGGTGCTCTGTTTGGGATCGATGCTGCATTCCATCGCCGTGGGCAATATGCTGCCGAGTTGGGTGAAGATTGTCTGTGTGGATATCAACCCGGCGGTGGCGACCAAGGTCAGCGACCGTGGCACGGGCCAGATGGTGGGCGTGGTCACCGACGTCGGGCTATTTCTGGATCTGCTGACCAAGGTACTCAGCAAAGCGGTATGAAACGCCAATACACCGATGAACACGCCAGCGCGGGAATCGACGCGGCGCTGCCGGAAATCGAAACCTGGCCCAATCAGTACCCCGGCTACGAAATCGAGATTGAGATGCCCGAATTTACCTCGGTGTGCCCGAAGACGGGGCTGCCGGATCACGGGAACATTCTCATCCGATACGTTCCAAACAAAAAATGTCTGGAACTGAAGTCGCTCAAGATGTACATGCTGGCTTACCGCAACCTGGGAATCTTTCAGGAGAACGTGGTGAACCGGTTTCTGGAGGACGTGGTGCGCGCGGTGAACCCGGTTTCGGCCACCGTAGTGGGAGAATTCACGCCGCGCGGCGGCGTGTACTCGAAGATCACCGCCAGTTGGAGTGAGAAGAGTGGATCCAAGTCACGCCGATCAAAGAGCTGAGGAGATTACGGCGGTGGTGGAGGAGATTCGGCGCCGCGTTCGGGCGCGCAATCCCAACGGCACAGTGTTGGGCGATATTCCGCTAGCGGATCTCACGCCCCTGGCCCGGGCGCGCGATAGCGCCGAGGGCAAGGTGGCGAGCATTGGCACGGTGAACCCACGCCCCGGCGGCGTGCTGAATGGCATCGCGCAGTTCTCCAAAAGGCTCATCGCGCGGTCTCTCAACTGGCATGTGCGCGAGCAGGTGAGCTTCAACCGCGCGATGTTGGGCTGCGTGCAGGCGACCCTGGAAGCGCTCAACGAATCCAACCGCGCCCTGGCGGCCGTGTCGGCGAAGATCGACAATCTCCATCAACGTTATGAGAGCCAAGCCGGCCAGGCTGCGGCGGAAATTCAGGAACTCAAGGATATCCGGACTCACTGGAGCGCCTGGCGGGAAACTTGGGAACGCAAGCTCAGTGAGAACGAGATTCACTTCTATCGCAGTCTTTCCGATCTGCAGGCTGCGCACGAGCATCGTGCGACCTTGCAGGAAGAGAACCATCGGCGGCAATTGACGTCACAGCACAGTGATTATGAAGCTGCGCTGAACCGCGCGATGAGCGAAGTGCAAAGCCGGCTATGGACCGATCTGGAAAAAGTACGGCGCGAGTACGAAGAGGTGATCCACGCGGAATTGAGGCTGGTTCGGCAACGGGCCTTGCTGGCGCGTACCGTGGAGACTACAACCGCTGCGGCGACGGAATTGCCCCCGATCGACTGGCTAAAGTTTGCGGAGAAATTTCGCGGGTCGGAAGAATCGATTCGACAGCGGCAACAGATGTATGTTGAGCGCTTCCGTGGCTGCCGGCATGTGCTGGATATCGGCTGCGGGCGAGGTGAGTTGCTGCAAGTTTTGAAGGATGGCGGTGTTGGCGTGCGCGGAATTGATTTGAGCGAGGAATGCGTTGCGCTGTGCCGCAGTAAGGGGCTGGACGCTGAAGTCGCCGATTTATTCAGCTATTTAAAGCGGCTGCCGCCTTCTCATTTGGACGGAATCGTATCGTGCCAGGTGGTAGAGCATCTTCCGCCCGACCGGCTGCCGGAACTCGTACGCCTCTGTGCGGAAAAGCTGAAAGCTGGGGCCGTGTTGGCTCTCGAAACACCGAATCCCGAATGCCTGGCGATTTTCGCAACTCACTTCTATCTCGACCCGACGCATCAGCGGCCGCTGCCGCCGCCTCTGCTGGCGTTCTATTTGGAAGAGGCTGGATTTGGTTCGATTGAAGTGGCGCGGCTTTCGCCGGCCGAGGAGTCGCTGCCGTCAATTGTCACGCTGCCGGAGGATTTCCGAAAGCAGTTCTTCGGAGCCATGGACTACGCAATCTTCGGCAGGAAGTTAGGCGGTTAGTTTGGCAGCCAGTGGTAGAAGTCCGGGCATGAGCGAGGGCGAACCGCGACGGGCCGTCACCAGTATTAGAAACTTCCAGCAGGCGCGGATGGGGACACTGCGGGCTCGAGTCCGAACTCCTTGGCCTGAGACCGATCGCAGCAGTCTGCGGTTGGCGCCAGTGCGGCGGGCTGTGTCTGGAGTTTCGACGCCGCACAAACTTCAGTTACTTCTACCACGGGCCGTTAGCGCGCCGAGACTTTCTGCGAACTCAGAGTCTGCGAGAACAGCCAGGCCGGCATCTCCGCGTCGGCGTAAGCCTTGACCCACGAGTCGTGTAACACGCCTTCGTACTCCGTGTACTTCACATTGCTGCCCAGGGCTTTTAGCGCCTCCACCATCTGGCGCGATTCGGTGACGGGCACCACAGGATCGGCTCCGCCGTGGAACACCCAGAGCGGGACAGTCGCGCCGACCTTCTTGGCGGCATCGCCATAGGGATCGGCTCCCGGGGGAGCTGGCATTTTGGCTGAAGGCGGCGGCACGATGCCACCGCAAATTACAACGGCGGCGGCGAACTTGCCGGGATATTCCTGCAGCAGCGCCCAACTGCCATACCCGCCCATCGAGAGTCCCGTGATATAGACGCGGTCCGGATCGGTCCGAAACTCCTTGACGGATTGAGCCAGGCTGGCCAAAGCTTGCGCCTCCATTTCCGGCGCCTGCCAGAAAACATTTTTGCGGCATTGCGGCATGACGATGATGGCGTGATAGCGGTCGGCGTGAGCCCGAATCGCCGTACCGATGCCGACGTTGGTCTGCGCGAGCCCGTCCTCGCCGCGCTCACCGGCGCCGTGAAGGAACAGCACGATGGGCCACTTTTTATCCGCGCTGTAGTCGGCGGGAACGTACACCTGATAACGGTACGGCACGCCTTCTACGGTTACGGTGCGATCGAGAAAACCGGTTTCCTGCCGTTGGGCCGCGGCGGGAAAAGTGAAGAGAGCCAAGCTGGCGGCAAGTGCCCACGGGATGCGATTCATCGACAACGACCTCATCCATAGAGGTTACCGCATGTTTGTCAGAAGCGGGATATCCAGCCGAATGCGAACCCGACTTGCAGCAGCACGATGAAGGCGATGCTGACGTACGGATTGATAACGCACAGGGCGGCGCCGACGGCGTACAGCGCCTGCGCGATGACGATCCGCCGTTCAATTGCCCGGGAAACCTCGGGACTGGCGTCCTCGCCAACTAGACCCGCACGCACAGCGTATTTCCAACTGCCATACAGGACAGATCCGAGCAGCAGAATGTTGCTCCAATAGATCAGCAGAGCCGTCCGATAGGTTATGAACTCAGCCAAGAGCCGGGTCGAGAATGGCATGATGGAAACGGCAAACAGAAAAGCGATGTGTATCCACGCCAGAGTGCGGTTGCCACGGGCAAGTTGATTGAGCTGCGCCTGCTGGCCGTTCCAAAAGATGCCGAGAGTCAAGAAGCTCATCAGGTAGGCGATGAGTTGAGGCGTCATGAGCGCCAACGCGCGCCAGAGGTCCTGTTCGGTGTGAATCGCTTCCTTCGCCGGTCCGCGCAGATCGAGCACCAGCAGTGTCATGGCGACGGCGAAAATTCCATCACTCAGGGCAGCCAGCCGCTCCACGCTGTGGCCGGCGATCCGGTTGTAGGAGGCCCTCACACATTACATGCTATCGTCTGCGCCGCAAGTGAGCGTTGGCGGCAAACAGAATCAAATAAGCGAGTGTGAAGGGAAACAGGAGCAAGCGGCCGATGGTGCGCACTGCGCTTCCGTCCGTGAGTCCGGCCCGCACAAGGATGAAATGTTTTATGGTGGCCAAGTTTCCGCGGTCGACAAAAAAATAGTCGCCGTTCTCGTTGAGCACCAGAATCTTGGCTGGGACTCGCGCCGCAATCAGCCATTTCCATTTAGTCATGATCGGCTCGTCGGAGCAGATGATGGCAGCAACGGAATATCCGTTGCTGGCCAAGTCCGCCGCGAGTTTGCGCCGGGCGGGTGCGTCGCGATAGTCATTCACGTTGTAAACGTGCCCGCACTCGGAGCGGAAATGTTTGGGAGGCCCAGCGTAACAGGTCACCAGATCGGCCCGCAATCCCGGGTGGGAATCATAGAGGCCGCTCAAGAATGTCTCAAACAGTTGACGGCTGCCGCTTTCGACCAGAAGCAAACGAGAGAATTCCGGGACGGTTTTGGAGAGAAACAAGCGCATCAGGAAGTATTTTCATTGTAGTTTCCCCGGCGCGTCAAGTCTCAAAGAGTTTTTCGCAGTCAATATCGGCCCTCGGCCCTGTCCACGCTGGGGTCATTCGGAGGCCGCGGTAGGACGATCACCGCCACCGCCACCGAGTAAGGCCGGGCCTTAAAGGCTCCGCCTCTCCCGCGGGTTTCCGCTAGTTTTTAACCGCGATGGGAATAGCCCGCCTGTGTATGTCGCTGTGCACCCTAGCTGAGTTTAAGGAGCGCTCTTCCGGATCTCGGCCACGCCGGCTTTGGTTGCTTCGCTGAATGACCGCTGGAGCGTGCCCGCTACCGTGCCCACCGTTTTCGAGGCGCGTTCCGCGTGGCCGAGCAAGCGGTCGCAAAGTGACGCACCTTGCTTACTTTGCCGGCTTCTCCGCACAAAATCGAACCACCCGCATAGGTTCTTTTGCGAAATCCGGCTGGGCTATTGGTTCTTCATAACGAACAGTGCGGAGCGCCTGGAAAAGGTGAGGCAGTTCGCCAGTTTCGCAGATAGACCCTCCGATGCCATGACCTTTTGTGGCATCAATGTGGAAAGCCTCTTCCACGAGAATACCCCCGGGCTTCAACGCCCGCTGGATGCTCTCAAAAGGATATCCGCAGCCTGAATACGAGAGGACGATCAAGTCCCAGCGATTTTCGCCGAAATCGAAATCTTCCATGCGCGCCACTTCGGTATTGATCTTTACCCCAAGTCTGGCGGCGTTCTCGTTGGCGCTTGCCACGGCCTCGTCCGCAATGTCAAATCCGGTGACGTTCCAGCCCTGCTGTGCAAGCCAAAGCGCATTTCGGCCTTGGCCCATTGCGACGTCCAGCGCAGTCCCGGGCTTACGACCCTGCACCATCTCCACAAGAAAACGATTCGGCTTTGTGTTGAACGCTGGCTTTTCCGCCGTGAGGTATCGATTCCAGTGCTCCGCCTCCAGGCTGTTCGCCTGTTTGCGGATTACTTCAAACTGCGCATCGATCTTTGACTCGGTGACGCCACATTGTTTCAAATACTCGCGGTATGCTTCGAGCAACTTTGGATTGCGCACCTGGCTGCTAATTCCCATAGAGCCGCGTACCGCAACCGGTTGGGTCGACACCCAGGTCCGAAAACGCTCGAAGGCTTGCTGATCTTCCGGTACGGTTTGCGCGGTTGCACAAAAGGCCACCAGCACCATCAGGAAAAATACTCGGCAGCAGTTCATCTTTTTATCCTCGTTCCTTGGCGGTTCGCGCAGCGATATCGCGGATTGAAGTTATCAGCGGTGCGTACATCGCAGTCATCATGGCGACGACCGGTTTGGGCGCGGTCTCAGGATTTCCGGAATGGAAGGGCGGTTGCGGATCATATTCCAGAGTCAATTCCATCGCTTGCGCGTACTCCTCACCGCGAAGCTTGGCCGCAATTCGAATAGCAAAGTCGATTCCGGACGTAATGCCTCCGGCGGTGATGCGGTTGCGATCCTCGACGACGCGTTTGGCTACAGGCTCAGCCCCAAACAGCGCCAGTTCATTGCGCGCGGACCAATGCGACGTGGCTTTGTAACCGCGTAACAGTCCGGCTGTAGCCAGGATGAGAGATCCGGTGCAAACGCTGGTGACGTACTTGGCGGTCTTGCCACGCTGCCGGAAGAAGTCAAGCACGTCGCGGTCCTGCATCGCGGATATGGTTCCGGTTCCTCCGCCCGGGGCGAACAGAATATCCACCGTTTCCGGACATTCCGCAAATGTAATGGTGGGGCGGATGCCGATTCCGGTGTCGGACACTACAATGTCCTTGTTCTTCCAAACAAGATGAACCTTGGCGCCCATGAGATATCCGAACACTTGTTGAGGACCTATCAGGTCGAGCGCCGTCATGCCAGGGTAGATCAGCATGACGATGTTCTCCGGCGTGGCCGGCATCGGATGATTCGTTTGGGTTGATTGCTGGGCTTTTGCGAGCAGAGATACCGCTGCCCCGAGCCCGATAATTTTCGAGACTTCCCTTCGGTTCACTTAGTTCCTTTTTTCGAATGACGAGGCGGTGCGCTCAGAACAAGTCCGAATCTTGCCCGCGTTCGTACCATCGAGCTTACGGCAAAGTTGGACAACGAGCACTGCGGTAAATTGTCGCAGCAGGCCATCGTCCGCTTGCGAAGCCTGCGGCAAAATGTCGCATGCCGAGGAGCACTGGTTGGCGTACGATGACAATGAGATGCTGTCCGAGCCAAAGATCTCCGGAGGCGATGCCAATTCGAGTGTCACCACGGATCTCGCGCCCAATCTGGCCCTCCCCTGGGTGATCAGGCTCCGCTACGGCATGGTTGCTGGAGAGCTGGGCATCATTCTAGGAATGTGGTACGGCTTTCGTCTTGACCTTCCAATTTTCTGGACGCTTGCGCCGGTTGCAATCGTGCTTGCGAGTAATATTCTGCTCGACCGCCTGCGAACGCTTCCGCTGCGGTTTCCTCAGGAGACAATCGGGGCGGTCTTCTGCCTGGACACTGTCTGTCTAACGGCGATGTTGGGGCTCACCGGCGGACCGATGAATCCCTTCAGCCTGCTCTATTTGGTGCAAATCACGCTCTCCGCGGTGGTTCTACGAAAAGTCTGGACTTGGGCGCTCGGTGCGCTTTCCACAGCTTGTTTTGGTCTGGTGTTTTTCTTCCACGCGCCGTCGGCAGCGTTTCAGATTCACCACGACGAGCAGGGCCTATCGCCGCACCTGGTGGGAATGTGGATTGCCTTCGTCATTGCTGCCGCGTTGATCACATTCTTCACTGGAAAGATCGCAGATGCGCTGCGAAAGCGCGAACAAGAAGTGCGGGTTTTGCAAGATCAAGTCGCAAAGAACGAAAGATTGGCGTCTTTGGTGACCTTGGCCGCAGGAGCTGCCCATGAGCTGGGGACGCCCCTTGGCACCATTGCTGTTGTTGCGAGAGAACTGGAGCATTATGCCGAGACCATCACAAACAACCACGCGGTTCTCGGCGACACCCGCCTCATTCGGTCGGAGGTCGACCGGTGCCGCCGCATTCTGGAACGGATGAGCGCGCAAAGCGCCGAACCCTTGGGCGAAGCGCCGAGGCGCGTCCGTGTGCGCGACCTGCTGACGCAGGTGGTTGCGCAGTTTCCCGTTGCCGATCGCGAGTTGCTGAAAATCGAGCTGCCCGACGAGGAACTCGCCGCCGTTCTCCCTGCGCAGGCTACCGCCCAATCGCTGGCCGCGCTGATCCAGAATGCGCTCGATGCAAACATCGAGCCGCGCCCCATCCTCCTCACGAGCACGCGAACCGATTCCGAACTACACATCGCCGTCCGGGACTGCGGGCGTGGCATGTCGGGAAATGTGCTGCGCCGCATCGCCGAGCCTTTCTTTACAACCAAGGAACCCGGCAAGGGCATGGGACTGGGAACATTTTTGGTGCGCACCTTCGCCGAGAACCTTGGCGGGCGTGTCTTGTTCGATTCCATTCCGGGTCAGGGCACTACCGTTACGCTGGAGTTGCCATTTCACGCCCATGCCGCCAGCTGAAGACCTTCCACTAGCGCTCGTCGTCGATGACGATGAAGTATTCCGCAACCGTTTATGTCGCGCGCTGGCGGAGCGAAGATGGGAAGCTGAAAATGTGGCTGATTGTGAGCAGGCTTTACAGTTCGCTCGCGATCGGAGCCCGGACTTGGTTCTTGTCGATCTGCGCATGCCGGGGAGAGGCGGATTGGATGCGGTCCAGGAGTTACGCGCCATTGATTCGTCGATCACCATCATAGTGCTTACCGGCTATGGGAGCATCCCGACTGCGATTTCGGCGATGAAGAAGGGCGCGGACCACTACCTGAATAAGCCGGCCGATGCGGACCAGATTCTGGCCGTCTACGATGCACTGCGATCGGCGCCCACAGAGGTGCCAGACGTCCCGGAGACCGTGCCAACGCTTGCGCGAGTGGAATGGGAACACATGCAGCGAGTGATCGAAGATTGTGCCGGCAATATCTCACAGGCGGCGCGTTTGCTCGGCATTCACCGCCGTTCTCTCCAGCGCAAGCTTTCGAAGTATCCTCCGCCCCGCTGAAACCGCCGGTGCGACAATTTGCCGCACGACGACTCGGACCGTTTGAGGTTAAATGGGGAAGCGCGTCCCGATGGGGGATGAATTCTCAGGCGAACAAGGAGACTTTCAATGAATCGCAGAAAATTTGCTGTTGCTCTCGGGACGGTAACCGCGGGCATGGTTGCGGGATCCAAATTGATGGCGCAAGACGACACCAACGCGCCCAAGAAAAAGACCAAAGCCGCAAAGCACGATTGCAAGGGCCAGAATTCTTGCAAGGGTCAGGGCGGCTGTAAGACCGGTGATAACGGTTGCGCCGGCAAGAACTCTTGCAAGGGCAAGGGCGGCTGCGCGGTGCCTCCTAAGAAGAGTAGCTAGTAAATCGGGTTTGCCGCATCCTCAATTCCGAGAGCGATGGGCACCATCACCGGGTTGCACGTTGTTGGCGTTGCGGCCCGGTGATTTCTTTAAGGAGCACTCTTCCGGATCTCGGCCACGCCGGCTTTGGTTGCTTCGCTGAATGACCGCTGCAGCGTGCCCGCGACCGTGCCCACCGTTTTCGAGGCGCGTTCCGCGTGGCCGAGCAAGCGGTCCGCACTTTTTTCCACCAGGCTGGCGGTCCATACCACCACTGCCGGCACTACCAACAGCGCCCCAACCACTCCAAATCCGAAGCCCAAGGCCATCAGGCCGGCTCCGGCTACCGCCATCTTTTTCTGAGTATCCATCTTGCGCCGCCTCCTGACACTTATTGAAGCACGCTCAGCCCATGTTCGGAGCCGCAGATGTTCACCCGCATTCCCATTTCGCGAAACATGGCTGCTTTCGCGGCCAGCGCTTGTGTCGCGCCAACAGCGTCGGGCGCATACGCTACCTGGATGTGGTTGGACTTGTGCTTGGCCATCATCTGATCTCTGCTGACGCCGCACAGTACCGCGTGCATCATGGGCCACTGCGGCGTGGTGATTCGCCAACGACGCTCAGTCTCTTCCGGCGGCAGGCTCACTGACTTGGCTCGTCCGATGTCGGCGTGCAAGCGGTCGTTTTCCACGTAAATGCGGCTCCAGACTACTTCTCCCGGTTTGCTGATGCCCTTGATCGTGCCGCCTCCCAAGCGGAAATACATCGGCGGTTGGCGCTCACTCACCGCGCCTGCATATCCGCCAATCAGGTGATTCGGCGGCACAGCTCCAGAGATCTCCAGCACCCACACGAACTCCGTTTTTCCGTTGACCGGAAACTCCTCGCCGTAGCGCAGGTCATGCAGTGTGGTCTCGGGCGCGAATCCAAGGTGATTCCAAACGCGGTTGGTGACCAGCGCATCCAGACCCGCACATTCATCCACTTCGTTGAAGTGCGGGAGTGGTTGACCGTCATACAGCACGTGGCCGTTACTTTTCACTGGAGGCCGGTCGGCGTTGTTCAAGAGGCCTTCCACCAGGTCGGATGCGGGCGCCAGATCTTTCAAGCCCTGCTGGTATTGGATTCCGATGGCAGCGCATCCGAACTCATCCGCCATTCTCAGCGCGGCGATGTACATCTTGCACTGTTGCAGAATCTGGCTATCGGTGAGATCGATGGCTTCATCCGGTCCGGTGAGAAAGCGCATGCCCTTGCGGTCGAGCCAGGTTCTCACTGCCTGCGCTTCGGCGTCGGACACCATCAGCATGGCCGCATACAGGCTGGACTGGCTCAAGCGTTCTTTGAAGACACCCATCGGCATCAACAGTTCGTCGGGAACAATGGCGTTGTGCATGCCCATGCAGCCTTCGTCAAAGACGCCCAGAATGGCGCGTTCGGCACGCAGTTCCCGCGCCAGACGCTGACCGAGAGCCAGTTCTGCTTCCGGAAGTTGAAAGGCATCCAGCGGACGCACATGGCTCAGGTCCTGAGGCACGTCGCGGCCTTGAAGCCAGCAATGCAGGCCGTCGAGGAAAAAGCGATCGTCGAAGTTCCGGCTCCACAGCGTCGAATACTTCACTTTGGCCTTGGTGAGAGAAGCGTTCAGATTGAGCAAACCCACCAGTCCTGGCCACTCACCGCTCCAGTTGGCGAGCGTAAGAATCGGCCCTTGATGATGGAAAAGTCCGGGCAGCAGATGATGGCTGTATTGCCAAACCGCCTCCACCACGATGACCGGAGCGTTGCCGGGAATACCGCGAAACACTTCAACGCCTCGCTTCTGGCTATCGATGAAGCCGTGCCCTGTCACCGGATCGAAGGCATGCGCGCGCCGGATCTCGCCTCCTGCATCCTGCACGGCTGCCATCACGGCCTGTTCAGTCTGATTCTGCGCGTCCCAGCATTTTTGATTCGCGGCCAAGCGCAGATCGCCATTGGCAACGAGATAGATTGAATCCTTCATTGGCTGGCCAGTCCTTCGATCAAAATCTGCGTGAGTTGCGAAATTAAGAGCAGGGCGGGGTTATCCGGGGACCAATCGATGTTGGGAATGTCGTCGCAACTGATCGCCAGCGCAATTTTGCCACGTGGAGAATAAACGATACCGACATCGCTGCGCAGATGGTCCAGCGCGCCGGTTTTGTTGGCCACGGGCATTTCTCCCAAACGGCGCGCGATTCCGCTGCGGTCCTGTTGGCGCTTGAGAATGGCGATCATTTCCTTGGACGCGGCTGGACTGACAATCGCGCCGCGATCCAGCATTTCAAGCAGTTGCACCATTTCTCGCGGCGTGCTGACGCCAATACCGAAGCGTTCATTGTCCGAAATCTTTCCGGCCGCGCTGATGCCTTTGGGCGGTCCTTGTCCCAAAATCATCCGTAATGAACGCGTCTGCTCAAAGCCCAGTTTCTTGAGATAAGCATTGACCAAGTCGCCCGAATAGCGGGCCAATACCAGATTGGTCGCGGTGTTGTCGCTTACTACAATCATCAAGTGAACCAGGTCGCTGAGCGGAAGGCGATCTCCCGGCGACAATTCCGTAAGAACGCCCGAGCCATTCACCATTTCGCGTTTGGTCAGCAGGACGGGACTGGAGAAGCGAGCCCGGCCGCGCTGCACGGCGTCAAACACTGCCATCATGATGGGGAGTTTGATGGTGCTGGCCGTGCGAACGCGTTCATGCTCGTTCAATCCAAAGCTCTGGCCGGTGTCCAGATTCTTGGCGTAAAGGCCGACTGTGCCAGTGAACCCGGACACGGCCGCGCGCACCTGCTGGTCAAGACTGGTCTGGGCGAAAGCTGTCGCAATCGCAACAAGAGCGATCAAGAGCCGCATGATAGTAGAGTACCTTTATGCGGATTCAAACAGCGGTTTCGCCCGAGGATCTGGATACCGTACGGGGGCTGTTTGACGAGTACTGGCGATCATTCGGATTCACGGCGTGCTTTCAGGGATTCGCGCAGGAGCTGGCTGGTCTTCCGGGCAAGTACGCGCCGCCTGCCGGACGTTTGGCGCTGGCGATCTCCGATGCCGGAGTCGCCGGTTGTATCGCCCTCCGTCGCGTGGATGATTGTCGCGCGGAGATGAAGCGTCTTTATGTGCGTCCGGCGTTTCGCGGCCGAGGAATCGGAGCAGCTTTGCTCGAATACGTCATTCAAGAAGCGCGCGCTGCTGGTTATGCCGAAATCGTCGCCGACACGATGCCGGTGATGGCGGACGCGCTGGCGATGTACCGGCGGCGCGGTTTTGAACTGACAGGCCCGTACGCGGAAGATCCGACCCCGGGCGCGGTGTATATACGGCTGCGGTTGTGAAAGGCTCCCGGCGCGGACGGGTCGCGGTAGGGACGGCCATCGCTGACCGCCCCCCGCACAGATCCGTACGAGCGGAATTACCGCATACGGCTCCTACCGTGGATGCCTGGCGGCA
>Ga0209698_10006286_pt1 | contig 12657 bp, 6 predicted proteins | sample LitLauG_LLR_2012_FD_187203 | JGI IMG/M metagenome (GOLD analysis project Ga0209698, IMG submission 187203) | Freshwater sediment microbial communities from Pennsylvania, USA - Little Laurel Run_MetaG_LLR_2012 (SPAdes) (version 2) | ecosystem: Environmental > Aquatic > Freshwater > Creek >...
AAAACAGGCGCTCATCACTCCCGAGAGCGTGGCGACCCACAGTCCTTTCTTCAGATCGAACTCTTTGATAATGGCTTTCTGTTGCTCGGGCGACATTACGCGCTCTTTATAGATTCCAGCCAAACCCGCCATCGCGATGCCTAACAGGCAAACGAAAATCCCGATGAGAATCACCTGCCCCGACTTCGTTCCCAAAACTTGGGTCATGAACACACCGCTGAAGATGGGGGGCATCAGCGTGCCAAATGCCGCGCAAAGTCCCAGCACGACTGCCATGCCCAGCGACAGCCCTAGGAAGCGCATGGTAAGGCCGAAGGTCAGCCCCCCGACACCCCATAGCAGCCCGAAAAAGAAAGACCAGAACAGTGCGCTGATTGGCGTTGCCGCCAACACCGCGAGCAGATCTCGCGTCAACAAGCTGCCCAGAAACCAGGGCGCAATGATCCAACTGAAAAATCCGCCGACGAGCCAATACGTCTCCCACGACCAGCGCTTCACGCCCCGGTAGGGCACGTAGAAGCTGCCGGAAGCCAGACCACCTAACCAGTGAAGGAAGACTCCTAGCGCCGGATTGGGAACCATGATTGTCCTTGTGCTCTCCTCAGAGATGGAAGACTTCTTCCAACGGTTGCATCGCGCGATCGGGTAGGACGCCTTCCGACTGGATGAAGAAACCGGACATCTCGCGCTGCCAGCGTTCATTCACTTCGCGCTTCGCCATCCCGGCTCGCGCCCGCTCGAAATCCTCGGTCTCGAGATAGCCGACCAGCAGCCCATCTTCACGAAGAAACAGGGAGTAGTTATTCCATCCTGTTTCCCGCAGCGCCGCCTGCATCTCCGGCCACACGGTTCGGTGTCGAGCCTTGTACTCGTCAAGGCGGTCGGGTTTCACCTGCAAGATAAAGCAGACTCGTTTCATTCCAGCTCTCCTATCGCAGGAATGCTTCGGACAATCCGCCGTCCACCGGGATGACATGCCCCGTAGTCTTGGCGCTTTGATCACTGGCCAGCCACACGATCGCGGCTGCGCAATCCTGCGGAAGAATCGGCCGCTTGGTCAGGGTGCGCTGGGCATAATAGTTGGCGAGCTTCGAACGGAGGTCTTCCGTCGACTCTGAACCCGAAAAATCAATCTTGTATTTCTGGAGCGATTGGATGACACGATCTCGCGGGAACATGGTCGAACCCGCAACCACGGTTGCCGGGGCAATCCCGTTGACTCGCACCGTGGGACCCAGTTTGATCGACAGTTCCCGAATCAGGTGATTCAGCGCGCTCTTACTGGTGTCGTACGCCTCGCTGCCTTTTTTCGGAACGACGGCATTTGCGGAACTCGTGAGCACCATGGCGCACGGAAGATTCTGGTCCCGGAACACCCATTCGGTCTTCTGAGCCAATAGATAATTCCCGGTGACGTTCACCAGGAACGTCTTCGCCCATTGGGCCTCTGTCAATTCGCCGTCTGGCCCGGGAACGGGGTAGATCGCTGCGGTGTTGATGACCGCATCGATGCCACCGAACTGCAGAACCGTGAATTTCGCCGCCTCGGCCAGGCTCTCCGAACTGCTCAGGTCGACTCCAGTGGTGGCGACAAATTCCGCCGCCGACAGCGCGCCGGCTTCGTCGGCAACCTTCTTCGCGCCCGTATGGTCAAAGTCCGCCACTACAACGTGCGCGCCTTTCCGCGCCAGCAACAGGGCTACTTCGCGTCCGATTCCGCTGGCGCCGCCGATCACCAACGCGATCTTACGGCTGAACTCGGTTTCGGCAGGCATGCGCTGGAGTTTGGCCTCTTCCAGGGCCCAGTACTCGATGCGAAAAGCCTCCGATCGGGGCAGCGCGACGTAGTTATGAAAACTTGTGAATTGCGCCGACTGTTCCGGGCGCCGTGCCTGAGGCAGGGGATGCGCGACATCTCCGTCTTCCAGCGCATTGGCTCCCGCCATCACGTGAATGGCGTTGATAAAGAACTCTGTCGTGATGCGAGCTTCCTTCTTGTTCTTGCCAAAACCAAACAGCCCGAGCCCCGGAATGATCACCACCGAGGCATTTGAGTCGCGCAGCTTTGGAGAGTCGGGCGTCGCCCACGCCTCGTAGTATTTCTTGTAGTCGGCACGGTATTCCACCGCTTGCTCCTGGATGCGCTTCCTCAGAGCCTTCGTGTCGTCTCTCGCCGGATCCCAGCGAACGAACAGCGGACACACCCGGGTTCTCAGAAAGTGATCGGGACAACTGGTGCCCAGAGCACCCAACTCCCTCGACCACTTCGAGCCGGCAAAGGTCAGTGAGTCATCATCGTCAGCATAGTGAGCCACGACCCGTCGGTTCGAAGACAGCACGCCGCGTAGCGCAGGCAGGATTTCAGTCGCCAGCTTCCTTCGGTCCAGCGCAGGCGCATGCTCAAGGCCCCCAAACAGCGCGCCCTTCTTGGCCCGGTGCTCGAGGATGAATTCGCCCATCTGGTCGATGGTGGAAATACTGTTCAGATAGCATTCGCGCTGCGTCATGCCCCAAGTGAACAGCCCGTGGCCGCCGAGGACGACGCCATCGGTCCCAGGGTTATCCTGGACAGCCCTTTCAATCAAAAGCGCCAGTTCGAAGCCAGGGCGCTGCCACGGAATCCATACCATCGTGCGCCCGAATCTCTTATTGAACTCTTCGAGCTTCCGCTTGCCATTGGCGCTCGCCGCCAACGCAATCGCCCAGTCTGGATGCAGGTGGTCGACGTGCGGGAAGGGAAGGAAAGCGTGCAGGGGAGTATCGATGGAAGCGGCCACGCGATTCTCCCCGAACGCGGACAGTGGATAGTAGCCAACCATTTCATCTTCGTGTTGCTCGCCGCGGTAGAGCCCTTTCAACTGGTCCAGTCGATCCAGGTAGAGCAGGGCGAAGCCGGACTCCTTGATGGAACCAAGGTCGCCGCCGCTTCCTTTTACCGCTAACACGCGCGTCGGCGCGCCAGTGAACGGATCAGGGAGCTCGATCTTCGAGCTGGTGTTGCCGCCGCCAAAGTTCGTGATACGCAGGTCAGCTCCTAGCAGGTTCGAACGGTAACGCAGCAACCCCAATTGATTCGTGGCCAGCGCGCTGGCTTCCGCCTCAATCCACAAATCTTTCAGGTGAACGGTTTCTTTGATCTCAGGCATAAATCATCTCGCTGTAGTGCTGGAAGCGCTCCGCTTCTTTGTCCCATTTGTCGGTTTCCCGAGGCTCGAAGACTTCCGTAGGAAACGACCGGTCTACGATCTCGCGAACCTCCTTGAGAGAACTAGCCTCCCCTGTGGCTAGGATCTGCACGGCAACGTTCCCCAGCGCCGTGGCTTCCGCCGGACCCGCCAGCACTCGCCGGCCGGTGGCATCCGCCGTGAACTGGTTCAGTAGCCGATTCTTCGATCCTCCACCGATCACCCGAATTTCCCTGATGCGTCGTCCGCACACGTGTTCCAGGTTGTGCAGCACCAGACGATACTTGAACGCCAAGCTTTCCAGGATAGTTCGCACGTAAGCTCCGGGCGTCGCGGGTTCGGGCTGGTGAGTCTTTGTGCAGAAATGATTGATTGCCGTAGGCATATCTGCAGGATGCAGAAATGATTCATCGTCCGGATCAACAAGTTGCCGGAACGGAGCTTCCCGTCCCGCCAACTCCATCAGTTCCCGGTAGTCGTAAACCTGGCCCTGCGCTGTCCACGACTGGCGCGAGCACTGCAGCATCCACAGGCCCATGACGTTCTTCAGCAGGCGAGTGGTTCCATTTACTCCGCCTTCATTGGTGAAGTTCAATCGCAAGGCGTCTGCAGTTACTACGGGCGCATCCAACTCGGTTCCGAGCAGCGACCATGTTCCCGAACTCAAGAACGCCGTGCCTTCCCGAGCCGAGATCGCCGCCACCGCCGACCCTGTATCATGCGATGCCGGCGCGATCACCTGAGTTCCCGCCAGTGCGGAGCTGCGCGCGATCCCGGAACGCAATGTTCCTACGACCGAACCCGGCTCCACGATGTCCGTGAGGAGATCACACGGCAGCCCAACGCGTTTCATCAAATCCTTCGCCCAGGTCCGCGTCACCGGATTGACCATCTGGGTCGTCGTCGCGTTAGTGAATTCACATACGGCGTTTCCGGTGAGCCAGAAGTGGAACAGATCGGGAATGGTCAACAAATGTCTGGCAGCGGCCAAGATCCCGGGCGTGTCACGCTTCGCCGCGAAGAGCTGGTAGAGCGTGTTGATAGGCATAAACTGAATGCCGGTTGCGGAATAGATCTCTTCCTTGGGAACTTTCCGAAACACCTCTTCCATCACTCCCCGCGTCCGGTCATCGCGGTAGTGGTAGGGGTTCTGCAGCAGTTCGCCGCGATCCCCGAGCAACGCGAAGTCCACTCCCCACGCATCGACGCCGATGCCCGCAAGCTCAATTTCTTCAAGCTTGCCGAGGGCCTTTCGCACCTCGAACCACAAACGCGCTGCATCCCAATGGAGCGATCCCCCATATTCGACCGGTTCGTTCGCGAAACGATGAACTTCTTCAGTCGTGAGCACACCGGAATGCAGATGCGCCAGCACCGCGCGTCCGCTCTCGGCGCCAAAATCGAAAGCCAGGTACGGCTTTCCGGAGTCGCCGCTAGGCATAGGACGTGACGCTGCGCGAGTTCCGCTCCGCACGCTCCTTCGTGATGCGTTCGAGGTAGCCGCTTTCCCGGAAGGCTGCGATCGGATCTTTCGGCAATCCCTTGGAATCCCGCCATTGCTGAATCGCCGGACGCACATCGGTCGCAAAGGCATCCTGCAGCAACGATTCCGCGCGCACCAAATCGCAATCCTTCTGAGCCGCGGCCAACTCCTGATAATCCACAATCGCTGCTTTCGAGAAGAGCATTTGAGCCATCGTGACGGTCTGGATCATGGCTTCGATCTTGCCTTTCAGATTGTGGCTCTGATCGATCATGTACGCGATGTCAGCTTGCTTCCCCGTCTCCCATTCGAAGAAAAGAATCTCGTGGAAAATTCGAAATACCTGGTAGGGATCGATCGATCCCAACGTCAGATCGTCATCGGCGTAGCGACGGTCGTTAAAGTGGAACCCCCCCAGCATGTCCTCGGCCAGAAGCCACGCCACGATCTGCTCGATATTCTGCGCCAGGTAGTGATGGCCTGTATCCACCAGCACTCTCGCCTGCGGTCCCGCCGCACGCGACAGCAGCAGTGCCATGCCCCAATCAGCAATGTCGGTGTGATAGAACGCCGGCTCGAAAGGCTTGTACTCCACCAGCAACCTTTGCCCCGGAGAGAGTTCCGCATGTGTCGCCTTCAGGCATTCCTCGAACCATCGCTTGCGATGGCGGATGTTCGCTGTCCCTGGATAATTCGACCCGTCGGCAAACCACATTGAGATGTCGCGGCTCTGCAAGCGGCGCGCAATCTCAACGCTGTCCTTGGTGTGTTGCAAGGCGACGTCACGGATTGCCTTGTCCGGATTGCCGAACGATCCGTACTTGTAGCCTTGATCCTGAAATAGATTCGGATTGATCGATCCCGGCTGTACGCGATACTGTCCCGCGAGCTTCTTGATCTCGGCGGTGCTATCCACCCCTTCGGGGCAGTCCCACTGGACGTGCACGGCCACCGTCGGACAAACACCCGTCAGTTGGTGCACCTGGCCCGCGTCACTGAATTTCTCCTCGATGGTTGATGCCGCGGCCGCCTGCAGAAACTTCCCGAAACGCGTGCCCGTATTGGCAAATCCCCAGGAGGGAACTTCGATGCGGAACTTCTCCAGCGCCCGGAAAACGATCTCTGCCTTGCGCGCGTCCATAACACCGCCTCTCTCGGGCACGAAGATTACACATCGGTTCGCCACCCGGTCACCATCTTTATTCCAGAATATGCGCATTTTGCACTGCAGAACAGATTCATCCCGCCGCGCCGTGCTTAAAGCCGTTAGGACCGGGAAGGGTAGCCGCGCGAGTCGCAACCCGACCCCGGCACTCAAAGAGCAGAACTCGATCGTAGAATTTCGCCTTGCACAATGTATGGGCTGGCACCGTACTGACTTTGTTACCTGCTTTGCCTGCATGTCCCGCTCCCCCTTCACTTGCTCCTCCCCTACGGAAGCAGACAAGCGGTTTTGTTTTCAGCGGCCCAGCGGCAGGTGGGCGTCCCCGGACCCGATCGTTCTGTACTGCAAAATGACGAAAGCCTGCCGCCTCTTGCCTCGAATCCCCCTAACCCGCGGAAATCGCAGCTCTCGCAGCAGCACTTACCGAACTCGACACTAGGTCCGGCGTATCAAGAATTTCGCTTGGCAAAATGAAAAAAATGGATATGATTCGTCTACTTGTATGAGTTCCGGCCCCCAGTCTCGGGATCGTTACCTGGTCAAGTCGATCGTCCACTCCTCTCAACTTCTCACCGCATTTCGTTCCTCGGGTGAAGCCCTGCCGCTCAAAGAGATCGCAACCCGGAGTGGCTTGCCGAAGACAATGGCGTTTCGGCTTCTCTACACTCTGGAAAAATGCGGCATGGTCGACAAGGTCGGCGAGAATCTCTATCAGTCCTGCGTTCGTCCCTGGAAGCAGCGACTCTACCGCCTTGGATACGCCGCCCAGGGAACCGACTACCAGTTTTCCCGGGAAGTTTCAGCGAGCCTGCAACGCGCGGCCCTAGCGGAAGGAATCGAACTCATCTCTCTCGATAACCGCTACAGCGCCAAAACCGCACAACGGAATGCCGACCTGCTGGTGCGCGAGAAGGTGGATCTAGCCATCGAGTTTCAGACCGACGAGCACGTAGCCGCCGTGGTGGCCGCAAAGTATCGGGAAGCCAACATCCCGATGATCGCAATTGATATCCCCCACCCCGGAGCTACCTACTACGGCGCCAACAATTATGAAGCAGGTCTGATCGGCGGACGCTATCTGGGCCGCTGGGTGAAAGAGCACTGGCACTCGGAGGTCGACGAGATCGTGCTGCTCGAACTGCCCCGCGCCGGAAGCCTGCCCCGCATGCGCCTCTCCGGTATGCTGGTGGGCCTCAATCTGGTCCTGCCTAACGCCAAAGGCTGCCGCGTCACCTACCTCGATGGCGACGGCAACCTCGGTCCCAGCTTTGAGGCGGTCCGGCGCCACCTTCGTTCCTCGCGGGCCCAGAAGATCCTGGTCGGTGCCATCAACGATCCCAGCGCACTCGGCGCCCTGCGCGCATTTCAAGAAGCCGGACGAGCCGAAAACTGCGCCATCATGGGACAAAACGCGTCCCCCGAAGGCCGCGTAGAACTGCGCCAGCCCAATACCCGTCTGGTCGGTTCGGTAGCGTTCTTCCCTGAACGCTACGGCGACGACCTCATTCGAGTGAGCCTCGATATTTTGAACCAGAGGCAAGTTCCCCCCGCTGTTTTTGTCGAGCACAAGTTGGTTACACCCGCCACCGTCGACCACTACTATCCCAACGACAGCCTGGCCGAGTTAGCCTGGTCCGCCGGCTCCGTCCCCCATTCTCAGAGCGCTTAGACAGCCGGCCAAAACCGGAGCTGGCACAGCCTGGAATTCCCTTTGCTTCTCTTCGTGCTCTTTGCGACCCCTTTGCTATCTTTGTGGCTAAACCTCTTCTCCGCGCCTCTGCGGGGCCTGTCCGTTCTCTGCGAGTAAGAGCTGTCGTGCCCCCAAGCGTTCTTGGCGAGAAATACATCCGAAGAACCACCGCGCCTCCATCACTCCCTCAGCCAAGCCGACCCCGCGCGACCCCAGCAAATATTCTGCATTGCGAAACCCATGGGGTCCGCGGGTCACACTACGCAAAACGGGAGATCGGCACCCGGACCTGTGAAGTCGGCTACAAACCCGCACTTTGATGCTGTGCCGACAACCCTGCCCCTGTTTCTCAATGAAAAATGATCAGCGTTTCAGATTTGCAGATTGACGATGCATTCCCACCAATGGGAGTATCCGCGCCGATGCAGGGGTGCACCGATTGGGGAACGAATGTCCGGCAGATTTTGCCGAGCGAAGCGACCTTCGAGGTTCAGGAGATGTCCGGAGTCGCCGCCCCTCTCGCGTAGGCATATGGAGATCTTCCCAGATTGAAGTGGGGTCATAGAGCAAGCCAGCAATAAAGGAATGCTGAACCTGAGCGCGGAGCCGGGCTGGAGTGCGCGCCAGGGACAACAGGAGGAAACAGAATCATGAGAGTCCGCAATTTGTTGGGTTGTTTGTTGATTGTCGTTTCGGCGGGTTGGCTCTACGGTCAGGCTGGAGCCACCGGAACCATTCTAGGTACCGTCACCGACAATTCTGGCGCCGTGGTAGCTAAAGCGAGCGTCAACATCACCAACGTCGGCACCGGCACCGTGACTCACACCGAGACGAGTTCCTCGGGAGATTACACCGCGCCATTCCTGCAGGTCGGGACCTATAAGGTGACGGTCGAGGCTCCTGGATTCCAGAAGTCCGTGGTAGACAACATCGGCCTGGTGGTGGCGCAGCAGGCTCGCGCAGATGTCACCTTGAAGCCCGGCTCGATAAACGAATTTGTGGAAGTGAAAGCCAGCGCCGTCACTTTGGAAACTGAGAGCGCAACCGTGGCACAAACCATCACTCAAAAACAGGTTGATCAACTCCCACTGGCCAACCGCAACTTCATCAATCTAATCTTCCTGACCGCCGGCGCGGTAACGACCAACGGAGAGCAAGGTCAGATGCGGCAGGGCGCGGGCAACGCCATCAGCATTAACGGCAGCCGCCCGGAATCGAACAACTACACCCTGGACGGTATCGCCAACGTGGATACAGCCTTGGGCACGCCCGCCGTAATCTTGTCGCAGGACGCAATCCAGGAATTCAAAATCCAGAGCGAGACCTACTCAGCGGAATACGGTTTTAGCGCCAACCAGATCAATATTGTCAGCAAGAGTGGCACCAACCAGTTGCACGGCACGGCGTTCGAGTTCTTGAGAAACGACGCCTTCGATGCCTTGCCTGTATTGCCTAACGCAACGCCGGTAACCAAGAATCCCGAATTGCGGCAGAATCAATTCGGCTTCGTGCTTGGAGGTCCGATCTACATTCCCAAGCTATACGATGGCCGAAATAAAACTTTTTTCCTGGTCAATTACGAGGGCCAGCGGACTGTCAATGGATTCATCGCCACTCCGGTTTTCGTACCCGCGTCAGCGCAACTCGGTATTGGTACGACTGGAGGAAACGCGGACTTTTCCGCGGCTACAGCACTGTCGGGTCCACTTGCGGGGCAACCGTTGCCCGCCGTAGGAACTGCGGCGTGCAACTCTCAGCTTTCGAGTAATCTTCCCTGTATGCCCATTGATCCTCTAACCGGAGCGCCTTTCCCGGGTAATATTATTCCTGCGGCGCGTTTTTCACGCCTGGCGAATGTCGAGAAAGGGTTCTTCCCGGCTTCGACCGGGGCGGGTAGGACCGTTTCCTTCGGTGGCAGTGCCCCCAACAATATCGACCAGCAAACCTACAAGCTCGACCAGGTCCTGGGGCGTTGGGGCACGGTCTCCTTCCGCTGGTCGAACGTCGATTTTTCCAACTCACTCGTCCAAGCCGGAAACGTTTCACGGCAAGGAGTCGGAACCTTTGCCGAGAACAACGAAAGCTGGACCGTATCTCATACCATCTCGCTCGGCCACAACATGATCAACAACTTCCGCTTCGGACATCTTGAGGCAATCGCCAATCAGCTGGGAGTTGGTGCGACGCAGACGGACCTTACGGCCATGGGGATTACCGGGAGTTACCCGAACCTGAGTAAGTACCCTGGCGACGCGACGTACCCGCAAATCAACGTGAATGCGGGGTACGCCGTCGTTGGAAGCCAAGTCAACGACCTTACCACCAGCGACGTGCCCATGTGGGATTTCGCCGACTCCTTCACGGTGATAAAAGGGAAACACACAATCAGCATGGGCTTCGATTTTCGTCATTGGATACAGAAGCGCAACTTGGCAGACGATTTTCTGGGAGACTACGGCTATTCCAGTAACCTGATCCTCAGCAACGGCAGCGCGACCGGGTTTAATCCGAGCGGTAACCCTGGCGGCAATTTGCCCGTGAATGGCTGCACAACCGTCGCCTGCGGCTCTGGTAACAGCATCGCTGACTTTCTCCTGGGCTACTACAACAACGACGCCACCTGGCAGCCCGGACCGAACTTCAAGCCACAGAACCCCCCCGGCAATCTGAATCAATATCACTTTACGTATTTCGCTCCCTACGTGCAGGACGACTGGAAAGCAACCAGTCGCTTGACCTTGAATTTAGGTTTGAGGTGGGACTTCCGCACCATACCCTACGAACAGAATAACCAAATGATGTGGTTTGATGACGGTAATCCCGGTGGCGGATTGTGCTTCGCTGACAAGACTCTGCTAACTACTGTTGCCCCTGCCGGAAATGGCTTCTATCGCTATTGCGGCCGCCGCAATCCGGTAGATAGTTCAAAGAAACCTTTTGCTCCGCGCCTAGGTTTTGCCTACCGGTTCAAAGATAAAACTGTGGTCCGCGGCGGCTATGGAATTTTCTTTGACGCCTCGGAAACCCGTGAGATCGATGACTCAGGGGACGTATATCCCTTTGTGGTACGTCAGAACTACTCTCCAACGGGCAACCCGACGACGCCGAAATTAACCGACAATATGCAACCGCTCATCGTTCCTCACACGGTCAGTGCGGCGACAGATGGAAGCCAATTCTTTGCGGTCCAAATTTCCGACCATCCGCGCAATCCGTACGTCCAGCAGTGGTCGCTGTCAGTCCAGCGCCAACTGGCGACAAATACAACGCTGGAGGCGAACTACGTTGGAAACCATGGCTTGCACTTGCTGAACCGCACCAATATCAACCAGCCTTTTGAACCGGCGAACCCCGCCCTTTGCGATGTCACCACAGGGGGCAATCCGAACAATCCTAGTTGCTTAATTCAACCCCGCAGACCGTATCAAAACATCACGGCCGCGAACGGGTATCTGAGCAGCGAATGGAATGGGTACGCCAATTACAATGCCGGCAATTTGAAGTTGGAGCATCGGACTTCCGACTTGGCGCTTCAGGCGGTCTATACCTACGCCAAGAGTTTGGACGACAAGTCAGCGGCTGCTGGCATCGGGTCTGCGGGAGGCGGCTTCGCCGGACATCTCAACGACCACAATCCCAGGCTGGACTATGGACGCTCGGACTTCGATGTCCGCCATCGCTTTGTGGCGAGTTACGTTTACAGCTTGCCACTTGGACGTGGGAAGCACTTCGGCGGTGGCATGAACCGGACTGCCGATATCCTGGTCGGTGGATGGCAGGTCGGTGGCGTGGTCACTATGCAGAAAGGGTTCCCCTTCTCTGCAACGGGTAATTTTGATTTCTCGGGGAACGATATTTTTAATCAGCGCGCTAACCTTGTTCCCGGCTGTAATCCGAACAGCGGTCCCAAGACCCTCACGCACTGGTTCAACACCGCGTGCTTTACAGCCCCGTTGTACACCCAGTTGGGTAACAGCGGGCGGAATATCCTCACCAACCCGGGAATCAACAATTGGGACATGAACATCGGAAAGGCGTTCCAGTTCACCGAACGAGTGGCATTTCAGTTCCGCGTGGAAGCGTTCAACGCATTCAACCATACCCAATACGGATTGGACCTTACCAATCCCAGCGTGGGACCGGGACAAAACCCGGTGTCAACCAACGTTTCCAGCACCGGGGCGCAGGCCTTCGGGGTTGTTACAAATGCCCGGGCGTCGCGTGTCGTCCAACTTGGAGGAAAGCTCACCTTCTAACCGGCGCTAGTTTCTCTATCATCCGCCAGGCTTCGGCCTGGCGGGTTTTTTATTGGCGTCACACGCGGCTACTCACCTCTGCCGATGCACATGTCTCTCGGTTTCCGGTTTTCGTGAGGTAAACTGCAGAAATGATTGCGGCAGCCACCAATGCCTGTCTGAGGGTGTGCCTCTGTCTTATGGCTCTGAGCGCCTTCGGGCAACCCTCCGGTGGCAGCGCCACGGAACGCTACGCAGAGGAAGGGCAAAGCGCGCTCGTAGCAGGCCGCTTCGAGGACGCGCAGAAGGCCTACGAAAAGCTGCGCGATCTGGAACCCGGCGTCGCCGAAGTGCATGCCAACCTAGGCATGATCTATTTTCAAGAAGGAAAATTTGACCAAGCCGAACTGGCCCTGCGTCAGGCTCTGAAACTCAAGCCCGGCCTCACGAAAACCGACAGCCTCCTCGCTATCTCCCTCTCGGAACTGGGCCGCTATCACGAGGCCTTACCTGGCCTGGAGAAAGGTTTCCGCCGTTCCAGGGATCCCGAGACCCGTCGCATGTGCGGCCTTCACCTGGAACGAGCCTATACAGGCTTGCGGCAGAACAACAAAGCCGTCGAGGTAGCCCTCGAATTGGACAAGCTTTATCCCGACGACCCCGAGGTCCTCTACCACAGTGGCCGGATATACGGGAACTTTGCGTATCTCACCATGGAGCAGCTGGCCAAGGTCGCGCCCAACTCCAGTTGGCGGCACCAGGCCATGGCGGAAACCTATGAAAGCCAGGGCAACAGCATCGCCATCAGCGAATACCGCGAGGTGCTTAAGCTCGATCCCAACCGGCCCGGCATTCATTACCGCCTCGGGCGAGCCCTGCTTGCGGAGTCACAGAAGGCC
>Ga0209698_10006287_pt1 | contig 12656 bp, 13 predicted proteins | sample LitLauG_LLR_2012_FD_187203 | JGI IMG/M metagenome (GOLD analysis project Ga0209698, IMG submission 187203) | Freshwater sediment microbial communities from Pennsylvania, USA - Little Laurel Run_MetaG_LLR_2012 (SPAdes) (version 2) | ecosystem: Environmental > Aquatic > Freshwater > Creek >...
CGAGCGATCTTGGGATTGCCGGTGAGCTGTTCGGCAATGCGCTGAGCGTTTTTGCTGGCGCGGTTCATGCGGAGCCCGACGGTGGGGAGTCGGCCGTCCAGCATCCAGCATTCATCGGGTTGCAGAATATTTCCGAACAGGTGCCGCTGCAGCCGGATCTGCTGGAGGAGCGCTGGGTCACGGGCCAGCGCCATTCCCGCCAGCATGTCGCTGAAACCGGACAGATATTTCGTCGCCGAGTAGAGAACGATGTCCACGCCAAATGCCAGTGGATGCTGAAACGCCGGTCCCATCATCGTGTTGTCCACCATCACCAGCGGACGCGAACCACCAGAGTTTGCCCGTAGCGAAGCAACCGTCTGGCAGACGCGGCGTATGTCCGTCATCGTCAGTGTCGGGTTGGCCGGAGTTTCAATCAGAACTGCGCCGAGATTTTTCGCTGAAACAATGGTCTCATCCAGAAGATTGCCGAGGCCTGCGGGAACCGGAAATGTCTCGACTCCCCAGCCGGGCAGAAAGTTCCGCATAAAGTGTTGGGTGCCGCCATAGATTGGCACGGTATAGACAGAGGACTGGCCGGGGCGAAGAAATGTAAGCAGCGACGTGACGATTGCGGCCATGCCGGAATTGAAAACCACCGCAGCCTCCGCGCCGGTTTCCAGCGGGATGGTCTGCGCCTCGAGTATTTCTGCGTTCGGATGGTTCAAGCGCGAATAGATCAAGTCAACTTTTTCGCCTGGTTCGGCAAGCGACCGGCCTGTGGCAATGTCGAAAGCGCGCTCCGCGGATTCCGGGCTCGAGAAAACATAAGTGGAACTGCGGAACACTGCGGGACGCGCCGAGCCCACCGATAAGCTGGGGTCGAATCCGCGGGTAAGAATCTTTGTTGTCGCGCGAAGTTTGTGCGCGGGACGATCCGTTGTTTCTGCCATCTGGCACCTGCTGCAGCATATATAACAGAGAAAAATGAAGGTGACGCAAAAAGCAGCGGCAAGTGTGAGAAGTTAGACAGCTTGGGATCTTTCATCGCCAGGACGATGGAAAGAATGGAATCGTTTAGAATGACCGGCATGAGAAAAATGGACCTGAGTCTGGAACGGATTAAGCGCGCTGCCCAAGAGATGGACCCGGTCTTTCGGGACAGCCCGCAATTCTTTGACGAAGAACTGTGCCAAGCGCTGGGGAAACGCGTCTTGGTGAAGGTAGAAACCGCGAACCCGCTACGGAGCTTCAAGGGTCGAGGAGCTGGTTTTTTCGTGGGTGGTCTGGAAGCAAAAAAACACCTGGTTTGCGCATCCGCAGGAAATTTCGGGCAAGCCATGGCGCATGCCGGACGGAGCCGCGGCATGAAAGTGGACGTCTTCGCGGCGGAAGATGCGAATCCCATGAAAGTAAAGCGCATGGAATCATTCGGAGCAAGAGTCGTTCTGCGGGGCGCAAGTTTTGACGAGGCCAAGGAAGCAGCAAAAGAATTCGCAGCGCAGGGTAGCGATCGCCTTTTTATCGAAGATGGGGACGAGCCAGCAATCGCTGAAGGAGCCGGAACCATTGGAATGGAATTGATGAAAGAGGGAAAGTTTGATGCCGTCGTTGTACCGGTAGGGGACGGAGCGCTGATCACGGGCATTGGTCTGTGGGTGAAAGAATTCGCTCCTCAATCGAAATTGATCGGAGTGTGCCCAAGCGGCGCTCCAGCAATGCTCGACAGTTGGAAAGCAGGAAGAGCACTAAGCACAGCGAAAGCGGAAACCATTGCAGACGGAATTTCAGTGCGAGTCCCGGTCGCGAGTTCGGTCGAGCGCTTGGTCGCGCTCGTGGACGACATTGTTCTCGTGGATGACGTAGAAATGGTGGACGCCATGCGCTTTGCGGTGAAAACGCTCGGAATCGTTCTGGAACCCGCCGGCGCAGCCGGCCTTGCAGCGATTCGCAAAGGAGCCGTCGCAGGAGAGCGTCTGGCAACAATCCTCACCGGCGGAAACATCCGACCGGAGATGCTTCATGAATTGCTAGCTGAAAGTTAAAAAGTTTGTGTTGCCAGAATCGATTCTTAGAGCTGAGCCTCAATCGTTTTGGTGAGCTCTTCGTAATTGATCAGGCCCTGTTCTTTTTTGAGGATTCTGCCATCTTTAGAAATCAGAAAACTCGTGGGGTAACCGATCAGTCCGCCAAATTTGTAAGCAGCGGCGTCATTCCCCAAGACAATCGGATAGCCCATGGGAAGCTTCTGGCCGTTGACGTCAAATTTTTCCTTTGCCAGGAACGGGGCCACGGCGGATTTTCCATCTTCATCCATCGCGACGCCTAATACCGTGAACCCCCTAGAGCCGTATTTCTGCTGCATTTCAATCAGCCAGGGAATTTCAATCCGGCAGGGCTCGCACCAAGTCGCCCAGAAATTCACCAGCACGACTTTCCCTTTGTAGCTGGCGAGCGGGATTTGTTTTCCGTCCAAGTCCTTGAAAGCAACTTCCGGTTCAGGTCCGGAATCCGGAATGGCCATACTCATTGCATGATTGCGGTTTCTTAGTCTTGTGGCTTTATCGATACCGAAAGTAATTAGAATTACGCCCACGACCAGCGAGATTGCAAGACCTGCCCTGGATCGCGGCCCCGTAACAGCGGATCCCCAATTTCTTGCAAGGGACCAGAGCACCGCTACGGCGAGCAGCGCGCCAATCGTCCCCCAGAAAATTCTAGGACCGGTACCCGTAGTAAGCCCTTGTTCCAGCGTTCGCACCACGGTATCAAGGAATCCAAGTTTGCCCGTAAGCCAGGTGAGCCGGTTCAGGAAAACCAGGCCGCCAATAAACAAAAGCAGCGCTCCGCTGAAAAGTTCCACCGCGTGCAGATACTTCCGGAAATTCTTGTAAAAGATCATGAACTGGCCGATGCCCAGTGCCGTCAACAAAAAAGGCACGCCCAGTCCGGCCGAGTAAAATCCGAGCAACACAACGCCGCGCACAACGCTTTCGCTTGCGGCAGCAATGGTCAAGACGGTTGTAAGAATTGGCCCGATGCACGGAGTCCATCCGAATGCAAATGCGAAACCCAGCAAAAACCCGCTCCACGCGCCCGGCTGGCCCACTGCGGAGCGCAGATGTACATCCCGATTCAGCCAGCGCGCAAGCGACGGTCCGAGAAATCCGATGATCGAAAGCGAAAAGAAATGAAGCGCACCCAAGCCGGCGAAGAGCGGCGCATGGCGCAAGAGGGAGATCATTCCGAGGACTAGGAGCAGAGCGCCAAGAAGGATTCCAGCTTTCAGGCTCAGCTTCATGAGCAATCCCAGCAGGTGAAGCCCGAACAGCAGAATCAGTGCGCCTGCGATGGGAACCAGCGTCGTGCGGTTCTGCTTCAGAAAACCGCCGACCGCGCTGGCGGTGGCTCCGAACGAAACGAAGACCAGAGAAAATCCTGCGACGAACGCCAGGGCCGAAGAGAATAATCCGGAGCGCGGAACTTGACCCTGGCGGAGTTGCTCCATGCCAATGCCGGAAAGCATCGAGATATACCCGGGAACCAGCGGCAAAACGCATGGCGAAAGAAAAGAGACCAGGCCCGCGAGAAACGCTCCAGCTAGAGAAACGTCAGTATTCATTCAAAGTCCATCCGCAAAATCCTAAGTTTTTACTTATTCTAGAAACCGCGCTCGGCTTGGCCGGTTTGCAGCGATCCGCCCAACGCCATCCGGGTAGTGAGAAAAGTCCCGCCGCGATCTGCCTGCTTCTCGCGCTTACTTTCTAATTCTCTCACACATTTTGTGCCGGCCAGCTCTTGCGCGTTGAGCCCGAGGTGCGCCCCGTGGAACCTAAATCCGCTGCGACTTACCCCACCTTTAGAGCGACCGGAGCGAGCAGAGTTACAGATTTAGACGCGCCCAGGTCTTGAAACGATTCAAGCTGGAAGAAGACGACAGTTGAAGGGAGCGGCTTGCGTGCCACCGCCAAGGCTTCCTCGGTGACCATCGTAAAGTGCTGACACACAAGATGTTACGAGTAATTCATTTGGCCTGGCAGTTGCGATGGCTAGCTTGGGACTCCGGGAGGTGCCAGCGGGTGGCGACGAAACTGATTTGGACGCCGAACAAAGTGACGCTGCTCCGGGTGGTGGTGGGGTTTGCTGCGGTGTGCCTGTTCGGACGCGGAGCGTGGGCGAATCTCACGGCGGTGGCGTTGACCGTTGCCGCGATCGCACTCGATGCGCTGGATGGACATCTGGCGCGGAAGAAAAAGATGGCTACGGCCGTGGGGGCTCAGCTGGACATTCTTGGCGACCGCATGATCGAGAACGTTTACTTCACTTACTTTGCGGTGGTTGGAATGGTTTCGCTGTGGCTTCCAGTTCTATTTTTTGCGCGCGGGGCGACGACGGATTTTCTGCGAGGGCTGGCGATGAAGGCGGGGCACAACCACTGGGGAGCGAATGCGATGTTCGAGACCTGGTGGGGCCGGACGCTAGTGACGTCACGATGGAGCAGAGGATTGTATGCCGCGCTCAAGTGTCTGTGCTTTTGCTACCTGGGATTAGAGCTGGCGCTGACGCGCGGGCCAGTCGCTCTGGTCGGCGCAGTTGCCACGGATGTGCACGCGATGATTCGCGTAGGCGCGCACGTCTTGACATGGATGACGGCGGCGTTTTGCTTGCTGCGCGGAGTGCCCGTTCTTTCCGAAGGTTGGAAGTATTTCGCGTCGAGCGTCGGATCGCAGAGAAAAGTGAAGAGCGCCGCATGAACAAACCCCGGCAGGAGAACGAAGCCACAAACGCGACAGGAGTTGCCGCGTTTTTCGATCTGGATGGGACGCTCCTGGCGCCGCCATCGCTGGAGCGTAGGTTTTTCCAGACGTTGCGGCACCAGCGGGCGATTCCCCTCGGCAATTACTGGCGATGGGTGCGCGAAGCGCTGCGACTCGCGCGCTGCGGAATCGATCAAGCGACGAAAGCAAACAAGATGTACTTGCGCGGAGTTTCACCAAAGCGCTCGGGAGCGGGCTGGTTCTATATCCCGGCCTTTTTTCCTGAGGCGGTGGCAAGAGCGGCGTGGCACGCGAGGGAAGGGCACAGCATCGTGATTGTATCTGGCACTCTGCAAGCCCTGGCGGAGCGCGCTGCTAAAGCGCTCGAAGAGGAGTTGCGAGTTCACGGGGTTTCCAGAGCGAGCGCTGGACTCCGAGTTTGCGCGACGCGAGTGGAAGAACTCTCCGGCGAATGGACCGGCCGTATCGTCGGCGAAGCGACGTTTGCAAAGGCAAAAGCCCGCGCAGTAGGGCGAATCGCCGATGAGATGCATTTGGATCTCGCGCAGTGTTTTGCGTACGGAGACAGTGCCGATGACCGGTGGATGCTCGAAGCCGTGGGAAAGCCAGGGGCGGTAAATGCTTCCAAGGAGTTACGCCGGATTGCGGAGGAGCGCGGTTGGACGAGTCTTGAGTGGCGCGGAAATGGGATTTCAACACAGAGCGTACAGAGGACAGAGACGAGACAGGAGAAAAAAGAGTCATTGGGTGCGCAAGCAGATGCGAGCAAGACTCGAGCGAAAGCTCTGAAAGCGGGAGCGAACCGATGAGCGGGCGGGAACAAGAAACAAGTTTGACGCGAGAAATGTTGGCCGCGAGTAAAGCGGGATGCGCTTGGCGCGAGGAAGCACGAGCAGCCAGCGCGGCGGAAAAAGAAATTCACGCCTTGGAACGCCTGAAGATGTTTGCGGATGAGAATCATTCTATTGCAGATATTTTTCTGGGAGAAGTGTCCGCAGCGTGGAAGGCTTGCGGAGCGTTTGAATGGGTGGCGCTCGGTTACTTGGCGCTTTCCACCGCGTTGATGTCATGGTTCGCGGAAAACTTGGCGCATCCATGGAGATTGATCGGCGCGCAAATCTCAGTTGCGATTCTGATTTTGATGTTGTGCCGAATCGAAGCGCTTGTCGCTGAATCCTCTGAATTTTGTGGAGCAAGTGCTGCCGCGAGTTTCTGGCATTTCTGGCGGCACTGGTACCCGCACCTGTTTTTCCTTTTTTGTTTTGAAGAGATGGGGAAACTCGCTCACCTTGTCACGCCCGGATGGCAGGACGCGAAGTTGATTGCGGCGGATTACTGGCTGACGGGGGTACATCCGGCGGTGTGGCTGGAGCAATTTGCGACGCCGGCGCGAAACGATTTCATGCAATTTGTTTACCTCACTTATTTCACGTATCTGCTGGTTGTCGGCGGAGTGCTTTATTACCGGAAGGATTGGCGCGCGTACTGGAGCGTGATGGCGTATTCGGCGGTGGGATACGCCATCGGGTATGTGATCGCGATTCTCTTCCCGGTGCAGAGTCCGTGGCATTCGATGGCCGGTGCGTGGCACGGGCCGCTTGTGGGCGGGCCGTTTACCGCCACGATTAATTTTATTGAACACTACGGGCGCGTGAGAGGCGCGGCGTTTCCTTCGCAGCATGTGGCGGGAGCGGTGGCGGCATTGTGGGGAGCGTGGGTTCATAGACGACGGCTGTTCTGGGTGATGGCTCCGCTCGCTACGTGCATGTGCATTTCAACCGTCTGGGGACGGTATCACTACGTGCTGGATGTGGTCGCCGGGCTAGTGACGGGAACGCTGGGCTATTTGGTAGGAAGTTGGATCATGAAAAGCCAAGGCGCGACCAAGACCCCTCCCCCTGTTTTCACAAGTGTTGATTCTAGAGGGACGTAAAGCGCTTTATTTTCATCTATTTCCCATTGGAGCGAAGTCGCTCCAATACAGAACGCTCGATCGCTCGTATGGGGCTTGTGAATCTGTCTGGTGCTAATGTCCCAGCGCAGCGGGCAACTTGTTCCATTGACTGGGTTTCCTTTCCTGTGTTACCCATAAAGCGCCCATAACTGAGGGATGTGGGGCTTTCGCGACGAAAATGACCGTTCCAGGCGGCAAACATCTAGAAGTGACACTGGAAACCCAGGTGGAAAGCGTAAACCTGGCGGAAGAGATGTGCCTGCGTGTAGCTGAGGCGGCCGGATTTGGCGAAGACGATTGCTATCGCATCGGGATGAGCGTGCGCGAAGGCGTAATCAACGCTTTCCATTATGGAAATCAGGAGCGCCCGGAAAAGAAGATCTATCTAGCGCTGGACATCACGGCCGAGAAACTCATCATCCATGTTCTTGATGAGGGAATAGGCTTCAAGCTGACGGATGTGCCCGATCCGCTAGCCGAGGAAAATCTTCTAAGCACGTCGGGGCGCGGGATTTTCCTGATGCGCGCTTTTATGGACGAGTTTGACGTCGTACCTGGAAAGACCGGTGGAGCAGAGATTGTCATGTCAAAGAAGCTGCCTGCTGGCGGAGATTTCAATTCAAATTCGGAAACTGAGCGGGGCGGAGCGTCGCGACGGGAAGCCTGATTATGTCAAGGTCATTGCAAGCCACTTATAGAGACGCGGGGTCGGTGACGGTCGTGGATTTCAGCGGGCGAATCACTCTTGGAGAAGGCAGCGCTCTTTTGCGGTCCACGATTCGAAAGCTACTCGGCGATCAGCGCAGGAAGATTCTCCTGAACCTTGCCGACGTGGACTACATCGACAGCTCGGGGATTGGTGAACTGGTCAGTGCGTTCACGGCTGTAAAGAATCAAGATGGGGACTTGAAGCTACTCAATCTGACGAAAAAAGTCCGCGATATCCTCCAGATCACCAAACTCTATACCGTGTTTGATGTCTACCTGGAGGAGCACGCCGCGCTGCGCAGCTTTTAGGGGCCAAGTTCCCTGGCCAGTCCATTCGATGCGCCTGGCTCGAAAAGTTGAATCCTTTCCATTGTTTCAGGCTCGGAGTAAGACTGGGACGTAACTTGATGTGCCGCTTCTCCCCCAGCCTCGACCCAAGATGAACCCAGCCCACACCATTGCGATCGTGGAGCATGCCCAATCCATCGGATTTGACCGATGCGGAATTGTGCAAGCCGACAAATATCCAGAATTGGAGAAGTCGGCAGAGTGGCTGGACCGGGGATACGCGGGCGAGATGAAGTATTTGCGCAATCCGCGTCGCGCCGACGCCCGCATGGCCATGGACGGAGTGCGGTCAATCATCGTGGTCCTGCTGAATTACAATTCGTCGCAGCCGCGCTCTGTACATTCTGCCCCGCGCGAGCGCGAAGAGCGGCCTCGGGGTTGGATTTCGCGTTATGCGTGGGGGACGGACTATCACCTGGTCCTTAAGGAAAAGCTGGATCGTTTGGTGGAATTCCTGAAACTGCGATTTGATGAGCCGTTTGAAGCGCGCGCCTACGTGGATACGGGCCCCATGAATGAGCGGGTTTTGGCAAAATACGCGGGGCTCGGATGGCTGGGTAAGAATACGCTTCTTCTCAACCAAGCAATTGGATCGTACTTTTTTCTTGGCGTGATTCTTTCAACCCTTGAGCTGGAGCCAACTTTGGGGGCCGGTGAATTGCCTCCTCCCGACCTTTGCGGATCATGCCGCCGGTGTCTTGATGCTTGTCCAACGCAAGCTTTCCCCGAAGCCTACGTGATGGATGCGAGGAGATGCATCTCCTACCTCACGATTGAGCTTCGAGGCGCGATACCGGAGGAGTTTCGCGAAGGCCTGGGCGACCACGTTTTTGGCTGCGACATTTGCCAGGACGTTTGTCCGTGGAATCGCAGAGCCCCCGTCACAAAGGAACCGCATTTTCAGCCCCGGGTGACCAAGGAAGCAGAAGACAGCTTTGCCCAGACGATCGACTCGGACAATGCTGGCTCGTTGTTTCGCCCCGAGCTTGCATGGCTCATCGAAATGCCAGAGCAGGAATTTAGTCGGTTCTTTCACGATAGCCCCGTCAAGCGCACAAAGTGGCGGGGCTTGATTAGAAATGCGTGCATCGCATTGGGCAATTCAGGCTTGTCGAGGGGTTCACCCGACACAAAAGAGATTACCTCCAGACTACAGGAGCTGGCCAGCTGCGAGGATTCCGTCATCGCCGGATCTGCCCGTTGGGCCATCTCACGCATCCAATAATTGGTATACTCCTTTTTGCTGGTAAACTGGGTTTCCGCCTCAAGAGGGCATCATGAATAGAAGAAAATTCCTGAAAGATACCGGTATCGTTGGTGCTGGACTGCTGGGTGCGGGAAGTGGTGCGCCTAGGATTCTGCATGCCGGCACCGCAAATGCTTCAGAAATCAATCTAAATTCGGAGGAAAATCACGTGGCATATTCTGTCCCGCCGCTCGCTTACTCATTTGACGCTTTGGAACCGCACATTGACGCTAAGACGATGGAAATCCATCATGACAAACATCATGGCGCGTACGTAACAAACCTGAACAAAGCGCTGGAGGGCCAGGGCGACCTTCAGGCGAAGTCGCTCGATGATCTTTTGAAGGGGCTGGACTTAGTCCCGGAGAACATTCGCAATGCCGTCCGCAACAATGGCGGTGGACATTGGAACCACTCTTTGTTCTGGACCTTGATGAAGAAGGGTGGAGGCGGGGAGCCCAAGGGAGACCTTGCCGCTGCGATCAGCTCGGCTTTCGGATCATTCGCAGGATTCCAGGAGAAGTTTGCCGCGGCCGGAGTTGGCCGGTTTGGCTCAGGATGGGCCTGGCTGGTTGTGCGCGATGGAAAGTTGGCAATCGATTCGACGCCGAACCAAGATACCCCCTACTTGCTTAGCGGTGGCGGGAAGGCCGTGCTCGCTTTGGACGTATGGGAGCACGCTTACTACCTGAAGTATCAAAACAAGCGCGCCGACTACATCGGAGCTTGGTGGAACGTCGTGGATTGGGGCAAAGCCGCCGAGCTGTTCAGTGCAGCGAAAAAATAGCGCACCGGGGATAGATTCACGAAGCAAAAGGGCCTGCTCTCTGCAAGGAGCGGGCCCTTTTATTCTTTATTTTTGGAGTGGGCGCTCATTCAAAGTTGTTGGTGGATTACAAACCGATCACGCGCTTGGCCAGTGGAACCACCGCGTGCGTGCGCCGAAGTTCGGGATACTCTCTGGCAGTTTGAGTGATCGAGACTTGTTCGGTCGCTGAAGCCAGCGCAGGGATGAGCATCGAAACTGCGCCCTGCCGCGATGCTTCGCGCACAAGTTCCATGCGGCCCCTCACACGGAACTTAGACAGCAGGGAAGACACATGGAATTTCACGGTACGCTCGGAAAGATTCAAATTTGCAGCAATCTCTTTGTTTGAGAGGCTTTTCATCAATCCGGAAAGAACTTCCTCTTCCCGCCTTGTCAAATTGATTTTGCTGCGGATCGACCTGCCAGCTTCTAAAATCGTGTTTGCCTTTTCGGCGAGACCCTCAACGAGCTTTTCGCCGGCGCGCACCAGAATCATGTAGTCACCGGGCGCATGACCACGCACCATGCAGTGCATGGCCATTAATCCGGCGGCTTTGTCTACTGGCAAATTCCCATCCGGATTGGCTTCAATCTGGAAATGAGCTGCACCGGTGCTTTTTTCACAGAAGAAATAGATAAGCCGTGGAAATGCGGAACGAGCTGTGCCAAAAGGATGTGGTTGATCACTTCTGCGGATCACTTTCACAAGCACCCCCTGCCAATGTGGTCTGAAGAACGAGTTGAACTCGTTCTGCTTCTTGCTTTTCCTCGCCACGTGAAAGGCGCGGTTCCCTCATGTTTGGTAGCCAGCCGCAGAAGCAACTGAGGAGCGGGCCTGAGCTGTTTGCCTGCCACCGTCTTGCCGGCGAACTCGGGGAAACTAGGGGCAACTGGAGGTAGCTTCCCAACAGCTCCACCGAGCAAGACAACAGTAGCAACCGAGATTCCCAACAAACCTGAATCGTAACCTACTCACCTTAAGGGACTTAATCTTGAGCAGCGCGGAAGTGTGAACAAATTTCCGGTAGGATTTGCACAGTGCAGGAAAAATTACCCGGCAAAACTTCAGTATTCATGTTAGCTACAGTACTCGAGTGTGTCGAAGGTGAGTTTCAAGGATTGGCTGTGGAAAACTGCACTGCCTGGTTCTGTCAGGATTGAAATTCCTAGCGGCCTACGATGCGGATCTGGTCCGGCCCCAACAGTTCGTAGGTGACGCCACGCCAACGAATCGTCCGCGTGACCAGCGAGTTTATGAAATTCGCCAGATACAAAAAGGGAACAATCGAGGGGAGTAGCACATAGATCCAGCCCTGGCCGCCAAATTGAGCCCTCACCGAGGGCATCGCTTCGGTCACCCCGTGCAGTCGTATGGCTCCCCTGATCGCAGAGAGCAACACCGGAAGCATGGCGAGGGTCATCAGGTGAAAGACCGGCCTTTGCGCCACGAAATCACTGAGGATCAGGGCGAGACCGACCAGCAAGGTCAAGCAATAAAGCGAGTGCGTTAACAGCGCCGCACGCCAGATTCTTTCTGCATAGACCCGGGTGATCAAGATCTGACGGTTTGTGAAATCCAACAACCCATCAAAGTTCGTGTCAATGTAGGACGGAGTGAGGCACTCAGGAATAAACACGATTGGCTTGCCAACTCGCTCAAGTGCTCTGGTTAGCGAATAATCGTCGCTGACCGAGCGCTTCCAATCCTCCATCACGCCGGACTGCTCAAGCGTCGTTCTCAGGATGGATGTGCCTCCACCCCAGCAGAAATTTCTCCCTTTTTCGCCAAGCATGGTGACTACAGGCGCGTTCCAGGCTGCGAGCATGGCAGTCGGGAAATTCGTTCGGGTTGGAATGAACCAACGCATCGTTGTGGTTGCGCCAATTCCTGAATCTGCCAGCGGTGCAACCAGATGATGAAGCCAGGAGCGTCCCGGCCGCCCGTCGGAATCGCAAAAGGCAATCACCTCAAATTCGGGTGGAAGCTGTTCAATCGCTACCCGAAGGTTGTTGACCTTCTCCCCGGATTGGATGGGATTTCCGGCGATGATCAAGTTGCACTTGACCTTTGAGCTCTTCGCGACTCGGTCCACGATGTTCCGCGCTGGGTCCTTGTCCGATGCCAGCACAAAGAAAATCTCGTAGTTTTGCCGTTCAAATTCGGTCAGGGAAACCAGGTTTCGTTCCAGCCCCGGTTCGTTCCCTTTGCAGGGGCAGATGACTGCTACCTGTGGCGAATAGAATCCTGGATCGGTTTGCAGGCGTTTTCGCACGTAATTGAGCCAGAGAAGCGCGTGCCAAACCAGATACAGCCCCGTGACAACCTGAAGAAAACTCAAAAGGTAGAAGAGGCGTTCCACGTAGTCAGAGGATAGCACTCTAAGAATGCTCGCGAAGCCCGGCTAGAGCGGGTAGAATCGCAGCAGTTAACCTCTGCTTAAAAGGGAGAATCGGATGCCGCGACTAGATCAATCAATGGTGACTTCTGCTGTGGAATTACCCGGCTATAAGGTGGTTCGAAATCTAGGACTGGTTCGCGGAATCGTTGTCCGTTCTAGAAGTATCGTAGGAAACCTCGGCGCTGCGCTCCAGACTATTGTTGGCGGCAACATCACCATCCTCACAGACCTCTGTGAGAAGACTCGTGAAGACGCATTTGAACTCCTCCTGCAGCATGCGGGGGACCGGGGAGCTAATGCTGTGATTGCATTTCGCTACGATGCCACCGAGGTCATGCAAGGCGTCACCGAAGTCCTGGCCTACGGCACCGCCGTGCAAGTGGAACGCAGCGCCTAGCCGCGGGGTTCCTGGCACTTCTCAATTTTCGATCTAGTG
>Ga0209698_10006288_pt1 | contig 12655 bp, 7 predicted proteins | sample LitLauG_LLR_2012_FD_187203 | JGI IMG/M metagenome (GOLD analysis project Ga0209698, IMG submission 187203) | Freshwater sediment microbial communities from Pennsylvania, USA - Little Laurel Run_MetaG_LLR_2012 (SPAdes) (version 2) | ecosystem: Environmental > Aquatic > Freshwater > Creek >...
GACCGCCTGGTGGATGGTCGTGAGGGGCGGATGGAAGTATGCCGCAGCCGCGATGTCGTCGAATCCCGCGACCGCGACATCCTCGGGCACGCGCCGTCCGGCTTCCGAGAGCGTCGAGATCGCCGACATCGCCAGCACGTCGCTCACCGCGAAGAGCCCGTCGAACGGAACGCCACTGCGGCACAGCGCAAGGACGGCATCCCGCGCCGCCGCCGCCTGGAACGGTACCGGAATGTCGAGGGCCGGGTCGTGGGGAATGCCGGCGCGCCGCAGGCTCGCGATATAGCCGTCGTGGCGCTGGCGCACCTCGGGCAGGTCACGGTTTCCCAGGAAGACGATGCGCCGGCAGCCCTGCTCGAGAAGATGCCGGGTAGCGAGCGTGCCGCCCTTGCGATTGTCGGAGCCGACGATGGGGTAGAGCGCGCTCCCGAGCTGCGCCCCCCACACGACGATCGGGACATCGCGCTTCACGAGGAGGTTGAGCTGGTCGTGGTGCAGCCACTGCCCGATCATCAGGATGCCCAGGGACCGCCCGCTGTCGAAAAGGCTCGAGACCTCGTCGAGGTGCTCGGCGTCGACCCGCGTGAGCAGCATGTCCATCTCGAGGTCGGTCACCGCATCGGCGATGCTGCCGACGATGCTGAGGAAGAAGGGATCGGAGATCGGCTGCCGGGAGTGCACATCCGCGGGAATGACGACGCCGATGGTCCGGTTCTCCTTGCGGCGCAGGTTCTTGGCGCCGACGTTGATCGTGTAGTTGAGCGAGCGCGCGAGCTCGATGATGCGGTTGCGCGTGCTCTCGTTGATGAGGGGGCTGTGGTTGAGCGCGCGCGACACCGTCGAGGTGGAAGTGCCCGCGAGCCGGGCGATGTCCGACATCTGGAGCCGGCGGCCGTTTCCCGGCCGCGCATCCGCGCCGTCCTTTTCCTTCGCCCGCTGCTCCGCGGCTGGCTTCTTCTGCATCGACCGTCCCGTTGCGCGCCGTCCATCCCTCCGGCGCGACAGGCGAGATGATACGGGCGGGAGCCGTGGAAAAACCGCCCGATCCTTCGCGGCCCCGGGGCTAGGGGCGGGCCCCGACCGCTTCGCGCAGGCGTTCGGCGGCGCGCTCCGGAGTGATGTCGCGCTGCGGTCCCGCCAGCATCTCGTAGCCGACCATGAACTTGCGCACCGAGGCCGAACGGAGCAGCGGCGGGTAGAAGTGGGCGTGCAGGTGCCAGCCGGGATGGGGTGACCCGCCGCCTGGCTGCTGGTGCCAGCCCATCGTGTAGGGGAACGGGACGCCGAAGAGGGCGTCGTACCGGCGGACGAGATCCACGAGGATGCGCGCCAGTCCGTCGCGTGCCGCACCGCCCAGCGTGTCCAGGCTGCCCGCGTGCGCGACCGGCAGGACCAGGGTCTCGAAGGGCCAGGTCGCCCAGAAAGGGACCAGGACCACGAAATGCTCGTTGGCGACCACGACCCGCTCGCCGCGCGCGATCTCCAGGCGCAGCACGTCGCACAGGAGGCAGCTCTGGCGCCGCGCAAAGTGCTCGCCCTGGTGAAGGGTCTCCCGCGCGAGCTCGTCGGGGATCGATTCGTTCGCCCAGATCTGGCCGTGGGGGTGCGGGCTGCTCGCGCCCATGATCGCACCCCGGTTCTCGAAGATCGTCACCGCCTGGATGCCCGGACGCGAACCCAGCTCGACGCTCTCGCGCGCCCAGGTGTCCACGACCCGGCGCACATCCTCCATCGCCATGGCTCCCAGCGAAAGGTCGTGGCGCGGTCCGTAGCAGATCACGCGGCAGGCACCCGCCTCGGCGCGGGCCTCGAGCAGGCCGTCGATCGTCCGCGTTCCCGCGGGGGAATCGGCGTGAAGGGCCGCGAAATCGTTGTCGAACACGAAGGGACCCGTGTATTCCGGGTTGGAGACGCCCCCCGCGCGAGAATTGCCGGGACACAGGTAGCACGCCGGGTCGTGCGCGGGAGCCGCCGGCCCGGCGGACTCCTCGGTCTGGCCCTGCCAGGGGCGTGCCGTGCGATGCGGGGAGACGAGCACCCAGCCGCCGGCAAGCGGGTTGCGCCGGCGGTGGACGCGAGCCTGCAGGTCGAACGCAGCACCGTTCATGCCACCCTCTCACCGGCCCGGGCGCGGGACTCGGGCAGGATCGCAGCGCCGTCGGCGCTCTCGCAGGCATAGAGGGCCGGAGCGACCCCCGTTTCCCGCTGGTAGGCGGCTGGTACCGTCGCAACGAACCGCTCGAGCGCATCCGCGCGAACGAGATTGATGGTGCAGCCTCCAAAGCCACCGCCGGTCATCCGGGCTCCATGCACTCCCTCGAGACCGGAGGCGATCCGGACCATGGCGTCGAGCTCCGGGCAGCTGATCTCGTAGTCGACGCGCATGCTTTCGTGGGACTCGCGCAACAGGGAACCCAGGACCGGGTGATCGCCGCGCTGCAGCGCCGTGGTGGCGGCCAGCACGCGTTCATTCTCGGACACGATGTGACGGACGCGCCGCCACAATACGGGATCGAGGAACCGGCGCAGGTCGCGCAGCCGGTCGAAGTCGATGTCGCGAAGCGAGCGCACCTGCGGGTCCCGCGCCCGGATTGCCGCGACGGCCCGCTCGCATTGCGCACGTCGCAGGTTGTACTCGCCACCCGCATGCCGGTGCCGGACCATCGTGTTGCACACCACGAGGCACGCCGAAGCCGTACCCGACTGGAGCGGAACCTCGACGTGCTCGAGCGAGCGGCAGTCGAGGCGCAACGCCTGTCCCCGCCGCCCGAAGACCGCTGCGAACTGGTCCATGATGCCGCAGCGCATGCCGACGTGCTCGTTCTCGGCCCGCTGGCACAGGCGGGCCATCGGCCAGGGTGCGGGAGCCGCGCCGGCGGCAACCGTCAGGGCGAGGGCGGTCGCAACCTCGAGGGAAGCCGAGGAACTGAGGCCGGCGCCCATCGGCACATCGCCCTCGATGAGGAGGTCTGCGCCGCCGAGCCCGAGTCCGTCCTCTCGCAGGGCCCGCACCACCCCGGCGACATAATCGCTCCAGTGAACGCCCGGGGGTCGCAGCGGGGCCGGGCTGTCGGCGTTGATCGCAAGATCCACGGTCTCGTCCATGTTGGCCGAGTGAGCGCGCCAACGTCCGTCGCCGCGCAGGGCCGCGGCAACGCATGTCGAGAAGCCGATCGCCACCGGCATCACAAAGCCCTCGTTGTAGTCGGTGTGCTCCCCGATGAGGTTCACGCGGCCCGGCGCCCGCGCCACGACCGGCTCGCCGCCGAATCGCTGACGGAAGCGCTGGTGCATGACTAGCTCCCGCCGGGTCGCGAGGGCGTCGCCCGCAGCATCACCGCCGCCGTCGCCGGCACGTCGAAGGAGATCGCGCCCGATGCCGAGCGCACGACCCGACCGGACCAGAGGTCCCGCAGCTCGAGCGGGACGTAATCGGGCAGGCCCAGGACGGATCGCTCGAGGCGGATCGCGCGCGCGCGCGACCCGCGGTTGAGCAGGACGACCGCGTTGCTTCCGCCCGCCAGGGGCCGCACCCAGACTTCGGCCTCGTCCTCCTTTGCGGCACGGTGTCCCTCGATTCCGAGCGGATCCTGGTCGACGGCGATGACTTCGCGATTGGTCAGGATGGCGCGGGTTGCCGCGTTCATGGTCGCGAGATCGTTGCCCGCCATGAGGGGCGCCGCCAGCATCGCCCAGAGGCTGAAATGGGCGCGGTACTGGTCGTCCGTCATGCCCCCGTTCCCCACCTCGAGCATGTCGGGGTCGTTCCAGTGTCCGGGGCCGGCAAACCCTTCGAGTCCCACCTGCAGGTCGAGGATGTCGGTGACGCTGAGCCACTCGTTGTTGTGCTTGCGGCCTGCAAACCCGTCGTAGATGTCCGGCGTGGTGCGCCACAGATTGCCCCCGACCGAGGCGGCCCACTGCCAGGGTTTGTTGGTGCCCCACTCGCAGATGCTGAGGACGATCGGCCGGCCCGAGGCGCGCAGGGCGTCCGAGACCGTCTCGTAGGCCGCCCTCGCCTCGAGCGACTCGGCATTGCACCAGTCGATCTTGAGGTAGTCGACGCCCCAGGCGGCGTACTGGAGTGCGTCCTGGAACTCGTGGCCTCGACTCCCCGGACGCCCCTGGCAGGTCTTGTCGCCGACGTCGGAGTAGATGCCAAAGCGCAGGCCCCGGCTGTGGACGTAGTCCGCGAGCGCCTTGATCCCGGAAGGAAATCGTGCGGCGTCGGCCACGATGTTGCCCGACGGGTCGCGCGAAACCTGCCAGCAGTCGTCGATCACGACGTAGGCGTATCCGGCATCGCGCATGCCCGAGGACACCATGGCGTCGGCCTCGCGGCGGATCTTGGCCTCGTCGATGTCGCAGCCGAACCGGTTCCAGCTGTTCCAGCCCATGGGCGGCGTGAGCGCGAGCCCGTTGGCGGGGCGGGGGACGAACCTCTGCTCGGCGTGCGCGCAGGGATTCGCCAGCAGGAGCAATGCGGCAAGGAGGGCAAGGGGCTTCACGAGGTTCCTTTCAGGCGGAAACCGGGGGCGGCTGCGCCCGGCAATGGCCTTCGATGTAGGCGCCATGGGAGGGCATCCCCAGCGCCGCGGTGGCCATGGCCTGGCCCAGCTTCTCCAGGTATTCCATGCCATCGATGTTCCGGTAATCGATCATCGGATCGACCCGTTCGGGAAGGTTCCCCTGCCCCACGTGCACGGCAAGCCAGCTGGGCGGACCGAAAAGATCCATCTCCCCCGGGATGAGCCTCCCGAAACGGCGGAAGTGGTCGATCTTGTACCGCAGCGGTTCGGGGATCGACATGCCTGCGCACTGGCGCCACAGGGCACTGTCGTCCCGGTCCGTGAGGTGATAGTGCAGGACGATGAAATCGCGGATGCGCTCGATCTCGGCGATGGCCACGCGGTTGTATTCCGCGGCGACGATCGGATCGAAGTCGAGGTCCGGAAAGTAGGCAAGCAGCTTGGAAATGCCCGCCTGGATGAGGTGCAGGCTGGTCGATTCGAGCGGTTCCAGGAATCCGCTCGAGAGACCGATGGCGATCACGTTCCGGTTCCAGAAGAGGCGCCGCCGTCCGGTGGTGAAGCGGATCGGTCGCGGTTCGCCCATCGCCCTGCCGTCGAGGTTCGCCATCAGGATCGAGGCCGCCTCGTCGTCGCTCATGAAGGCCGAGGAATAGACGTGGCCGTTTCCCGTGCGGTGCTGCAGGGGGATGCGCCATTGCCAGCCGGCGGCATGCGCGGTCGAACGGGTATAGGGGGTGAGATCCCCCCGCTCGCACGGCACGGCCTGCGCACGGTCGCAGGGCAGCCAGTGCGTCCAGTCCTCGAAGCCCGTCCGCAAGGCCCCTTCGATCAGCAGGGCACGGATGCCCGAACAGTCGATGAAGAGTTCGCCCTCCACCACCTCGCCTCCCTCCATCCGGAGCGAAGTGACGAAACCCGTTTCCGGATGCTGGTCGACCGATGCGACCTTGCCCTCGACGCGCCGCACGCCCCGTGTCTCCGAGAATTCGCGCAGGTACCGGGCGTAGAGCCCGGCGTCGAAGTGGTAGGCGTAGTCGTAGGTCGAGAGCACATTGCGCGAGTCGGGATTGGGCCGGTCGAAGCGCCCCTCCTTCGAGGCGGCCCAGGCCATGCAATAGTCATCGAGCGGGCCGGCCCTGCCGGCGCGGTGCGCACGATGCCAGTGATGCTGGATGGCGACGAGGTCGAAGGGACGGCCGTAGCTGCCGAATGGGTGGAAGTAGCGATTGCCGCGGCGGCCCCAGTCCACGAACTGGATGCCGAGCTTGAATGTCCCTTTCGTGCGGCGGAGGAACTCGTTCTCGTCCAGTCCGAGCATCTGGTTGAAGATCTTGATCGGCGGGATGGTTGCCTCGCCGACGCCGATCGTGCCGATCTCCTCGGACTCGACGAGCGTGATCTCGCAGTCGCGCTGCAGGTTGTGGCGGAGCGCGGCCGCGGTCATCCAGCCGGCCGAGCCGCCACCCAGGATCGTGACCTTGCGGATCTTGCGGCCCTCTTCGGCCATGTCGACCTGCCGTTCGTGCTCGTCCAGGGGACGGGAATCCTACGGGAAAAGCCCGGAGCCGGAGCGGGTCGTTTCCCGCGCCGGCTCCGGCAGAGCCTCAGAACCGGACCGTGAGCGAGGCGTCGATCACCCGGCCGGCCAGCGCAGTCGCGGTTACGAGCGAGCCGTTGGCGTTGTTGTCGGACTGGCCGTTGATGGCGAGCTTGTTGAAGAGATTGTTCACCGAGACGCCCAGGAACATGTTCTTCGCCACCTCGTAGCGGCCGGTGAGGTCGAGGATGGTAAAGCCGGGTGCGGTCGAGCCGTTGTTGTCGATCGCCATCTTTCCCTGGCCCTGGATCACGAGCGCGCCCATGAACGGCCCGATCGTGTAGGTGGGGGCGAGCATGTACGTGAGCCTGGTGGTGCCGGCCGGCGCGACGCCTGTCGTACCCGAGACGAGCGTGCACCCCGCGCCATTGCAAGTGGCGTTCTGGTCGATGTTGGCGTGGGTCCAGGTGAGCTGGCCGACGAGACCCAGGCTGGCGAAGTTGAGCGAGCCTTCCAGCTCCAGGCCGGTCGAGGAATACGACGAGGCCGAGTACTGGCCGCCGGTTCCCTGCGTCAGGTCGAAGTTGGACTGGGAGAACGAGTTGTGGAAGACCGTCGCTTCGACGCCGTAGTTCGTCGCGCCCAGGCTCCCGCGGGTCTTCACGCCGGCTTCCTGCTGGTAGACGATGTCCGTCGTCTTCTGCGACCCCGAGGAGTTCAGGCCGCCGTCGGGGTTGGTGTACCCCGAGAGGATGTTGCGGTCGGTGTTGGCCTTGCCGCCCCGGCTCGCCCGCACGAACACGCTCGTATTGTCGGTCAGGAGGTAGAGCGCCCCGAGCGAATACGAGGTGTACTGGAAGCGGTAATTGAGCGGTTCCAGGGTGGCCGGGTCGAGGACGGCGTAGCTCACCAGCGCCGAGTGGAAGGTCGTCCCCGCCGCGCTGAAGTTGTAGGACGTGAAGTTCGTGGGCAGCGACTTCTGGGAAATGCCCGAGGCGTTCTCGGCCCATCCGCTGACGTCGATGTAGTCGCGGCGCGCGCTCGCGTCGAGCTGGAGGGATCCCACGTCGTAGGTCAGGTCGATGTAGGGCGCGGTATCGGCCACCTTCATGTCGTACATGCGGGCGCAGCAGGAACCCCAGTTCGAGTTGTAGCCCGCCGTCCCGTTGAGCGACAGCAGGGTCGCGGCGGCGGCGCTCGTGCCGGAGATGAGGTCGAGCGGGACGGGGTTGGTCCCTTCGAGCGTCTGGTAATAGGCATTGGGATGCCAGTCCTGGGCGATGTTCTGGCTCATGTAGAACAGTCCGCCCCGTGCGGAGAGTGCGCCCGCCTTTTCGCCAAAGAGCCACTTGTCGGAGAGGGCAAGGTCATTCACCGTGCTCCCCATGTCCTTCATGTTGGTGTAGATCTGGGCGTTGTTGACGAGGTACTGCCCGGTATAGGACTGGCCCACGTTGGGCCCGGCGCCGTAGACGATGGCGTTGACGGGAAGGCCGTTGACGAGGTTGCCGGTCTTGAGGACGTCCGAGGTGGCGCGATAGCCGCCGAACTGGGTCGAGAAGGTGCCGCTCATCTGCGTGAAGCGGAACTTGTCGTCGAGCGTCACTCCGCCATCGGTGACATAGTGGAGTTCGCTGCCGACCGCGTGGGCGACCGGGTGGATGCCGCTCGAGGACACCTGGGAGATCTGGCCGGTCGAGACGTCCATCACCCCGAAGGACTGGTTGTAGACGCCGATCGAAGAGCCCTTGCGCGCGTCGTAACCGGGATACGGCGAAACACCCCCGATCTGGTTGCTCGAGCCCGAGGTCGAGAACGGGAAGGAGGTCCAGGTGGGCGACTGGTCGTCCAGGAGCTTGAGGTAGAGGCGGACATAGCTCTTGGCGTCGATGTCGTGCGTGACATTGGCCTTGATCTGGTAGCCGCGCTGCGCCTGGAAGCCTTCGTCGCGCACGCCCTTGCCGATCTCGAAGAAGCCGTCGGCGTGGAACCGCCAGGTGTCGCTCAGGGGAGCGCCGACGGCGAAGGTCGCGCGCTTGAGATCGTGTCCGAGGCCGTTCGAGTACGTGAACTCGCCGCCTTTTTTCGTCCCGGTATCGCTCACGTAATTGATCACCGCCCCGGGGGCTCCCGAGGCCAGGGTCGAGGCCGAGCCGCCCCGGACCGATTCGACGCGGTTCGAAACGTCGAACCGGGTCCAGTAGTCATTGTTGCCGAAGTTCATGTCGCCAAAGAGCACGGTCGGCAGGCCGTCCTCCTGGATCTGCACGAACGGCGAGCCCCCGGTGACGATGGGCAGGCCGCGCACGGAGATGTTCTGGTTGCCGCCGGGGCCCGCTGCGCCCTGGACGATCATGCCCGGGATGAGGCGGAAGATCTCGGACTGCGTCTGCGGGTTGAGCGCCGACACGAGCGCGCTGTCGACGTCGGTGACCGAGATCGAGGACTCGAGCTTGCTCTTCTGGTTTCCGGTCGCCGTGACGACAATCGCGTCGAGGTTGAGTTCGCTCTTCTCCGGCGCTGCCGGCGCGGCGTCTTCGGCGAACACCAGGCCCGGAGCGGCGAGCGCCAGGGCCACGCCCAGTGCGATCGGACTCATTTTCCCGCGCGTGCGGGCTCTCTTCGTCGGTTGCTTCATCGTGGGTCCCCTCCGGTGGGTTTGTTGGTGCTTCTTCGGACTGCGTCTTGCGATCGGCGCAACGGTGGAAACGGCGCGCCGATCGCAGCGAGGATGGATTGGAACAGGGTTCGCAAACGATTGCAACAATCGATTGCATTGATGCATGGCAACAAACGCAAATGCGGGTTCCAGCGGCTCGATCCGCGGGAAATCCGGGGGGGAACCCCGCGATCTAGGGCGTGTTGCGGGGCAACCCCGCGGCCTGGCGCGCGCTGCCTGCGCTCATCTCGACGACAAAGGTGCGCGCCCGAAAATCCACGCGCAGCCGCGCGAACTCCTTCCCCTGCACCCAGCGCAGTTGCAGCGCATCCTCCCCGTCGGGCTCGTCCAGGAAGAACTCGCCCTGGAATGCCGGATGCGAATTGCGCAGGCGGATGAGCGCCAGGAGGTCCTGGACCACGGGGCGTTCGAGGGCCGCGTCGACCTCCGCACGGGAGTAGCGGTGCCGGTTGATGTCCCGGCCCACGCGGGTGCGTTCGAGCAGGTCCAGGTCGTTGCCCCCTGCGAGCAGGCCCACGTAGTAGACCTGCGGGATGCCGGGCAGGAAGAACTGCACGGCGCGCGCGAGGAGATAGAGATTGTCGTCCCCGCCCAAGGCATCGTAGAACGTGCAATTGACCTGATAGACGTCCAGGTTCGATGCCGCGGCCCCGGTCGCACGGCGGCTCGCGCCACCCGATCGCTCGTGGATCCACTCGACGAGGCGGTCGAGTTCGGCGTCGGGCACGAGACCCGGGTTGTGCGAGCGGGCCAGGGAGTCGGCGCCGATGTCGATCACGCCGATCCCGTCGTGGGTGTCGAGCACCGTGAAGGCGTTGCAGGGACGGATACGGATCCATTCGCGCAGCCGCTCGGCGGTCCCGAAGGCGATGGCGTGCAGCACGAGCGGCGGAAGGGCGAAGTCGTAGACCCAGTCGACCCGCGCCGCAATCTCGATCTGGCGCCGGTAGTAGGAGTGGATCTCCACCAGGACTTCGATGCCCAGCGCGCGGGCCGCGCCCGCGAACTCGCCGATGAACTCGAAGGTCTCGGGCATCATGAAGCAGCTCGAGCCCGCCTTCTTGATGGCATACCCGACGGCGTCGAGCCGGATGGCGCCGATGCCCGCGGCGGCAAATGTGCGCAGGATCCCCTCGAGGTAGGCGCGTCCCTGCGGGTGCAGCACGTCGATATCGACCTGCTGGGGCGTGAACGTGGTCCAGAGCACGCGGCGCGGGCCGCCCGCCAGGGAGACGACCGTGAACGGCAGCCCAGGCCGGGGACGGTAGATCGCCGTGAGTTCCTTCTCCGTCGCTCCACCGGGGAAGACCCGGTCGAGCGTCAGGAAGAGCGGCGCATGGGGAGAATCTTCCCCGCGCGCGACAAAGTCCAGGAACTGGGGCGAGCTGCTCGAGACATGGTTGACGATCACGTCGCCCATCACCTCGAGATCCTGCGCGAGAGCCGCCACGTCCTTCCAGTCGCCCAGGCGCGGGTCCACCCGCGTGTGGTCGATCGGATCGAAGCCGGCGTCTGCCCCGTCGATGGGATGAAAGAACGGCAGCAGGTGCACGCCCCCGAAGAGCCCGGCCAGGGGTCCGCGCAGGAGCTCGCGCAACTGCGCGAATCCCCCGCCGCCCAGGCGATCGACATAGGTGATGAGCTGGACCTGGTTCTTCACGCGGCCTCCGCAACGGAGCCGAAAGCGGCCAGGCGCTCGTGCGCGGGCTTGAACCGCCAGTTGGCGGCAAGGCCCGCGACGAGGACCACGGCAAATCCCGTAGCCAGCACGAAGCCGTAGCGGGCGCCACCGAAGGCGTCGCTCACCGCCCCCATCGCAAGCGGTCCCAGGGCCGCGCCCGCGCAGGTGAAGAAGAGGATCAGGCCCGCGACGCGCCCGTGGTCGGGGCTGGCAAAGCATCCGATGCCCTTGGAGTTGATCGTGGGGTAGAGGATGCTCATGAAGAGGCCCGCCAGGGGCAGCAGGAACACGGCGGTCTCGACCCCCCCCGCGAGGCTGCCGGCAAAGCAGCCCAGGATGGCCAGGGCGCAGAGAAGGATCGCGAACGACCATTCGAAACGGCCCAGCAGCCAGGCCCCGAGGAACCGGCCCGCGGCCCGCAAAGTGAAAAAAATGGGCAGTGCGTAGGGCGCGATCCCGGCGCCGACTCCGCGCACATCCGCCAGCAGGGTCGGCATCCAGACGTAGATCGCGCACTCCACCGCGACATAGGCGAAGGCGGCGACGCTGAAGCCCAGCGCATAGGGGTCGGCCAGGAGGGAAGCAGCGCCCGGTCCCTTCTCCTGCACGGGACGTGCGGTCATTGCGGGATAGCGCGCGCGCAGGGCGATGAGAAGCAGGCCCACGCACAGGCTGCCGGCGATCACGTAGAGCCAGCGCCAGGAAATTCCCTCCCCGGCAAGGCGCGTGACGAGGAGGGGCCCGACAATGGCCCCCACGCCAAAGAATCCCTCGACGAGATTCATGGTGGTGGTGAGCTCGCGCGCGTCGGTCGAGAGGTCGCCCACGAGGGCGAGCGCCCCCGTCTTGAAGATGCCGATGGCAAGGCCCGAGACGCAGATGAGCGCGAGGATGGCGGCAAAGGAGCCGGCGGCCGGGAACAGGAAGGCCGCACTGGCAAAGAGCGCGAGCCCCAGGAGGATCGTGCGCTTGCGACCGAAGCGGTCGGCGAGGAATCCCAGCCCGATGCCCGCCAGGGCGATCGCCGTCATGCTGCCGTAGTGCAGCGCGCCTGCCGCCGTGAGGCTCAGCTGGAACTGCGCGATGACCTGCGGAATGATCACGCCGACGGAATCGGTCGTCATCGCGAACATGAAGAACATCAAGTAGGTCAGCCAGCGGATCGCGCGCGGATCGCGCGCGGCGCCCGGGCCGTCGGTCTCGTTCATGTCCCCTCTCCCTGGCGGCCGCTTGATGCGGTAGACCCGTTGTCCGGGATCCCGTGGCGGCCTGCGATGGATCGATTCTGGGCGGTTTTGCAAACGATTGCAATCCCCCCGCGGGCCCGCATGATCCCGGCCACTCAGTCCTTGAGCCGGAACTCGACCCGCCCCCCGGGAGCCCCGTCCGGCGCTCCGGAGGATCGCGAACGCTCCTCGGCCGTCCGACCGGCCTGGAGAAAGAGACGCTCGCTACCCACCTTGCCTTCGCCCGCCAGCCAGTCGCGCACCCACTGGCCGCGTCGGTAACCCAGGGCAATGAGATCGGAGTCCGTCACCTCGATGCGGGCGAGCGCGCGCTTTTCGACCTCGGCGATCGGCTCTGGCGCCGCCCTGCCCTGCGCACCGGCAGGCGCCGGCGTCGCCGCAGGTGCCGTTGCCTTCGGCGCCGGGGGCTCCTCGCGAGCCGCGAGCCTGCGCAGCAACGCCTCGTATTCGGGCGAGCCGGCAACGATCGGCGCAGCCAGCGCCGCGCTGTCGGGCGGCGGGGCCGAGGGGCCCGCCTTCTCGGCCCGGGCGAGCGCCTCGCTGCGGCGAAGCGCGCGCAGCTTGCGCTCGAGCGCCTGGTGCCGGATCGCCTCCCCGTCGGCCGCGAGGTCCGCAAGGCCCGTGATCTCGAGCTGCAGGCCGGGCCGCTCGCCCATTGCCCGGGCCATGGTGGCGAGTGCGGGTGCCACGGGGCTGGGCGCGAGGTCGGCCCGCCCCGGGGGGAACGCCACCCAGGATTCCTTCGAACCTCCCCCGAACAGGCTGCCCAGGAATTCGAAGGGCGCCGTGACGGTCTGCGTGATGAGGTGGCCCAGGGCGCGAAAGACGATGCCGGTGACGGAGAAGTCGGGCGCGTCGATCGAACCCGAGATCGGGAGCTCGATATCGATGACGCCGTTGCGGTCCTTGAGGAGGGAGATCGCAAAGCGGACCGGCAGGCTGGAGAGGCTCGCCCCTTCGACCCGGTCCCCGAGCTCC
>Ga0209698_10006289_pt1 | contig 12653 bp, 11 predicted proteins | sample LitLauG_LLR_2012_FD_187203 | JGI IMG/M metagenome (GOLD analysis project Ga0209698, IMG submission 187203) | Freshwater sediment microbial communities from Pennsylvania, USA - Little Laurel Run_MetaG_LLR_2012 (SPAdes) (version 2) | ecosystem: Environmental > Aquatic > Freshwater > Creek >...
GAGCCCCGCCAGCGACGCGGTGGCCACGATCGAGCCGCCGCCGCGAGCTCGCATCGCCGGGAGCGCCGCGTTGATGCCGAACACGACCCCGTCGAGGTTCGCGCCCATCGCGCGCCGGTAGAGCTCGAGGTCGAAAGCATCGCCGAGGCCGGTGCCGGTGGGGATGCCCGCGTTCAGGAACGCGATGTCGAGGCCGCCGTAGTTCTCGAGCGCCGCCGCCACCGCCGCGACGTTCTGCTCGGGGTCGCTGACGTCGCAGCGCACGAACAGCGCGCCGCTCGAGTCGGCCACCTCGCGGCCGCCGGCCTCGTTGATGTCGCACGCCACCACGCGCACCCCGCGCTCGCGCAGCGCGTGCGTGAGGCCGCGCCCGAAGCCGCTCGCCGCGCCCGTCACGAGCGCCACCTGGTCGTGCACCGTCGCAGCGTAGCCGAAGGAGTACGATTGGCTCGCGCTTGGAGCGCCACCAAATCACACCGAACATAAGGGGAGCCCGATGAGCAGCACGCAGACTACGATCGACAGTCACGAGCTCTTCATCGGGGGTGATTGGGTGAAGCCGCAGGGCTCCGGGCGCATCGACGTGATCGGGGCCAGCACCGAGGAGCTGATCGGGTCGGTTCCCGACGGCAGCAACGCCGACATCGACGCCGCGGTCGCCGCCGCGCGCAGCGCGCTCGAGGACCCGAGCGGCTGGTCGACGTGGAGCGTGGAGGACCGCGCGCAGGCGCTCGAGCGGCTCGCCGGTGCGCTTGAAAGCCGCGGCGAGGAGACCGCGAGGCGCGTCTCGATGCAGAACGGGATGCCGATCTCCCTCGCGCTGCAGATCGAGGCTGTGTTCCCCTCGGCGCTCGCGCGCTACTACGCCGCGCTGATCCGTCAGTTTCCCCTGCAGGAGGACCGCCCGGGGCTGCTCGGTGGAACGGTGCACGTGGTCTCAAAGCCGGTGGGCGTCGTCGGCGCGATCGTGCCGTGGAACTACCCGCAGACGCTCGCCATGTTCAAGCTCGCGCCGCTGATCGCGGCGGGCTGCACGGTCGTGATGAAGGCGAGCCCCGAGACCGTGCTCGACAGCCTGCTGCTCGCCGAGGCGGTCATCGAGGCGGAGCTCCCGCCGGGCGTCGTAAACATCGTGCCGGCGGGGCGCGAGGTCGGTGCCTATCTTGTGGAACACCCCGGGATCGACAAGGTCGCGTTCACCGGCTCGAGCGCGTCCGGTCGCATCATCGCGCGCCGCTGCGGGGAACTGCTTCGTCCCGTGACGCTCGAGCTAGGCGGCAAGTCCGCCGCGATCATCCTCGAGGACGCAGACCTGTCGCAGGCCGGCGAAGCGCTGCTCGGCGCCACGCTCGCGAACAACGGCCAGACGTGCGTGAACTGCACCAGGGTGCTCGCGCCGCGCTCGCGCTACGACGAGGTCCTCGAGCTGTTCTCCGGCCTCGTCAATGCGCTGCAGGTCGGCGACTCGCTCGACCCGAGCACGCAGCTCGGCCCCGTCGCGAGCATCCGCCAGCGCGAGCGCGTCGAGGGCTACATCGCCAAGGGGCGCGCCGAGGGCGCGCGCGTGGTCGCGGGGGGCGGGCGCCCCGCCAATCTCGACCGTGGCTGGTTCGTCGAGCCCACGATCTTCGCCGACGTGGACAACGGCCACACGATCGCGCGCGAGGAGATCTTCGGCCCGGTGCTCGCCGTGATCCCGTACGACGGTGAGGAGCAGGCGATCGCGATCGCCAACGACTCCGAATTCGGGCTCGGTGGAAGCGTTTGGACCGTCGACCACGACCGCGCCGAAAGGGTCGCCCGGCGTGTGCAGACGGGGAGCATCGGCATCAACCACTACATGCTCGACCCCGCCGGCCCGTTCGGCGGCGTCAAGGCGAGCGGCCTCGGCCGCGAGCTCGGGCCCGAGGGTCTCGCCGCCTACCTGCAGCTGCAGTCGATATACGACGCACCGCCACCCGCCGCCTAGCGCGCATCACTGGGGACAGCTGATTGCGGCCGACCGTCGGCGTGCGTGTGCCGCCGGTGTCAGTGGCAGATCCCGTGCGCCCCGCCCGCCGTGACGCGGTGCTGGAGCGCGCGGGCGCCCGCGTCGAGGAGACGGCAACCCCGCGGACGCCGCGGATCTAACTATTGACATTAGCCAGCAAGCTATGTAAAATAGCTTCCCATGAACTCCACATCACTCGCACAAGACCAGAGCAGCACCACATTCCTGACACGTCCCGAGGGGCGCGTCGCCTACGACCTCGCCGGCGAGGGGCCGCTCGTCGTGCTCGTCCCCGGCCTCGGCGATGTCCGCTCCACCTACCGCTTCCTGGCGCCCGCGCTGCGCCTCGCGGGCTATCGCGTCGCCTGCACCGACCTTCGCGGCCACGGCGACAGCGACGGCACGTTCGGCGCGTACGGCGACGCCGAGACCGCCGGCGACATCGTGGCGTTGATCGAGGAGCTCGGCGGTCCCGCGGTGCTCGTGGGCAACTCGATGGGCGCCGGCGCCGGCGCGCTCGCGGCGGCGCTGCGCCCGGAGCTGATCAGCGGCCTCGTCCTGGTCGGGCCCTTCGTGCGCAGCCCCGAGACGACCCTGCTGCAGCGCATCATGCTGCGCGTCGCGATGGCGCGGCCCTGGGTGGCCGCGTCGTGGCGTTCCTACATGCCCAAGCTCTACGCGGGCAGGCGCCCCGACGACTTCGCCGAGCATCGCGACCGCGTCATCGCGAGCGTGCGCCGGCCCGGCCACGCCCGCGCGCTGTCGCGCTCGGCGCGCACCGACCACGCGCCCGCGCAGGCCCGACTCGGCGACATCACGGCGCCCGCGATGGTCGTGATGGGCGAGCTCGACCCCGACTTCCCCGACCCGCGCCGGGAGGCCGACTGGATAGCGCGGGCGCTCGGAGCCGAGGTGGTGATGGTCCCCGACGCGGGGCACTACCCGCACTCCCAGCAGCCCGAGCTGACGACCGACGCGGTGCTGCGCCTGCTCGCTCGCGTCCACGACCATGGCTAGGGCGGGGCTGAACGAGACGCGGGTGCTGCTCGAGGCAGAGCTGCTGATCGACGAGATCGGCCTCTCCAATCTGACGCTCGCAGCGCTCGCCCAGCGGCTGGGCGTCAGGCAGCCCTCGCTGTACAAGCACGTCGAGGGCATGGAGGGGCTGCGCCGCGGCCTTGCCGTGCGCGCCAAGGTCGAGCTCGCGAACGTGCTCGCGCGCGCCGCCGTCGGCCGCGGGCGCGGGGACGCGGTGAGGTCCATCGCGCTCGCCTACCGCGCGTGGGCGCGCGAGCACCCCGGTCGCTACGCGGCCGCCCAGCGCGCGCCCGCGCCGGGTGACGCGGAGGACGGGGCGGCGAGCCTCGCGGTGGTGCAGGTCGTGACCGACGTGCTCGCGGGATACGAGCTGCACGACGCAGACGCGATCGACGCCACCCGTGCGGTGCGCTCCGCGCTGCACGGCTTCGTGGTGCTCGAGAGCGACGGCGGCTTCGGGCTTCCGGTGGACATCGAGCGCAGCTTCGAGCGGCTCCTCGCGGGGGTCCTCGTCGCGCTCTCCGCCGCCGCCGCGACGGCGGCGAGCGCTCACCCTGCATGAGCGGGAAAGCCGCCGGCGCTGCCGGCAGGGTCAGCCGCCGCTGACCTGCGCGAGGTCGGCCGAGTTCGCCACCGTGTGGAATTTGACATCCGGGGGTGCCGTGAGCGTGGCGGGTATCGCCTGCATGAACTCGCGGATGTGGGAGGTTCCGAAGTGCGCTTTGAGCGCCTCGTCGCTCTCCCACTCCTCGACGAACACGAACTCGTTCTCCCGCTCGGTGTCCTCGTACATGCGGTAGCTGATGCAGCCCGCCTCCTCGCGCGAGGCGGCCGCCACCGCCTGCCCGGCGCGCACGAGCGCATCACGCCGCTGCGCGTCGCTGCTGACCCGTCCCACGACCACGATCATCCCGCTCTCCTGTCACTCGTTTCTTGCGGACCGGTTGAGCCTACGACGAGGTGAGCCCGCGCGCGATGAGGGTGGCGGCGGGGAGCCTGCGCAGCGCGATCGTGCGAGGCGCGTAGGGGTTTATCCCCGATGCCACGGGCCGGTGGCTGGTGCATGATTCGCGCTCGGCCCGCCCACGAAAGCCCGATCACCCGATGGCCACACCCTTGACGCTGCCCCTTGGAGAGCGCGAGATCCTCGCGGCGCTTCGAGCGCACGCACACGAGCTCACCGGCGATCGCCGCGACTACGACGCATTGATGGCGCTCGTCGCAGACGCGAGGATCGTGATGCTCGGCGAGGCGAGTCACGGGACCCACGAGTTCTACCGCGAGCGCGCGCGGATCACGAGGCGGCTCATCGTCGAGCACGGCTTCACGGCGGTGGCGATCGAGGGCGACTGGCCGGACGCGCACCGCGCCCACCGATATGTGCGCGGCGCGCGCGAGGACCTCGACGCCGAGCAGGCGCTCAGCGGCTTCGCGCGATTCCCCACCTGGATGTGGCGCAACGCGGACATGCTCGACTTCGTCGGCTGGCTGCGCAAGTACAACGAGGCGCGCCATCACACCGCGCGCACGGTGGGCTTCTACGGGCTCGACCTCTATAGCCTGGGCGCCTCGATGGACGCCGTGATCGCGTACCTCGCCGAGCACGACGCGGCGGCGGCGCAGCGAGCCCGCGAGCGCTACGAGTGCCTGCGCTCCTACGCCGGTGACAGCGCCGGCTACGGCCAGGCGGTGCTGCTCGGCGTCGGCGAGCCGTGTCGGCGCGAGGTGATCGCGCAGCTGGTGGAGCTGCGCAGGGGAGCGGGCGAGTATCTGGCGCGCGACGGGCTGCTCGCAGAGGACGAATACTTCTTCGCGGAGCAGAACGCGGCGGTGGTGGCCACCGCGGAGGAGTACTACCGCACGATGTTCGGCGACCGCGCCGGCTCGTGGAACCAGCGCGACAGGCACATGGCGGACACGCTCGACCGCCTGACGGCGCATCTCGACCGGCATGGCGGCAGCTCGCGGGTGGTGGTGTGGGCGCACAACTCCCACGTGGGCGACGCCCGCGCGACCGACATGGCCGGCCGTGGTGAACTCAACATCGGCCAGCTGATGCGCGAGCGTCATGGACGGGGCGTGGTGAGCGTCGGCTTCAGCACCTACGCCGGCACCGTCACGGCCGCCTCGGACTGGGGCGGCGAGCCCGAGCGCAAGCGCGTGCGCCGCGCGCTGCCCAACAGCTACGAGGCGCTGATGCACGAGGCGGGCATGCCCGCGTTCATGCTGTGCCCGCTCGCCTCCGGCGAGTGCGCCCGCGCGCTGAGTGACCCGCGACTGCAGCGCGCGATCGGCGTGATCTACAGGCCCGAGACAGAACGCCAGAGCCACTGGTTCGGTGCCAGCCTGGCGCGGCAGTACGACGCGGTTGTGCACCTCGACGAGACGCGTGCGGTGGAGCCGCTCGAGCGCACGCCGCTGTGGGAGCTGGGAGAGCCCCCGGAGACCTATCCGAGCGCGCTCTGAGCGCCGGCGTCCACAGCCGACCGGGCTGCGTAGCGGCGATCAGCCCTGCGCGGGCGCGACGGACGCGCCGCCACGACCCGCCGCCATGGTCACGCTCAACTCACCGTTCTGCTCGACGAGCGTGAAGCTCGTCGCGTCGCCTTCGCGGTGGAAGTCGAGTGTCACCTCCGCGCCGCCGACGCGCAGGCCCTGCAGGCGGATGCGCGAGAGCCAGCGCGGCAGCACCGGCCGCTCGATCGTGAGGGCGCATGCGGGGGCATCGGCGGAGAGGCCCAGCAGCGACTGCAAGATCAGGAAGGGCGACGCCGCGGCCCACGCCTGGGGGATGCACGCGACCGGATAGGCGACCACGCCCGCGTGCTCGCTGCGGTCGAAGCCGCAGTAGAGCTCGGGCAGGCGTGCGTCGCGGGCGGTGGCGGCCACCTCGAAGAGGCTGTCGGCGATCTGCGTGACGGCAGCGAGGTGCCCGTAGCGCTTGAACCCCGCAGCCAGGATGGCGTTGTCGTGCGGCCACACCGAGCCGTTGTGGTAGCTCATCGGGTTGTACGCGGGACACAGGCTCGAGAGGGTCCGCACGCCCCAGCCGCAGAACATGTCGGGCGCGAGCAGCCGCTCGATCACAGCGCCCGCCTTCGCGCCGTCCACGATCCCGCAGTAGAGGCAGTGACCGGGGTTCGAGGTGACGCTCGCCACCTGCCGCTTGCGGCCGTCGAGTGCCAGCGCGAAGGTGCCCTCCTGGGGGTTCCAGAACGCGTCGTTGAACGCGGCGCGCAGCTCCAGCGCCTCGGCGCGCAGGCGCGCTGCGACCTCGCGCAGCCCGAGCGCCGCGTACACGTCGGCGATCCCGCGCTTGGCGGCGTAGACATAGCCCTGCACCTCCACGAGCGCGATCGGTCCCTCGGCGAGGCTGCCGTCCGAGTGCACGATCGAGTCCTCTGAGTCCTTCCAGCCCTGGTTGCGCAAGCCCCCGCTGGAGCGTCGCTCGTACTCGACGAAGCCGTCGCCGTCGCGGTCGCCGTGGCGGTCGATCCACTCGAGCGCCGCGTCGAGCGCGGGTCGCAGCGTGCGCAGCGTCTCGAGGTCGCCGGTCCAGGTGTAGTAGTCGGCGGCGCGCAGCAGGAACAGCGGCGTCGAGTCCACGCTGCCGTAGTAGGGGGTGTGCGGCACGAGGCCCGCTCCTGCGAGCTCCCCGAAGCGCAGCTCGTGCAGGATCTTGCCCGGCTCCGCGTCGCGCCAGGGATCGTCATCGCGCGCCTGCAGCCTGGCGAGCACGAGCAGCGAGTCGCGCAGCAGGTCGGTGTTGAGGATCAGCGCCTCGCCCGCCGCCACCAGCGCGTCGCGGCCGAACGGCGCCACGTACCACGGTATGCCAGCCGTGAGGATCCGCCCGCCGCCGGGCATAGGCATGATCAGCGCCCGCAGGTCCTGCGCGGAGGTGCTCGCCACCGCGTTGAAGCGCTCGTTGTCGGTGTCGATCGCGGTGCACCTCTCGCGCCAGCCGCGCTCCTCCTCGTGCAGTTCACCCGCTGCGGTGCCGAGGCGTCGGCGCGGATGCCGCCGGCCGCTCTTCGAGGGCTCGACGGTGGCGAGTATCTCAAGCGGCGCGCCCGGCTCGAGCGCCACCTCCCAGGTTGCGATGCCGCCGTCCGTCCCCCGCTCGAGCTCCGCGGGAGGCGGGTCGAACTCCACCAGCGTTTCGCGGAAGGCCTGGTCCTCGCCGACGTAGGCGAGGGTGAGGCCGCGCGCAGTCTCGCGCGGCACCAGCAGGTTCCCGCGCGAGCCTCGCTGGGGCACGCCGCGCACCTCGAACATGTCGGCGAAGTCCGCCGCCACGGTCAGCCGCACCGAGGTCATGACCGGCTCGCCGAGGAAGTTGCGCAGCCGCACGACCAGGTACAGGCGCCCGGATGCCACGGTCAGCTCGCGCGTGATGCTCAGCGACAGCTGCGGCACGGGCTGGTGCGTGCCGTCGCAGAGGTTCGCGTTGGTCGCGTCGATGATCGCGCGGTCCTCGAAGATCGCATAGGACAGCGCCACCGGACGCGCACCGCCCACCTCCAGGCGCAGCTCGGAGAGATGACGGGTGTCATCGGTGTAGAGCCCCTCGCCGGATACCAGCGCCGGTGCGACGTCGCCGTCGGTGCGCGCGCACAGGAACAGGTTGCCGTCCTTGAGCACGATCAGCTCCTCGCGCGCCTCCGCGGAGATCGGTGGCGCCCTGTGACGCTCGACGGGTCCCGCGCGGCCGGCGACCTCGAAGGGCTCACCGCGCGGGCTCAGCACCTCCTCGCGCATCTCGGCCCGGCCCGGCTCGGCGCGCACGAGGCGCCGGCGCCCGTCGGTGCTCCCAGAATCGCGGGTGCGTCCGCTCACTGAACCTTCCTCATCGCCCTCGGGTCATCGTAGGTTCAACCGCGGCGTCTGCGGCGCGGCGCGGATGCGCCGTCGGATCCTGCTCGACGCGCTCTCGCCGGTGAGCACGGGCCTGCTAGAACTGAGGGTAGCGGTGCACATCCTTTGACAAGCGGGAGTACCTACGGATGATGAGCGCGCCGCGTGGTGTCAGCCTCGAGCCATGCGTTGGAGCCCGACGGTTGCCGGAGCGTGTGGCCCCATGGCCACGGTGAACCCGGTCTTGACCGGTGTCCCCGGTGCCCCTCGCACACCTCCTGCGGGCGCCTTAGGGACGCGGAGGCGCTCGCAACGCGGCGAGTGCTCGTCGGTAAGCCGCTCGACATGACCCACACGCACTGCACGACGCCCACCACGCGCACGCGCCCGCGCAGGACGCGGCGCATAGCGTTGCTCGCGCCGCCGTGGATCCCGGTTCCGCCGCCCGCCTACGGCGGCATCGAGTCGGTCGTCGGCCTGCTGTGCGAGGAGCTCGTCAGGCGCGGCCACGACGTGACGCTGTTCGCGGCGCCGGGATCGGGCTCGAGCGCTACCGTCCACAGCCCGCTCGCGGATGCGCACCCCGACACGATCGGCTCTGCGCTCCACGAGAGCGACCACGTGGTGAGCGTGTGGGAAGAGATCGCCCGGCTCGAGCGCGAGGGGCGTCCCTTCGATGTGCTGCACGACCACTCCGGGTTCACGGCGCTCGCGTTCGCGGGCGCCGTGTCTGCGCCGGTGGTGCACACGCTGCACGGCCCCTTCACCGCCGAGACTGGGAGCTTCTACGCGCGCCATGGCCACAAGGCGCACCTCGTGGCGATCAGCAACCACCAGCGCGCGCACGCGCCCAGCGGGGTGAACGTCAGCGCGGTGGTTCCCAACCCGGTGGTCGTCGAGGACTGGCCGTTGCGCATGCACAAGGGCGACTACCTGCTGTGGCTCGGTCGCATGGACCCCATCAAGGGCGCCCACCGCGCGATCGACGCGGCCAGGCGCAGCGGGCAGCGGCTGGTGCTCGCGGGGCCCGTCCAGACGGGACAGCACGAGTTCTTCGTGCGCGAGATCGAGCCGCACCTGGACGGCGACATGGTCACCTATGTGGGCGAGGTCGGCGGGCGCGCGCGCACGGAGCTGTTCGCCGACGCGAAGGCGCTGCTGATGCCGATCCGCTGGCCGGAGCCGTTCGGGATGGTGATGGTGGAGGCGCTCGCATGCGGCACGCCCGTGATCACGTTCCCCGAAGGCGCGGCGAGCGAGATCGTGATCGACGGCGAGACCGGATTTCACGTTCGCGATGAGGAGCACATGGCGCAGGCGGTGCAGCGCGTCACGGAGCTCGACCCTGTGCGCTGCCGCGAAAGCGTCGCCGAGCGCTTCGACGTGGGTGTCGTGGCGTCGGGCTACGAGGCCGTCTATGAGAGCGCGATCGCCGCGGGAGCACCTTCATGGCGACGCCTCGCCGGGCATGTGCGCACGACCGCGAACAGGCCGGCCGGGGTGCCCGGGCAAGGACGCCACGCCGGCGCTCTATCGAGGGCGGACAGGCTGATCGCGCACGCACAGAGCCGGGCGAGCTCCGCCACGGGCTGGGCATAGCGCGGCAGCGCCGGAAGCCGGTTCGTGTGACGCTGCGCGCGCCCGAGCGCTCCGGGGAGAGCGCGGCGGCGGCGCTAGATTGGCGAGCCATGGCCGGCTCCCACTATCACGCGAGCGCTCACGCGAGCGCGGACGCGGCCCCGGCCGGCCCGCGATCGACCTCCGAGGCGGCCGTCAGCGTGAGCGCGCTGGTGAAGCACTTCGGCGATGTGCGCGCGCTTGACGGCGTCGACCTCGAGGTGGCGCAGGGCAGCGTGCTGGGGCTGCTCGGACCCAACGGCGCGGGCAAGACGACGATGATCAGGGTGCTCACCACGCTGCTGAAGCCCGACGCCGGCAGCGCGCGCGTGGCCGGCTTCGACGTCGTGCGCGACGCCGCCAGGCTGCGCGCGAAGATCGGGCTCGCGGGCCAGTACGCGGCGGTCGATGAAAACCTGACGGGCCTCGAGAACCTCACGATGGTGGGACGCCTGTACGGGGCCCGGCGCGCGGTCGCGCGGGCGCGCGCAGCCGAACTGCTCGAGCGCTTCGAGCTGAGCGACGCGGCCGGCAGGACGGTGAAGACGTACTCGGGCGGCATGCGCAGACGCCTGGACCTCGGGGCGGCGCTCGTCGCCAAGCCGCCCGTGCTGTTCCTCGATGAGCCCACCACGGGCCTTGACCCGCGCAGCAGGCTGCAGATGTGGGAGACGATCGAGGCGCTGGCCGCGGAGGGCACCACGGTGCTGCTGACCACCCAGTACCTCGACGAGGCGGACCGGCTTGCGAGCACGATCGCGGTGATCGACCACGGGCGGGTGATCGCGCGCGGCACCCCCGACGAGCTCAAGGACCGCGTCGGCGGCGAGCACCTGGAGGTGAGCCTTGAGCAGGTCGAGCGTGCGCCGCAGGCGGTGGGCGTGCTCGCGTCGATGGCCGATACCCCGCCGAGCGTGGCAGACGGGCTCGTCAGCGTCGGCGTGCACCGGCGCTCGGGCGCGATCATGGAGGCCGTGCGCATGCTCGACGAGGCGGGCATCGAGGTGCGCGACATCGCGCTGCGGCGACCCACGCTCGACGACGTGTTCCTCGCGCTCACAGGGCGCGCGGCGCAAGCGCCCGAGCAGGGGGAGCAGGCCGTGGGCGCCGGCGGGAAGGCGGCGTAATGCGGCGCCTGCTGAGCGACACGCTCGTGATCGCCGAGCGCAACCTCGTGCGCCTGCCGCGCGCACCCGAGCTGCTGCTCGCGTTCACCGTGCAGCCGATCATGTTCGTGCTGCTGTTCCGCTACGTGTTCGGCGGCGCGATAAGGACGCGGGGCTTCGGCAGCTACGCGGACTTCCTGATCCCCGGTATCACCGTGCAGAACATCGCGTTCGGCGGGTTCGTGACCGCGCTCGGCCTCAACGAGGACCTGCACAAGGGCCTCATCGACCGCTTCCGCTCGCTGCCGATGGCGCGCGCCGCGGTGCTCGCGGGCAGAACCTCTGCGGACATCGTGACGAACGCCCTGTCGGTCGTGATCCTCGTCGTGACGGGGCTGCTGATCGGCTTCTCCTTCCACACGAGCCTCGGTGCTGCGCTCGGCGGCTTCGGCCTGCTGATCCTGTTCGGCTACGCGTTCTCGTGGGTGTTCGCGTTCCTAGGCATGCTCGTGTCCTCGCCGGAGGCGGCCAACTCGGTCGGCTTCATCGCGGTGTTCCCGTTGACCTTCATATCCTCCGCGTTCGTGCCGGTGGCGACCATGCCGGCTGTGCTGAAGGCCTTCGCGGAAGTCAACCCGTTCACGATCACCGTCGACGCGATGCGCTCGCTTTGGCTGGGCACGCCGGCGGGCAACAACGTGTGGGGCGCGGTCCTCTGGTCGCTGGCGATCATCGTCGTGTTCGCGCCGCTCGCCGTGGCTCGCTACCGCGCCGCGGCCGGCGGCTAGCGGCCCCGGGCGCCCTCAGGAACTTCTTAGGAACACCACAGCGCCCCGTTAGGGGCCGCCGGGACACTGCCGCGGTACCCGAAAGCAAGGAGCCGACATGACGAAGCTCAAGACCACGGCGACCGCGGCGCGCGCCGCCGGCAAGGCGCCGCTCCGCGCGGACCGGCCCGGGCGCACGCAGATGAGCGCCTATCCGGCGGGCTACATCGAGCAGCTCGCGCGCGTGTTCCGGCACGAGCGCCGGCTGCGTTCCGCGCGAGGTCCAGCGGCGCTCGGCGCCCGTGCGTAAAGTGCTAGTTTCTCACTGAATAGGTGGTGATCGGAAAGGAGCGGACCAGTGGCGCTGCACATCGGCGATGACGCACCGGACTTCGAGGCGGAGAGCACCGAGGGGCGCATCCGCTTCCACGACTGGCTCGGCGACTCATGGGCGGTGCTGTTCTCCCATCCCAAGGACTTCACCCCGGTCTGCACCACCGAGCTCGGCTACATGGCGCAGGCCAAGCCCGAGTTCGACCGCCGCGGCGTGAAGATCATCGGCCTGTCGGTCGACGCCGCCTCCGATCACGAGCGCTGGGCCCGCGACATCGAGGAGACGCAGGGGACCGCTCCCAACTACCCGATCATCGCCGACCACGAATTCGTGGTGTCGAAGCTCTACGACATGCTTCCCGGGGGCGTCTCGGGCAGCGCCGCCGAGCGCACGCCCGCCGACAACCAGACGGTCCGCAACGTGTTCGTGATCGGCCCGGACAAGAAGATCAAGCTGATCCTCGTGTACCCGATGACCACCGGGCGCAACTTCGACGAGGTGCTGCGCGTGATCGACTCGCTGCAGCTGACCGCCAAGCACAAGGTCGCCACGCCCGTGAACTGGCGCCCCGGCGAGGACGTGATCATCGCGGGTTCGGTGTCCAACGAGCAGGCGCGCGAGACCTACCCGGATGGCTGGAAGGAGCCGCGCCCCTACATTCGCATCGTGCCGGAACCGAAGTAGCGCGGGGTCGGACGGGGCGATGGCAGCGGGGACCGACGCCGACGCGGCCACGGCGAGGAGCGGCGCGGAGACGATCAGCCACCCGCTGTTCGCGCGCGTGTATGAGCGCCTCGCGCGGGCGGGCGAGAGCGGCGCAGCAAGCGAGCACCGGCGCGAGCTGCTCGCGGGCGCGAGAGGGCGCGTGATCGAGGTGGGCGCCGGCAGCGGCACGAACTTCGCGCACTACCCGGCCGGCGTGCACGAGGTGCTCGCGGTGGAGC
>Ga0209698_10006290_pt1 | contig 12653 bp, 14 predicted proteins | sample LitLauG_LLR_2012_FD_187203 | JGI IMG/M metagenome (GOLD analysis project Ga0209698, IMG submission 187203) | Freshwater sediment microbial communities from Pennsylvania, USA - Little Laurel Run_MetaG_LLR_2012 (SPAdes) (version 2) | ecosystem: Environmental > Aquatic > Freshwater > Creek >...
ACCCATAACACCACCAGCCCATACACGAAGCCGATCAACTCCAGGAAAAACCGAATGCGGTTGCGGTCGTGCGCCTTTTTGTACAACTCGGGAGAAAGAGTGTAGGCAGTAACCCTGGGTCTGTTCGACTGCCCGGCCACCGAGGCATTGGAAGGGGACTGTCCAGCATTCGAATCCGCGGTCTGAGCCTGCGCGAGACACAACGGGAAGGCGACCAGGGTAGTAAGCATCAACACCCAAGAAATCCGGTTCTGCATGTTTAGCCTCCAAACTTGTCCGCGGTGAAATCGAAGGCTCTTTCCGATTCGTCCCGGACACCAGCATTGGTTAGAAGTACTTCCCCGCCATCCTCAACCACAGCGGCCAATCATGTTTCGAATTGTCATTCCAAATATCGAGCCAGTGCGGAATCGCCTTGCCATTGAGGATTGCCGAGAATTTGACGTTCTGATCCAAACACATATCCCAGTCCGCCGATCCCAGCACAATTTTCATCTGGCGGTAGCGGCTCAGGAACCAGTCATCGGACATGTTGGGAATATAGTCCGGAGGACTGTTGAAATAGCAATCGTCGTCGTAATACCCATCGAGAAACTGCTTGATGTCGAATGCTCCGCTCATGCTGACGCAGTGCGTCACGATATCGGGATGCTTCAGGGCGAAGTTCACGCAATGGTACCCCCCGAAACTGCAGCCCGTCACTCCCAGCTGCCATGCCTGGTTCTTCCAGCGGATGAACGGCAAGAACTCGTGCAGAAGGTAGCGCTCGTACTGCAAATGCCGCAGCACCCGTACTCGTGGATGAACGCCCTTGTTGTACCAGCTTTCGGTGTCGATGCCATCGGGGCAGAACACCTGAATCTCGCCCCGCTCGATCTTGGGAGCAAGAGCGCCGATCATGCCCCGGTCCTCGTATTCAAAAAACTTTCCCATGGAAGTAGGGAAGACGAGCAGAGGCATGCCAGCATGCCCGAAGACGAGCGCCTCCATGTCGCGGTGCAATTCCTGGCTGTAGCCTTTGTAAAATTCGCGATTCATCAGAATCGATTGTGGAGACTCACGGCCGATGCCCCGTTCTTGCGGCCGAAGTATCTTACCCGATGAACCGCGGAAACCCTAGGGGAGACGATCCTGTGCTTTGTTCGGTTCTTGTAAGCAGAGGTTGAACTTATTCGATCCGTTTCAAATCGGCAAGGCTGACGGAAGAGCGGCGAAGACTAACAGCAGAGCCGCTACTCTGGGGGGCGAGGATGCGAACGAAGCCCACAGCGGGTTCGAAAAGGTGACGATGAATGCTACCGATTTCCGCCAAAACTATCTCGGTTTCTGGTACCAGAAGATCGCCAGAGCCACCAAGGCGACGGTGATGATCCAGAGGATGATGTCTTTAGCGCGGTTTTTTTCTTTCTCTTCAGCCATAGGTGCAGTACAGCATACCTGAAATCATGGTTCAAGTGCTGTTCTGATTTCCCGGCAGGATATGCCTTTACGGTTTTGATACCGCGGTGGCAGAGGGGTCTCGCCGCTTGTAGTCCTTGAACTTGACGATCTCGCGCAAATGAACCGATTGCACTCCGAAACGAAGTGTGTCATCCACCCGTGCGTACGCAGGGAACCAGTAGCCGTCGACTAGCTGCCGGTATCCCACAAAGGTGGGACGAACCTCAATTGGATCTTTTTTCTTGCGTTGAATTTGCTCGGGTACACTCTTCCCGCATAGCTTCACCACTTGCAGATCGCGACTGTCGATCCATACACGCCCCTGGAAATAGCGTTTGTTCTTCTCCTCCTTCACGAGTTCAACATGAAAGACGTAGGTGTCGAGATCGTCGACGTGCTGCTGGCCGGCGTAGGTGAGTTTGTAATCTGGCAATTGATCAGCGGTCAGTATCCAGGGCATGAATACGCGGATGTCGTCTGTGTCTTGCGCCGAGATTTGCACACCCCGCAACGTGGACACTTCGGAAAAGGTCACATTCTCGATCCGCTTGCCTTTGCCGTCGTACGAGACGTTGGTGATTTCGTGGAACTGGCCATCGACCGAATTGCCGTTCATCGTCTGCACCAGCACGTCTTGGATGTAGGTATATTGGGATCTTGCCTCTCTGACCTTGGTCTCCTGCGCAGCAAACTTCTGGATCAACTCCTGTGCTGTCATTCCTTTCAGAGGAGAGTTGTCGAGTACTCCGTCTCCGTCGGCACAGTTGGTCTGTGCCCGAGCAAAGCCTACTAGGGCGTAGGCGATCAGAATCGACATGGCCGCGTAACTGAGCCGGCATCGTGCGTGATGGACTGCATAGGCAAGGGCGCACATTTCTTTACTCCAACCGCGTTCAGCGGGAACCATACACCGAGCAGAGCACAGCAGGCAACTCTAGGAAAAGGGCAGGCTTGCGGAATGTGCAAAGTCTTGCGTTTCACCTAAAGAATCACTTGCAATCTATAGAAAATAAAAGTTTTCTGGTTGGTATTTTGGTTGCTGTATCGGTGAATGGATTGTGCCAGGAAAACCTATGAAACCGCTACTTGTCCTAGCCGTGATTCTTTGCTCGGCTGCTGCCTTTGGTCAGGCCTCTGCTTTGTCGAATCAGGTGACGCCAATTCAAATAGTCGACCATCCTCAGCACGCTTCGCTCACTCCGATGGCCTGCGAGCATTCGCTCGTGGGCGCAGCCCCGGATGCGTATGCCTATGCTCAGGGAGAGCGGCCGTTGTGGGAGTTCGGCCCAGTTTCTGAGCCAGTGCCGCTGGGCGATGTCGCCCGGGCCTACCGCAAGGAGAAGGTGACGGCCAAGAAAGCGGAACTCGTGCTCGAAAAGCAGGGATCGTAATTCTAAAGCCTCGCCAGTGTCGTTGAATCCACGAACTGGCAAGGGCACATCACTTTGGACCAGCGCGCCTGGTCTAATGAACAAGCCCGCTTCTTGCGCCTTACACAAAACGATTCCCCCTTCTCCCGCATCCCACAGATAGAATCAAGTTTCACAGATAGAATTGAAGGTTTGAAGAACTAGCCGCTCTCTGTCTGGTATCTGCGGAAGCGTTTACTTTTCCCAAAAGGGAGGAAATGCAGGGATGAAGCGCTGCAAGACGCACCTGGTGCGCGTGTGTGTGTTTGTCTTGGCCTCGGTTCCGGCCTATTGTCAACGAGGAACCTTTGGAATTGATATCGGGCAGACGTCGGACAAGTTCGACTCACTGTCTTCAGTCAGCGGTTTAGAGTTCGGCATTGACGGCCAGGTGACCGTCATCCAAAGCAACGCGAAGCAGAGCCGCCCTAGCATCGTGGCTGGCGGCGAGATCCGCCTGCCCAGCGATACCGCCAATCACGCTCGGGAGTATGCCGTGTTTGGAGGACCCCGGTTTCAGGCTCGCGACCTCTCCATTGGGTTCAATGTTCAGCTTCGGAAGATCGTTCTTCCCACGGCCAACGTCAACAATCAGTTCTTTGCTCGTGACACGATGGAGTTGCTCGAGCTTCCGCTGGTTCTCAAATACAAATTTCTGACCAATAAACAGGCGTGGATCGAGGTCCAGGGTGCACCGGAGTTTTCGCCACGCTTCCACAGGCCTTCTTCGACCCAAGTGATACTGCCCAATCCGCGTCTTGATCACGGCTATTTCGTCAGAGGAAGCCTCGGCTATACGTTTGGCAAGTGGTATGCGAAGGCGACATACGAGACCCGTTATTTCAAGTTCGTGCCCGATCTGGGCAACCCCAATAACCTCTATAACTGGAAGAGCAACCTGATCTCCGGCGGGGTCGGGTTCTCCTTCTGACCTTTCAGATGGCGGCGGAGAAGATGGAGTACTGGTGTGTTCCGGCAACCCGCTTCAGACGGCCGGTCTGGATTAAGACCGGCTCCAGTTGGGGATTGTGGTAGACCACGTAAATCGGCCGATGATGGGCGTCCAGAGACTTTTCCAAGTTCGCGAGGGCCCGCCGTAGACCAGATTCCGGGAACGGGTTGAACAGGTAGATTACAAGGGCGCCTTCCGGTAGCGTGAATGTGGTTGCATCGGCGCAGATGGACTCCATCGCGAAACACTTCTGCGACTCACTGTGATACTGCGCCAGATTCTGCTGCGCGATCTGGTCTAGTGACGGAAGGAGTTCAACTCCCAGAATGCAGCGGAACGGATAGTCGGACGCCATGAGCAGAGTTCGTCCCTTGCCAGAACCGAGATCGATGAACGTGAAGTCTTTGAAATCGATCTTTGCGTTTTGTGCCAGGGCGTCCATCATTTCGTGGAACAGGTCAAGTTCCGTAGGTTGATAGGGCGAGTTGAAAATACCGAGCAGGCGGTCACGCCAGCCCACTGCTCCGCTGGTGGTATTCACCCGGTAATCCCAGTCGTAGTCGGCATCACCAAAACGCGAGCGCAAGCGGGAAGGCGTGGAGTCGCAAAGGAACTCCCATAGCGTCGCGAGAAAATCCCACGAACCGCGAATCACACCGGAGTGGCGAACGCAATCAGTCCAGTACCTGCGGGCGGCAGGGACGATTTCAGGTGGAGCTGTCGGGGGCATGGGAAAACATTGTCCCAGAAACTCGGGGACGAGACAGCTTAGCCTTTAGCGTGGAATCTTGGGGTGCCCCGTTTGTAGTCCGGGGGCATGCCCTTTGTGATGAAGAGAAAATCGTCAGGGTTCGCGACCCGCACCTGGCCGTCCAATGAGAGTTCATAAGGGTTGCCGTCCGGGTCAACGGGAAGGCCACGCCAGTGCTCAGCATTGACGATTTCCCAGAGGCTGGTCGGAATGCGTCCATTGGCCTCGACAAACCGGGTGACGGCGTTCTGGAGATTGGTCACATCTTCATCGACCTGGATCGATCGCAAGTGCTCGAGGGCGTTCTGTCGGATGTTCGTGTCCTGGCTTGACTCATACGCAGCGCTCCACAGGAGCCGAGCCGTGTTGAAATCCTGCGCGTGCTCAGCCATCTTCGCAGCCAGGATCTTCATGAACGGATGCGCACCCGGAATCTTCGAACCCTCGTCGAAGACTTGGCCGGCCCTCTTGAAGTCGTGAAGCTCGGTGTAGTAGACGAAGCCGAGATCGTAGTAGAGCCGCCAGTTGCCGGGATTGTGCTCGATACCGTATTGAATCAACTGAACCCCGCGTTCCGGCTGGCCCGCTCCATTGGGCGGCGCCGGGGCGAGAAAGTTGGCGCCAAACTGATAGGCAGGCAACAGATGGGGATCGAGTGCCGCAGTAATTTCGAGCAGAGGTGCAAGCTCGTTATAGGTCTTTTCCCGGTTGTAGTGACGATGGCCGAAGTATTGCACTGTGCGCGTCCAATAAATACAAGCCATCAAGCCGTTAAAGCCCAGGCTGGCGCGCTCCACCATTTTCGGCGAGCTGATGTAGAGGGCATCATCAGCGATATCGCGGGGCCGAATTCGATCGATGTTCTGCAGCAGGAGTACGCTGGCGACCAGTGAGACGACCAGGCAAATTCCGGCCACCAGTGTGGTACGTTTCCGCGCACTCATTTCAGATCCCTGCGGTCGAAGATGAGAACGGCTCCGCTGAGAGCCATCGCCGCGTAGAACAGCGTATACAACGTATTCTGCAGTACGAGTTGCCAGCTGATCGGTTGCTGGTGGGCGACCGCGCTGATCACGTTCAACGCCGAAAAGTTGGGAACCAGGTAGGCGGCGCCGGTGGCAACCCAACGAGTCAGGCCATGGGTCAGCGTGGCGAATCCGCGGAGGTCATCTGCGAAGCTGCCGATAACGAAGAGCGCGAACGCGAATACTGCCGACAGCAATGGAGACGAGAACGATGAGAACAACAGCGCCAGCGCGCAGATGATCAGGAATTCAAGAATGATGAAGTAAAGGGCGATGAAAATCGAGGAGTCGGCCGCCGAGAATCTGTGAGCGACATAGAGCAAGGCCCCGAAGACTCCCAGCGCCATGAAGAATGTATTTACGACCAGCGTTCCCGCCAGCCCAAAAAACTTTCCGACGATGAACTCCCAACGCCGGACCGGTCGCGAGAGCACAGTGTACAGTGTGCGCTTCTCAATCTCTTTTGAGACCAACCCAATCCCAACAAAAATGGCAATGACGACTCCGAACAGCGACACCGCGGTCAGCCCGAGGTTGATGACCACCAACCGCTCGATTTCGATTGAGATCTGTCCTATGAAAATAGCGGCTGCAGAAATCAGCACGGCGAATGCGATCAGGTTGTAGAGAACACGGTCGCGAACGGCTTCGCGAAACGTATTCGAAGCGATGTGGGCAATACGCGCGTTCATGCCGACGTCCCCGCAGTGGTTTGAGAATGCTGTAATTTCTCGACGAAGTAAGATTCCAGCGACGTGCGCAGCGGAGTGATGGAAATCAGGCGCAGGTGTTCCCGGCGGAGGGCGTCGATGGCCGTGTCCTGCTGGTTTTCTGCAATTACGGCGCGTACGGTGTCGCCGATCACGTGAAATTCGGCGCCCAAGGCCTTCATCGAGGCGGGTACTTGTGTTCCTTGCCACACCACTTCGACCTTGCCTTGCACTGACTTGGTTAGTTCTTCCACCGCTCCCACGCCGCGCAATTCCCCTTTGTTGATGATGGCCACGCGATCACAAAGAGCTTCGGCGTCGGAAAGAATGTGCGTCGAGAAAAAGACCGTTTTTCCTTCTTGCTGCAATTGCACAATGAGGTCGCGAACGTCACGCCGGCCGAGAGGATCGAGCCCGGACATCGGCTCATCCAGGAAAACGAGCTTGGGATTGTGCAGAATGGCCTGCGCAATTCCCGCCCGCTGCAGCATGCCTTTCGAGAATTTGCGCAGTTGTATGCCTTTGATGTCAGTCAGCCCCACTCGCTGGAGGACTTCCTCGACCCGGTTCTTTCGCTCTCTGGCGGGAACCCCGGAAAGCTGCCCGTAGTAATCGAGCAGTTCATGCGCGGTCAAATAATCGTAGAAATATGGCTGCTCTGGAAGAAAACCAATCTGCGCCTTGACCTCGGGATCGGTCCAGTCTTTGCCCAGGATTCGCGCTGCGCCGGCGGTGGGAAAAACCAACCCCATGAGCATCTTCAGCGTTGTAGTCTTTCCGGCACCGTTGGGGCCGAGAAAACCGAAGATCTCTCCGTCTTCTACCGTCAAATGCAGCGGTTGCAGTGCGCGCTTCGGACGTTTGCGCCAGAAGCCCACCATGTAGGTCTTTTCCAGGCCGAGGATTTCGATAGCAGCCATTGTTTATGTGTGATTGAGTGACTTCGAGAAAATTATAAGCGATCAGACGGGGCACAGAACCCCTGCGTTCGGTTACGAGGGTCACGGCGCGCACGCGAGAGCGTGGGTCGAGATTCGTCGTCTAGCAAACCCGGGACCTCCTCTGCGGGGACGATTCTCAGTTTGATTATGAGACTCACTCTCGCATCACTGAGCCACCGGGAATGCGATACAGGCGGGGAGATTGGCCACAGGCACGTCACCGGGATTTCCCATCTGCGAGCGAAGGACGCCGTCGTTCGTCGAGCAGAAATCACGATTCCCGCTCGAATGTACGACCATCGGTGCGGCACCGATCACGTATGCAGTGTTGATCGTGGCCCCTCCGGTCTGAACTCCCGTAGCCAGAAAGAAGTATCCGCCCTTGCCCGAGCTTCCGGGAATGGCCGAGGACAAGCCGCTGTCAATCAGACAGGCCGTGGTCGCGGCCGGAGTGCAGGGAGGCGGACCTCCGAGCGAGGCAATGTCGGGCGAATAGCCAACAGTAGGGTAGGCCGTGTAATAGGCAGCTTCAGCGCTCCTCATCGCGCTCAAACACCCCGCTGCGGACGATTCATGAGCTGACATCCGGGCCTGCAGCAGGCTCGGAATTGCGATCGCAGCAATGATCAGAATGATCGCCACCACGATCAGAAGTTCGATGAGCGAGAATCCCTGATGGGACCGCATGAAATTCTCCGGCGAACGCGAATCAACCTCTGGGGTGGGCCGCAAATTATGTTGCAGGTGTTTTGCCAACTTGGAAGGCACGGCTGGAACCTTAGTAACCAGTGACCTTCCGGGCGGAACAAGAGGAGCTCAGGAGGGAAAAACAAGGCAGGAGCGGCATTCCGGTCCGCCGCTCCTGCCCTTTCGGAGTCTCGCTTGAAGACTACTGATTGAGTGGATTAAAAACCTGAATCCCGGCTTCCGTATTGGAGCAGATGCCCGCGGGATCGACCCGGATCACAGCATCTTCTTCGGCGCAGAAGGCGCGTATGCCGGTTTGGTTCACGGTGATGGGCGCAGCTTGAATCGTGTAGCCGATGTTAACGCCGCCTGCGACCGTCCCTGCTCCCGAGACAAACCGGTAACCGCTCTTGCCGCTGCCAGCGGGATTGCCGTTGTTAGCCAGCACTGAGTCGATCAGGCAGCCGGTGTTCTGGCTGGGAATGCAGGCCGCGCCCAGAGGGCCGCCCAGATTCACGAGAGCCGCAGCATAGCCCACGGTTGGATACGTGCTCTGGTACGTGATTTCTCCCGTGGTGACGGTGCGGATGGATGCCACGGCAGACGACTCGTTGGCGGCCATACGGGCCCGTAGAAGGTTCGGAATGGCTATGGCGGCAATGATCAGAATGATCGCCACCACAATCAGTAACTCGATCAGTGAAAAGCCTTTTTGTTTTCGCATTTTTTCCCTGGGATGTTTTTCAGCCCGCCATCGATTTCCTGGCCTAACTCTCAGCCGGATTTTGATCCTACCGTTTGGATGTAACAGGCCACTTTCCGCGCCCAGCAAGGCGCACCGCGTATTGTAACCCGTCACCGTGCGCTAAGGGAGCGAAAAGTAGAGGAGTTCTGAGCCCCCACTTCTGGGCCATAGACAAAGAACGCGCGAACCTTCGCAACTTGCAGATTACAGTTCGGGGATTCGCGGCCGAAAAGCAAAAGAGCAGCGAACTCTCGTTCGCTGCTCCGTGGCTTGTACCCTTCCCCGAGGTACTTCGCCTACAAATCCAAACCTTGCCGCTACTGGTTGAGAGGATTAAAAGTCAGGATCCCAGCTTCAGTGTTGGAACACACCCCGGCTGGGTCGACCCGCACGACCGCATCTTGCTCGGCACAGAAGGCTCGGACGCCGGTCTGGTTCAGAATCATCGGCTTGGCCAAAACCGTGTATCCAACAATAACTCCTGATCCGACAGTCCCCACTCCCGTCGTGAATGAATACCCGCTCTTGCCGCTGCCAGCCGGGTTGCCGTTGTTGGCAAGCACGGAGTCAATCACACAAGCTGTGGCCTGTGCTGGAACGCAGGCCGCTCCAAGGGGGCCGCCCAGATTCACCAGACCCGCTGCATAGCCCACTGTCGGATACGTGCTCTGATAAGTGATCTCTCCCGTGTTGATGGTGCGCAGCGATGAGACGGCGGAAGATTCATTGGCCGCCATACGCGCTCGCAGAAGGTTCGGAATCGCGATCGCCGCGATGATCAGGATGATTGCCACGACGATCAGAAGCTCAATCAGTGAAAAACCATGTTGTTTTCGCATCAGTTTGCCCCGAGAATCTATCAGACATTTTAGTGGCACTTGCAGGGCCAAACCAGGAGTCGCTGCGGAATGCTAAGCTGTTAATTTTCAGTGAGTTCGGGTGAAGGATGGAAGAACGTCGTGAGAGTCGCATTGTCGTGATTTGGGAGTTCCGACAATTTCTGTCATCCACGCCGAAGTCAGCGATTGCGGAACTGGGGCTCACCAGTCGAACGATGATTGAGCAAAAAAACAAAGGAGCAGCGAACTTGCGTTCGCTGCTCCGTGGCTTGTACCCTCCCCCAGGTACTTCGCCAAGCCGTTGCTTACTGGTTGAGCGGGTTGAACGTCAGGATGCCCGCTTCAGTGAGTGAACAGACGCCAGCCGGGTCGACGCGGACCACTGCATCTTCCTCAGCGCAGAAACCACGAAGACCAGTCTGGTTGATCGTGATCGGCACCGCTTTCACGGTGTAGCCAACGTTGACGCCACTAGCCACTGTGCCAGCGCCGGTCGTGAACAGGTAGCCGCTCTTTCCGCTACCAGCCGGGTTGCCGTTGTTAGCCAGAACGGAGTCGATCAAGCAAGCTGTGGCCTGTGCAGGCACGCAAGCCGCGCCGATCGCGCCGCCCAAGCTCACCAGGTTCGCAGCAAAGCCGACTGTCGGATAGGTCGAGTTGTAGGTGACTTCCGCAGTGTTGACGGTACGGATCGACGCGACAGCAGACGACTCGTTGGCCGCCATACGGGCGCGAAGTAAGTTCGGAATCGCGATTGCTGCAATGATCAGGATGATTGCCACCACGATCAGCAGCTCGATTAGTGAGAAACCCTTCTGTTTCCGCATCTCGAATTTTCCCCTCGTTAGTTCTGTTTTTGAAGTCTCTGCGAACATCGCAGCCGTCCTGATGTTTGCATCTGCCTCGCCAAAGCTGCTAGTTACCTTCGTTCTTGGTACTTTTTGGAGAAGGGCTTTGTTTTCAGTCCTGAGGCAAACTTCGGTGGCATGGGCGTATGCCTGAACGGCCGATTTCTGGCAAAATCCGTCGAGGGAACTGACAATTCGTGTCAATCCGGATTGAGGCGGTCTGGGTTCGGGAAAGGCCCCCTCGTTATGCCGTAGAATGATGCGGCGCCGTTCCCGGGCTGATCATGGATACCACTGCTGACACCTTTCACGTGGAGAGCAAGATTGAGGAGGCGTGGACACTGCCGGCTGCCCTCTACACCGATCCCAAAGTCTTCTCTGCGGAGCAAGAGAAGATATTCTCGCGAACCTGGCAAGTTGTTGGACACATCAGCCAGGTGGCCAGTCCCGGTGACTACTTCACAGCGGAGTTGGCTGGAGAGCCTTTACTGTGTGCGCGTGGATCTGACGCGAAGCTGAGAGGCTTCTATAACGTATGCCGTCACCGTGCCGGACCTCCCGCGGAAGGTTGCGGCTCGCGCAAACTGTTTCGCTGCGGATATCACGGATGGACATATGACCTTGATGGCGCCCTGATCACTGCGACCGAGATCGAAGGCGTCAAGGGATTTCGCGCCGAGGACTTTGCGCTGACTCCGGTGCGGACCGAAGAATGGTTCAATCTCGTGTTCGTGAATCTTGATCCTCAGGCGCCGCCATTGCTTCAGACTTTGGATGAATTGCCCAGGCAAGCTGACAAATTCGCGTTTTCAGAAATGAAACTCTTCGAGCGCCGCACGTATGACATGAAGTGCAATTGGAAGACATACGTCGACAACTACCTGGAGGGCTACCATCTGCCGAGTGTCCATCCCGGACTGAACCGGGAACTGGACTTTAACGCCTACGTGGTCGAACCGCATTCCGGGTACGTTCGACAATTCAGCCCTATTCGCGGAGCTCAGCCCGGCGATACCACTCCCCGCCGTTATCAGGCAGCCCACCAGGATTTGACGACCGACTATTTCTGGATCTTCCCCAACTGGATGCTCAACTGCTATCCCGACAACGTTTCGCTGAACATGGTGCTGCCGCTCGAACCGGAGCGGACATTGGCCATCTTTGAATGGTATTTGCCGGAGAAGGAGCACACGTCACCCGCGGCCAAAGCGTCGGTGGAATTCAGTGACCAAATTCAAATAGAGGATGTCGGGATCTGCGAAGCCGTGCAGAAGAATCTGCGATCGCGCAGTTACTCGCGCGGGCGATTCAGCGTCAAACAGGAAAAGGGAGTTCACGCATTTCACCGCATGTACGCGGACGTCATGCAGCGTGCCTAGGTGGCTGAAAACCACCAGCGTTGGCCGAGGTCGGCCAATTCCATCGATTGCCTCGGTCCGCGCTAACGGCTGGGGCTCCTCTCCAGCTGAAAACAAGGGAGTTGCATTTCGCCGGATATTGGGGCCTTTGGCATGGCAGTTGCCACTCTTCTGATTAGAGGATTTCGTACTCATGCAGCTGTGGAAGGTGGTGGGGCCGGAGGTCGTTATGAAAAACAGACTCGCTGGTAAATTCGCAATCCTGGCTTTAGCGCTGTTGGGAGCGTGGTCGATCGGCGCACTGGCACAGACGACGGAAGAAGGGCCCGGACCTTCGGAGCAGCCCAGCGCTCCGATGGAAATCGGTCGAGTACAGGGACCGGGACCGAATTCTCAGCCCTATGACGACTCCAACAACGCGCAGCCCACGGAGGCGCAGCCCGGCGGCCCGTCCGGTGAGGCTCAGGCAACAACGGATCAGGGAGTGGCGCGCGTCAGCTTGATTCACGGCGACATCTCAACGCAGCGTGGCGACTCGGGCGACTGGTCGGCGGCGGCTTTGAACCAGCCTCTGATGACCGGCGACAAGGTCTCGACTGGCGACAATGCCCGCACCGAAGTGCAGCTGGATTTTGCGAATACCCTCCGTCTGTCGAGCAACAGCAAAGCCAACATCGCAAATCTCACAAAAAAGAACATTCAGATTCAGGTAGGTGAGGGACTCGCCACCTACACGGTTTCAAAAGACAGCGAAGCGGAACCCGAAATCGATACTCCAAACGTTTCCATCCATCCGTCGCATCACGATGGAGTCTTTCGGATTGAAGTGCATCCGGACGGCGATACGATCGTGATCGTGCGGAAAGGCGAGGCGCAAATCGCTACGCCGCAGGGAAGCACCGAAGTGCGCAGCGGCGAGATGGCGACCGTTCGTGGCACCTCCGAATC
>Ga0209698_10006291_pt1 | contig 12653 bp, 9 predicted proteins | sample LitLauG_LLR_2012_FD_187203 | JGI IMG/M metagenome (GOLD analysis project Ga0209698, IMG submission 187203) | Freshwater sediment microbial communities from Pennsylvania, USA - Little Laurel Run_MetaG_LLR_2012 (SPAdes) (version 2) | ecosystem: Environmental > Aquatic > Freshwater > Creek >...
CACTTACATTCTTTCCGAAAGACTCGTGGTGGCTTCCTGAAATTGCGGTGAGCTTTGGGAAATCCTTCTTTACCGAGGATCCGCGAACAGGTCTTGCCGTCCAGCAGAAAGCCACTGGAGCCCCCCAAGCCGTGGCCCCGGTGGAAACGGCCCGCTCGTATCAACTAGTGGCGAGCAAGCGCATCCACAAAACAGACGTCAAGGTGACGATTGGACATGAAACCCAAACCGCCGAATATGGAAAGATTAACCCGGACACCGGTTTGCAATTCGACCTTGGGCCCGGGCGTATTCGCTATCTGGCTGCAACGGTCCGACAAAGCTTCGACTATGGATCTCTACAGGCGACGTTTGAACAAGCGGATGCGCGCGATCTGGACTTCGGACAAGTCACGCCGGAGGCCCCGCGACTCATTGGCGATCTTTCGTGGACTTATCAGAAGCTGCCATTTCATCTGCAGGCAAAAGGCGAATTTGAGTATGTGGGCAGGAAAGTTGTGGGCAACGGCTGCGATGAGAGTAATCCCAACGATCTAACTTCGTACTGTATGGGCGTTCCGAATAGAGAATTCAGGCTGGCAATCGCGCGGCCATTTCGCGAAGGAAAGATCAGCGTCGGCGTAAACATGATGATTGCCCGCGGCTATGCAGGTCAGACAACCGAGAACTTTGCCGCGGCGATGCGACCGGGTTCGGCAGGTCCTTTGCCAGTGGCGGAGAACCCCGTTTCCGAGGTGGTTGGCGTGCGCATCCCCTCCTATGCGAGCCTCAACTTCACATACAAGTTTGGCCGGTAGAGTGGCACGTTGATTTCTCAAGAGTGCGGCAATTTGCCACATTCCCAAAGTCCCAACACTTCCATAGACTGTTACCAGGGATTTAGATGATCGTGAAATCTGTTTGCCGCGCTGCTTTGATCAGCAACTGGTTGCTTCTGGTGAGCCCGGGAGCCAGTGCTCAACAATCGGCCGTGGTCATTCACTTTGTCGCGCAAGTGAATGGCAAGCCGTTTGCCTGCGGCCAGAGCTATGAAGGCATCGGCATTACAAAGTCCACCATCAAGCCGAAAGACTTTCGTTTCTATGTAAGTCACGTGCGGCTCGTCGCCGCCGATGGCCGGGAAGTTCCTGTCACACTTACCGAGGGCACCAAGTGGCAAGCGGACGATACCGCATTGCTCGATTTTGAAGATGCCACGGGTGCTTGCATCAATGGCACGCCTGAAACCAATGATGCGGTTTCTGGAACAGTTCCCAGAGCCTCCCAGAAATGGAAAGCTCTGCGCTTCACGTTGGGCGTGCCGTTTGCGGTGAACCATCTCGAATTGACTTCCCTTCCCTCTCCGCTGAATTTAACCGCACTCGAATGGGTTTGGAGCGTGGGCCATAAATTCGCAAGGCTCGACTTCGGCAGCACTGGGCTGCCAAACGGATTCCTGGTTCATCTGGGCAGCACGGGTTGTACTCCAAACGCCACCAAGACAACCGTGCCCACTAGTTGCGCCCAGCCCAACCGAATGGACGTAGAGATAACAGATTTTGACCCGGCACACGATGTGGTGATCGCCGATCTGGGCGCGCTGTTGGCGGATTCAAACGTGGATGTGAACACGCCCAAGACAGCGAGCGGATGCATGTCGTTTCCCGGAGATCCCGAGTGCGCTCCCATTTTCGCTCATTTTGGCTTGCCCTACGGCGACAACAAAGCGGGTTCGCAAGATTTCTTTCGCAAAGGTGCGGCCACCACGCACACCGCGCGAGCGTTTTAGCCGCCGTGTCGAGCCGCACAGGTCTCTTAGCAATTTCCGCTCTTGCGCTCTTGGCATCTGTGGCGCAAGCCCATGTCGGTCATGGCCGTCTCTTGCCTGAGAAGGCGCGCAAGCTGAAAAATCCGCTGTCTCCATCGCCTGAGAATCTTCAATCCGGGCAACGTCTTTTTCAAGGCACCTGTAGCGCCTGTCACGGAATTGATGGCAAAGCCGATACCCCAGCCGCGCTGAAACTCCCGGTACGTCCCAGCAATCTCACAGATCGTTTGATGGACACGATGCGCGACGGTGAGGTCTGGTGGGTGGAAACCCACGGCGCACCTCCCGGCATGCCTTCGTTCGCGAAAACGCTGACGATCACCGATCGCTGGCAAGTTGTGTTGTGGGTGAAAGAGCTTCAGCGAAAGCAGCGAGTTGAGGAACGCGCCAAAATGGGCAGTGACTACGACTGGCAATTGCCTGCTGGATTTCCATTTCCCAATGTTCCGTCCGATAACCCGGTAACAGCAGCCAAGGTGACCCTGGGGCGCTATCTCTTTTACGATCCGCGTTTGTCCGCTAACCAAACACAATCGTGCTCTACCTGTCACTTGCAGCGCTTCGCGTTCACAGATCACCGCGACCGAGCGGTAGGGAGCACCGGTGAAATACATCCGCGCAGTGCCATGAGCCTTGCCAATGTGGCCTACAGTCCGGCATTGACCTGGGCGAACCCAACTATGCGGCGGCTAGAGCAGCAAACGTTGGTCCCCATCTTTGGCGATCATCCAGTGGAAATGGGCATGGAGGGCAAGGAACAGGTTCTGATACAGCGGCTCAACGATGCTCGCTATCAAAAACCTTTTCACGATGCCTATCCCAATGACAAAGACCCTGTCACCTTGGTGAACGCAGTTAAAGCGATCACGTCTTTCGAGCGTACGATCGTTTCAGGACGCAGCCCTTACGACCTTTACAGGACCGGGCAGAATCCCAAAGCCATCAGTGCTGCCGCCAAGCGTGGTGAAGCTCTTTTCTATTCTGAGCGAGCCGAATGCTTCCATTGCCACGGCGGATTCAACTTCACGGGAACTGTCGACTATCTCGACAAAGGATTTGCCGAAGTCGAATTCCACAACAATGGCTTGTACAACATCAAAGGCGAGCTATCCTACCCAAGCGACAACCCGGGCATTTATGAGTTCACGCAAGATCCCGCCGATGTCGGCAGGTTCAAAGCTCCGTCTTTGCGGAATGTAGCGATCACCGCGCCCTATATGCACGATGGCAGCGTCGCGACGTTGAGTGATGTCCTCGACCACTATTCAGCGGGCGGCCGCACTATTCCATCTGGGCCCAACGCCGGCGTGGGCGCCAATAACCCAAACAAAAGCGAATTCATCAAGCCCATCGGCTTCAGCAAGAGGGAAAAGGCCGAATTGCTGGCTTTCCTGAATAGTTTGACCGACCAAGAGTTGCTGGTGGATGAGCGCTACAGCAACCCCTGGCTGAAAGAAAGCGATAGACCCAAGCATGTCTTGCGGGGCGTTGTCCAAGATGTAGATACAAACGCTGCCGCCGCCCCTGCATTGCTGATCAAAAATGGCCCTGTTGATACATACATGCCGGCCATGACTATGCTCTATTACCTGGTTCACCCGGGAGATCTGAAAGGAATTACCATTGGTCAAACAGTGGAAGGATACGTTACGCGAACAGGCGACCAATACTGGCTCGATCATGTGCGGCCAGTCGTTTCGCCGTAGCGGGAGAAGGCGGCGGTTCATCGCTAGCTTGCTTTTCTGCGCGGCAGCAGGCGGCCCAATTTGGGCCGATGCCGTCCTGACACCTATTCAACAGGAACGCGCTCGGAATTTGTATCCTCAGTTCGTTGCACCATGTTGCTGGCGGCAATCGCTCGCCGTTCACCAATCGCCGCAAGCCATTCATGTGAGAGCGGAGATCGACGAAGACCTCATTGCCGGCAAAGGGGATGAGCAGATCAAAACGGAACTCGTGCGCGAGTATGGCCACGGCATTCTGATGGAACCCGAAGGCATGCGGGCGGTCATTGCGTACGCGGGACCGATACTCGCCTTAATAATTGGCCTCCTCGCCCTCATGAAATGGGTTAAGACAAACGTGAAGCCGCCTGATATCGCCGGGCCGGCTACCGTTAGCGACGATCATGCAAGCGCGACTCGCCAGAGCCTTACTGCGACCGGCTTCCACTCATAGTGTTATCCACTTTGGCTGGCAATAGACGAGCTAAGAGTTGAGTCAGCATTGCTAGGCCACCGCTGTCCTTCGCGCGCGAGTAATATTCGTCCGAAACATCGCCGTATAGATCGCTATCAGGTTCAAGCCCCACACGGCGGGCACGTTGATCACCACTACCGACACTGGAGTAAGCGCTTCCACTCCTCCGAACAGCACATTGTTTGCAAACAGCCGGAACCTGTCGCCCGTATACTCCTCCACTTGATGCACCATGTAGATCGGCAATTGCGCAAAGATCAACAATAGAGAGATAGTCCAACCAACAGCCAATCAGCAGAAGAAACATGACAGCCATGCAGAGCGCTCCAGCCACCCAATTGGGAACCAGCCATTGGTAGATTTTCGCCATTACCGTATTCTCTCTCTGCTTTCCTGCCGAATCATGGAGGGCCATCGCTGTGTGAGATGGCTAACGCTTGTCCCCGCCATGTTGCACGTGGCTTAATTTACCTTCACTTTTTGCGAAACTTTTCCGGATATGATTGTGTCTAAACGGGCACGTATCAAACCTACCGGAGGTAATGATCAATGAAAGCGAACTTGCACTGGGTCGGTGAAGTTAGCCGGAAGTCGACGTTTTTGCTGGTTGGGTTGCTGGCATTCGCGGCGGCGACTGCAGGGCCGCCGCCAAAACGGATCCACTCCACTATCCAATCGAACGAGACGGTCGTTTCGAAAGGCCACTTACAGCCAGCGGTGGCGCAGGGCGTCGCGCGAGATTTGGGAGACGTAGCTAGCACGAAAGTCATGCCGCATATGGCGTTGCATTTTGCGATGACGCCCGCGCAGGAGGCCGACCTGACCAGCTTTTTGGAGGCGCTGCAAAACCGGCGCTCGCTACAATTTCACAAATTCCTGACGCCCGAACAATACGCCGCCCGTTTCGGCATGGATTCCGCCGATCTGGCAAGAATGAAAGTCTGGCTGGAGAGCTACGGTTTCACGAACGTGGAGCCTGCACGCGGCGGGACGTGGATCAACTTCGATGGCACAGCGGGGATGGTGCAGAATGCTTTCCACACAGCCATCCACAACTATATGGTCAATGGCGAAGAGCATTTTGCGAACGCCGGCGAACCAGAGTTGCCAAAGGCTCTGAGCGGCGTTGTGGCGGGCGTGCTCGGGCTGCACAACTTTATGCCCGAAGCGCACTCGCGCAGCGTTAAACCGCATTTCACGTCCAGCGTTTCCGGCAACACGTTTCTGGCCCCGGATGACTGGGCCACCATCTACGACGTGAAACCGCTTTACAGCGCGGGACTAGACGGAAGCCCGGTCGCTAATCCTTCGGGTAACTACTGCAGTGGCAGCCCCTGCTCGATTGTGGTGGTTGGCCGAAGCGATGTGCTGGCCAGCGATCTGGCTAACTTCCGCTCCGCGTCTGGATTACCGGCCAAGCCACCCTTCATCTTGGTCCCGCCTAACGATAACGACCCGGGGTTTCCCTCTTTGGGCGATGAACATGAGTCCGATCTCGATTTGGAATGGGCGGGAGCGATCGCCAGGAATGGCAATATTCTGTTTGTTACGGCTGACAACAACCCGCACAATGGCATCGAAGACGCGATTCAATATGCGATTGATAACAACGTCGCACCGATTCTGAGCATTTCGTATGGGCTGTGTGAGGTGAGAAAATCTATCACGGACATGACCTTTCTGGAAGGGTTATACAAGCAGGCGAATGCGCAGGGAATGACCATTGTTTCCTCAACGGGAGACCACGGTGCAGCCGATTGCGACAGTGGTAGCGCCGCGGTCAGGGGGTTGGCAGTCGACTATCCGGCTGCGTCTCCTTACGTCACAGGCGTGGGCGGCACGGAGTTCAGCGTTGGAAACCTCACCGGTACTTACTGGAGTGCGAACAACAATGCTAACGGCGGATCCGCGTTGCAATACATCCCCGAAGGGGTTTGGAACGACACGGCCGCGGACGGCGCGCTCGCGGCAGGCGGTGGCGGCGTCAGTATTTATCGATTGAAGCCCAGTTGGCAAACCGGATTGGGAGTACCCAGCGACGGTTATCGAGACGTCCCCGATATCGCTTTGGCCGCTTCTCCGAATATCGATGGATTGCTGGTCTGTGAGCCTGCTTCGACGAGTGGCGTGACCACCTGCACGAACGGCTTTCGCAATTCGGATTCGAGTTTGAACGTAATCGGTGGGACTTCTGCGGGTGCACCTACTTTCGCAGGCGTATTGGCCCTGCTCGTTCAAAAGAATGGGGCGCGGGTTGGGAATGTCAATCCCAATCTCTATGCTTTAGCCCAAATTTCGCAAACTGCTTTTCATGACATCACAAGCGGATCGAACGTCGTCCCCTGCACGATCGGCACGCCGAACTGTACCAACGGTTCCTTGGGATACTCCGCTGGCGCAGGTTACGATCAAGCCAGCGGTTTGGGTTCGATTGATGCCTATAACTTGATTGAGCAGTGGTCGGCGGATATTGAAATCTCTTCGAATCCCACAACGCTCAACATTCCGCACGGCAGTTCACAGACAGCCACGATCACAGTAGGCCCGTATAAGAACTTCGCCGGCTCCGTCTCATTCGCCTGTACGACATCCAGTTCACTTATCAATGTCTCTTGTTCCTTGCCCGGCACCACTGTGACAACATCGGGTAGCACTACAGTCACGGTAACCGCCGCCAGTAATGCCGTGAGCCTTGGCTGGCGGCGCTTTCTCCGATATGTGCCACCGACAGGCGCGGGCTTGTTGCTGGCAGGTTTGCTCATGATTGCAGCCTTCGCCCGTATCCGAAAGGAGCGCTTCGCACAAGTTTGGGGCGCAGTTGCGTTGGTGGCGGCAGTATGCGGGGTAGTGAGTTGCGGAGGCGGCAGTTCGAGCGGCCCCCCCATCCCCACTTGGACCCCGGAATCCGGAACTGTCACCGTCACGGCAACGAGCGGACAAATCGTAAACAGCGTTTCGATCACGGTCACGATTTCGTAGACCAGCCGCACTTAGAGAGTCCCGGTCCCGGTTTCACTTTATATATGATTGATCGCGGAGGCCGGTGTGAAGCTTATTATTGTTCTATTGTTGGGTCTAACGGCAGCGTATGCCGAACAAACGCTGCCGCTACAACCACTCGCGCGACAAGTTCGGCAACTGGCCGAAGCACTCGACTATCTAGGTGAACCGCTGTCCGCCGCCGAAACAGCGGCGATCGATAAAGCCATCGCCAACCCCGACGAAACATCCGCTGTGCTGGCTCTGGAAGCGATTCTCGATCCGCACGTTCTCGCAAATATCGATATCAATGCCGAGAGCCGAGTCAAAGTCGAGCAGGGCACTGCGGTTCCGTCTCTTGCCCAAGACGGCACGCGGCTGTTTCTCGTGAAAGTGAACAACCGCGCGGGTGTCACGGCCGAATTGAAGGTGGAGAGTCCGAACTCCGGCGACGTATTTCGGCAATCGAGCGGCGACCCGAAGCCGGCTATTGAGCTCACCCCGCATGACGCCGCGGAGCGCTGGGCCGATATTTCGCTGTATCACCAGCCACCCATGCGCAAGCGCCTTTCGGGACTGGCTGTGGAGTATCAAATTCTCGAAGTCTACAGCCGGGATGCCGGACAGCGCTCGGCGAAAATCAGTTTCAATGTGGGCCAGGGCAGCCAGGATATTGGCTTTCGCAACGAAGTCGATATTTTGTTCAACGCGCAACCGGCCGCCACGGTCACCCTACACGTGAAAGATGAGAACGGCCAACCTGCCTTTGCCAGTTTCATTATTCGCGACCGTTTGAACCGCATCTACCCAGCCCGTTCTAAGCGGCTCGCCCCTGACTTATTCTTCCAACCGCAGATCTACCGGCAAGACGGCGAACAGGTTCGTTTGCCCAAAGGCTACTACACCGTAGAATTCGGCGGTGGCCCAGAGTACCGGACGCACACGAAGGAATTTGCCGTCAACGGCGACGGTCCGACGCAGCTCGATTTCCAATTGGAGCGCTGGATCGATCCGGCGAAGCGCGGTTGGTATTCCGGAGATCATCATGTCCACGCCGCCGGCTGCTCGCATTATATGAATCCAGCAGAAGGCGTCGAGCCAAAGGACATGATCCGGCAGATTTTGGGCGAACGTTTGAATATCGGCTCGGTGCTGACTTGGGGTCCGGATTACTACTATCAAAAGCAATTCTTTTGCGCCAAAGATGACGCGCTTTCCAAGCCCGACCGCATCATGCACTACGATCTGGAAGTGTCAGGATTCCCTTCGAGCCATGCCGGTCACATCGTGCTTCTGAAGTTGAAAGAACAGGACTACCCGGGCACTAAAACCATTGAGGACTGGCCCACTTGGGATCTGCCCATTTTCCGCTGGGCGAAATCGCAAGGCGCCATTGTAGGTTTCGCGCATTCGGGCTGGGGCCTGCAAGTGATGAGCCCCGATCTGCCGAGCTATGAAATGCCTGGTTTCGACGGCATTGGCGCGAATGAGTACATTGTCGACGTAACTTATCCGGATACAGTTGACTTCATTTCTTCCGTGGACACGCCGTATCCCTGGGAGTTGAACATCTGGTACCACACGCTGAACGTCGGCTTCCAAACGCGCATCTCCGGCGAGACAGATTTTCCTTGTATCTATGATGGCCGCGTGGGAATCGGGCGCACCTACGCGAAACTCGATCATGGTTTGTCGTACGCCGCGTGGCTCGACGCTCTCAAGGCAGGACGGAGTTATGTCTCCGACGGTAAGACGCACCTCATGGATTTCACGGTGGAGAAGACTGAAGTGGGCGAAGGCGCTAGCGAAGTAAGCCTGAGTGGTCCGCGGAGCGTCAAAGTCACTGTCAATGCGGCCGCCTATTTGCCCGAGTTGCCTAACGAAGCGATCCGCAAACTGCCGTACGATGAGAAACCTTACTGGGATGTGGAACGCGCACGGGTTGGAGATAGCCGCGAAGTACCGGTGGAGATCGTGGTGAATGGACGGGCCGTCGCGCGTAAGACAATCATCGCCGATGGCGCCGTTCACCCACTGGAATTCATCGTTCCTGTGGAGGGTAGCAGTTGGATCGCCGCGCGCGTCCTGCCGGCCGCCCACACGAACCCGATCTTCGTGATGGTTAATAATCAACCGATTCGCGCTTCTCGGCGCAGTGCCCAGTGGTGTTTGAATGCGGTGAACCAATGCTGGACCCAGAAGGCGCCCCACATGTCTCAAGCGGATCAAGCAAAAGGCCGCGAAGCGTACGATCACGCACGCGAGGTGTATAAGAAGCTGATAGCCGAAAGCGCGAGTAATTAGCGCAGTCGGAGGATGCATGAGCATTGACGATGAAATCATTGCCTGCGAGGTCGAGCTACGGCAGGCGCAACTCAACGGGGACGTAGCGACGCTTGATCGCCTGCTCAGCGACAAGCTCTTGTTTACCAACATTGATGGAACGCTCGCCACCAAAAGCGACGACTTGTCAGCTCATCGTTCGGGGCAGTTACGAATCACGCGGATGGACCCGAGCGATTGGCGCGTTTTGCATTTGGGAACGACATCGGTGGTGAGCGTCAGGATGGGCGCGGAGGCGGTAATGAATGGCGTGCCCGTGGCCGCCACACTTCGATACACCCGCATCTGGCACAAAACGCCGGATGGGTGGCGGCTCGTGGCGGGGCACATGAGTGCGGTTTCATCTATCTAGGAAATCTCGCCTGGACCCTTGAGTTCTTCGCGCGGGAATTCCAACGCAAACTTAGTCTGTTTACCGCGCTCTATCGTCAACGTTCCACCCAACTGCTTCGCCAGCACCCAAACAATCCGCAAACCCAACGACTTAGACGTTCGGAAATCAAATCCTTCGGGCAAACCTGTCCCGTGATCGGAAACCGCCAGTCGAATCCGGTTGTCCGGCAGTTCCTGAAGCTCCACGACCACCTCACCAGTGCCACCGGCGGGGTAAGCATACTTCAAGGCATTCGTAACCAGTTCATTCAGAATCAAAGCGCATGGAATGGCCTGCCCAATGGTCAAGAAAATCGGGGGTGGAAGAATCCGCCCAGTTACGTTCCCTGCCCTGCCGGCATACGAGTACACGAGTTCCTGCACAAGGGTCCGCGCGTAGCTATCGAATTCGATAGCAGCCATCTCCTTACCTGCATAAAGCCGCTCGTGAATCAAAGCCATGGAAAGTACCCGCTGCTGGCTCTCTCGAAGGAGTGCCGCGGCAGCCGGGTCCGAGAGCGAATCAGCCTGCAACTTCAACAAGCTCGAAACGATTTGCAGGTTATTCTTGACCCGGTGGTGCACTTCCTGCAAAAGCGTCTCTTTTTCGTGCAGGGAACGCCGCAGTTCCTGCTCATTCACATCCCACTTCGCCGCCGTTGCCCAACGAAACTCAAGCTCTTCCATGACTAGAAACGCCAAGTCACTCAAACTATCGAGTACGCCCTGGGAAGGATAGTCTCTTGGCAGACTGTCAACGACACATAAGGTACCCACTGGCAGCCCTTCACTGGTTCGCAGAGATGCTCCGGCGTAGAAATAGACCGCCCTCTGACCTGTGACAAGTTGATCTTCGCGAAAACGCTCATCGCCCGGAGGATTGCAGACCACCATGGGCTTCGTCTCAAGCATCGCGCGCGCACAGAAAGAATGGCTTCGCGTAATTTCGCCCCAGTCTCCCCCAAATTGCGCAATGCAACGCTGCCGGTCGGCATCCATCAAAGAGATAAAAGCCATCGGCGCGTTGAAAACTCGCGCAGCGAGACGCACAATCCGATTGAGCGACGCCTCTGGCTGCGCATCCATAATCTGTAGCGAGCGCAGGACGGCCAGACTTCCAGACTGATTTTGCGGAATTGGGCAGGAAACAGTTGGGATCGAAGAGGTCATGGCTGCTTCAGCCTAGGCTCGGCACCGATTCGAGAATTTGCCTGAACACTTGTGCGAGATCGGTAGACTCGTCGCGAGCAGTATCTACCAAGTCTTTTTGCATAGAATCCCGATCCAGTTCTTCAATGCGTCTGCGCATCAGCGCCGTAAATTCGTCTCGTTCCGCCGCATCCGCCCTGCTGGAAGGCGCGATCAATGCGCGAAACCGCCTAGCCGATTCTTTCAGTCCTTGCGCTGCAGCAGCTCGCGCTAACCGTTCCATGGACACAAACAATTCAGCGCGCCCCGCTATCATCGCATTCTCGGCTTGGCTGTAGCTATCCACGATGGCCGCCAGTGCTTTGGCACAGGCGATCGCGGATTCGATCCGGTTCAACTTCAGCATCCGTATAGCCAGTGTGCTTAAAGCCTGGCACTGTTCCTGCGCCCAAAGAAAGCGCGGACTCTGCTTGTACGCCAAGCTCTTCTGTTCTCGCCAGCGCCGATTGGAATAGAGCGCAACGCGAATCGCCTCCACCAAAAGCGCTCCCGAAACTTCATCCTTCATCAGGTAGTCCTCGACTCCTTTTGAGGTCACCTTCAGTTCCGTCTGTTCGCGAGCATCAGCGGTTAACACCAGCACCGGCAACTCCGGTACGGCCTCCCGAATCGAGGCGTGACTCGCCGCGCCCGAACTCTCCGGTAGCCCTAGATCCAGGATGACCAGGTCGATTCCGCCTTTGCCCAATCGATGCAATCCGGCCGTTAGACCATCTGCCCATTCCAACCGATAGATCCCGTTGCCATACTCCTGCAGCGCATAGCGAACCAGCAACATCGCCTCTTCGCTATCTTCGATGAGCAAGACACCTTCCTGACGGTTCCCAGCCGGTTCCGTCTTGCGTGGCAGGCAATCCACCACATCACAAATTTGAAGTCCAACGGTAGCCATTACGTTCACGCCGTGGTCAGGCGACACCCATTCCATCGGTTAAAGCCTTCTAAATCTTCAACTTGTTTTAGCTCCCCGGTGCAGAGAGCGACTACGCCGCGGCATCCGATGCAACCTTCAGATAGGATTCAAAATCGCCAACAGCCACCGCAATCTCCTGGCCGTCTTGCGCTTTGGCTGCTTTTTCCAACCAAGCACCGATTTCGCTAATGCGTGGAAACCCGTATCCCTTGCCAATTCCTTTGCAATTATGCGCGATTTTCTGGATAACCGCAAAGTCGCCCGTGTTCAGAGCAGCACGAATTTTCTCAAGATCCTGACTCCGATTGCTTAAGAAGGCCGGCCGTCTTGCCAAAACTAAATCTGATAGCGCTTCCGCCCGGGGAGCAGGCTGCTTGGTAAATTTCACAATCGCCTCAATTAATTCATGCCGTTCCAAAGGTTTAGTCAAATGTGCATCACAGCCCGCCGCGATGCTTTCGCCGGCGTCGCCGCTCAGGGCATGTGCCGTCACTGCCACAATGGGAACTCTTTGCTTACCGTTGGCTTTTTCCCAACAACGAATCTGGCTCGCCGCAGTGTAACCGTCCATGATCGGCATTTGCACGTCCATGAGAACGAGGTCATACTCATTCGATTGACGCTTCGCAACTGCGTCTCTGCCGTTTTCGGCAACATCGAGCGCTACCGCCAGATTTTCCAAATACGCCTGGATCAACACCACGTTTTCGTCGTTATCTTCCGCCAGCAAGATGCGCGTTCCGGGTTGAACCTTGGCCGTCATTTGGCCACGCTCCCCGGCTGCCTTCTTCGCTTGGAAATCGGCTTCGGCAGCCGGCGGTAAGAACACCG
>Ga0209698_10006293_pt1 | contig 12652 bp, 9 predicted proteins | sample LitLauG_LLR_2012_FD_187203 | JGI IMG/M metagenome (GOLD analysis project Ga0209698, IMG submission 187203) | Freshwater sediment microbial communities from Pennsylvania, USA - Little Laurel Run_MetaG_LLR_2012 (SPAdes) (version 2) | ecosystem: Environmental > Aquatic > Freshwater > Creek >...
GGGCGCCTGGTCGAACGAATCCATCGACTGATTGAGGGCGGTACTCACGACTTCAGCACCCAGGGCGGCAAGTAAGGGCGGACAGTGCAGGTGGGCGGCAGTGTGAGGATGACTGACGGCGACGGAATTTCGCACCACCGTTTGCAGAATCTGATTGATGGCCTCCGCGGAAGAGGCATGCTCCGGTAGGAACTCGGGGCCGATCATGCCGGCAAGGGTGGCCGGATTTTGTCCGGAATACGGTTTTTCCGGCAATGATGAACAGAGAACTTCAACAGCACGACAAATCAGAACGCGGTAGAGTGACCTGCTCTGTTCAGCGCTGGTAAGGAATTCGGATTCGAACAAGTGGTCCTCGGAACGGTCGGGCAGGGAGGATTCGATGATGCGTTTAGGAAAAACGAATCTAGTCACCACAGAGGACACAGAGGGCCACTCAGATTCCTCTGTGTGGCCCTGTGTTCTCTGTGGTGAATAATACTACTTGGCTTCGTAAACGGTTTTCCCACCGACAACGGTGCGAAGAACTTTCGTCGCGAGAATCTTCTCGGGTGACGAGGCGGTGACGTCGCGATCCAGCACCACAAAGTCAGCCAGCATCCCGGGAACGATCTTCCCTTTCTCTTTTTCTTCAAACTCGGCGAAAGCTGAACCCATCGTATAGGCCGCGATCGCCTGATCCATGGTCAACCGCTGCTCCGGGAAATATTCCTGCTTGCCGTTTTCGCTCTTTCGCGTAACGGCGGCGTACAAGCCGCGGAAGGGTGAAACCGGTTCGACCGGGTAGTCCGTTCCAAACGCGAGCGTGACACCTTTATTCAGGAATGAGAGCCAGGCGTAAGATGTCTCCGCGCGTTTCGGACCAAGCCGGTCCTGCGCCCAGCGCATGTCGGTGAGCACGTGGCTCGGTTGCATAGACGCGATGACTTTCAGTTGTTTGAATCGCGTGATCTGTGCCGGGGTGGTCACTTGCGCGTGCTCGATACGCAAGCGAAAATCCGGCGTACCATTCGGCCCATTCGCGTGCGCTTCCTTAGCAGCTTTTTCGGCCTCGTCAAAGGCATCCAGGGCCATCTGCACACCCTTGTCGCCGATGGCATGGAAGCCGATCTGGAAGCCAGCAAGCATGCGTTCTTTCGTCAAGTCGCTTAATTTCGCTGCGTCATAGCGCGGCAGACCGGAGTTCTTGGGGTCATCGGAGTAGGGCTCGAGCATGGCAGCAGTGTGCGACCCGAGAGAACCATCCATGAATCCCTTAAGCATGCCGGTATGGAGCATAAGGTCGGTTTGCGGATGTGATGAGCGCTTGGTGTTCAGATCAGCCACCGATTCATCGAACGGCAGCCACTCGTAGATGCGCGCTGTGAGCTTGCCTTCTTTCTCCAGTTCTTCGTAAATCTGGAAACTCTCCCAGTTGGAGGAATAATCCTGGGCCGAGGTCACGCCGTGCTCGGCCAGATCGGCGAGAGCAAGCTCTATTCCCTGCCGGCGCTGCTGATGGGTTGGCTTTGGGATCACATCTGCCACTGCGGATTGCGCGGTCTCGCGCAGGATCCCCGTGGGCTCTCCATTCTCGTTGCGATCGATGTGCCCGCCCTGGGGATCGCGGCTTGCCAAGGTGACGCTGCCCAACTGCAGCGCCCGGGTGTTTGCCACGGCAATATGGCCGTCGATTCGCACTAGAAACACAGAGTGACCGCCGGAAACTTCGTCGAGATCCCAGCGGGTTGGCGTCACTTTCACCGGCCACAGGGTTTCATCCCAGCCGCTGCCGACGACCCATTCTCCAGGTTTTGATTCCGCAACCTTCTTCGCTATCCGCGCGCGCATTTCGTCGAGGGACTTCACTCCGGTTAAGTCCACGCTGAGTTTTACAGCGCCGGCATCGTCAATGTGCAAGTGGGCATCGTTGAACCCAGGCATAACGAAGTGCCCACCCAGATCGACGACTTGCGTCTGGGGTCCTTTGAGCTTTTGCAAGTCGAGCGTCTTTCCAACGACAAGAATACGGTCGCCTTTTACTGCGATGGCTTCCTCGCGAAGGATTGAGGCAAAGGGTGTATTGGCAGGCACCCCGGTATAAACGTTGGCGTGCTCAAAAATGATGTCAGCCTTGGCTGCGGGCGCGGCCGTGCTTTGGGAAAGTGCGTTCGTCACGACGAAAAGCAACATCATAGAACAGGCAAACCACTGCACATGACGAGCCTTGCGTTGAACCAGACTCATTCTCCCACCCCCGCGAGCGCGAGCATGGTCAGCAAAATGCGCTTCAACCCGAGTTCGCGCCCATTGGAATCAAACCACTCTTGCAAAGTATGCGCCCCACCGCCGGAGCCACCGCCGCCGATGGCGATCGCTTCCTGCCCAAGCGACAGTGGGATATTTGCGTCGGTCGATGCACGCTGCACGTGAGCCGCATTGGACAGTTGCGAATCGACGGCGCGGATCACTTGCAAGATCCTTGCATTCGCCGACAGCTCTCCAGCCGGACGGCTCCCGATCACGACCACCTCGCAGCTCACTCCCGAAGGCCGTTTCTGCGCGGGAGAGCGCATCTCGGCTGCCACGGTCTCGTCTTCGACAGCGCGATTCAGGGCCAGGCGCAGAGATTGTTCCAAACGCTCCATCTCAGTCATGGAAGTCGAGCGGATGTCGACCTTCATGCTCGCGGACTCGGGAATGGAGTTAACCGACGTCCCACCGCGAATCACGCCGATGTTGAACGTGGTTTTTGGCGAGCTCGGAACTGGGGTCGCAGTGAAAGTCTCGATCGCCTTGGCGAGGATAACGATGGGATTGGGCGCTCCGAAATCGCTCCATGAGTGGCCGCCGGGGCCGCGCACGATGACCTCGAAACGGCGGCTGCCAAGAGCCTCGGCCACGATCGTATCAGCGCCCGCACCGTCGAGAACGAGGCTATAGGCAATGGAGTCCTTCCAGCGCGGCGTGGAAAAAATGTGCCGCATGCCGCGCAGGTCGCCCTCTCCCTCTTCGCCGACGTTTCCGATAAATACAAACGGCAAGGCATGACGAAGGCGCACGTTACGCAGAAGTGCGGCGATGGCGAGCATGGCCACCACTCCAGCGCCGTTGTCGGAAACTCCGGGTCCATAGATGCGGCTTCCCTGCTGGCGGATGTTCAGTGGGGTATTGGCGGGAAAAACGGTATCGATGTGTGCGCTCAGCGCGACATAACGCCGCCCAAAGCCGGGGTGCGTTCCGAAAACATTGCCCACGTCGTCAATGCGGACGTCGTCCAGCCCCACCTCACGGAACCGCTCTACAAGCCAAGCCGCACGCGCGGATTCGCCAAACGGCGGCGCCGGAATCCGGGCCATCTCCATCTGCCAGTGGGCGAGTTGCGGCTCCTGCAAACGCAGCCAGTTAAACGCGGAACGAACCTCTGGGGAAGCCGCTAGACGAGCCACTTCCTGCTGCACCGAGGGTGCGAGCTCTGGCAAGTCCGCACGTGGAGGGACCGGGGTCATTAGGGGTATTGCGTAAGTTTACAACGAGCAAGAAACCTAGGGGATTGTTAAGGATGGGGACGGAGGTTACGGAAGATAGCAGATCTCGAGGCCGTTTTCCGCCACGACGTGGGCATTAGACAGCTTTCGGGATGCGCATTCTGCGTTCGATCGAGGAGACCAAATCCGCAGTCGTTGGAGCCTGCAGGCCGTGACGATTTGCACCACGCAGGATTGGTCCGGCAATCGCATCGAGTTCGGGAGGCTTGCCCTTCGCTAAGTCTTTCTGCATGGAACTGCGCATATCGGTGGGCATCTTGAGCATAGCGGCGATGACCGTATCCGCGTTGACTTTTGCGCCTTCCAACAGCGCGACTGCGCATGCCTCGCGTACGCAGGATTCAAGTTTTGATCGCCACTCAGGATCAGCGATGACCCCGCCCGTCGTGCGATCGGCAGCACTGGTTGTCAACGCGAAGGGAGCCAGAAATACGAGCTTGCTCCACATCAGCGTGGCTTCATCAGAGATAAACCTGCACTCGAAGCCGAACCTTTGAAGATGATCAAGAGTTGAACCCAACAACGATTGCCCGCTCGTCGAAACGTTTAACCGTGCAAAAGGGGTGCGATGGACGATGTGCCCAGGCGCCACGCGTTCGGATTCGACAGCAATAGTGGCCGGAATGACTTTTTGAAGCCCGTACTTGGAGCGAAGCAACCACAGATGATCGATTCCATTGAGAAGGGGAACCACTGCTCCGACTGCGGCTGGATTCGTGACGGCACTCAGCGCCTCGGTTAGCTGCGTGGCCTTCACGGTGAGCCAGAGAACGTCGCAGAGCGGCACTTCCGCTGCGCACTGAACCGGGCCGATGACGTTGCCGAAGGGACTCTCAAGCCGAATCTCGCGCGGATAATTCGCGAGCGACTCCCGCCGGACCACCATAGTCACCAAAGCGCCCGAGCGGACAAGGCAAGCGCCCATCAGACCGCCGATTCCTCCGGCGCCAAGAATCGCGTGTCGTAGCGGATCGGGCATGGACGGTCAGGCTTTCTTGACTTCCGGCACGCACTCGAGGATTTCTGATTCGCTGAGCGTGTGGTCGCTCTTCTTCGCGCGCTGGTAGATGCGGTCGACAACATCATCGGTGGCCGGAATGCCGTGGCGCTCCAGCCAGAACAGCACATTCGATTTCCCGCTCATCGGGCCCACGTCGATGATCTGGTCGAGCCCGAAGACATGGGACGGCACACCTGAATACACCGTGTTTGCCAGCACGATGTCGTTCTTGTGGTATGCCTTGATGATTGCGGCAGCGTGTACGCCAGTCGCGGTGCGAAATGCGTCATCGCCTACCACCGGATAATTCGCCGGAATCGGCACGCCCGTGGCCCGCGACACCGCTTGGCAGTAATGCTTAAGCTTGGTCAGGTCCTGTTGATCCCACGGCGGAACGCCCATCAACTTCAGGTTGACCAACATCTGGTCAATTTGCGTGTTGCCGACGCGCTCACCCAAACCAATCGCACAACCGTGAACGCAATTCGCTCCGGCGATGACTGCGGCCATTGAGTTGGCGATCGACAAGCCACGGTCGCTGTGGCCGTGCCAGTCCACGCGAACATTCTCCCCGGAAGGCTTCACAACTTCGGCAATCACGAATCGAACCAACGCCAGCGCGCCCATCGGCGTAGCATGTCCCGCGGTGTCGCAGATGCAGATCGCTCGTGCCCCGCAGTTAATCGCCGTCGAGTAGAGGCGCTTCACGGTCTCCGGATCACAACGGCTCGTGTCCTCGGTGACGTACATGACTTCGAGACCCAGTGAGACCGCGTACTTGACGGCCTTTTCGGTCGTCTGCAGCAGAAAGTCGTCGGTCCATCCCTCAGTAAAGCGGCGAATCGGACTTGACCCAATGAAGGTCGCGGCTTCGATGGGCAAGCCGGTCTTCTGCACGATCTCGGCGATCGGCCGGATGTCGTTCTCGAGTGTACGAGCTGCGCAATTGGCGCTGATCTTCATCTTGTGGGCGGCAATCTCGCGGGCCAGCGCGGTGACCGCCTCGACCGCTCGCAGGCCGGCCCCGGGCAGCCCAAGATCGAGCGCATTGATCCCGAGCGCTTCCATCAGATGAAGAATTTCTATTTTTTCGGGAATCGATGGATCGCGCACCGAGGGAGACTGCAGGCCATCCCGCAAGCTTTCATCGTTGAGCAATACGGGCCCCAACTGCCTTAGCCCCGGCGGAAGCATCTTGTTCCAGTCGTAGATCAGATCGGAAGTATTCATGACGTATCAGCCGTCAGCTTTCAGCCATCAGCTGTCAGCTGTCAGCTAAGACAAGATGCGTTTCAGCTTTGGTCCGTTTATTGGAAACCCCACAAAACAACGGTGACGAGAAAGCAAGCCCAGAATCCTACTTTTCCTTCGGCGGCAGCGTCAAACCAAACACCGACTTCATTCCCTGTCCTGCGACATTCACCTTCGCCTCGCCCGGATGAGGCAAGTACAAGGCTTTGCAGTTTTCACAACGATAGATTTCGGCATTCGGCCCCAAAGCCTTCTCGATGTCCCCACACTCCCGCTCGACCACGTCCTTCGCATAGGACCAGAGTTTCAGGTGCCCGCCGCAGAACTTTCCCTTTTCGTCCTTTTCGTTGCAGGCGCGCTGCCCCGCTTTCTTGACTTTGACCTTGTGCTTGGGAAGCTGTGGGATATTTTCGGAACTGGAACTGGTGAGTTCGCTTGTCGCCAAAGGACATACCCTCGTTCGAGCGGCCTACAACACCGCCGGATTCGGCTTAATGCGCTCATTGTAACCGACGAGGAGGCTCCTTGGCCCCTTACCATTCCCTCCACCTCCGCGATTCTTCAAGCCGAATATTTCGTCCGATCGGGCTACACTGATCTCTCGTCACACCAATCACGGGAGACGGAATCTGATGGCACGAAGAATCAGGGCTACCGGGGAAGCAGTCTCGAACAAAACTTCCCGACGACCAGGCGCGGTCAACCGCGAAAATGCCGAGCATTATCGCTGGGGCAATGACTGTGACGGATGGTACTTGGTAAGAGATCCGCAACTGAGCGTAATCGAGGAACTCATGCCGCCAGGTGCGGCTGAAATTCGACATCATCACCAGCACGCTCAGCAGTTCTTTTACGTCCTGGAAGGCCAGATCATGATGGAAGTCGAGGGTGAGACCGTGCTCGTGGGTGCCGGAAGTGGAATCCGGATCATGCCCGGCAAGCGCCACCAAGTGAGGAATCCATCGTCGGGTCCAGTGCGATTCCTCGTTGTGTCGCAACCGCCAAGCCATGGAGACCGGGTGAATGAGTAGGGGAAGGCAGGTTTCAAAGTTTCAAGGTTTCAAAGTTTCAAAGTAAAACCTGGACCCGAACGGCAAACCGTGAGACCTTGAGGCTTGAAACTTTGGTTCTTATACCCGCGAAACCTTGAAACTTTGAAACATTGAAACCTTGAAACTTGCGTTCGCTCAGATTTGCTTCCTCCGAAACACACCCGCTGCCCTCAATGCGCCTCGCAAACGTACCGTCAGAGTGCGCCCGAACTGCATGTCAAGAAAACCCTCCATCTGGCGGCGGAAGCTTTCGCCGTATCCGTGCCACCAGACTTTTTTCATCGCCGGCAAGCGGTCCGTATCCAGGTATTTCACGCGAACCATTTCGTCCAGGCCGAAACGGCCGTGCGTACGCCCGACACCGCTCGCCTTTACGCCGCCATGCGGAGCTTCGCTGATTCCGAAACATGAAACCACATCGTTGACCATGACGGTGCCGGCATGGATGCTCCGCGCCAGGCGATTGCCGCGTTTCGCGTCGCGCGTCCAGACGCTCGCCGCCAGGCCATATTCCGAATCGTTGGCCAGCCGAACCGCTTCGTCATCATCGCCGCAAGACATCACAGGGAGCACCGGGCCGAACGTCTCTTCCCGCATGATCCTCATATCGTGGGTAACATCGGCCAGAACGGTTGGGGCGTAGTAGTTGGGCCCGAGTTCGGGCAGACGTTTGCCCCCTGCGAGCACGCGGGCACCGCGGGCTCTCGCGTCTTCAACGTGCGACTCCACAATCTTGACCTGCCGCTCCTGGATCATGGGCCCAACGTCGGTGTGAGCATCCATGCCGTTACCGATGCGCAACTGCTTGGTTTTTTCCGCACAAGCATTGGCAAAGGACGCATACAGGGTGTGATGGACGTAGCATCGCTCGACCGAGAGACACGCCTGCCCAGCGTTGACGAAGGCTCCCCAGACTGCGGCGCTGGAAGCCACGTCGATGTCGGCGTCGTCAAGAACCAGCATGGGATCTTTGCCCCCGAGTTCGAGGACCACCGGAAGCAGACGCTCCGCTGCGCCCGCGGCAATGCGCTTTCCCGTGGTAACACTGCCGGTGAATACCAGTTTGTCGATGGGCGAGCGCAACAGGGCCGCGCCGGCAGGCCCCTCGCCGACCACCACCTGAAAAATTTCCTGAGGCACGCCAGCCGCATGCAGCAAAGAAGCCAGTTCCAAGGCAACGACAGGGGTTAACTCCGAAGGCTTCAGCACGACCGCATTGCCCGCCACCAGCGCCGCCAGAGTCTCCGTCGCCGGAATCGAGAATGGATAGTTCCAGGGAGAGATAATGCCGATCACGCCATGCGGTTCCCGCACGAGGAACCCGGTTTTCAGCTTGGTGACCAGATTGCCATGAGGCACTGGCTCGTCCCTTAGCAGGCTCCATGCGTTGTCGATCAGGAACCGGGCAGCGTCGAGCACCACGAGCACTTCGGTGACGAGCGCTTCCGCGAGCGGCTTCCCCGCTTCGCTCGTGATGGCCGCCGCTATTTCCGACTTCCTTTCGAAGAGCTTTTCCTGGAAGCTGCGGATTACTTCAATGCGATATCGAAGCCCCGCGTCAGCCCACTTGCCCTGGGCAACACACGCCAGGGCAACCGCCTTCTGAATCTCGCTCTCACCCGCACACTCGAATTCGCGGAGAAGTTCGCCGGTGGCGGGATTCACCGAGGTGATCTTTCGCGTTGCGATTTGTAGATCTGTTGCCATGGATAATCCTGGTCCTGCGGGGAAACAAACCAATGTCTCATCGCAAGAATTTCAACCGAAATCGTAGATCAAACTTGTGTGCTCCGTCTGTGATCACGGCTACTTCATTGGAAATTAGTACTCCACGCTTACCAGGTACAAACCGGGTGCAGGCGCAGTGGCTCCTGCTGCTGAGCGATTCCGCGCCGCCAGGATTCGTCCGACATCGTCAACCTGCAATGTTCCTTTGCCCACAAGAATAAACGTGCCCACCAAGTTGCGAACCATGTGGTGGAGAAATCCGGAACCCCTCACGGTGTAGACCAGTTCTTCAGAGAGCCGTTCCCACACACACGAAAAGATTGTACGGACATTGGAGGCTGGCTCGTCCTCTCGCCCACGTTCGGGATCGACCGCTGCGAATGAAGTGAAATCGTGTTCCCCCACGACCTGTGCAGCCGCGCGGCTCATCGAGTCCTCGTTCAGCGAATAAGGATAATGCCACACGTAACGAGCGAGGAATGGAGGGCAAATGGACTCCCGGTAAATCCGGTAGCGATAGGTTTTTGCGCGCGCCGATCGCCGGGCGTGGAACTCGCGCTCCGCCTCGGTCACCTGGAGAACTCGAATGGAGGGCGGCAAGATATCGTTCATCGCCCTAAGAAAATTCTCGGTAGGGACAGCGGACTCCGTGACAAATGTCATGACCTGGGCGAGGGCATGCACTCCCGCGTCCGTGCGTCCCGAGCCCTGAGGCAGTACTTTTTCTCCCGTGATGCGTCCAATCACCGAGGCCAGTGTGCCCTGAATGGTTGCAGCCCCGGGCTGCACCTGCCAGCCCGAAAAATCCGCGCCGTCATAGGAGAGAATCACTTTGAGATTGCGCATCCGGTGATCTTTCGAGTCCAACCAGCCGTTTATGTCATCCAAATCGGTTTCAGGATGACCAAGCACTCGATTGGAACTTTGCTGGCCAGAAATGTATCAGTTTCCGAACCACGAGTGGGCTCGCGGAGGCTTCCTGTCAGCTATACTGTGAAGTTTCCGCGGAACTCTGCGCGTATCCAGGGCGTTCGTCTGCTGTTGCAACCCCCTGGTTCGAGGGAGCCCACCAGAAACAAGTCCCGGGGCAGAAAGGATTCTCCCAGCTTTCAGGAACCTTCTCTCCATCCTTTGCGTACTAGTGATTGAGTGCTGTTGTCGAAGTGTTGAAAGGTCTCGTAACCCAGCGGTTTGATCTTGCGTTGTTCAGTTCATAAGTCAACTTCGTCTTTAGCGTACTAGCTGTACACGGAGAAGAGTAGATGCCATTCGCACGTTTTCTCTCGACGATACGGACCATTGCAGCCGTAAGCGCACTCGGAGTTTCGGGTGCAGCCTGTTGGGCGCAGGAGCCGCCTGCGGCCCCCACGCCTCAAAACACGCCTGAAGCGCGGCCCCTGCCGGTGCTGGATTATGCGAAACCGGTGTCGCACTTTCCGAACCCGATCGGTCCTTACACGCCGCGTCACGTGGCGCCTCCGAATCTAGCGAACACGGCGCGAATCGATGGGCTCATGCACGATGGCAAACTCTACTTGTCGCTGAATGATGCCATCGCCCTGGCGCTCGAGAACAACCTCGATATTGCGATCGCAAGGTACAACCTCAATATCGCCGATACAGATGTGCTGCGCGCGAAAGCAGGTGCGTCCATCCTGGGCGTTCCGTTGGGAGTCGTGCAGAATACGCCGGGCGGCGGCGTTGGTGGATTGGGGGCACAGGTAGGGTCAGGGACAGGAGGCACCTCGGTCGGTGCAGCCGGCGCCGGTGCCGGAGCGCTTGGCTTGACCAGCTCCACGTTAGGATCGGGGCCGCTCATTACCAGCTTTGATCCGATACTGACCGGAACTCTGCAAAGCGACCGGTTCCACATCCTCCCGACGAGCACGTTCAGCCCAGCATCGCCCCAAAACACCACGACTGGAAACTTTTCTTACACACAAGGATTTGCCTGGGGGACGAATCTTCTGGTCGGTTTCAACAATACGAGGACAACGGTCGGGAATGCGCCGTTTACTCCGTTAAGCGCGCAACTGAACTCTAATTTCAGATTTCAACTTACCCAGCATTTGCTTCAGGGATTTGGGTTTGCTCCCAACAATCGATTCATTCGAATCGCTAAAAATAACCGGGAGAACTCCGATGTTGCCTTTCGGCTGCAAATCATCACCACGGTCGACCAGATCGAGAACATGTACTGGGACCTCGTCTATGCCTACGAGAATGTCCGCGTAAAAGAGGAGTCTTTGGCCTTTTCAGAAAAGACTCTGTCGGACACGAAAAAGCAGGTTGAGATCGGGAGCCTGGCACCGATTGAAACGGTCCGCGCGCAGAGCACAGTAGCAGCCGATCAGCAGGCGCTGACCGTCGCCAAAACCAACCTGCAACTTGAGCAGTTGCTCATGAAGAACGCGCTCAGCCGGACGCTGAGAGATCCTGTTCTGGCCGGTGCGGAAGTCATTCCTACCTCCACCATGGAGGTTCCTCAGAACGAGCAGGTGCAACCCATTGAGGATTTGGTGAATGAAGCACTGCGCCATCGCCCAGAATTGGTGGAATCGCGCATCCAGTTGAATAGCCAGGAAATCAGCAATAAAGCGGTTCGAAGCGCTCTGCTGCCGTCGGTCGACTTGTTCGCCTACTACGGTGGTTACGGTCTTGGAGGAAATCAGAATCCTTCGAACCTCTGCGCCAACCAACCTCTGGAAGAGCAGAAATCGGGATTCTGTGCCGGGCCCAACGCAGCCGCGGGCGGACAAACTCTGATCCCGGTCCAGAACGCCGTCAGCTACGGCGGCACACTCAACCAACTCATCAATTCCACCGCTCCTGACAAGGGTGTCGGCCTTCAGCTCAACATCCCCCTTCGCAACCGCGCCGCGCAGGCGGTGCAAATCCGTTCCGAACTGGAGTATCGCCAATCGCAAATGGCGCTGCAACAGACGGAGAACCGGGTCAGCATCGAAGTGCGCAACGCGCAGTTCGGCGTAGAGCAGAACCGCGCCAGCGTCGCTTCAGCACAAGCGGCCGTCGACTATGCCAAGCAGTCGCTCGATGCCGAGCAGAAGAAATACCAGTTCGGCACCTCGACGACGACCTTGGTCTTGCAGAACCGCAGCGCCCTGGCAACCGCAGAATCGACTCTTCTTTCAGCGACGGCGGCCTATGAGAAAGCACGACTCGAGCTCGAGCGCGCGACTGGGGTACTGCTCGATCATGCCGGCATCAGCATCGATGACGCCGCCAAGGGACAAGTGACCCGCATGCCCAATGTTCCCCACGTGGCTCCGCGCAAGGACATGTCCAGCATCGTGCCCGAGGCGCAGACCCCACAGCAATAAGCGGTTCGCTTCGTCCTTCAAAATCCCATCGACAGAAATCCCCACTTCTCGCAAGCCAACGAGAAGTGGGGCATTTATTTTTCCCTTTACTTTGCTCGCGGGTGGGTCTGATCGTAGACCTGCAGCACGTGCTTCATGGAAAGCTGCGTGTATCGCTGCGTCGTCGCCAATCGCTCATGGCCCAGCAACTCTTGAATCGCGCGCAGGTCGGCCCCTTCCTCCAGCATGTGCGTGCCGAAGGCATGCCGCAGCGTGTGCGGATGAACATCCGGGGAGAGCCCTTTGGCGACAGCAATCTGTTTGATGATTCTTCCCACGCTGCGTGTGGTCAGCCGCCCACCGCGCCGATTAATCAAGAGAGCAGGACTACTCTTTCTCACCTCAGCCAACAACGCCTGACGCGCCGGCAAATAAGCTGCTAGAGCGTTCTTTGCAGTCACCCCAAAGGGAACATACCGCTCCTTCTTTCCCTTCCCTCGAATCAGGATGGCCTCCGCACTCAATCGAATGTCGTCGAGGTTAATGCCCGTCAACTCCGAATTCCGGATCCCGCAACCGTAGAGCAGTTCGAGCATCAACCGGTCCCGCTCGGGAAAAGCGGCGGTCTCTGGCATCGCGCCGTCCAGCACCGAATTCATCTCTTCAATCGTCGGGACGCGCGGCAGTTTCTTTGGTAGCTTCGGAGTAGCCACCAGTTTCGCCGGATTCTGCTCGACGACTCCCTCCTGCGCCAGCCAGCGATAAAGCGACCGC
>Ga0209698_10006294_pt1 | contig 12650 bp, 4 predicted proteins | sample LitLauG_LLR_2012_FD_187203 | JGI IMG/M metagenome (GOLD analysis project Ga0209698, IMG submission 187203) | Freshwater sediment microbial communities from Pennsylvania, USA - Little Laurel Run_MetaG_LLR_2012 (SPAdes) (version 2) | ecosystem: Environmental > Aquatic > Freshwater > Creek >...
TCCGGTTGAACCGCCATATCCTAAAGCCCAGATCGTCACGTTCGGGCAAGAGGTCGAAGTGGCGCTGGCACCGAAGAAGACCACCGCGCTGTTGCTGCAGGTGTAGACAGTCAGATTGGTGAAGCTGGGGGTGATGACCGGCGGCGGGGTTTTGACCACGGTGATGGTGACATTGGTCGTCGTGGTGTTGCCGCAGCAATCAGTCGCCTGCCATGTGATCGTGGTAGTGCCCAGGCCAAAGCTGTGACCGAGGGTAACTGATCCAGTTGAACCACCATATCCCAGAGCCCAGATCGTCACATTCGGGCAGCAGGCTGAGGTGGCGCTGGCACTGAAGAAGACCACCGCGCTGTTGCTGCACGTAGTAACCGTCAGATTCGTGAAGCTGGGGGTGATGACCGGGGCGATGGTGTTATTCATCCAAGAATACTGAATGCTGGTGGATACCACCGAGCCGCAAGCGTTGCTGGCGGTGACGAAGAAGGTGCGGTAGCTGGAGCAATTCGTTGTGGAGTCCACATGCGTCACGTTCACGCTGAAGGCGCTGCATCCAGCCGAGACGCCCACTTGTGCGCGGATGCTGGCATCGGTCGGCAGCGTGTTGGTCGGAGGATTGCACCCGTAGTTCGTACCCGACGGTAGTGAAACAAACGTCAGCGGACCATTGGTCAAGGTCACCGTCTGGGTGCAAAAGTTGGTGTTGCCGCACGCGTCATAGATCAGCCACCGGTTGGTGGCGTATTGCTGGCACGTTCCATTTCCATTGGTCACCGCACCGAGCGGAAGAATTGTCACATTGCTGCTGTTGCAACAGGTGGTTGAGGCGGTGGGGACATCGAACATCCAGCCGGAACCGCAAGCCACGGTTTTGTTGCTGACGCAATTGATGGAGAGCACTCCGCCGTTGCAGCAATTGGCGTTGGGAACAATCTGGGCGAAAGCCGACTGGCCGGCCGCCACTAATGGTTCAGAAGTGATCGTGCCGTTTGCGGTGTGCCAGGCACCGTTGTAATAATCGTATTCGTTGTAGCCCGCGCCATTCCAGATCAGGAGCTGCGCGCCGCACGGAGGCGGACAACTAAAGAGATTGGTCCAAGTTGCGGAGCCGAAGCCCAACTTTCCGACCAGGGTGAAGCTGTTGGTCAAGGGGCTGCAGGGCGGCGGGCAGGTTTTGAAACAACCACTGATGGTCATCGTGAAGCTCCCGTCATAGTTTTCCAGCACGAACCCTTCGCCGGGAGCGATGGTGTTGGTGGAGAGGTTGCCATTCTGGTCATACCATCCCGGCACGCCGCCGGAATCGGCAGCATCATAATACGTTAACGCCGGATAGTATTGCTGATGCACCGGGTCCCAAAGTAACAGCGTCAGATTTCCGCTGGCGCAGGTCTGGCAACTCAAATTGGTGAGCACCTGGTTCACGGAGTTGTTCGTGCCCTGGCAAAGATTGTTCGCGAAAAAATGCGTGACTCCAGAGAGTACCAGGTTGGTGTAAGTCACGGGATAAGGTGCCTGACAATTGGCACAGCAGTTGGACGGAGGCGTGCTGATGTTGGAAGAGCAGCATTGGATCAGCGAGACATTGTCGATGTGCGCACCGCCCGCAGTGGCGTACCCGTTTGTGTAATGCGGATGGCCTCGGAATGAAATGGTGACGGTCGGGGTGGTCGGGGTGAAAGTGACGCAATAATTCGTCCAACCAATAATCGAGTAGGTTGGCGGATCAAGATCCACCGAGTAGTTGAATCCGCCGCTCACGCTGAACGTAAAATTATTGTTGTAGGTGTTGCTCACCACGCCGAAGCGCCCGGTGTAGTAAAAACAGAGGGTGGTCGAGCAGTTCGTGCTCAGGTTGCCCACCACTTGGGACACGGTTTCATCGTTGCTCCGCGCATTGATCTCCATTTGATTGGAGCCGTCCTCGGCGGGAATGCCGTTGACCACATTGCCCCAGACTTCCAAGGTGTTGCCTGCGGTGGTGGTCCAGCCGGGAATGCCGGTCGTCGCCGACAAATTATCATTGGGCGTGTTCGCCGGAACCGCCGGGCTGGTGATTTCAAAACTGCCGTTGATCACCAGATTGCTGGTGCAGGGATTCGTGGAGCAGGGAACGAAAAACCAGGCCGCTTCGCCGTTGGTCAGCACCGGCACGTTCGGGGTCCAGCTTCCGCCGGAGAAATTATAAACATCGTAGTTCGGCGCCTGCACCGGGCTGATGGGCATGCCGGGAACGTAGCGCAACACTTGCGCGCCGGGCTGCGGGGAAACGCCGGTGACACTTTCGTAAGTGCCCGGGCCGTTCGTCGGGCAGCCAAGCAGATTGAAATGGCCGCAACCGCACGGCAGCGTGGCCGTCGCCGTCGGCAGGGTTCCGATAAACGTCAGCGTCGCTGGACCGCCTGGGTTGTAAAGAATCATTCCCTGGCCGGAATTCCAAACCAGGTTGCTAATCAAATTGCCCGCCGCGTCATACCAGCCGTCACCGGAAGAAAATCCAAAATAGTTCATCGCATCCGCATCGGTAAAATATTGGTAGGAACTGAATGAAACACAGTTCCAAACATAGAGCACGGTGTTGAGCACGCCGTTGGGATCGGACGTGAATCCCTGCACGAACGCAGCGTTGTTCATATTGTTGCCGCCAGGGCCGTTGACCTGGTTGGCGATGAAATTGTATCCGCTTGCCAAATTGACCGAAACCGGCGGCGGAGTGGACACGATCAAGTTGACCTGTCCGTACGTGGTCGTATCAATGGAATAAACATAACCAGCGGGCACGCTGCCCAGCGTCAGTCCCGCGCCGGTCAGCGCGCCGGTGTAATCGAACAAACGGTATGTGCCGACTCCAAAATTGGGATAAGCCGTCACATTCAACGTGCCGGCCAGATTCAAGTCACCGATCACTTCGATCAAATCATTCACTCCGTTGCCCACCACGCCGGGCGTGTCCAATTCAAACGTGAGCAGGGTTCCGCTGGACATGTTCAAACCGCCCGCAAACGTCGAGGTTCCCGGGCTGCAACCGGGATTGATGAACGAACCGGCCGCAAAGACAGTCGGCGTGCTGCCGCTCACCGTCGAGTTGCCATAGAGCGTGCCGCCTGCATTCACCGTGAGCGATGCCGCCCTGAGCGTGGCACCGGGGACGCCGGGATTGCACAAGCGCAACGTGCCGCCGCTGTTGACCACCACCGCGCCCAAGACCGTCACCGAATTGGACATGCCGATGGTCAACGTGCCGCCGTTGACCGTGACGCTTTGCAGCGTGAGTCCGCCGCCCGGTCCCCACGGCGTGATGCCGTAGGTGGCACCGTTGACGATCAGCGCCGGACTGCCCAGCAAGTTCCCAGCGATATACACACTGCCGCTGCCGCTGCCATCCAGCGTGCAAGGAGAGGTGCAGCTCACATCGGTGTTAAACGTCACCTGGCTGGTGCCGTTCTGCGTGATGGAACCGCCCGACCCGTTCCCCAGAAACAAGGTGCCGCTACCGCCGGCCAGCGTGAAGGGTTGGTCAACTCCAAAGATCAGCGTGTCCACCGTCTGGTTGAAGTTAAGAAACACCAATGATTGCGGGCCGGTCAGACCATTGGGAAAAGTGACCGTGTCACCTGCTTGTGGAAATCCCGAGTTGGGCGACCAACTGTTGTTGTCGCTCCAACTGGATGAGGACGCACCGGTCCAAGTGTAGGGAACTCCCGCCAGACTGGGCATGAGTGTGGCCATCAGAAGGACGGTCATCAGGCTCCAGGCCAACCTTCGCGGTCGGGGTTTTTGAAGATTTGGCCGACACCTTCCGGAGAGGTGGTGCCGGAAGTTAAATCGGTCAGACTGCCGCACGGTGGCGGATTGCCGGTTGATTTCGGTTATGCAGAGGTTCTTCATAGGATTGTCCGTTGTAATGGTTTTGGTTTGGTTTAATGCTGTCCTCTGACTACTTGGGCAAAGGCCGGCGAAAGTGTTGAATAATTTTAATTTTTTTTCGGATCCACTTCGGTGCCGCTGGAAAAACGCCGTCCAAATGATTTCGACCCCTTTCAGAGAATTTCCCCAAGAAGAGAATGATGAAATCTCAACTCCACCCGGCCGCTCCGCCGGGCCGGCCACTAAATGGCAGACTTGACGTGCGATCTGTTTCTGGCCTATTAGCTGGCACACCAGTCACCAAAGCCAGTGCCCTGACGAAATCATGAGCCCCGCCAGTTCAATATTCCGTGCCCGGATGCCGGCCTGGCTTTGCCTGGCCTGGCTGGGCGTGGTTTTGTATTTTGAGCCGGCACGTGCAGCGCCCGCCGGCACCAACGAAGTCACCCTGCTCGAAAAGGAAGGCCGCGTGGAAACCGTCCGTGTGGGTGGGGCGACTTGGGAGGCCGCGCAAATCAATCAAGCACTGCACGCCGCTGACCGCATTCGCACCGGCGAACGTAGCCGCGCGACGCTGCATCTGCTGGACCAAAGCACGCTGCGGATGTCGGAGCTCACCGAATTTCTCATCGAACCGCTCGCGGCGACACCGGACAAACCCGCGTTCAGCCTGAGCACAGGGTTGCTTTATTTTTTCCATCGCGACAAACCGGTGGACGTGCAGTTCAAGACGCGCACTGCCACGGCGGCGATTCGCGGCACGGAATTTAATCTGGCCGTCGCGGAGAATGGGCGCACGGTCCTCACGATGTTCGATGGCGAAGTGGATTTGTCCAATTCGCTCGGCGCAATCCGGCTCAAGAGCGGCGAGCAAGGTGTGGTGGAACCAGGCCAGCCACCGGTGAAGACGGCGGTCCTGGAGGCCGCCAACAGCATTCAATGGTGTCTCTATTATCCGGGCGTGCTGGACTTGGACGAACTGCACTTCAGCACGGACGAACAGGCGATTTTACACGACGCGATCGCTTCCTATCGCGCCGGCGATTTGTTGCAAGCGCTCGCGGACTATCCTGCCGGCCGCCAACCCGATTCTGCTGCAGAGAAAATTTTTCATGCCGCGTTGGGGTTGTCGGTCGGACAAGTTGGCGCCGCCGAAACTGAAATTGCCGGGCTCGCCGCGACCAATTCACTCGCCGCCACCTTGCGGCAGTTCATCGCCTCGGTGAAAAATATTCCAACGACCAACACCGTCGCCTACCCGGCCAACTCCGCCACGGCTTGGCTCGTCCAGTCCTATCGATTTCAGGCGCAAGCCCGGCTGCCCGAGGCCTTGCGCGCCGCCGAACAAGCGGTCGCGGTCGCTCCGCAATTCGGCTTCGGCTGGGCACGCGTGGCGGAACTGGAATTTAGTTTTGGCCATTCGAAGCAGGCGCAGAACGCCTTGGAAAAAAGTCTCACGCTCGCGCCGCGCAATGCCGAGGCCGTGACGCTGCGCGGCTTCACGTTGGCCGCGCAAAATCACATCCGCGAGGCGCTGGCGGAGTTTGACCATGCCATCGCTCTTGACGGCGCACTGGGAAATGCCTGGCTGGGGCGGGGACTTTGCCAAATCCGGCGCGGGCGGATTTCCGAAGGTCGCGAAGATTTGCAAATGGCGGCCACCGTGGAGCCGCAGCGCGCTTTACTGCGCAGTTACCTCGGCAAAGCTTGGAGCGAGCTTGGCAACGCAACGCGCGCGGAACGTGAACTTGCCCTCGCCCGCGAGCGCGATGCCAACGACCCAACCGCCTGGCTGTACGCAGCGCTTTTGCTGCAACAAAATAATCGCATTAACGAAGGCATCGACGCCTTGGAACAGTCCGAGGCGTTGAACGACAACCGGCGCGTCTATCGTTCGCGGCTGTTGCTTGACGAGGATCGCGCGGTGCGCGGCGCGAACCTGGCGAACCTTTATCGCGACGCCGGCATGACGGATGTCGGCGTGCAGGAGGCTGTAAAAGCGGTGAATTCTGATTACGCGAATTATTCGGCGCACCTGTTTCTGGCCAACAGTTTCAATGATCTGCGCGATCCGCAGGGCGTGAATCTGAGATACGAAACACCATATCTCAGCGAGTATCTGGTGGCCAATCTGCTGGCACCGGTTGGCGCTGGCTCGCTATCACAACAGGTCTCGCAACAGGAGTATTCAAAATTATTTGAGCGCGACGGTGCGGGGTTGAGTTCCAGCACGCGCTACACGGGCCACGGAGATTGGGAACAAAGCGCGGCGCAGTACGGCACGTTTGGCAACACCAGTGTCGCCGTGGAGGAGTTTTACAGCTCGGCCAGCCTGTACCGGCCGAACAGCGATCTGGAAAAAACCGAATGTGATTTCCGGCTCAAGCATCAACTGACACCCAAGAACAGTGTTTACTTGCAAGTCAGCCTCGCCGAGTCCGATGGCGGAAACACCTACCAGTATTACGACCAGGCGTCCGCAGCGGCAGCCCCGTTTCGTTTCCAAGACCGGCAGGAGCCGCTGGTGATCGCCGGGTTTCATCACGAATGGAGTCCCGGCGTCCACACGCTGCTTCTGGCCGGCCGGTTGAGCGACGTTTATTCAGTGACCAATCCTTTGCAGGACACCGTGGCACTGGGCCGCGCTGCCTCGGGCGCGCTGCTGGGAGTCCTGCCGTTTACCGCGCGGCAGGATTACCAGAGTAAAATGGAAATATATACGGCCGAGGCGCAGCAGATTTTTCAAACACCGCGGTTCACCACCATCCTCGGCGCGCGGTTTCAGGACGGCGGCTTTGACAATTCGAGCCGGCAGTACAATTACCAGGCGTCGCTGCTGGACTTGTTTCCCAACGCGGTGATTACCAACCAAAATGTGTTCACGCGATTTCAGCGGCTGGGCGGTTACGGATACGAGCAATGGCAGGTCGCTGATTCGTTGAGGCTCATCGGCGGGGTGAGTTACGAACGGCTGGTGATCCCGTTGAATTATCGCTTTGCGCCGTTGTCCTCCGAATCGCAAACGAGCAACTATCTGCTGCCCAAGGCGGGCGTGATTTGGACGCCGCTGGCAAATACAACACTGCGGGCGGGTTATTCGGAATCAGTGAGTGGCGCGAGTTTTGACCAAAGTTTTCAATTGGAGCCGTCGCAGGTCGCGGGTTTCAATCAGGCGTTTCGCAGTCTGATCCCCGAATCCGTCGCCGGCGCCAACGCCGGCGCCCGCTTCACCAGCTACGGGGTTTCGCTCGAACAAAAATTTCCAACGCGCACTTATGTGTCGGTGCAGGCCGAGCTGCTGCAATCCACGGTGAACCGCGCGGACGGAGCTTTTAATTTTATCAATTTGGTCGGGCCTTCCGTTTCCACGGTGAGTGAGCGTCTGGATTTTCAGGAAAAATCCATTGCGCTTTCCGCGCATCAACTGCTTGGCCGGAACTGGGCTTTGGGCGCGGTCTATCGTCTGAGCCGCGCGGAGTTGAGCGATGATTTTCCTGGAATTTCACCCGCTGTCGCCGCCGGCAGCGGGTTTGCGCCATTCACGCAGATTTCCGGGACGCTACAGACCGTGAACCTCGACATCATTTTTCAGCATCCTTCGGGATTTTTTGGACAGCTCAATGGTGCTTGGACGCGGCAGGAAAATCAGGGCTACGCGCCGGCGGAGCCGGGTGCGGATTTCTGGCAGTGCGATTTGCTGGCCGGCTACCGGCTTCCGCGGCGGCGCGCGGAAATTCGCGTGGGAGTTTTGAATCTGACCGGCCAGAATTTCCAGCTCAGCCCTTTGAATCTGCATGTGGACACGCCGCGGGCCCGGACTTTTTTCGCTGAGTGTCAGTTTAATTTTTAATTCAAACTCGCTCTTTGAAGCCGGCCGGTTTTATAAAATTTGCGCTTTTATATTTGCGTGGCGGACGCCGAAGTTGCTCGAAAGTTTCCGGCGGGCGGAAAGGTTTCAGCCGCACTGTTTAAGGCTTTCTCGGTTCAGTAATTCACGCGCACTTTAATTGCGCCCGCTGCTCCGTCGGTCTTGCTGACCACCACAAAGGAGAAATTGCCGGAAGCCTGGTTGAAGGCGCTGGTCAGAACTTGTGATTTTAAATTGCCTGCGGAGTCATCATTGCAACGAGTATTCACCAGGGACGCGTCGCGCAATTGCAGATAAGTGTCCACCGAGTAATCGCTCGCGGTGGTGTTGAAGGTGCCGACTTTGCCCGCGGGAATCGTGAAGGGCGCGATGCTGGCGTAGGCGGCCAGAAAGTTGATGGTGTTGCCACAAAACACGTTGCCGGAATTTCCCAACGGCATCATCCCGTTTCCCGGCGACAGGATCGTGCCGGGACTCACCCCGATTGACAAAATTTTAGGAATTAGCACGTCCACTTTGATCAACCGGACAAAGAGCCGGTTGCCGCCCAGGGCCAGCGGGATGTTCATCAAATAACTGGTGCTGTCCGGCTGGGTGGTGGGAAGGAAGAGCAGGGACCAGTCGTAGAGATTGGTGGACATTTCGATGGTGAAAGCGCTTGGCGTCGCGGGCCAGGTGACGGCGAGATTGGAGCCGCTGAGGGAAGCGGACAGCGTGGGGATCACCGTGTCGCCGGGCTGCGCGCCCTGCACCGTGAAGTCAGAAAAAACGGACGTGGTTTGCGCGCCCGGTTCCTGGACGGGTGCGCCGGCCGGGCCGGCCGGGGCGTTCGCCGAGGTGGCCAGGCCAACGAGTAAATTCGTGGCGAGCGCCTGCGTGGTGACACCGCTGATCGTCCAATTCGCGCCGTTGGTGCCGTAGTACGCGGTGAATACGTTATTGCTGCGCGTGAGCCGCAGCCAGCGGAGCGGCGTGGCCGAGGCGCGCGGACCGATTTGAAAACCGCCATCCGTGGCGGTGTCGCCGGCGAAATCACGATAGGCCACTTCAATGTCGTTCGACCCGGCCGGCGCGGTGAAATAGGTGGTGACCATGGCGCTGTCCTTGTCCAGTGTTTCGCGCGCCATCAATCCCGCCTGTGATTGCGGTGAGCCGGCGTCCAGCCGCCAGACCCGCGTCTGCACGTCAAAGTCGCCCACGGTTTCCTGATAGATAAAATGAAAGTGGTCCTCCGTGCTGCCGATGCCCGAACCGCCCACGGTGACTTCAAACCAATCCGCCGAGGCGGTGAACACCTGGCCAGTGGGGTCGGGGTCGTCTGGATCTCCGATGGTCACGCTGGGATAAGGGCTGGTGAATCCGGAGACGATGGTGTGGATTGTGTTGGTGAACACGGTGGCGACATTGGAAATTGTCACGGAATAAAACCGGCCAATCGCCTGGCCTAGGCCCAGATCAACGTCCACATTGTTCGTGTGCAGGATGACATTGGTGACCGTCACCGTGCCGTTGTTGACCAAATAATCGGCAACGTTGGTGGCGGATGGTTGCACAGGTACGGTAAAGCGCAGGCCGATTGAGTAGATCGGATTTCCGTTGTTGGTGATGCTGCTCACCGAAAACACCTGCGCTTGGGATTCAGCTTGGCTGGCTAGCCAGCCACAAAACGCCGCCAGTAGCAGGCGGCCAAGCCGGGAAAGCTTCGATTTCATAATATTGGGCAGGATGGACTCGCGTCGTTGCCGTTGGGTTCGTGTGTGGTAACAGCGTGCGGTCGGTCCGGAAAAAAGGAAAGTTAAAATTGCGGCCGTCACCCGGGCATAAAACTCGCTTCCAATACCGCCTACTTTTCGCCAAACTGCCGCTATTCTAACCGCCGACCGACCATGACGTTCGCCGCCATCTTCCGGCATAAAAGCATGAAGGCCGCCCTGGGCGGTATCTTCGTGGCTTTGCTGGGCTGGCAAATTTGCTGGCTGCCGCTCGGAGAATTCCTCACCCGCTTCAGCTTCGATCTTCCGTTTGTATTTACCGAGCCTGGCGTGCCGGCGAATGTGGTGCTAGTGGAGCTGGACGAGATTTCCAACTTGGATTTGCGGCAGGCGTATGGTCAAACTTGGGATCGTCGGCTGCACGCCCGGTTGCTTGATTATCTGCGCAATGACGGCGCCAGTCTGGTCGTGTTCGACGTGATCTTCACGGATTCGGCACCGACGGCCGATCTGGAACTGGCCCGGGCCATCCGCATGCACGGCCGCGTCGTGCTGTCCGCCGATGTGGATAACACACGAAGAAATGGCATCGCCGGTTCCCGCATCTTGCCGCCGACGGATGTCTTGCGCGTCGCGACGCCCAACTGGGGGCCGACCCAGGCCGAAGCAGATGAAGATGGCGTGGTTCGAAAAATGTACCGCGGCACGGAGCAGAAACCTCCGCTGGCCTGGATTGCCGCCACCCTGGCCAACGCGACAATGCTCCGCACCAACGCCGATCATTTTATGGAGCGTTGGGTGCGGTACTACGGGCCGGGCGGCACGTTGCCGCGCGTCAGTTATTCCCAAGCCACGAACCAACCGGCCGGTTTTTATCGCGGAAAAAGTGTTTTCATTGGCGGCCGACCCAAGACGGGTTTTGTGGCGGAGGAGAAGGACGAATTTCTCACGCCGTGGCGGCTGCATGGCCAGCCGCAAATTTCCGGCCTCGAACTCACGGCGACCGAATTTCTGAACCTGAGTCGCGGCGAGTTTTTACGGCGGCTGCCGCTGAGCGCCGAGTTTGCCCTGCTCGTAGTGCTGGGCGTTGCAGCCGGGACCAGCCTGGCTTGGGTCCAGCCATTGCGCGCCGTTTTATATGCGGTGATCGGATGGGGCGGCGTGCTGACGCTGGCCTTTGGTTTAGTTTTCACCCGCAACCTCTGGTTCAACTGGAGCGTGGCGGCCTTCGTGCAGATTCCCTGCGCGCTCGCCTGGTCGCTGGGCTGGCAATGGTGGCATTTGAAAAAGGAAAAGGACTGGCTGGAAGCGCCGCTGCCTGATTTGTGGGATGATCCGTCCGCCGATCAAGGAAGCCGTCCGGTGCCGGCGCCCGCTTTGGCATCCGCAACTGCGCCCGCCGTTCCCGATCACGAGCTGCTTCGGCTCGTGGGTCGGGGGGCCTACGGGGACGTGTGGCTGGCGCGCGATGTTCTCGGAAATTTTCACGCCGTCAAAATCATCCGCCGCGCGGCCTTCGATCACGCGGATCCGTACGACCGGGAATTTCGCGGCTTGCAGAAATTCACGCCCATCTCCCGGATGCATCCGGGCCTGGTGCAAATTCTTCACGTCGGACGAAATCTGGCCGCCGATTATTTTTATTATGTCATGGAGGTGGGGGACGACGAAACCACCGGCGCCAAGATTGATCTGCTCACCTACACGCCGCGCAATCTCGGCCGCGATCTGCACCGCCGCGCGCCGCTGCCCCCGGGCGAATGCATCGAGATCCTGGCCGCGTTGTGCGAGGCGTTGGATTTTTTGCACGGGCAAGGTTTGATTCACCGCGACATCAAACCGGCCAACATCATCTTCGTCAACGGCCGGCCAAAGCTTGCCGACATCGGTTTGGTGACGGAAATTGGCCGGTACCACCAGCATGTCTCGCAGGTTGGCACGGAAGGTTTTCTGCCGCCGGAAGGCCCGGGCACCGTGGCGGGCGACTTATTTGCGTTGGGAAAAGTGCTGGAACAAATGCTGCGTCCGCATTCGGGTGCGCTTCCGGCACCGTCGGGTGCGGTCCGGCAAAAACTGGGCGCCATCCTCAACCAGGCTTGCGCGGCAGATCCGGCCAGGCGCTTCGCTAGCGCACGGGCGATGCGCGAGGCGTTGCTCCAGGCGACGAACACGGATGAAGCCAGATAAACTCGCGCGATGGGTATTCAAATTTGGTTTGCCCGCGCGGGCGAGTTCGGGGCATTGTCATTTCACGATATGAGTCAGCCTCCGTCCCAAAGCGACGAGCCCCGCGGATCTTCCCCGGAATTTCCGCCGACGCGCTGGAGTCTCGTGGGCCGGGCCGGAGCCGATCAGACAGGCGTGGCTTCGGAGGCGTTGGAAACACTTTGTCGCGCGTATTGGTACCCGCTTTACGCGTTTCTGCGCCGCTCGGGTTACTCGCCGCCGGACGCGCAAGATTGGGCGCAATCTTTTTTCGAATATCTGCTGGAAAATCGCGTCGTCTGCAAGGCCCGGCAGGAGAAGGGCCGTTTCCGTTCCTTTCTGCTCGCCACACTGAAACATTTCATCTCCTCCGAACAGCGCCGGCAATGGGCGCAGAAACGTGGCGGCGGCCGCCTCTTGATTTCATTGGACGAAGCGGCCGGTGAAGAGCGTTATGCGGGCGAGCCGGCGGATTTGCACACGCCCGAATCGCTTTTCGAGTTGAGCTGGGCGCGCACGGTGCTCGCCCGCGCCGCCGCCAGCCTGGAAAAGGAATATGCCGCGGCGCGTAAACGCGAGCTCTTCGTGCGGTTGCAGCCGTATCTGCAAAGCGGGCGCGCCGGGCCGAGCTATGCTGAAACCGCGGCTGCGCTCGGCAAAACCGAGGACGCCATCAAGTCCGGCGTGCAACGCCTGCGTCAGCGATTTCAACAATTGTTGCGCGCCCAGATCGCCGAGACGGTCGCCAGCGCCGCTGAAGTGGAAGCGGAGTTGCAACACTTGCGCCAGGTATTTGCCGCCTGAACCGTGGGCCGGCCGCCGGCGGGTGCCGCTTTCGGCGCTCCAGGTGCGCTGGCGGGGTGAAGGTTTTTCTGGGCCGTTCAAATAGTTGCCAGAATGAATTAGCAGTTTGTTGAAAAACATTTTTGTTTGAAACATTTTAGCGGGAGTAATGTCTGACAGAGCATGCGTGGAAAACCTCAAGCCCAGCCGGACTTTCT
>Ga0209698_10006296_pt1 | contig 12648 bp, 15 predicted proteins | sample LitLauG_LLR_2012_FD_187203 | JGI IMG/M metagenome (GOLD analysis project Ga0209698, IMG submission 187203) | Freshwater sediment microbial communities from Pennsylvania, USA - Little Laurel Run_MetaG_LLR_2012 (SPAdes) (version 2) | ecosystem: Environmental > Aquatic > Freshwater > Creek >...
AAAATGTTGTTTTCACTAGACCTTTCGGCAAATCCAGTTTATAAATAGAGTAGAGATGTTTCGTTCTTATCTACGTCCGATTGCAGCACTGGCAACGCTGACCGCGCTCGCGGCTTATGCGGTGATCATGTTGCGCGGTCCGCAAGGATTGAGTGCGCTTTCCGAAAAGCAAAAACAGATTCGCATGCTCGAAGAAGAGAACGCCAATTTGTTGCGTGAAGTGGAAGAGCGCAAGCAACACATCAAGCGGCTCGAAAGCGATCCGGCTACGCAAGTTTTGGAATTGAGGAAGCTCGGTTTCGTGGGACAAGGCGACACGTCGTTCAATGTGGGCGGCCAAAAAATCAATCCAACCGACGGCCACACTTCAAGTAACACTTCCACTCCAGCAGCACATTAGATTCATCCCCTAAAGTATTGAAAAATGACAGTTTACGAAGAACGCAAAGACGATCTTGAGCGCTATGAATTCATGTGGGGCAAGGAACGTGGGCGGCTGGCGATTTCGCTTGATTGCATCACCGATGCTTTAGTTCTGGCCGGGCAACATGGCGTCTATTGCCAGAGTGTACGGCAATTCGGCAAGCCGGCAATGGATATTCAGCTCATCACCAAGAGTTTAATGGATGCCAAGGAATTGATCACCAGCGTGCTGGAAATCAAGGCGAATCAACAAGTTCCTAAAGACCCTGTAGAAAAGGGTTGAACTGCTTTTCGTGCGCAATCGTGGTGAGCATTCCATGTCCAGGAATCACCACGGTTTCATCGGGCAAAGGCAGTAAGCGCGTCTTAATTGAACTCAGCAGTTTGCGGCTGTCACCCCCTGGCAAATCGGTGCGGCCTACACTTTCACGAAACAGCGTATCGCCGGCCACAAGCTTCTGCTCTTGAGGGATCCACACCGCTAGACTTCCCTGTGTGTGCCCCGGAGTCGTTATGACGTTGAAATCGGCACTACCGAGCTTCAGCGAGACGCCATCGTTGGCAGGCGTATCGATTTGCGGACGCTCGGGCGTCTCCATTCCAAGCCAACCTGCCTGCACGTCAAGAGCGGCCAACAGCGCATCATCTTTTTCATTCATATATACCGGTGCGCCACTGATAGCACGTAACTTAGCAGCGCCGGCAACGTGATCGATGTGGCCATGCGTGACGATGATGGCCTTAACCTTGAGTTGATGTTTGTCGAGAACATCGGTGATCTTGGAGATCTCATCGCCGGGATCGATGACGATGGCTTCGTGCGATTGCTCGTCGCCGAATACGGAACAATTGCAGCGGAGTTGGCCGACGGGAAGAATGACGTGGATCATGGTGCTGGCTTTATCGTAGCGTTGAGCGGTTTTGCTCTTGACATACGAAGCCGTTACTAGTAATCTCTTCGTATATGGCTGGCGAGTTACCGAAACCGACCGACGCTGAGTTGGAAATCTTAACGGTTCTCTGGAGCATCGGCTCAGGTACTGTCCGGGATGTGCATACCGTCATCAACCAACGTCGCCCCGCCGAGTACAGTACCCTGCTCAAATTCATGCAGATCATGACGGAGAAAGGTTTGGTCGAAGTCGATCAAACGGAACGAGCGCACGTCTACAGAGCGGCGCGCCCACGCGAATTTACGCAACGGCAACTGGCGGGAGATTTATTGCAGCGTGTTTTTGGCGGTTCGGCGAAGGGGCTTTTCGTGGGTGCGCTTTCGGCACAGAAAACCTCTAAGCAAGAACTGGCCGAGCTACGTAAGCTGTTGGACGAATACCGAAGGGGGCAGAGGTGAGTCATCTTCAAAGTTTGGTTGGAACGGCTTGGGCCGAAGCCGTAGGCTGGACATTGCTCCACTCGCTTTGGCAAGGCGCAGTCGCCGCTGTGGTTTTGACAATGCTGATGCTAGTATCCAAATCGTCGCGGGTTCGCTACACGGCCGGCTGCCTCGCCATGCTTGGATTGTTGTGCGCTTTTGGCATCACATTGCTGCGACTCGCGCCACACGGATCGCAGCAACGAATGAAGCTCGATCCGATTCTGGCTCCCGCTTGGAAAGAGGCGGTCGCGACAAAGACCGAAATGTGGACGCCAAGTCTCGCCGCTTTGGCACCATGGCTTCCTCCCTTCTGGATCGGAGGCATGATGATTTTCTATCTGCGATTCGCAGCAGGGATTTTCTCCCTGTCGCGGCTTCGGAAGCGCGGCGTATGTTCCGCGCCCGCAATCTGGCAGCGGAAGCTAGCCGCTCTGCAAACTCAGTTGCGCCTTGCGCCCCCTGTCGTATTACTTGAATCGAGTTTGGCCGACGTGCCCATGTTGATCGGCCATTTCAAACCGCTGATTCTCATGCCGGTCGGTCTGCTTGCCGGTTTGCCGGCCGCGCAAATCGAAGCGATCCTGCTGCACGAACTCGCGCACATCCGGCGGCATGACTATTTACTCAATGCGGTACAGAACATGCTCGACGGTTTCCTTTTTTATAACCCCGCGGTCTGGTGGATATCACACGTCATTCGCAGCGAGCGGGAGAAATGTTGTGACGACTTCGTTGTCGCCATTAGCGGCAATGCGCAAGAGTACGCCCGTGCGCTCACGGCGCTGGAAGAAATCCGTTGGTCTGGCCGGGAACCGGCCGTAGCTGCTAAAGGAGGCAGTCTCATGAAACGTGTTCGCCGTTTACTTTACCCGTCAACTCCGAGTGTCGCGTGGACACCCGTGTTGGCAACTTGTGCACTCTTCCTCGCCGCAGCCGTAACAGTGGGCGCTTGGCAAAATGAACCGCCCCGCTCGAAAGTGATGAAATCGTGTCCGCCCGGCAGCTACTCCGCTACCGACAGCGGGGCGTTTCAACATTGGCTCAATCAGGATGTCTTCTACATCATTGATGACGCTGAACGCGAAGCATTCCAGAAACTCAAGAATAACGACGAACGAGCTTGTTTCATTTACGAGTTCTGGGAGAGGCGCAATCCCAATCCCGGTTCATCAAAAAACAAATTCAAAGAAGAGCACTACCGAAGAATTGAGTATGCCAACAAGCATTTTGCCGCCAGCGTGCCGGGATGGCAGACTGATCGCGGTCACATGTACATCGTTTATGGCCCGCCAGATGAGATAGATTCGCATACCGATGGCAAACCGCATCCTTATCAAACGTGGGGTTACCGGCATATTGAAGGTGGCGGCGGCGATCTCTCGTTCTTCATGTTCGTAGACAGAACAGGTCACGGCGATTACCATCTGGCGCCTAGCAGCGGCCACTAAACTAAGTAGCATGGCCACTGAACCATATGTTCTTCGTCCCCATCGCGTAGGCGATATGGGATGGGTGGTGTATCGGGAAAGCACCGTGTACTGGGAAGAGTATGGCTTCGACAACAGCTTTGAGGCGCTTGTGGCCCGTATTGTCTCCGACTTCATTAACAACCTCGACACCAACTGCGAGTGCTGCTGGATGGCTGAAGTGAACGGAGACCCGGCCGGGCACGTTTTTCTGGTGAAGCATCCCGATGAACCGCAGACAGCGAAGCTGCGACTGCTGTTCGTAGAACCTAGCGCGCGTGGCTTAGGCCTGGGTCACGCGCTCGTGAATGAATGCATCGAATTCGCGCGCGGCACGGGTTACCGCAGAATCGTGCTCTGGACGCAGAGCATTCTCACTTCGGCCCACCGGATTTACGAAAGAGCAGGCTTCCGCCTGGTCAAGGAAGAGCCCCATCAGAGCTTTGGCAAAGACCTCGTCGGCCAAACGTGGGAGCTTGATCTTACACAGCGTTGACCGCAACCTGTAAAGCGCTTCGATAGCTTTCAGGCAAGCTGGTAGGTTTCCATTCGCGGTTGAGCCAAATGTGACGAGTTGAGCCTTCGGCTAGTAGGCGATCCGGATCCGCCGAGCTGATACGGTAGCTGAACGCCAGCGTGCGCGAACTGACTTTTGCGAGCGAAGTCTCAACGATGATTTCCTCGTCATAACACGCTGGGAAGACGTAGCGGCACTGCGCCTCGATGACAGAAAGATACAAACCGTCATTCTGCTCCAAATCTTTGTATTGGAAACCGAGGGAGCGAACCAATTCCACTCGGCCTACTTCCATCCAGATTAAGTAGTTCGCGTGATAGACCACCCCCATCTGGTCTGTCTCGGCGTAGCGTACGCGAAAGCGCGTTTGATTGCTGGTCATAGCGTCTTCTTATATTGCACAAAGCCGGAACGTTCGGCGACCCGATCGTACAAGAGCATGGCGGTCTTATTAGTTTCGTGCGTCAACCAATAGACGCGTGAGCATGAGGCTTTGCTGGCTTGTGAATATACATGTTCAACCAAAGCCTGTCCAGCCCCAAGGCCGCGACTTTGTTCATTGACGTAGAGATCTTGCAAGTAGCAATAGTCGCCGATGCTCCAGTTCGAGCGGTGAAAGATCCAATGAACCATGCCGATAGCGTGGCCGTCTGCAAAGGCTAAAGCTCCGAATGTAGGTTCGTGCGGATCCAGCATCCGCCGAAAGCTTTCGTGCGTCACCTCTTCGGGAAGGCTGGCCTTGTAAAACGTCTGGTATGCCTTCCATAAGGGAAGCCACACGTCATAGTCTGCAGCTTCCAGTTCATGAATGGCTACGCTCGCCTGGTTAACGCCCATACCCGATGACTATACCCGGCACCTTGTTAGGATTTGAGTAATGCGAGTGAAGGTATTGTTTTTCGGCGTGCTTAAGGATATGGTCGGCAAGGCGGAAGAATCGGTAGACATCGCACCCGGAACCACGCTGGGAAGCCTTTTTTCGCGTTATTCTCAGCGCTACGAAACCCTGAACACAAAACGCCCGTCGATTCTATTTGCGAGGAATCAAGAGTTTGCAGGCGCGGAAACAGTGCTCAACGATAACGACGAGGTTGCCTTTTTGCCGCCCGTGAGCGGTGGTTCCGGCGATGATCGGCACATAAACGATGGGCACATATTTGAGATTGTCCGCGAACCCATTGACTCGCGCGAGTTGGTGGAGAAGTTGCAGCGGCCAGAAGATGGCGCAGTTGTAGTTTTTGAAGGAGTAGTGCGGAATAACACCAAGGGGCGTTCGACGACTCATTTGGAATACGAGTGCTACGAAGCCATGGCAAAAGAGCAAATGGGGCGAATCGGCCGCGAGATTGCCGGGCAGTTCGCGATTGGCCGCCTCGGCATTGTGCATAGATTGGGACGGTTAGAGATTGGCGAAGCGAGCGTGGTGGTTGTGGCCACTGCGCCGCATCGCAAACCTGCGTTTGAAGCCGCGCTGGAGGGAATCAATCGCCTGAAACGGGAAGTGCCGATCTGGAAGAAAGAGTTTTTTGCCGATGGGGCGGTTTGGGTAGATGGGGAGTGGGATGATCGGCTTCTGGCGGGTTCTTAGGAGTACCGCAGTTTTCGGCGTGCTGGCGGCCTCGCCGCTGTCGGCTCAATTTAAGAGCGTTGATCCGCAGCCGCCGCAATCTGGGCAGCGGGCACCTGTGCAACCCAACCCCGCTGACGGTCCACTGTTTTCGCTGAAGGTGAATCTTGTCCGGCTGCTGGTTTCGGTGCGCGATCAGCATGGCGCCATTATCACCAACCTGAACAAAGAAGACTTCCGGGTGGCAGACACTGGCGTGGAACAGCAAGTGGCTGTTTTTGAGCGTAACACCTCAATTCCTCTTTCTGTCGCGATCTTGATGGACACCAGCGCCAGCACCAGGATTGACCTTCACTACGAGACAGGTTCTACCCTGCGCTTTATCTCGCAGTTGCTGGATTCCGGAAACCCAGACGATACCTTTGCGCTTTTTACGTTTAACTGGCGCACGAACATGGAAGTCGACTATTCGCGCAATAGAGGACGCGCCGCGAAAGCTCTGAATGCAGCGCAGGGCGAAGGGGGCACTTCGCTTTATGATGCCATTTTTCTGGCCGGCGATACTCTCCAGGGCCGCGAAGGCAGGCACGTGATCGTGGTGGTAACGGATGGCGGCGATACAACCAGCTACAAGAAATACAACGACGCTCTGCGAGCCGCGCAAATCGCAGATGCCGTGATGTATCCAATTGTGGTGGTTCCGGTTGCCGGTGATGCGGGACGAAACCTAGGTGGTGAGCATGCACTGGCCACGCTTGCTTCGGCAACGGGCGGGCGCATTTTCAACCCGTCCGGTTTCGACGAACTCGACAGCGCGTTTGCAGACATCATCCGCGAGTTGCGCACGCAATATCTGCTTGGTTTCTATCCGAAAGACGTAAAAGAAGAGGCGCGTCGCTTTCACCCGGTGACGGTAGGAGTTCGCCAGCCCGGCATGCGCACGATTGCACGTAGCGGCTATTACGAACCATAGATAGCGCAAAGGGTGTAGACAAGCTACATGTATCGGGTGTAGACTGCCTACATGCCTCCTAAATCCGGCTATCAGAATCGCATCGAACTTTTGCAAGGCACGCTGGATCTGCTCATTCTGCAAACCCTGCAGTGGGGTTCTCAGCACGGCTACGCGATTAGCAACGCGATTCGCGCTAATTCCAAAGATCTGCTGCGAGTGGAAACGGGGTCGCTCTACCCTGCCCTGCACCGTCTAGAAAAGCAGGGCTGGGTGAAGTCAGATTGGCGGCAAACGGAAGCGAATCAACGTGCCAAGTTCTATACGCTCACTGCTGGCGGGAAGAAGCGACTGCTCTCCGAACGTGACCGCTGGTCGCAAATGGTAGCGGCAATTGGTGCCGTATTGGACGCGGTGGGCAACGAAGGATAGATGCCATGTTCTTCTTCAAGCGAATTAGAAAAGACTCGGATTTAGAAGAAGAGATTGCCAGCCATTTGCGGATGGCCGCCAGCGACTCAGGCCCTGATGCCGCTCTCCGGGAATTCGGCAACGTCACTTTGGTTAAGGAGGTAACCCGCGAAATGTGGGGATGGGCGTCTTGGGAGAGACTCTGGCAAGACCTCAGTTACTCTTGCCGCGTCTTGCGCAAGAATCGCGCATACACTCTCGCGGCTGTACTATCGCTCGCTCTAGGCATTGGGGCAAACACCGCCATTTTCAGCCTGATCGATTCCGTCATGCTCGAATCGCTCCCGGTCAAGAATCCGCAAGAGCTGGTCGCGTTGGGCGATCCAACGGCGACCCAGAGCATGTCTGAGGGATCAGGGGGCAACACTCGCATCTTCTCCTATCCTTTCTACAAACTCTTCCGTGAGCAAAATGGCGTTTTCTCGGGCCTCTATGCCGGTGGCCGTTCCGAACGACTTGATTTGCAAGACGAAGCCGAACACCCGCACGCTCGCTTCGTCAGTGATAACTACTTCGGTGTCTTAGGAGTTGCTCCTTCCCAAGGACGCGCCTTCCTCCCCGAAGACCGCGAAGCAGTCGTCATCAGTTACGATTTTTGGCAACGCCACTTTCTAGGCGCCCCCAATATCGCCGGACGAAGGATAACCATTAATCATCGTGACTTCACCATCATCGGTGTCAGCGCGCGCGGCTTTAGCGGTGACATCGTCGGCTACCAAACCGACCTTTGGCTTCCCATCGAAGCTCAGCCCGAGGCAAATCCAGGCCACGATTACCGAAACGAGCCAAACACGTTTTGGCTGCAGCTTATGGGCAGGCTAAAACCGGGCGTTACGCTCGCTCAAGTATCTACCGTCCTGAACACGATGGGAACGACCATTATCAAGGAGCAAGCCGCCAAGATCACTCTCCCGGCCGGTCTCGAAAAAATTGACCGCGAGAAAATCGCCGTCCAATCTGGCGCTAAGGGCTTCTCGAGAATTCGCCACTCGTTCGAACCGATGCTGAAAATCCTCATGGCCCTAGTGGCACTCATACTTCTAATTAGCTGCGCGAATGTAGCGAATCTTCAAATGGCGCGAGCTATTAGCCGCAGTCGAGAGATGGGCTTGCGTTTAGCCATCGGCGCCGGCCGAGGCCGGCTTCTCCGTCAATTGCTTACTGAGAGTCTTGTGCTCGCAGCCGCCGGAGGCCTGACCGCAGTGATGTTCGGTTATTGGATCAGCCGCCTTCTTCTGCAATTCACCGCGCGCCAAAATCGCCTGCCTATCGAACCGCATCTCAGCGGAACGGCACTGCTATTTACCGGGGCAATATCCGTTGTTGCAGCCCTGCTGTTTGGACTTGCTCCCGCCCTATTCGGAACCAAAGGCAACTTTGTTACTCACCTGCGCGAAAGCAAAACAGGCCGATCCAAAGGTGCTGCTCAACGCTTTGAAAAAGGCTTGGTCGCGCTTCAAATAGTACTCTCCCTCATCCTGCTTTATGGTTCGGGCTTGTTCATCCGTACTCTTCAAAACCTCGAAAAAAGCAATGTTGGTTATCGTCGCGAAAACCTGCTTGTCGCAGAGCTCGATCCCTGGGCCGCCGGCTATAAGACGCTTCAGATCGATGCACTGGCATTGAATCTCACGTCTGCACTGAGTGCAATCCCCGGGATCGCCTACGTTAGTTTTTCCGAGAATGGGCTCTTCAGCGGAACTGAATCTGGCACTGAAAACGCAATCGAAGGATTCACTCCACGTTCGCCGGAAGATCTGGTCAATCGCTCAGACAAGGTGGGCGCCAAATACTTCTCCACCGTCGGCATTCCGATCCTGGCTGGCCGGGAGATCGGCCCGCAGGATACAGCCAACAGCGCAAGAATTGCCGTCATCGACGAAGCCATGGCGCGCTTTTACTTCGGTAACGCACAGCAATCAATCGGTCGACACATCGCCGACCCTGACGGCAAACATCCCATGACCATCGTTGGAGTGGTTGGAGCCGCGAAGGAGAATGGGCTACGCGATCCCGCGGCCCGCCGGTTATATACACCGTTTCTGCAAAGCAGAGAAGACGATCCTATTGGCGCTTTTCATCTCGAAATTCGCACCAGCGCGAACCCGGGAGTTATGGAAGCCTCAATCCGCCGGGCGATTCACAAGGTGGATGCGGCCTTGTTGGAACCGTCGGTAGAACAGGTTCAAATTCTAATTGAAGAAGATCTGGAGCAAGAGAAGCTTATCGCCAAACTTTCCGGCTTCTTCAGCATTCTCGCTCTCTTACTAGCCAGCATCGGCCTGTACGGAGTCATGTCTTACCTCACTGTTAGACGTACCACTGAAGTCGGAGTTCGCATGGCTCTCGGAGCCTCTCGCTCGAGTGTCGTCGCGCTCCTCTTCCGCGAAGCCTTCTCCATGGCCGCTATCGGACTCGTCGTCGGCGCAGCCTGTGCCTTCGCCGTCGGTAAACTCACCGCGAGCAACCTGTATGGAGTCAACGCCTTTGATCCACTCACCGTCGCCGCCGCTGCAGCCGTCATCTGCGCTGCCGCCGCGCTGGCTTCTTGGCTACCGGCTAGGCGCGCCTCCCGAGTTGATCCCATGGTCGCCCTCCGTGCTGAGTAACTCCCACATCTCGGAGGCCAACAAGCCTCCGAGCGCCACACGCCGCTCGTTCAGCCGGAACCCAAAGTTTGCCATTATTCGTGCGCATGGTGGCAGATTCTTCACCGTCAATCCCGTCAGCACCCAAAAGCAGAAATACATGAAGCGAATTAGCAGACGAGCCCCTATCCTTGGAAGTCCACCTTCTGGCAACGCGAACTCGGAAAGCACCCAGGAGGCACCCGGTTCGCAATGCTCCGAAACGCGCGCTACGACCGCATCCAATTCTTGATCTGTAAAGCAGTCCAGAAAAAAATGCGTCACCACTAAGTCGTATTTCCCCGCCAGGGAAACGGTCCGCGCATCGCCCACCCGAAAATTCACCTGCGAGGCTAAATCACCGGCACGGCGTTTCGCGATCTTTATCATGCGTGGGCTCAAGTCGATCGAGTCCACCTTTGCTTCTGGATTACGTCTAACAAACTCCGCCGTAAATCGCCCGTCGCCATCGCCCAGAATCAGCACGCTTCGCGCGTCGGTCATGCGATTCATAAATTCGAGTCGCCGCCGCTCCAGCGCCCGCCCAAAGACCAGATACTCAAGAGCTCTGTACCAGCGGGCAATCCCGTCGCAATTCATCTATTAGCAATTCTCCATGTGTTGAACTGAAAGCATATGGCAAATTTTCTGGACGCTGCGATTGAGATCGCGCGCGAAGCCGGCGAAGTGCTCATGGCGCACCGCGGCGTAGCCTTTGAGCTGAAAGGTGAGCATGATTTGGTAACCGCCGCCGATCGCGCCAGCGAGAAGCTCGTCATCAGCCGCCTGCAAGAACGCTTTCCCGACCACGGCATCTTCGCAGAAGAAGGAGGCCGCGCCGCGCTGAATGCGCCGCTGCGCTGGTATATTGACCCGCTTGACGGCACCACTAACTACGCGCACGGCTACCCGCAATGGAATGTTACTCTAGCGCTAGCCAAGAATGAAGAAGTGATTGCCGGCGTTGTTTACGATCCGCTCAATCGCGAACTATTCGCCGCTGAACGTGGCGCAGGAGCGCGGCTCAATGGTGCGCCGATTCATGTCAGCAAGGCGCCAGACTTGAACGAAGCTTTGGTCTCCACCGGCTTTCCCAGCCGCCGGCGTCATCAAAATGTTAATATTCATTTCTACTATCAGCTCGCTATGGTGACGCACGGCGTTCGCCGGAGCGGTTCAGCGGCCATCGATTTGGCCTATACCGCTTGCGGCCGGATTGAAGCCTTTTGGGAGTTCGGTTTGAATCCCTGGGATATGGCGGCGGGAACACTGCTGGTAGAAGAAGCGGGCGGCAAAACTTCAGGCATGCGGAACGAACCTCTTGACCTTCATGGCAAATATGTTTTGGCGGATAACGGCTTGATCCACGCGGAAATCGTTGCATTGTTCGCGGATATTTTCAAAGGCAAATACCGGCATGAAATGCCCGGCCTGCCTGCACCTGAGTGGGAGATCAAACATGGCTGAGATGCCGCAAGTTCCATTGACCATGGAGGGCTCTTACGTCCTTCATCAAATATTCCGCTTTGCGCGCTCGGAGTGGCGGCAGCAGGAAGTCTTCCATTGCGACCGTATCGTGCAGCATGCTTCGGAAACGCTGGCGGCCATGGAAGCGGGCACAAAGGGCGGACAACCGAAGCCAACCGCGATCTACTCCATGCTCGGCCACAAGGGCGATTTGATGTTCGTGCACTTTCGCGATTCGCTGGAAGATTTGCATCGCGCCGAACTGGCCATTGAGCAAATGGAGTTAACCGACTTTCTCGAACCCACGCATTCTTATCTTTCCGTGGTGGAACTCGGCTTGTATGAATCAAGCGCAAAGACATACACCGCCCTCGCGGAAAAGGGCATCGAGCCGCACACGCCCGCGTGGGATGCTGGAATCGCCGAAGTGCTTGCCCGTCAATCGGCGGCGATGGCGCCGCGACTCCACCCAGAAATTCCTCCTGGCAAATACATCTGCTTCTATCCGATGGATCGCAAACGGGGCGAAAGCAAGAACTGGTATCAAGTACCAATGGCTGAACGCCAGCGCATGATGCACGAACACGGCATGATCGGCCGACGCTACGCAGACTCGGTAAAACAGATCATTTCCGGCTCAATTGGCTTCGACGATTGGGAATGGGCCGTAGACCTTTTCGCCGACGACCCGCTAGTGTTCAAGCGGCTCATTTACGAAATGCGTTTCGACGAAGTGAGCGCGGTTTATGCGGAGTTTGGCTCTTTTTACGTCGGAATCCGTGTTCACGCCAAGGATTTGCGTCAGCTTCTATCGGGCGAATTGCCATAGAACTGGGTTCGCTTCAGCGGCTGAAAAACGACGGTATATACCCGTCCTAGGACTTTCAAATTATTGAGAATGGTACGCTTATTATTCGTAAATGCGTACTGTTGACTTAATTCACCGTAAGCGGGATGGCGGAGAACTGGCTGCCGATGAGATCCAGTTCCTCGTGGACGGATACACCCGTGGCGACATCCCTGACTACCAGATGTCGGCTTTTTTGATGGCTGTTTTCTACTCCGGAATGTCGGACCGGGAAGTCAGCTCCATGACTGATTGTATGGTGAATTCGGGCACCACGGTCGATCTTTCTTCCATTCCCGGCATAAAAGTTGACAAGCACTCAACGGGTGGCGTAGGCGATAAAACCAGTTTAATCGCGTCGCCGCTGGCGGCCGCTGCCGGCGTGGTTGTGCCCATGATCTCAGGGCGCGCGCTCGGCCATACGGGTGGAACGCTCGATAAGCTCGAATCAATTCCGGGCTTTCGGACAGATCTCACCATCGCCGAATTCAAGACGCAACTCGCCCAGCATAAGTTAGCTTTCATCGGCCAAACTCCGGAAGTGGCTCCCGCCGATGGCAAGCTTTATTCTCTGCGCGATGCCACGGCTACGGTCGAATCCATCCCACTCATTGCCACATCCATCATGTCCAAGAAATTGGCGGTGGGTCTTGATGCGCTAGTGCTCGACGTGAAGGTCGGCTCGGGCGCATTCATGAAGAAGCAAGTGGAAGCGCGCCGCCTGGCACAAATGATGGTCGGCATCGGCCGGCGTCTCGACAAACGCGTCCAAGCGCTGATCACGGATATGAGCCAGCCACTCGGTTACGCGGTTGGTAATGCACTCGAAATCATGGAAGTTTCGCAGACGCTTCAGAACGCGGGCCCTGCCGATCTCACGCGCCTCTCGCTCGAACTTGCGGCTCGCATGATTTACCTCGGCAAGATCACCAAGAC
>Ga0209698_10006297_pt1 | contig 12647 bp, 12 predicted proteins | sample LitLauG_LLR_2012_FD_187203 | JGI IMG/M metagenome (GOLD analysis project Ga0209698, IMG submission 187203) | Freshwater sediment microbial communities from Pennsylvania, USA - Little Laurel Run_MetaG_LLR_2012 (SPAdes) (version 2) | ecosystem: Environmental > Aquatic > Freshwater > Creek >...
TCAAGCCAGCGCAGCACCCACGCCGATGCGAGGCCCGACACCAGAATCGCCGCCAGCATGGCCGCGACCACGATGTACAAAAGATTGTTGCCGGTATTGAGCGCGGCAATGCTGATCACCAGCGTAACCAGCACATAGACAATTCCAGCCTTGGTGACGTCGTAATCAAACGACTCGCGCAGCCGCTCGATGGCCACGCGCCGCGCCAGATACGGCACGGTAATCAGCCCCACCAAAGTCGCGATCACCAGCGACATCGAAGCCAGAATCACCGTAGCCCAGACGTTGCCTGCATCGCGCGACACCGTCGAAAATAAAGCAGCCCCGAACGCCAGCCCCAAGCCCACAAGTGCAAGTAAGAACTTGACCCAAACCTCAGCCGAAGCCGACTGCAGCCACCGCGCGACGCGCGTGCCGAGCGAAGAAGTGTTTTTCAGCGGATTGGCCAGCGCAGAACTCACTACTCGGAGCCTAGCATTCCCCCAAAGAACGGACAATCGCGCGAGGCTTGCCGGCAAAGCGTTCGTAACCTGCCCACGTGGGGGTTTGATCCGCCCAAAAGTAGTGAGCGCGAGTGCTCCAACAGGTCTCCCTCAAATAGTAGTTGTTTGGGGTGGTTCTCCAGCCTATAATCGCCGCGTTCAAGCGGACTGACGGGCCCTGCGGGCTACAGTCCGCCATGAACAAGGTTGCTGCTCCCTCCATATTTGTCGAGCCTCGGGCGTTTAAGACAGAAAAGCGAAAAGGTCGATGCAAGCCGTCACGTAGTTTGTGACGGTTAGGGCATTTCATTCACCTACATATTAATGACCCTCATCGTGTTCGTGACGTCCTCATCGTGCCAAGCAGTCCCACGTCCGAGTTAAAGGAGGAAGCATGTTAGACAGCATCTCGAAGGTCTCTGTAATGTCCAGGCGGTTCATGGGTGTGACTTCTATTCTGTTTCTGATTTCAGCAGCTTTCGCGCAGAATGGGCCAACCATCACCGTGAACTGCAACAACGGCCAGTCCTTGAATCGCACTTTGTCTCAGCTGGATAGACAAAGACCGGCCACCGTCCTAGTGGAGGGGACCTGCACCGAATTCGTGAAGATCGATGGTTTTGAAGACCTCACCTTGAAAGGTCAGTCCGGCGCGGCGATCCAGCAGCCCGCCACCAATCCGCAGTCTTATTCCTACGTGTTGTCCATTACCGGTTCACGAGGAATAACCGTCTCTGGTCTTGCGGTCCATTCCCTGTCATCCATTTTTTCCGGGATTGGCATTGGAAAGGGCAGCAGCGAGGTTCTGATCGAAAACGTGAACGTCGACGGTTCCTGGGGAGTTGTGGTTTACGAGGAAAGCCAGGTTTGGCTGGTGCATGTGAACGTAAACATCACTTCCGGCTTCGCGGCTATTTCTGATTTTGACAAGTCCGACGTGCACATCGCAGGAGGCTTGCTGCAACGTCCCAACGACGGGGCTTACCGCGCCGGTCTTCTCGTCGGCTCCGGTCACGTCACGATGCAGGGAATGACGATTCGCGACATGCAACAAAGCATCAGCATTAGCGGGAGTGGGAGTGTGGATTTAGTCGCTGTGAATCCCGCCATCGCCGCTGACGTCACCATCGAAAACCCGTCCGGTACAAACTATAACGGTGCGATCGTATCCGATGGCTCGTCACTGAACCTTAGCGTGCGGCTCGTTATCAACAACGCCGGGCAAACCTGGGGAGGCGAAACCGCTGGGGTTTTCGTCAACAATGGCTCAACACTGGATGCGGGCGCCAACCTGATTGTGTCGCACAGCCAGGGACAGGGCGTCATCGTGACCAACAACTCTCACGCGAGTTTGTCCGGGTCGAGCATCACAGGAGGCCTTCACGGAGGTCTGGTTGTGGCTAACCTCTCTACCATTGACATACAGCCAAGCAGCTCGCCCACTGTGGTGGGTGGAAACGCGCCGGATTTGTTCTGTGATTCAAACTCGTTGATCACGGGGACCGCGAACCTTGCGGGCGCGCCCACTGCCAACTGTGCCAACCTGCTGTCGGGTAACACGGTCACGCTTCCCTAGAGCGGGACCTTGATCCGTTGAGCCGCTCTGCTCATGTGGAGGTGGAGGCGGACGCATTCGTCCGCCCAGGTTCTAAGAATCAGTAATGTCCGGATGGAGGGACAGTGATCAAGTGGGGATGGGTCGTCAGGGCCGTCTAACGCATCGTATTCAAAACGGCGTCTCTCTGACGCAGGCGAGGAATGTTCTGCGCATCGCTCGCGCCAGCCAGCACGATCAAGCAACACGCCAATTTGCTGATCGGCGAATGACAAATCTCGCGATAGACACGCGATTGATCCTCCGGGGGACCGTGGATTGGTGCAGACGCGCTCCGCTGGCCGCCTCAGCACCGATGATCATTCCGATCGACAGCTTTTGAATCCTACGGTGTGATCTCGAAGACGGTGCCGCTGTTGGCGCTACCGCCTCCCAGTTGTGTGGTTCCGAAGAGGGTTCCCACGGGCCCCAGCGTTAGGGGGTTCTCCACCATATATCCGTCCGCTCCGTTGAAGGCATGCAGCACCTTGAAACTCCATCCGCCCGTCGAGGTCGGCCTCAGGCCATATACGAGACCGCAACCGGATGCGCCGTTGCACGCCGAGACGAAGTTTCCACCGAAGGCTGTGGTGCCATACAGGTTTCCCTTCGCGTCGAAGGTCACCCCCGCAAAGGGCTTCAGTCCGCCCGAATTCCCATCAAACGTGTGGAGCACGTGCACCTTCCAACCGCCGCCCGACTTCGGCGTCAGTTCGAAGACAACGCCGGCGCTGTTCTTCCCACCTGCCTGCGTGGTGCTGTAGAGATTGCCCGCTTTATCGAAAGAGATGGCTCCGGTTGGAAAGGCCCCGTCCGATCCCGAAAAAACGTGCAGCAACGTCGACTTCCACTTCCCAGCGACTTGGCTCAATTCGAAAACCGCGCCGCAGCCTTCCGCGCAGGTTGCGTTGACCAGACCGCCGTGGGTCAGCGTGCCGTAAACATTTCCCTGCGCATCAAGCACCACGCCACCCACCGGGTCGCTGCCCGCCGCTACGCTGCCTCCGAAATGGTGAAGGATCGTTTCCTTCCAGGTTCCATTGGATCGAGGTTTGAGCACATACGCCGTGCCCGATCCGTACACGCCACCGAACTGGGTTGTGCCGTAGATATTTCCCGCCGCATCCATGGCCAAATTGCCGCCGGGCCAATTTCCGTCGCTGGGGTAAAGTCCGAAGTTGTAAATCGTTGTCTTCGTCCATCCACCCGAGCCATCGGGCGAGAGCTTAAATACGGTTCCGCACCCTTGAAAGCAGGAGAGCCCGTGTCCACCCACGTAGGTGGCGCCGTAGAAATTTCCAGCGGCGTCCATCAGGAGACTGGTCGAGGGACTTTGGCCGTCGGCGTTCCCCTGAAACGTATAGAGCGTAGAAAACGTCCATCCACCCGAGGTGGGAGAAAGTTCGAACACCATGTCATTGGTAACCGAGTTAGCGAGGCTCGCTCCGAACAAATTCCCGGCAGCATCGACGGACAGGGCTGCGGCGGCCTCTCCATCCGGGTTTCCGCTGAAGGTATGAATCGTGTTCAGACTTTGCGCGAAGCTCGCAGCTACCAGTGTCATAGAACAGACAATCAATGCGAACCATCGGAGAGAGCATCGGAGAGAAAGAGATTTCGCGGTCAACATGCAGTCCTACTCCTTCGGAAGAAATCGAGGAATGGCGCAAAAAGGCGGGGGACAGCCTGCGCAGCGCCCGAGAATCATATGCGCGCGCGGGCCGACGTGCAACCGGCATCAGCCTATTCACAATCTTTTTATCTCCGGGCACGCCTCTGTGCTACGCTTTGGCCGCAGTTTCCTCGTCTCCCAAACTTTCTTCTCTAATCTCGAACTCGCAAGGAGATCCTCCATGCCTATTGGAAAACGTGCTCTCGCGGAATTCTTCGGAACTTTCTGGCTCGTCCTCGGCGGATGCGGTGCGGCTGTGCTCGCCGCCGGCTTTCCTGCTGTCGGCATCGGATTTGCCGGTGTCGCCCTCGCCTTCGGTCTCACCGTGCTCACCATGGCTTTCGCCATCGGACACATCTCAGGCTGCCACTTGAATCCGGCGGTCAGCCTGGGCCTGGTCGTCGGTAAACGATTCCCCGCTTCCGAACTGGCGCATTACGTGATCGCGCAGGTGCTGGGCGCGATCGCTGCCGCAGGCGTGCTCTACGTGATCGCCAGCGGATCGGCCAGTTTCGACGTGCGCAACGGATTCGCCTGCAACGGTTACGGCGTGAATTCTCCGGGCGGATATTCCCTGCTGGCCGGATTCGTCGCGGAAGTGGTGCTGACCGCATTCTTCCTGATCGTCATCATGGGCGCAACCGACGACCGCGCACCGAAAGGATTCGCGCCCATCGCCATCGGCCTGTGCCTCACGCTGATTCACCTGGTCTGCATCCCGGTCACGAACACATCCGTCAACCCGGCACGCAGCACTGGCGTAGCGGTCTTCGCCGGAGGCTGGGCCCTGCAGGAGTTGTGGATGTTCTGGGTGGCTCCGCTGATCGGGGGAGCGCTAGGCGGCGCGCTCTACAACGGAGTGTTCAGCAGCAAAGGAGTTGCGACGAAGGGAGCCTGAGAGGTCAGATCGTCGCGCCTCCCGCAAGAAGTTTAAAACGAATTTTCCTGTGGTCCTCTGTGTCCTCAGCGGTGACTGGTTTTTCACCACAGGGAGCACAGAGGATCACAGGGAAAATCTCTAGGCGGCGTGGCTGTCGCGCCGGATCAGCATCGAATCAAGCAGGTATCCCAGGCCGAGCGCGAACGGGATCGCGCCAAACGCTGCGGCGATCAACGCGTCGGACTCGTAGCGCGCGACGATCGAGAATGCCGCCATGTAGCCGACCGCGCCCGCGACAAACAGGATTCCCGAACGCCGCGACTTCGCCGACTCGGAAAGCTCAGGCTCCATCGGCACATTCACGCCGCGTGAGATCGCGGCCAGCCGCTCTTCGGTGCGCAGCTTGCGCACCCGGTAAAACGTATACATTCCCAGAATGGCCGTGGGCATTCCCAAAGCCATTACTACCGCCGCCAGACCAGTAATGCCGTCCATATTGCCTCCTCGCCCGGTGCGCCAGGCGCGTCCGATCTATCTATGAGGAGGTACGGCAATGGGTTCGGACAAGTTCCCGGAAAATCCCACAATCTTGCTCGACGTGCCGAACTTCTTGTAATCGCTGAAAGTCTGCTCGCCGTCCATTTTGTAGCCTTTGAACAGCGCCACGCGCGCGTCGAACTTGAAAGTCACATGGCGTGGCAGCCAGACTTCGTCGTTGACCCGCGTCTGCTCCAGCATGAAGCGCGTGCCCTTGTGCAGGCGCGCCAGCACCAGGCCGAATGAGATGGTGTCGAGGGCCTCGACATCGAGCTTCGACATCTCCAGGTCAGCCTTGTCAATCCAGACGCGGCCGTGGAACTTTGGCAGCTTGTCGGCAAACTTCATATGCGGCTGGAAGCCAGGACGCGGCTCACCCTCGATCACCCAGGACTCGCGGCCCCCGACGAGTTCGGTGCCGATCAGCTTGAAGTTGAAAGCGTCGGCGATCTCTTTGATAAACTTGCGCCCGTCCTCCCGGTCTTTTTCTTCTTTCTCTTCGCGCTTCTTGCGATCCTGCTCGGATTCGTTCCTGCGCTTGTCGATAATCTTCTGGATCTTCTCTTCTTCTTTGGCCGCGTCTTTGGCGTCAAGCGGCTTGTCGTCTTTCGCGATCAGCCGCTGCACCTGTTCGCCGTAGATTTCGAGCACATCGTAAGTCTTGGTTTCGGTTTTCTTGGTCTGCCCCTTCCCGTCGAGATCGTTCTCGACGTCGCGCTCGGTGTAGGTGTAGTCCCGCGAGCGCTTGTCATTCTCCATGTCTTTGTCGGCGACGATGCGGAACAATTCCATCATCTGCTCCTGCGAAAGGCCGCCGTTGGCGTCGGGCGTAAGATCCACAGTCGGAGTCTTCTCAGGCTCGGCTTTGGGAGTGTCGGAAGGAGAACTGGTTTGCGTGGCCGGCGCTTGCGCAGGCGCAGGCTGCGCCTCTTGCGCAACGGCCACGCCAGAAAGGGCAAAGAGAAAGAGGAGAAGAACCGCACGCACTGTCATAAACACCTTGCTGCAGGGGGTCGTGGATACAAGCCAGCACCACAGAGTCACAGAGAAAGCTCTACGGCGTCATCGGTCTGTGAACCAAGCTCAAACTTTGACCCCGTGCTTGTGTCTCCGCGGTGGCTTTGCCTTTGTGGCTGACTCGCTTCAATCTACTACGTATCCCACAACCCAAAGGATCCCAAAATGTTGCGAGAAAGTCAGCGTCCCTTCGATTCCGCCATAGATTGCTGCATCCCCAGGTCGCGGCAAGTCCGCGCGATGATTTCCTGGGCGGGCTTCTCCTCCATGAATTGAAAGCCGTAGCGAAAGGCATTGCGATAGCGCACCAGGGCATGTACCTCGACAGGTCCCAGCGGCAGTTCGAACTCGAGGCGCACAACCTCGCCCAGGGGAACTTCGTTGCGCAACATGGCCGAGACGCCCGACTCGCTGAGATCCACCGTGTGCCCGCGCACTACGCCTGCATTGCGCGGATAGATACAGACATCCACCTCGATTTTGAACCTGGGATGGCGGCGGGCCTCTACGAATTCCTGAATTTCTTCCATCCACAACTCACTGCGATGGTTCATTCTAACCAATCCCGCGCCGGGGAGAGCTCTCCCACGAAACATCGACCGCCTTCTATATCGCCTTGACCGGGCACGCTCCGGAGCGACGCCTTCCGTATCTTGGTAAATCCCCCTGGTAATCGCTGCTTGTTGCACATATAGAAGGACTTGTCTCGAGTACGGAACCATATATAGTACCTTGGTTATGGGGGGAGTGATAATTGTGCTTGGGAAATCGAATTGAGGTCTAGAATAATTGGCCTGTGACGCCGCTCGTCGTTCAAAACGGCACCTGCCCAGTCTGTGCCAACAGGCTCACCCCTTATATCCGCGAAGTTGAGGATTCAGTTACGGGGCGCCACTTCGACGTTCTGAAGTGCGATGCCTGCGGCGTTGGGGTCACGTCTCCGTTTCCCGAGCACTTGTCACCTCACTATGCCGGGTATTACGGCTCGCGCCACGGAGTCACCGCGAGGATGTGCGCGAAACGCAGAATCGCGCTGGTGACTCGCATGGCGGGCAAAGGCGAAGGACGCCGGTTGCTCGATATCGGCTGCGGCGACGGAATGTTTCTGCAGTCCGCCAAAGATCATGGCTGGACCGCGGTCGGCACAGAGCTGAACCCTGAGCCGGTGCGGCGCCGTGGGTTCGAGGTCTTCACCAGCATTGAGGAGTGTGCGAAGCAAGGTCCTTACAACGTAGTGACGCTGTGGCATAGCCTCGAGCACATGCCCGATCCGCGCGCGGTCATCGAGAAGATTCGGCAGCTCGTTGCGGAAGACGGAATCGTTCTGATCGCGGTGCCCGACTTCGAGGGATATCAATCGAAAGCATTTCGCCAGAGCTGGTTGCATCTGGATGTGCCCCGGCACCTGTATCACTTCACCGCGACCTCGCTCGACCGCATGCTGAACGAAGCTGATTTCATTCCCGTGGCGCACTGGTTCCAGGAGTTTGAATACGACCTGATTGGCTGGTGGCAGAGCGCGCTCAACGCGGTGTTGCCCACTCCGAACGTGCTGTTTGATTTTCTGGCGCGCAAGAAACTCAGCGGAACCTTCTTCGAGCGGATCATCAGCGCCCTTTCGATACCGGTCTTTTCTTTCCTCTTCCTGCCTCTGGTCTGGCTGGGATCGTTTGCCAAACAGGGCGGCACGCTGCTGGTCGCCGCTCGCACCAGCCCGCATCTCGCGCCTGTATCTGGCGACTGAAGAAAAGGCGTCAACCCCTTAGTCGTACGAGGATGTGCCTGCCCAGAAACAGCAAGATGCCCATAGTCCCGGTTGAACCCGGTTCAGCAAAATTTTCAATGAGCGAAATCGCCCGGCTTCAGCAGTTATCGCTGACGAACGCAGGTATACCCTAGATGCAGATCCGTCTTCCCGGACACTGCTGCACCCTCTGGATCAAATGAGGCCGTGTCAATGAGAGTTGGCTTGGCTTGCGGCGTTCCAAAGACCTTATCGACGACGAAGCCATCGGCGCAGTACCCGTAGAGGACGTAACCTCCTGTGAGGCTATAGCTCGCGTAAGCCTGCCACGGTTGCAATTCTTTGCCTGCACTCGACACACGGAAGGTGATCGGGTGATCACCCGGCTCATAGTTCACGTGCATATCGACTCGATACCGTCGGACTGCATGGTCGGGCTTCGCGTCGGAATAATCAGGAAGTGGCAACTGGGTTTCGCATGAATCGATTGGTTCGATGCTGGTTACGTCCTGATATGTCGCAAGCGAGTAGTAGCCAGTGAAGGAGATGTCGATGGTTCCGGTAGATTTGACGCGGCAGCCCCTCAGAACTTCAAGCGGTCTCCAATCGTCCAGAGATGCCCGTACAAGCTCGATGGAGTCTTGCCCGCATTGAGGTGAGTCAAGCTTTAGTTCAAACCACTTTCGGATGGAGTCGTGAAAAACTAGCGCGCCTTCCAACGTCCGCACCTCCGATGCAGTGCTAGGCCCGTCCTCGGTGGCTTCGGGGCATTGCTGCCCGAGCAGAGGGCCGGACGCAAAGATGACAAAAGCTAGGGCGAGTACGCACTTCGTGGAAAAGCCAACTACACTGCTATCCCGATTCACGTCATTCATTAAACACCAAATTGCCAATCGTCGTCTGTGATTGCTGTGGCTCCCCAGCCCTCGGGTGGCGATGTTCCGCCACCTACGCCTTTAATTTTTCCCACCAAGTTAGGTGCCTGACAAAAATGATGATCTCTCCAGGCTGCGGCGAGGCTGTGGCCTTGCCACAGTTGTTGGCCGTGACAATGCCATGTTGAAGCACCTCTGCCGTCGAGAACGTTCGAACAGCTGGCCATGAGTAATCCGGTCTGCGAGATTCGCACAGCACGTAGCCAGCATTGATGCCGATTCCCTCACTATATTTCAGGATAGGATTGATCACCCCGAAATCGCCGCAGCCTTGCCAACGGTTCTGAGTATTCACCTCGGAGTCGGTATTCGTGAAGCGAAACTGTGCGACGCCATCCTCACTCGTTGGAATTGCCAACATATGCTGCGCAAGGCGATCAACGCCTAAATTAACGCAGGCGTGGGCCATGGGATGTTCCATTTCGGCCATTTACAAGCTTTATCCGAATCGTCTGAGCCTGACCGCCCTTGCCCCACGCAGCGGCGTTTAGGAGCAGAAAAAAGAGGGCAACCGGTCGGAAGTGATTGAACGCAGCACGGAGTCTCATCGCGATCCGATTCTAGCCTTTAGCCAGTTGATTGGGGAAAGATCGCGATTACGCTCATCTGGCCTATGTGGGGGCATTTTGAGTGAAATCGCCTTCCATGAGAGGGCCGGTCGGAGTCAAGTCAATTCTGTTCTCGCTTCGGGGAACATCGTTTTTCTCCCGCCGAGTGGCCCCTGTCGCCATGCTTCCATCCGCACTCTCAAGGAGCGATTTGTTCGCTAGGTGCAAGTTGGACTATTGCAGCTTCGCATACTCGGCCTTGGCCTGTTTCAGAATGGGGATGTCTGGGTCTGCGTCTTTCCAGAGGGTGAGGAAATCCTTGTAGGCGGCGCGCGCACGAACTCGGTCTGCATCAGCATCGGCGCCCTGCGAAGTTCTCGACTGTAAAGCGATCGCCCGAGCCACGCCCAGATGGGCCAACGCTCCGGTCCAGCAGTTCCAGACGATGCCGCTATGATCGAGGATCTTCTGAAACTCGCCCGCAGCAGCACTACCCTGTCGGGCAGCTAAGTAGGCCTCTGCGCGTACGTACACGGGATAGAGGCAAGAGATGTTAAGGACGAACTGGATTTGCCCCAATTCGACCGGTGCCGCAGCCTGCAGGGTAGTCAGTGCGAAAACTGGATTCTTTTCCTCCAGTGCCAATTGCGCCTGAATCGGGGGCAGCCAAAGCGACCGCACCTGCGTGTCCAGTGGAAAGCGTTTATCCAGGTCTCGGGCCAATAACTCGGCGCGTGCCGTCTCGCCCGCCATGGCAAACGCAAGTGCTGTCTCGGATTCGGCCCCCGTACGGGTGGGAGCAAGCTTGGAAGCCTCTGCCGCCAATCGCCGGGCTTTGGTAGGGTTGCCGTAGGCGGCTTCTCGCTGGGCGGCAATTGCCAGATACACTGCCCCCATCTCCTCCCGGTCAGCCTGCAAGGCGAAGCTAACAGCTCTCTTGGTCAGTTCACGTGCCTTGCCGATGCGCCCTGCGTATGCCTCGGTGTCGGATGCGAGCGCCAGTCCGTAGTCCCCGTATTCGGGATGACTTGCGAACCACATCTGTTCTTCCGACATCGCCGCGGCGTCCGCACCGAGGAACGCAAGAGCATAGAGCGCATTGTGGTGGAGCGGCCCGTCGAGTTTTCGCGCCTGTGCCTCATGAATGACCTGCCGTGCGTTTTCGAAGTGCTGCAACGCAAGCTCATCATTCGCAAGGTTCGCGGGCCAGGGACCATCCGGCTGAAGCCGCAGAGCCGTCCGAGTCATCTCTGTGGCCTTCGGATACTGCCCCATAAATGCCAGCACTAAACCCAAATTGCCGTGCCCGAAGGCGTCTCGCGGATAGCTCGCAATCTCCTCTTGAACCGTCTTGGCCGCTTTATCCAGTTCTCCTGTGGCAACCCTGTAGTAATAGGTGGAGATATTCAGCTTTTCCAAATCGCTGGCATGCTCCCGCAACTGGAAGGCCTTGGTGATGTACTCGCTGGCTCGACCAACCTCCCCAAGATCGAAATAGACTTCACCAACGTGCATGTATCCCGTGGCAAAATTCGGATCAAGCTGGATGGCGCGCTGATAGTACGGGAGTGCTGCAGCAATGCCTTCCTCGCGGACAGCGGCTTTGTTGCCAAGGCTGAGTGCTTTCAGAGCTTCGAGCGAAGGCGTAGTGGCTTGTTCGAGCGGCATATCAAACTGCTGCACCGTGGCCAGCGATTCGCCCAGTCCGCCGCGGAGTTTGGTTGCTGTCTTGCCCAGCGTGTCCAGCACGCTTTCCTTGGCCGCAGCGGTTACCTGCTCCTGAGCCAGCGTGTCCCCGTTCTGGCAATTCACCGCCTTCAATCCCAGGACATATTTGCTGCCTAGACTGCCAATTGAACCCGCGATATAAGCCTTGCTGCCCGCTCGTTCGCAGAGCTCACGGGCCACCTCCGGCGTGAGTTTCGTACTGGCCGGACGGGTCATCAGTTTCAGGGTCTCCGCGACTTTGCTGTCGGAGAGCACATTCAGAAAAGGCGATTGCCGTAAGGAAAGGCTCAAGCCCGTCTTCAGAGTGTCGTCGAACACCGGGTCGCCGGTGCTGTTGGCAAAGTCAGCCAACACAATTGTGTCTCGCTCCGTGAGCACGTTTGCGTGTCGCGAGCGGAGCAGTTTTACTCCAGCGCCCAGAGCCGCAGCGACCATACAGAAGACCAAAATGGTTCTCCCCGAGAAGTATGCACGCGCTTGTCCGTGGGCCGAGGTCTGGGTTGTGCTACCCGGCATGGCTAAGCGTCGCAGATCCACCGCCAGTTCCTTCGCCGACTGGTAGCGGTTCTCCGGTTCCTTCTCCAGGCATTTCCCGATGATCCGCTCCAACTCTGGGGATAGCACAGAATTCAAAACGCCAGGTGGCCGCGGTGGCCTATGCAGAATGGCACCAATCAAGTGCGAGCGCTCTACGTCAGCAAACGGGTACCGCCCCGTGGCCATCTCGTACAGCACCAACCCCGCAGCATGAATGTCGGTGCGAGCGTCGATCTCTTCGCCCAGCAATTGCTCCGGCGCCATGTAGGGTAAAGTCCCCGCCATTGCTTGCGTTTCGCTAAGACTCTCCGTCGTGGCATTCGCCGTGACCGGAAGCCGCAGCTTGGCCAGTCCGAAGTCCAGAATCTTCAGCCGTCCGTCGTTCGTAACCCGCAGGTTGCCGGGCTTGAGGTCACGATGAACCACACTATGTTCATGGGCTGCGGCCAGGCCTTCCGCGAGTTGCAGGCCCAGGCGAAGGACCTCCTTCTCCGGCAGCGGTCCGGCAGCCACCTTCTCGCTGAGTGTGATCCCGGGCAGGTACTCCATCACCAGGAAGTCCACGCCCTGCTGCGTGTCGAAGTCATGAATGGTGGCGATGTTGGGATGATCAAGCTGCGAGAGAATGAGAGCCTCTCTATGAAAATGCTTGCGGGCGGATGCGTCGGTGAGCGTACCCGGCGGAAGGACTTTGATGGCAACATCACGGGAGAGGTGCTGATCATGGGCGCGATAGACTTCTCCCATGCCCCCGGCACCGATCTTCTCGAGGACGCGGTAGTGACCCAGTTCAAGACCGACGCGCAAATCCTCGCTACACGCTCGGCTGGCCATCCAGGTCCTCCCACAACCGGGGATGCCGCGTCTCAACAGCGGGAACTATTCTTTGGAGAGGCGACCAGATGTATCAATGCCACACGAATGAGCACCTGATGTCAGTGACCTGGGTCACATCTCTACCGTCAGTGATCTG
>Ga0209698_10006298_pt1 | contig 12645 bp, 10 predicted proteins | sample LitLauG_LLR_2012_FD_187203 | JGI IMG/M metagenome (GOLD analysis project Ga0209698, IMG submission 187203) | Freshwater sediment microbial communities from Pennsylvania, USA - Little Laurel Run_MetaG_LLR_2012 (SPAdes) (version 2) | ecosystem: Environmental > Aquatic > Freshwater > Creek >...
AAGGCGTTCATCCTCCCGGTGCGGTGTTGCCCAGCGAAGAAGCGTTGCGGCAGCACTACGGCGTGTCGCGTACTGCCCTGCGTGAGGCATTTCGGGTTCTCGGCGCAAAGGGGCTGATTGCCTCGCGTCCGAAGATCGGCGCCCGTGTCCGACCCAAGATCGACTGGAACATGCTTGATCCGGACGTCCTGGCCTGGCACTTGCAGGTTGCGCCGACCGAGGAGTTCGTCGGTGGTCTGTTCCAGTTGCGCGGCATGGTCGAGCCCCAGGCAGCGGCGCTCGCTGCGACGTTCCGCGACGCGGAGCGGATGGCGCGGATCTCGACCGCTTACGACGACATGGGGCGATTCAAGGACGGGTCCGGGGATCTCATCATGGCCGACCTGCAATTCCATCAGGCCATTCTGGAAGCCACGGGCAACTACTTCGTCGGCGCCTTTGGCAGCCTGATCCATGCGGCCCTCATCTGCACGTTCGAACTCGGTTGGGAAGGGGCAGCGACGATCCAAGACCACCGTCTGCAGCAGCACAAGGCGGTGCTCGACGCGATCCGCGACCGCGACGCTGTCAGAGCGCGCACTTGCATGGAAACACTCCTCGACGACTCTGCGGAGGACGTCAGACATGCGCTGCGGGTGCAGCAGAGCGCCGACAAAGCGGGATGATCGCGTGCGCCGTGTTGCAGCGGGCGGGCAATCCAGGCGGGAACAAGGGGTGCGTCGTTGCCCTCGTCGGGACGGGGTGCGCCCCAGCGAGTCGGCGATGTCGCGGGTCCCGCGTCAGAGCAGGCCAAATGTGTAACGGGTCTGCTGACGATACGAATTCCCGGGCCGAAGGACGGTGTCAGGAAATGCGGGCCGGTTCGGCGAATCGGGGAAGTGTTGTGCTTCCAGGCACAGCCCGGTGCGCCAGGCGTGTATCCGACCACCGTGCCCTGGGGCACCGGAGCGGAGGTGATTCCCGGAGTAGAACTGGAGGCCCGGCTGTGTCGTATGGATGCGCAGTTGCCGTCCGGATGTCGTCGATTCGAGTTCGGCCGCCACTGCCGAGACATCACGGTCCGGGCGCAGGATGAAACAATGATCGTAACCATCTGCATGCAAGAGCAGTTCGTCGTGCGCATCGATCCGATCGCCGATGCGGCGCGCTTCGCGGAAATCGAAGGGAGTTCCGACGACCGACCGCTGTTCGCCGGTCGGGATCAACAGCGCGTCCACCGGAAGGAAGGCCTGCGCATCGATGCGCAATTGATGGTCGAGAATGGTACCGGTACCGTCCAGGTTGAAGTAGGGATGGGCGACGAGGTTGACCACGGTCGGCGCGTCGGTTTGCGCCCCGATATCGATTTCGAGGACGCAGTCCTCGGTCCAGCGATAACGCACCTGCACCTCGAGCGTCCCGGGATAGCCCCCAGCACCGGCTGGGCTCGTGCAGGAGAGCTGGACGACGCCGTCCGCTTCGGACGCCAGATCCTCCCGCCACCACAGCGTACTGAGACCACAACTGCCGCCGTGCAGATGATGCGGGCCGTGATTCGCATCGAGGCAATGCCGTACGCCCGCCAGCTCGAAGCCGGCATTGGCGATGCGATTCGCGAAACGCCCTACCAGCATGCCGAAATAGCAGTCCGGCGCCAGATAGGGGGCGATCGAATCGAAACCCAGGACGACATCGTCCAGGCGCCCGGCGCGGTCGGGTACACGCACGGAAACCAGGGCAGCACCACGGCGGACGACCGACACGCTCGCCCCTCGGGAATTGGTCAGGGTGGTGAGTTGGGCCGTGGTGCCATCGGGCAGAAGCCCGAACGGCGAATGCGTAATGCGGACAGTCATCGGGATGGGGCGGCGTGCCCGAGGTGTTCGAGCCCGCTGGGTTTGCGCAGGCACACAGCACTGTCGCACAACCGGCGTCTGCGGGGAAGCACGGACAGGCCGGGCGCGAAGGATGACATCGGTTGCCCATATGGCGCGAGCCAAACTTGATACGGGAGGACACGCGGTGACGAGAGAAGCGCGCTATCCCAGCCTGGAAGGACGCGTCGTATTCATCAGCGGTGGAGCAACCGGTATCGGGGCCACTCTGGTCGAGGCGTTCGCCCGACAGGGCTGCCATGTGGCATTCGTCGACATCGACGAGGCGAACGCCACCGAGCTCGTCGTGCGCATCGCCGATGCCGGCCACCCGAAGCCCTTGTTCCTGCTCTGCGATGTGACCGACATCGACGCGCTGCGCAATGCGCTCAGCAATACTGCTGCAGCACTCGGAACGGTCCGGGTGCTGGTGAACAACGCAGCCGACGACCAGCGCCATCGAGTGGCCGAAACGACCCCGGAACTCTGGGACCACGCTTTCGCGGTGAACGTGCGCCACCACTTCTTCGCTGCGCAGGCTGTCGCGCCGGGAATGACCGCGGCGGGTGGCGGTTCCATCGTCAACATGGGCTCGATCAGCTGGATGACGAAGACCACCGGCATGCCCGCCTACACTGCCGCCAAGGCCGCAGTCAAAGGTCTCACGATGTGTCTGGCACGGGAGTTCGGACCGGCGAACATCCGCGTCAACAGCGTGGTGCCCGGCTGGGTGATGACAGAGAGGCAATTGAGGATGTGGGTCACCCCGGAGGGCGAGAGCACGATCGATTCGGCGCAATGTCTGAAGGCTAGACTGCAGGCTTCCGACATCGCGGCAATGGTGTTGTTCCTCGGCGCGGACGACAGCCGGCTGTGCACGGCCCAGGATTTCGTCGTCGACGCGGGGTGGGCATGACACCGGTTCGGCGTCGCGCCCCTCCCGGCGCAACTTTGCAGCCGCGGCCGGATCCCTGCCCGTCGGCGAAGGCGTAGTTTTCCCGCAGTTGCGTTGGAGATAATGGACGAACCGGACTGCGGCCGGCCATCGTCAAATTAACACTCAGAGGAGAAATCATGATGAATAAAGTTCTTGCACGGTGGCTGGCCCTGCTGTCGGTGTTGTTCATGGTCGGTCTCGCGCATGCAGACGGGAAAGGCCTTATCGCGATATCGATGCCGACGAAGTCGTCCGCGAGGTGGATCGACGACGGCAATAACATGGTGAAGTACCTCAAGGAGAAGAACTACTCCACCGATCTCCAGTATGCCGATGACGACATCCCCAATCAGCTGGCCCAGATCGAGAACATGCTCACCAAGAACCCGAAGGTCCTGGTGATTGCGGCGATAGACGGGACCACATTGTCCGACGTGTTGCAGAAGGCCGCGGACAAGGGTATCAAGGTCATCGCCTACGACCGTTTGATCCGGAAATCGAAGAACGTGGACTACTACGCGACGTTCGACAACTTCCAGGTCGGTGTGCTGCAGGCGACGACCATCGTCAACAAGCTCGGTCTGAAGAATGGCAAGGGGCCCTTCAACATCGAGCTGTTCGGTGGCTCACCCGATGACAACAACGCCTTCTTCTTCTACGACGGCGCGATGTCGGTACTGAAGCCGTACATCGATTCGGGAAAACTCGTGGTGCGCAGCAAGCAGATGGGCATGGACAAGGTCGGTACCCTGCGGTGGGATGGCGCCGTCGCACAGTCGCGTATGGACAACCTGCTGTCCGCGTTCTACGGCAAGGAGAAGATCCACGCCGTGCTGTCCCCGTACGACGGCCTGTCGATCGGGATACTGTCTTCGCTGAAGGGCGTGGGCTATTGCTCCGCGCAGCAGCCGTGCCCGGTGGTTTCCGGTCAGGATGCGGAAGTGGCCTCCATGAAGTCGATCCTGCGCGGCGAACAATACTCGACCATTTTCAAGGACACGCGCGAGCTGGCCAAGGTCACCGTGGCGATGATCGACGCGATGATGGCCGGGAAGGCCCCCACCATCAACGACACCAAGACCTATGACAATGGCGTCAAGGTCGTTCCATCCTACCTGCTGAAGCCCGTCGCAGTCGACGCGACCAACTGGAAGCAGATCCTGGTAGACAGCGGTTACTACAAGGAGTCGCAGATCAAGTAAGGCTTCACATCGGGTGCCGGGCGTGTGCCCGGCACCCGCCGGCACAGCACAGGGAGTCGAGCGTGGACGACACGATACTCGAGATGCGTGGCATCACCAAGACGTTCCCCGGCGTGAAGGCACTGGACGACGTCAATCTGCGCGTGCGCCGCAACGACATCCACGCGATCGTGGGTGAGAACGGTGCGGGGAAGTCCACCCTCATGAAGGTGTTGAGCGGTGTCTATCCCCACGATACGTATCGGGGAGAGATCCGGTTCGACGGAGAACTCCAGCGCTTCCAGAGGATCGGTGACAGCGAGCGGCGGGGCATCATCATCATCCACCAGGAGCTGGCCCTCGTTCCGTTGCTGTCGATCGCGGAGAATATCTTCCTGGGCAACGAGCCGGCTCATCGCGGGGTCATCGACTGGCATACGGCCCGTGCCCGTACCCGCGAACTGCTGACACGGGTCGGGCTCGACGAGCCGCCATCCGCACCGGTGGGCAAACTCGGCGTCGGCAAGCAACAACTGGTCGAGATCGCCAAGGCGTTGTCCAAGCGGGTACGCTTGTTGATCCTCGACGAGCCGACTGCGAGCCTGAACGAGCGGGACAGTGACGCCTTGCTGCAGCTGTTGCGGGAATTGCAGGGGCAGGGGATCACCTGCATCCTGATCTCGCACAAACTCAACGAGATCACCAAGGTCGCCGACGCCATCACGGTGTTGCGCGACGGTTCCACCGTCGAGACCATGGACTGCCGTGAAGATCCCGTGAGCGAAGAACGGATCATCCGGGGCATGGTCGGACGCGACCTGGTGCACCGCTATCCCGAGCGCACGCCCGAGATCGGCGATGTCATCTTCGAAGTCCGTGACTGGCGCGTGTACCACGAGCAGGACGCCGAGCGTCTGGTCATCAAGGGTGTCAACCTCCACGTGCGGCGGGGTGAGATCGTCGGAATCGCCGGGCTCATGGGGGCGGGACGCACCGAACTCGCCATGAGCGTCTTCGGTCGGTCCTATGGCCGACGGATCAGTGGCCGGGTACTGCTGGACGGAGAGGAGATCGACGTGTCGACCGTGGGCAAGGCCATCGGTCATGGTCTTGCCTACGTGACCGAGGATCGCAAGGCCGCCGGGCTGATCCTGGACGAGGACATTCGGATCAATATCACGTTGGCCAACCTCGACGCGGTATCGACCTCCGGATTGATCGACAACCGGCGGGAATGGATGGTCGCCAACGAGTATCGCGATGCCTTGCGCATCCGGTGCTCCAGCCTGCGGCAGCCGGCCGTCAATCTCAGCGGCGGCAACCAGCAGAAGGTGGTCCTGAGCAAGTGGTTGTTCACGAAGCCGCGCGTTTTGATACTGGACGAGCCGACACGGGGGATCGACGTTGGAGCGAAGTACGAGATCTATACGATCATCAACGAGCTGGCGCGGGACAAACAAGGCATCGTCATGATCTCCTCCGAGCTGCCCGAGTTGCTGGGGATGTGCGATCGAATCTACGTGATGAGCGAGGGGCGTTTCGTTGCCGAATTGCCGGCCGCCGAGGCGTCGCAGGAGACCATCATGCGAGCCATTGTGAATGCGGGCGGAGGCTGACGTGAAATTTGAGAAGATACCTGCAACGGATACCGATGCCAGGGGGTTCATCAAGCACCACCTGCGCGACTATGGGATGCTGCTGGCCCTGGTCGCGATCATGGGGCTCTTCCAGATCCTGACTGACGGCGTGTTGCTGCAGCCACTCAACGTGACGAACCTGATTCTCCAGAACAGCTACATCGTCGTGATGGCGCTCGGTATGCTCCTGGTGATCGTGGCCGGTTACATCGACCTGTCGGTCGGTTCCGTGTGTGGCTTCATCGGCGCCGTCGCGGCAGTGCTGATGGTGCAGTTCCACTGGCATTTCGTGCCGACCATGGTGGCGAGCCTGGTCGTCGGTGCCTTGATCGGTGCGGCGCAAGGCTGGTTCGTGGCCTACGTTCGCATTCCATCCTTCATCGTCACGCTGGCCGGCATGCTCGTGTTCAAGGGGCTCGCCCTGGCCCTGCTGGCCGGACAGTCGGTGGGGCCATTTCCGGAACAATTTCAGAAGTTGAGTTCGGGATTCATCCCGGATCCTTTCGGATCCGAATCGATCCGGCTGCTGTCGTTCCTGGTGAGCGCCCTGGCGGCCGCATGGCTGGTCGCGATCGAACTTCGCGCGCGCACGAAAGCCGTCGCGCATGGCGGCGAGACCGAGCCCCTGGCGTTCTTCGTGGGGCGCATCGTGGCGTTTGCCGCCGCTATCGTCTACCTCGGCTGGCTCTTGTCGACGTACAAGGGACTGCCGAACGTCCTGATCCTGATGGCGGCATTGATCGTACTGTATCAGTTCGTGACGGTGCGCACGACGATTGGCCGTCGCATCTATGCCCTGGGCGGAAACGAGAAGGCCGCCCGGCTCTCCGGGATCAACACCGCGCGCCTGTCCTTCCTTGCCTTCGTCAACATGGGCGTGCTGGCCGCATTGGCGGGCTTGGTCTTTGCCGCGCGCCTCAACACCGCGACACCCAAGGCCGGGCTCGGATTCGAACTGGACGTGATCGCCGCGTGCTTCATCGGCGGCGCCTCGGCTTCCGGTGGAGTCGGGAAGGTTGTCGGCGCAGTCATCGGTGCATTCGTCATGGGGGTGATGAACAACGGCATGTCGATCCTCGGAGTCGGCATCGACTACCAGCAGGTGATCAAAGGGCTGGTGCTCCTGGCGGCGGTGTTCCTGGACGTCTACAACCGGAATCGGGCGTGAGGGCAGGACTGCGCGCAGCCGAGCTCCGTGCCGTCAGGTCGACCCATTGGCGCAGGACCAGGTCGGTCGCTCGCCCCACCGGCCCCAGGGCCGGCTCAGCCAGAGCCTTCCAGCGCTGGAAGATGGACTTTGCGTCGCCGCTGCGGATGGGCACCGACGTGTGTTCATGCATGATCGTCCAAGCCTCGCCGGAGGATCGAACTGCCCAGGTCAATCTGTTTTCCAGTACGCGCAGCACCATTCCGGCGTCGGAGATGGCGGCGCGAGGTTCGGAACCTCGGCCGACGCTCCGGCAGGGCCGCACTTTGGCTCCTCTATGTGCTGCTGCTTATGCCTCAGATAGCGTTTCTCCTCGGAGTCCAAGTATTGCTGATTCAATCGCGCCTCGACGAGACGCTCGTCGCCGTGACCTGCTCCCCTTGTTCCGTGCCAGGCATTACTTGAGAGCGGCCCCCAGTTCGATGGTTTCTTGATGCTGTTGACGGAAGGCTCGGGGCGTCAGAATCGTGCTGGAGGCATTGCTCAAACTGCGCCAGGTCTGTTGCGACCCACGCCTCGTTCGGCTAAAGCAGGCGGAGCACGTGAAGGAATCCGCCGAACTGGACCTGTTGCTGTTCACGTTGCCCGGTCTGATCGAGGAAGGCCGTCGTGTGCTGCTGTTCTCGCGGTTCACGGGGATGCTTGCCTTGATCGCGGCCGCCGTCGACGAACGCGGCATCCCCTATGTCATGCTGACCGGCGACACCCGCGATCGCGCCACGCGGCTGCAGCGCTTTCAGGCGGGCGAGGTACCGCTGTTTCTGATCAGCCTCAAGGCCGGCGGTGTGGGCCTCAACCTGACCGCCGCGGACGCCGTGATCCACATCTCAATACGCGCTTTGCGCAGATACCGCCAGCAGCATAGACAAGCGAGGCGACCCGCCACAGCTTCACGGGATGGTTTTCCAACGCCTGGTGGGACAGTAGCCGCGGAAGCCTTTCAACGCGACCCGGATCGCTGGATCCGATAGCTGCAAGGTGTCCGATGCCCCAAAAGCCCAATCCCAGCGACGCGCAGTCTATAATTCGACCTCGCGTCCCTGTTGGTACGCATCATTGTTCGGAGACTACGCATGACGGACCATTGGAACGAACTTAGTACACAGATTGATCACGAAATTGCTCAGGTCGAGCGGCGTCTGGACCGCCTTAGGCAGGCAAGGTCAGCCATCGCGTCGCTGTCGAAAGGCAAGCGTCAACCGGCCGCGCCGGCAACGCCGACCCCGCGACGCCGAGGCAAAGGTAAGGCGACCTTGAAAGCAGCCAAGAAGACGCGGCCTCGGAAAACACCCGTGGGACACAAGTTGACTAGAAAACTGCCTACGACGGGGAGCGCGTTCTGGCTGGGATTACTCGGAAACGAGCAGCGTACCGGTCGAGACATTGTCGATGCTGCGATGGCCCAATTGGGGCTCGACGACAACGCACGCGACGCGATCTATTCCAGGGCGGCAAACTGGTTCAATGGCGCTGTAAAGAAATCCCTGGTCGTCGTCGCCGGTCAACGGGACGGTGTGAATGTGTATCAGCGTGCGGGTTGAAGTTCCGCTCGTGATCTGCAATTACGCTAGGACGTCTGCGTGCGCATGATGCCCCGTCGGAGCCGCCGGCTCGTCAGGCGTGCCAGCGAACGGATCTATTCATTGCAGTCGCGCGCACGAACGCGCGTCTCGACCGATTCCCAGCGCGTGCAGTCGGCCATCCCAGGACGTCGTCATCCGGAGTCGGAATTACCTGATGACGACTATGATGTCTTGGACCCGTACGCGTCGACCTGAAGTCGTCGCCGCGGACCGCGGGGACCTCGAGCGTGCCTGGCGCGCGATCTGCGCCGTCGCGAGCACCTGGCTCGGCGCGCTCGTCGTGGCGGCGGCACCTGCCTCGGCGCAGGACGCTGACCGCACGGCTCATTCGCCCCCACCCGGATGGGTCGGCGTCGAGGTCCGCACCCGCCATATGCTGAGCCAAGGTGCGGGGGTTCATGTCGGTGGCGGCCGCGTATGGACGGTGGCCCACTTGTTCTCCGATTCGGACACGCTGTCCACTGTTACCGTGTACACCACCGCGGGCTTGAGGGAACCGCCGTCCGCCGTGCGCGCCCATCTCGTGGCTTCGAATAAGCGAGAAGATATTGCCATTCTGCAGATGGACGATTCAACCAAATTCTCGACGTCATTGCCGTGTCAGAACGTTCCCCCTCCGTATGAGGAAGTGGAATTCTTTCGTGTTAAACGCGACCGCGGCGTGATGACCGGCGTAATCTCGGCGCGAGGAATCTTCGTCGGGAGCCAGGCGATCCCGTCGTTCCGCCCCGGGATCCCTGGCGCGAACTTGTCGGGACGCAGGCGCCTCGCTTTCGAAGGTATCGCGGAACCCGGCATGTCCGGCGGCGGCGCGTATATGACCGACGGCCAATGTTTCTACGGCGTCGTCTCCTTGGTCGATCCGCGACCGCGCGAAGGGAGTCCGATGACGTATGTGGTTACGCACGCGTTGTTCGCATCGCTGAATGCGCCCGCAGGCGAGGTCGCAGGCCTGGCGAGCACGCGGATGGCTGCGCGCCCCGCCCACTGACCCATCGGTACCACCGCTTCACGGCTTGCGTCCGTGGCCACACAGGCCACTCGCGCGCGCGGCGACCCGCAGCGCGCCGCGTGTCCACGCTTATCAGGTGCGCCCGCGCCACGGCGAGGGGTTTCCGACCGCGGGTTCTGTTGAATATGGCTTTCAAACGACTTGGAAACCAAGTCGAAGTGCTGAACTTACAATTCGAAACGGGCCGTTTTCAATAGAATCCCATTCGTGTACGCATTGCCGCGAGCGCCGACGAGCAAAGTGTCCCCTAAATTCCTAGTGGACATGGGCTCAATTCGTCGCTGGCGCGACTTCGATCATCACTTCGTTTCGCCGGAGAAACGGTAGGGTCCACGGGGGATTGTAGAACGCATAGATTGGTGCGGATCGCGGTGACAAATTGCTTGCTCGAATGAAGGCCGCGAGCTCCCCAGCGTGAGACTTCAAGTTGTCGTCGCGCGACGTTCCCGAGAACCGAATGACGGCAAAGCGCTTGGCATCGATCTGTCGGAGGTGGATCGCCGTGTTCTTGGGTTTGGGCAACGTCTCCATCGTATAGGTCGCCGGCATCACGAAGCGAACCTGCCAGCGATGACCTTCCCCCTGCTGTGTCACCGGAGCGGTCATCGCAATCTTCTCGCTCGCTTGCTGGGTGACCGGAGCGGTCATGGAGACTTTCTGCGAAGAAAGGTTATTGCCGAAGATGTACTCGGCAATGGCTCGAAACCCTTGATTGATCGCCTTCTCGCGCTCACCGGTGACTTCGGTTTCGGCGACGATTATCGGGGCGTACTGGCGAATCTCGATGCTGCCCGTACTCGAGACGATCTCGTACTTCGGTTGCTCAACGCGACTCACGATCGGCCCCCAGAGCGCGGCACCGACAACGAGAGCCCCCGAAATAGCGATCCACCACACGTGCTTTTTTTTCATTCATCCGATTCGATTGCGCCATAGTACACGGTCGCCTAACGGCGTCGTCTGGGCGGCGGCAGTACGTTATGGGCTGCGCTCGTCAACGACTGCGAACTTCAGCTGCCTTCGCACCCTCGCGTGACCCATGAACATGCTTTCTTTCGGTGTCCATTGTAGGTAAGAGGTGTGGCGCGGGTGGGCGTCCATCCGATTGCTTACCAGGGGATAGAGGCAATAATCGATGACCGCCCGTTCGATTTCGGGTCATGCGGTCGCCCACGAACTCCGCCCGAACATGCGCCGCCCAGATATCGGGCTGCCATCCAAGTTGTTTGGCATGCCGCGATCCCCAGTGTGTAATTCCAGCCGCCAATTCAGCGCTTGATTCTGGAAATCTTCGTACCCTCGATGCTCAGGCTGACCATGAGCCCTTGCTGGTCGAAAATGAACGCATACGCCGACTCCTTCAGCGTCGACGACGTGAGGTTCTTCGCCATCCCCTCGTTGACGACCACGACGGTCGGGCCTACGCCGATTTCCCAGCCGTGCGACTTCTTGAGATACGCCACTGCCTTGTCGGTCATCAAGAAGACAGCATAACCGTACGACTGAGCCCCGGCCTGCAGACCCCAGGATCCGGTGACGCTATTGTAGTAGTCGACGACTTTGGCGTCCTTCATCAACACCCCTTCGCCGTAACTTCCGCCGAACACGAGCCCGGCTTTGATGATGTTGGGAAAGACCAGGATTCCCTTGGCGCGCGCGGCGATATCTTTAGTCACCGGGCTGGTTTTGTAGAGCGCATTGAGGGCTTCCGCGGAGGTACGATCGAGATCTTCCGCGGTGGCGGCCATCGTGCTCTGCGGGAACGTCGCGAGCGAAAGTGCCATTGCCGTGGCGGCTCCGATTGCGAGAAGCGTTCGTCGATTTTTGAACATGTCCTACTCCCTAGTGGAAAAGTATCATGGTTGACGGTCCTTGCTACCAAGGCCCTTTGAACATAAGGCGCCGTGGCAGCGCTGTCCGGTCTTCGGCATGGGTCTTGGCACTGCGCTTCTGGCCTGGTGTTCTGCTTTCGCGCGAGCCATCCGATTCGAAGCCGCAGTTTGCACGCTACCCGGTGTCGATCGTTCTCTGGTGTACGCTGGCGTACATAAGGGGGGTGGACGAGTGCAACCTTGATCGAGATCACGATCCATCATGGATCGCGCCCGACGGCCGCCATCGGGCATGGTGCTCGAAGGCGCTTTGCACATTCGCGTTCGCCTCTTCTCACAACGGATTTCGCGCGCGCGGCGATTCATCGGATCGCGGTGACCCGGCGCACCGGCACCTCCCCATCGGCTTCAATGTCTCCTGGCGTACCGAACGCCGGCACCTGATTGCCTAGCCTGTGCATCGCGTTCAGCGTCCCACGCCGTGACCCGACGTTGGGAGTGGGGCGAGCGCGGGAGCGCGGGTCACCAGGCCCGTTCTCTGCAGCGGAGACTTGCCAGCTGCGCTGACGTCTACGGTCGTCGACAGTGCTGATCCCTGTACTCGTACTCGTTGGGATTCGCTCGTTGGCACGCGGGACGCCCATAATCGGCCGCCGGGAGCTGCCCAATGAGTATGGATACGAATGTGGTCGTGCGCGTCGCGGCCCGAGCCAGGGCGTTCGGCTCCACGGCGGGTCGCCATGTCGAGCATCACCCCGTGGGTCGCATCGGTTGGTTACGCGCTGTCGTGCTCGGTGCGAACGACGGCATCGTGTCGACCGCCTCTCTCGTACTCAGCGTTGCAGCGGCGGGCGCGAACCATCGGACGATTCTGCTGACCGGCTTTTCGGGTCTGATTGCCGGCGCCATGTCGATGGCATCCGGTGAGTTCGTTTCGGTCCACTCCCAGGCGGACACCGAGAAGGCCGATCTCGCGCGAGAGCGTAACGAACTGTGGGAAGATCCGGTGGCAGAACAGAAGGAGCTCGCTGCAATCTATGTTGGCCGCGGTCTGGACCAGCCATTGGCGGAGCAGGTGGCCGCCAGGCTCACCGCGCGCGACGCACTCGCTGCGCATGCGCGCGACGAATTGGGACTCTCCGATACGACGGCCGCACGTCCGATCCAGGCGGCTCTGGCGTCAGCGGCCAGCTTCGCCGGCGGTGCCGCGCTGCCACTCGGCGTGACCGCCGCGGTGTCGCCGGTGGACCTGATCATCTCGGTCGCACTCGCTTCGCTGGTATTTCTGGCGGGGCTCGGTGCGCTCTCGGCGCGGATCGGGCGGGCGCCGGTGTGGAACGGAACGTGGCGCGTCCTGTTCTGGGGGGCCTTCGCGATGGGCGTCACTGCGGGCGCCGGCGCAC
>Ga0209698_10006299_pt1 | contig 12644 bp, 10 predicted proteins | sample LitLauG_LLR_2012_FD_187203 | JGI IMG/M metagenome (GOLD analysis project Ga0209698, IMG submission 187203) | Freshwater sediment microbial communities from Pennsylvania, USA - Little Laurel Run_MetaG_LLR_2012 (SPAdes) (version 2) | ecosystem: Environmental > Aquatic > Freshwater > Creek >...
TGGGTGGCAGAGGTAAGGAACCAAACGAGGTGGCAATGAACTGCAAGGCTTGCGGTGAAGGCACTGGAATCGAAGGCGCATGCTGATACTCGCCCCGGATATATCCCGTCAGCGGTCCTTCTGACGCGAAGCCGGAGAAACCATCTACCGTGTTGAACCCTTCACCGAAGGGCCGTCCGTAGTCGTTCAGAATGGTTTGACCGAAGTGGTAACCGTCGGTCAGAGGTTGCCCCGAGATTCCCGTGACTCGCGTGTAGAGTGACTCCAATTGCGCGTTGCGGTTGGTTTCGCCATCCAAGAGAGCACGTTCATTTGAGAATTCGTGCGAGAGAGCATCGTAGATCGCAGCGGCATCTCCATCTTCCGGACTTGCGGACTCCACCAACTCGTTCGCTTCATTGAGGAGTCGCAAGCATTCCAACCGGGTCCACGGCCGTTGGGCAACGATCGCAGAACGAACGTAGCCGAATGCAATCAGGCGATCAAAGGCCGGATAAATCCAGCTATCGAGCGGTACATAAGGCGAGCCCATGTTGTACGGACTCCCCAAGAAAGAGGGCCTGTCCCACGAAATCGTCGGGGCCTTTTCGGCATTACCGCCTGGAAGCGTTTGGGCAGACGTACTTGGTGGGATACCTGGCGCCTGGGGTTCCACGGACTGCGCTACGGTCGGCGTCGCGCCGAAGGCAGACAGAGCCACAGCCATAGCCCAAGCTGGAAGCAGAATCGCACGTTTCTGCCCCACGTTTCCGTTATTTTCTTGCATCATGCTTTGGCTTAGCGCCATCCCATTTGTCCGGAGTTCCGAGTGGTAAACCTGCTCATTGGTATCGAGGGCGCTTCTTCGCGCTGAGAACTGCTTCAAGTCAACTCTTGGGCAAATCGGGGCGATTCCACCATCCGCCGCCAAGCGCCTGAAACAATGCGGTGGTATCGGCATATCGGTTTGACTGAGCTTGCACGAGGTTAATCAGAGCCTGCTGATAGGTCTGCTCCGCGCTGAGCAGGGTGAGATAGCTCACGTACCCGACCTGCATTTGTCGCGTGGTGAGATCAAGCGTTACCTTGGCGGCATCTCTCGCGGCTGCCGCAGATTTCACGGCGTCGGCATCCTGTTCGAGGGCATGCAGCGTGTCCGCGACATTTTCAAAGGCGGTCAATACAGTGCTGCGATATTGTTCGGAGGCTTGAACATACGCGGCTCTGGCGGCGCGCTCGCGGTGCATGAGGGTGCCGCCTTGAAAGATGGTTTGCGTGGCGCCTCCCCCCAAATCCCAAAAGCCCGTGCCCGCCGCGAACATGTGGGTAAAGATCACCACCATGCTGCCCGCGTCAGCGGTCAGGGCAAAGCTCGGGAGGCGGTTGGCGCGCGCAACCCCAATCAGGGCGCTGGCTGAATGCAGGTTCTCCTCGGCTTGACGCACATCCGGCCGTTGCTCTACTAGCTGCGAGGGAAGGCTCAGTGGCAGTTCCTCGGGAAGCTGCAAACTCGCAAGTTCGAACTTCTCGGACAAATCCTCGCTGGGGAATCCTCCAGATAGAGAAGCCAGGAGATCACCCTGTTGCGCCAACTGCTTGAGCAGCGGCGGCAGAGTGGCGGTGACTTGCGCGAGTTGTGATTCCTGTGCGGCAACGTCGAGCCGGCTGGCATAGCCTTTCTCGAACTGCTTGCGCAATATCTGAAGCATGTTGGTGTTGATTTCGATGAGCTGATGCGTTGCGTCGATCTGCGCTCGGAGAGACGCCTCTTGGATGGCGGCAGCCGCAACGGTCGAACTCAAGGTGATATGTGTAGCGGCAAGGGCAAAGCGGGCCTGCTGCTCCTGTGCTTTCAGCGACTCGACCGTCCTTTTGTTCAGGCCGAACACATCCGGGACGAATGAAACGCCGACCTGCGGCGTATAAAGGCTGTAATAAAGCGAACTCGTAGCGGTAACGGGCGACACTTCACTCGATGACTTCGAGTGGTCCGCTGAAAGGCCTACCGCCACACTGGGATAATAGGCGCCCCGTTGCGCCCGCACATTCTCTCTTGCTACCAGCAAGGCCGCTTGCGCGGCTTTCAGGTCGGGATTGTTCTTGAGCGAGCGCTCAATCAGATCGTTGAGAGGCTTCGAATGAAATAGTGTCCACCACTCTGCCGGGATATCGCGTCCTTCAACAAACTGTTGAGCTTCTCCACCGGGCACATTGGGTGTGCTGCTCGTGGTCGAAGGTGGTGCGGGCGTATAACCTGGAACCTTCGGAGCTGCGGGCCTCTTGAAATTTGGACCTACCGCGCACCCTGACGTGAGTAGCAACGCTGAAATTGCGATGAGACCGATGATCGCCGATTTATGAGCAAGGGACATAAGGATCAATTCACGCGCTTCGATCTTATGGTGGTTCCGTTGATCACCGCTGCATGCGTCGGCGTACTTGCCGGTCCGCCGATGATCGCGGAAGTTGTACTTCGATTGCGGGAATTCTTAAACTCTTGTCCATCCAGCGCCGCACCCCTTGTAATGCGAGGAGATGAAGTGCGATTCTTGGCGGTTTTGGCTGGGGCGCCAGCGGGTGAACCCGAACTCGGCTGATGAACATCCGCGACATTTCTCGATGTCGAACGATTCCGGATATTACGAGCTTGTTGCGGACGATGCGCCTTGGTTAGGCTGCTGCGGCTGCGCGAGTGATCATTGCCAGAAACATGCAGGTAGTTTTCTCGCCTATCAGACGTGCGCGGACGGTCGTCGCCGGCGCCTACCGAATTGTCGTGACTGTGTTTGATCGCAACGCGAGAGGCGTATGCATACGTTGTTACCCGCAACACCCCAAACGAAATCATCACCAGAGCGAGATAGACCGTTTTCATTTTGGTTCCTCTGCTGTCATGTGATTCTCACCGCCCAGAAAGATCATTCTCAGCGCGGGCACAGCGACAAGAAGCATGAATGGGCCGACCAACATTCCTCCCACGATCACCGTGGCGAGCGGGCGCTGCACCTGACTGCCGATACCGGTGGAAATTGCCGCGGGAAGAAGACCAATACAGGCGGAAAGAGCTGTCATCAACAACGGGCGCATACGGCTCGATGCGGCCCGAAACATCGCGTCTGTCGGCGTTCCACCGCGGAGCTGGCGTTCGTGGTTGTAGTACGTGATCATCAGTATGCCGTCCATGACGGACACGCCAAACAGCGAGACGAAGCCGATGGCCGCGGAGATGCTGAAATTCAATCCCGAGACATACAACGCCAGTACGCCTCCGGCTACGGCAAAGGGGATTCCCGCCAGCGCGAGTAGACTGTCACGCAGCGAATTGAATTGGGCGTAGAGCAGTCCGATGATCAGCACCAGACTGATCGGAACAATGATCTCAAGGCGCTTCTTCGCTTCCTGAAGATCGCCAAACTCGCCTGCCCATACCAGGTGGTATCCCGGCGGGAGCTTCACATCCTTCTCGATTCGCTGTTGAGCTTCCTCGACCGTGCTGCCAAGGTCGCGGCCACGGACGCTGAACTTCACGGGAATGAAACGCTGCACGCTCTCGTGATAAATCCACGCCGCCCCTGTATCCAATGTGATCGTGGCCAGCTCACTCAACGGAATGTAGGCGTTGGCGCCGCTGTTGGTCGCATAGGCCACTTTGATGTTGCGGATTTTGTCGATGCTGTCACGGTATTCCGGCGTATAGCGAACCACGAGATCGAACTGCCGGTCGCCCTCCAAGACCGAAGTTGCGGCCGCTCCGCCCATGGCGGCTTGAATGACGGAGTTGACGTCGCCGGAATTGAGTCCATACCGTGAGGCCTTGGCGCGATCCACCTTGATGTTCAGGTTCGGCTGCCCAAGGACCGGGAAGATGCCAAGATCGGCAATGCCGCGAACCTGTCCCATTTGGTCCCGTACTTGCTCAGCCAGCTTGGTCAGTGTTTCGAGGTTTGGGCCGACGATCTTGACCGAATTGGATCCTTTAACACCGGAGATTCCTTCCTCGATGTTGTCCTGAATGTATTGGGAGAAATTGAAAACAACCCCAGGCAATTCGTTGTTGAACTCCGCTTGAATCTGCTCTGTGAGCTTCTCCTTGGTCAGGCCGCGCGGCCAATCGTCGAATGGCTTCAGCGGAGCGAATAACTCGACATTCGAGAACGGGGAAGCATCACTGCCATCGTCGGGCCGACCGTGCTGGGAAAGTACGGTAATCACTTCTGGGTGTCGAAGGAGAATCTCACGCATTTTTCTGGCAGCAGCTTCGCCGTCCTGTAGCGAAAGCGTGATCGGCATGGAAGCGCGTATCCAGAAATTGCCCTCTTCAAGATGCGGCAAAAATTCACTGCCCAGGCGAAACCCTAGAAGCACGGACACAGCCAGAAAGGCGATGCTGATCCCGACAGTCAGCAGACGGCGCTCGAGGGCGAAGCGCAGTGCAGGGTTATAAGCACGGTGCAGCAAGCGGACTACTATCGTCTCGGCTTCCTTGAGGTGCTCAGGAAGCAGCATGGAAGCGAGGACGGGGGTGATGGTGAAGGTTGCCACCAATGCCCCCGCCAAAGCGTAGCCATAGGTGCGCGCCATGGGTCCAAAGATCTGGCCCTCAACGCCCTCCATGGTGAACAAGGGCACGAAGCCGGCGACGGTAATGAGCGCTGAGAACAGGACCGCCTTGTCTATCTGAATTGCGCTGATCAGAATCAGACGTAAGCGATCGGTCCATCCATGGGCTGTCGTTGAGTGTCCGGGGAGTCTCGTCGGGTCCGCCCCCCACAAGCCCTCAGTGAGATGCTGCAGCAGTCCCTGTTTTTCCACCTGTGGGCCTTGAAGATTTCGGAAGACATTCTCGACGAGAATCACCGCGGAATCGACAATGATCCCGAAATCAACCGCGCCGAGAGAGAGCAGGTTCGCGCTTTCGCCGAAAACAACGAGAAGAATGATGGCGAAGAACAGAGCAAACGGGATGTTGACGCCAACGATGATCGCGCTGCGCAGATTGCCGAGGAAAATCCATTGAATGAGAAAGACCAGCACGCATCCGAAGATCAAGTTGTGCAAAACGGTGTGCGTGGTTATGGCGATCAGGGATGATCGATCGTAGAAAGGAACAACCCTGACCCCCGATGGAAGGCTGCCATCGTGATTTAGCTTGTCAATTTCCGCCTTGACCTTTGGGATCATGTCGGCGGTCTTCTCCGTGCGCCTCATCACGACAATCGCGCCAACAACATCGTCCTGCCGGTCACGGCCCAGGATGCCCAGTCTCGGCCTGTAGCCGACTGAGACCTCTCCGATATCTTTCATTAGCACGGGGACGCCGTTAACCTGAGTCAGAACCACATTCTCGATGTCGTCAACCTTGTAGCCCTCAGTCAAATCATCACTGCCGCCATCATCAATCAGACCGACGCCGCGAATGTTGATGGACTGCTGGCCGATACGAATCTCACGTCCTCCAACGTTGATGTTGGCGTTGCCGAGAGCAGTCAGGATTTGAGGCACCGAAACGTTGTAGGCTTCGAGCTTATGAGGATCGACCTCGACCTGAAACTCCTTGGTCGGACCGCCCCAACTGTTGACTGCTGCGATGCCGGGAATCGTCAACAACCGTCGCGCTACGACCCAATCCTGAACAGTGCGAAGATTCGCGATTCCGAAATGCTTGGGTCCCACAATCTGGTAACGGTAGATTTCGCCAGTGGAGCTATTTGCCTGGATTGTGGGGACCAGATTGCCAGGCAGGCTGACGTTTTGTTGCATCGCCGTCGATGCTTGGCTATAGGCGAAGTAGTAGTCCACTCCATATTTGAACGTGACACGCACAAAAGACAGCCCGTAGAACGAAGTGGAGCGGATCACGTCAATACCGGGGGTGGAGTAGAGCCCGATCTCCATAGGACGCGTGTAGTAACGTTCCATCTCTTCAGCCGATAGGCCTGGCGCCTGCGCCGTGATCTCAAGAATGACCGGGGTCGGATTCGGATACGCTTCGATATTGAGTTTCTTGAAGGCAACAAACCCGGCGCCGGCAAACAAGAGCAGTCCCACCACGACAATCGCGCGGCGGCTTAGGCAAAATGCGATAAGAGACTTGAACATGACTTGTCGTTCTTAATGGAAAATGGGCGGCGTCCGATCTAATCGGATGGCGGCGCTTCCAGCATGTTGCTGACAAATACTGCACCATCGCTAACTACCAGTTCACCTCGCAGCACACCATCGAGAATCTGAACCCGGTCGTCTTGTCGTAGACCCGTCTTGACGACTCTTTGCGCAAAATGGTGGCGATCCGTTGTGACCCAAGCCACCATCGTGCCATCTGGTTCGCGGACCACACCGTTGGCTGGTATAGCGATCGCTTCGACTGGGGCGTCGACACGAATGATGAAGTTAGCGAGCATCCCTGGACGCAGCTCGTCTTTGGGGTCGGCGATCTCTGAACGGATCGTCACACGATGAGTGTTCGGATCAACTGCCGCGTAGATTTTTGACACCTTGCCCCGGAACACGCGGTTGGCATAGGCCATGACCCTGACTTGAACTGGCTGTCCCAAATGAAACAGCGGGATATCGCTCTCGATGACATTTGCCAGCATCCACTTGATCGATACATTGGAGACCGTGTAGGGTGCTGTCCCGTTCCCCGGCTGTACCAATAGCCCGGGTGGTGCATTGAACGATGTGATCTGGCCGGAAATGGGACTATGGACTACAAGCGCGGGATCGATCTTGCGCGAGGCAATCATTTGATCAATCTCCGCCTCGGTCTTGCCGAAGACTCGGACTGCGTCCCTTGCTGCTTTGAGAGCGCCGTCGGCAGTCTGTTGGTCGGAAATAGCCTGTTCCAACTCTTTCTGTGGGACGCCCACGTTCGTTGTGTAAAGATCCTCGGCACGGGCCAATTCTTTGGTGGTGAGTTCGTAGGTTGCCGCGGCGCCAATCAGGGTAGATTCAGCTTGGATGAGGTCAGGACTTCGAATCGTGTAGAGCGGCTGTTCCTTCCGAACTGCTGTTCCCAGTTCCACAAATGCCTTGATGATGGTTCCTTGATAAGGCGGAAAGACTTGCACCGACAGGTCGTCCGCAAAACTGATAGTGCCGACCGTCTCTTTCTCGACTGGAAACTGGTAAGTCCCCACCGGTTCGATTTTGATTGAGCTCAATTGGCTCGGCGATAGATCCACCGCTGGATCAGCCTTCGACGGCTTCGATGCTGCGCTGTTTGCCCGTACCGGGTTCGTGTTTGTAGACTCACCACGCCCACGCAGAAAAACTGCTGCTGCGATAATGATCGTCGCGACCGTCACAACCGCTGCGACTGTTCTCTTGTTGAGGTGTAAGAAATCTTTCATCGTGAGACCCTTTTAAGGCTGGCTTCCTGGAAGCTTCGGGTTCCGCAGTCTGGGAGCCGAGCTCCGACTCCGAGAACGCTTTTGGTTTTTACCGTTGTTTGATATACATGACATGAACTCAGCAAAACCTGCGTAAATCAAACCGAAATACAGGAGCACGGCGAACACGCCTATGGCCATCAAAACGCATCGATTCCAAGCCTCATAGTTCACCTGCATGCTCCGTTGAGGATTCGTCGGCGGCCTCGCGTTCACGTCGTTACCGCTAGAACAAGACACCCAGACCTTCGCATCTTTGGGCAATCGTGTCTGGCTCCTTGAGGCGCTACGATTTCTGCCGCTTGCTCTCGGCGGTTCAACGATTTTGGCTTGAGTCTAAGTCGTCGAGCAGGAATGCACACCGTATCTTTCAGACGGCGAATCGTATCGTTTGGAACTTTGGCGCCTATCTTTTGGCTAATCGTGGGGAAAATAGTTTCAGCGGATCGGGAAATGGCGCAAGATTTAGGACATAGATCATGGAAGACCTGCTATCCGTCTACGCGCCTGCCAACCGGACGAGAATGCTCGTCGTGGCCAGCTTTCTCACGGCGGCGATCGCGGTGGTCGATTGGTGGGCAACCCACTACATTTCGTTAGGGTTCTTGTATCTGTTCCCCATCATCATTGTTGGCGGATTTTTATCCCGACCTCAGATCGTGGGCGTCGCTCTGGTTTGTGCGGGTCTCCAAGAAGCTTTCAGCAATCTGCCCGAGAATGAAGCCGTAGTCCGTCTGGTTTTCAGCTCGGTGGGTTTTATTGGTACGGGACTTCTTGTTTCGGAGATGGTGCGTAACCGACGGATTGTTCTCAGGCACGTAGAGGAACTGGAAGACCAAGTTAAACTGCGCCGGGACCTCGAAGAACAACTGCGTGCCCTGGTGGAAAGCAGTCCAGCCGCGATTGTTACGATCGACTCCGACGGGAAGGTTGTGCTGGCAAACGAGGCCGCGAACCAGTTGCTTGCGCAAGGTGGGTCTCCTCTGCAAGGGCAAGCCATTCGCTGCTACCTGCCTGCCCTGGAGACGGTTCTGAAGACTCAGTCTTCGCGTGCTTTTCGGACTACCCTGCAATGCACGGGGAAAAGGAGTGATGGCGAGGTATTCCTGGCCGGAGTTTGGTTCTCCACATACGGCACAATATCTGGCCCCCGATTGGCTGCGATCGTCGTGGACCTCTCCGAGGACCTGCGCAATCGCGAGGAACTCAGCTTGGACCACCTGCTGAAGAACACGAGAATTCTGATGAGTACCGTGGCCCATGAAATTCGGAACCTTAGCGGTGCCGTTCTCGTGGTCCACAAGAACTTGTCGCGCATCAAGGAGCTTGAGACAAACGAAGACTTCAGGGCCTTGGGCGGATTGCTCCAGAGCTTGGAAAGAATATCTGCATTGGAACTGGGCACCTCGCCCGCGCAGAACGGGGAAGTCGTTGAACTCAATTCGGTGCTCGACGAACTTCGAATACTGATCGAAACCACCTATCATGAGTCGGAGATCAATGTAGAGTGGGAGATTCAGGAACCGTTGCCCTTGGTTTGGGCCGACCGGTACGGACTGGTTCAGGTTTTCCTGAATCTCGCCAAGAACAGCCAGCGGGCCATGATGTCCACCGAAACAAAGCGCCTTCATATCGCTGCATGCGAAGAGGACGGGAAGGTCGCAATTCGCTTTGAGGATACCGGGATCGGCGTGGCTTCGCCCGAGAATCTTTTTCGGCCATTTCAACGAGGCGCTCAGTCGAGCGGCCTCGGTCTCTATGTATCCCGCGCGATCATGCGCAGTTTTGGCGGCGAACTCGCCCATGAGCCGAGATCGGAAGGCTCCTGCTTCGTCGTGGTTTTGCCTTTGCACGTCGCTGCGGAGGAGGCAGCCCATGTCTAACGCTGCGGAGCAAACGCTTCACATTTTATTGTTAGACGACCACGCCTTATTTCGAGAAAGCGTCGCTCGGCTCCTCAGCGTAGAGCCTGGATTTGAAGTTGTCGCCCACTGTGGGACGATCAAAGAGGCTCTTCAAATCCTTCGCCAAAAAGCGATTGACCTGGTGCTCCTCGACTTCGATCTCGGCGAGCGCGATGGCCGAGAATTCCTTCAACTGGCCAAGGAACAGGAGTTCGATGGAAAGATTCTTCTCGTGACCGCAGGCGTGGATGCAGGAGCGGTGTCGGAACTGATTCGCTCCGGCATTTCCGGAGTCTTTCGCAAACACGATTCTGCTGCATTGCTGGCACAAGGAATTCGCGACGTAATAGCTGGCAAGGTTTGGCTGGACCAGGAGCAACTGCAGTCGGCGCTGAAGACCGAAGGAGCAGCTTCGCAGCCCGGGGGAGCTCGACGATTCACCGAACGAGAGCGGCAGGTGCTCTCATTTGTATTTGAGGGCCTCGCTAACAAAGAAATAGCGGCGCGGATCGGGGTCTCCGAGGGCTCCGTCAAATCCACGCTTCAACAGCTTTTTTCCAAGACCGGAGTCCGTACGCGTAGTCAATTGGTGCGTATCGTCTTGGAGCAACATAGGGATCAGCTCTAGCACAGCAAGCCGCGAGAGGATCGGGCATGGCAGACGGGGAGCTACGACGGAGCGTTTTGCCAGTGGTCCTGCTCGCAACTGCCGTTCTGGCGGCGACCGGATACGCATACAGTTCAGCGCCGCCACCCAGTTCGTCAAGCGAGGGTCGGCAGGTCGGCAAGATCCTCAGCGTACGAAAAGTCTTGGAAAACCGCTATTTTGTGAGCCGCTATCCCCAAATTCACTATTACCTGCTTTATCTTGCAGTTCGGACTTCCAACCAGACATATTGCGCTGAGTACGAAACACCTGTTCTCGACGAGATTGACGATCTGTTTTCCGCGAAGGACAAAGATGTCGAGTTTGTGATCAACCGCAAGAGCCTCACCTTGAGAACACCGAAAGGTCGGAAGCTCAAGGCTCACTTAGTGGAACAAAGGCAGTGTTGACCATTTCATCGGGTGCCGTTGCCACTGATCGATTTGGGAGACGCTGAATCGGGTGACCGCGAGCGCGCGCAGGATCGCGTGGGTGCACGAGTTCGGTGCGAGTGCAGGAGAGAAGTACCGAAGCACCGGTGGCTAAAGAGGGGCTCTGTTGGGAAACGGCGAAAGCCCGATTGATTCTGTTTTTGGGAAGTCGGTGACAGGGCAGCGTTCTAACCAACTGAACTACGTCCCCACTCGCCAAATCAACAAGATGCGAAATCGCCAGTGTTTGTGCGGCATTGCACCATTTGCATACCGTGCATGGAATTGCCTTCGTTGCACAAAAGAGCGCGATTCCTGTCCGAACCGCCCCCAAACCGCCACGAAATCTCGGCTTTCCCCTGCACCTGTGCCATGTGCACATCCATTTGCACAGACTCATCCGGGCGGCCCAGATCGCAGCCGACCTGGACGGAACCGCCAATAAAACCGGAGCAAATGTTTAGCACAGAAATATCCTAACAGCTTCTCGCAGAACACGGAAGAGCGTCGAGCCATGCGCTACTTTCTTCGACGAATCTAACTGAAAACACGCGGCACGGATGGCACTACAGAAACGCCTTAGTCACGATCGGAAAGAGTTCGTGGACGGTTAATAGACCATAATTTCGGGTGTGCGTACTCCATCAACACGCAGTTGCCAAACTACGGGACCATATTTCAGGTCGGGAACTTGAGCTTCTTCAAGAACGCAGCGTATCGCGGGTCGTTGTGCAAGCTCTTGAGTAGGGGGTCCACCTTCGTTCCGATCAATCCGCCGTCACGTTGGGCATAAGCCCGGTCTAGCCACTCGAACGATTCGTCGGGCTGGTTCCGGAAAGCATAGACCTCAGCGACCTGGAATGCGGCAGATGTGCTGTATTTCGCAATTAACTCTTTCAGAGCGGACTCCGACTCTTTTTCCCGACCAAGAGCGTGGTACGCAATCGCATACAGAAACGCCCGCCCGTAAGCATGATGCACTCGCTCGATTTCAGGCAAAGCATCCTGAGGTCGCCCCTGCAGCACGTAGATTTCGCTTAACAGGAAAGGGCCGGGGAAGGCATCCGGACTCAGTTCGAGGGACTTCTTGACATCCACATCAGCTCCAGCAAGCTGACCCTCGAAATACTTGATTTGTCCCAGGGCCGACCAGTTGCTTGGATTGAGAGGATCTAACTCGACGGCTCGGCGAGCTAATGCAAGAGCCTCGTCAGGGTGGCCGAATGTGGATGCGGACAGGGCCGCATCTGACAGGTACTCGGGATTTCCAGGGTCGAGAGTAATCGCCTGCTGGATCGAAGCATCCGATCCACCCCAATCGAAATCGGCCAGTCGCTTAATTCGCGCCATTTGGGCGTGTGCCGCTGCGAGGTTCGGGTTAAGAGCTAAAGCTCGTTCAATCGCCTCACGGGCAAGCCGGTGCCCCTCCTGAACGGGAGCAAGGCCTGAGTTGGCTTGCCAGTTGCGTACCCGAGACAACCCGACCCAAGCCAACGCATAGGAGGGATCAAGTTGAGATCCCGGACCTATCGAGACGCTCCCACTCGACTCCATCCGACGCGAATTCGAAGTGAACGTTTTCGGCGCGCTGTCCGTGATGAACGCATTCCTTCCGGCCTTGAGGAAAGCGCGCGGTCGTATTGTGCAGGTCAGCACCTGGACGGCACACCTGCCACTTCCGTTCAACGGTCCATCGGGCGCTTCAAAGGCGGCCATGGAGGTATTCGCAACCGTCTATCGAGAGGAACTGAAGCGCTTCGGTATCGATGTCGTGGTCGCGGTCGCCGGAAATATGAAAACCGGGGGGCCGGCCAAGACAGCCGCCGGGCTCGCGCGCACCGTGGAGCGGATGACGCTGCAAGAGCGCGATCTTTACGGAAAAGCGTTCGGTACCTTTGCAGCCAAGCTCAACAGCATGCAAGACAACGGGCTTGCCTCGGTCGATGCCGCCAAGCGCGTGATCGAGATCGCCGAGCAGAATCCTGCACCGCGTATAGCGACGGTTGGCCAGGATGCGGAGGAGATTCTTCGCGTTGTGCGCGAGAAATCCGACGATGAGCAAGACGCTCTTCGTCTCCAAATCGTAGGGCTGAGATAAGAAATCCAAGAAAAGGAGAAAGCCATGATTGAACTCATTGAAGCCACCGACAGCCGTGTCGTCCGCAACAAGAACAACGTCCTCGCGCTGTACGATCTGATGATCAATCAGAAGCGATCCGAAGAGGCGACAGCCAAATTTGTGAGTCCGTCATACATCCAACACAACCCGCTGATTCCAGACGGCTCCGTCGCG
>Ga0209698_10006301_pt1 | contig 12640 bp, 13 predicted proteins | sample LitLauG_LLR_2012_FD_187203 | JGI IMG/M metagenome (GOLD analysis project Ga0209698, IMG submission 187203) | Freshwater sediment microbial communities from Pennsylvania, USA - Little Laurel Run_MetaG_LLR_2012 (SPAdes) (version 2) | ecosystem: Environmental > Aquatic > Freshwater > Creek >...
CAGTGACCGCCGGCGCTGGGGCGGAGCCAGCGCCGACGGCCACTGTCGAAGGTGCACCGGAGACGCCGGACACGGCGGAACTCCCGGTGGCAGAGGAAGCGGGTCCTGCGGCGGACACGTGCGGGCCCGAACCGGCGTTCGTGGACCCCGGAGAAGCCGCACCTCCCGTCGCACCGGATGGCCCGGCCGCCCCGGGGACGGCAGCTGTCGCAGCCGATCCGGCACCCGCCGCACCGGCGCCCGCGCCTCCACCGGCATCCGTGGTCGTGCCGAACGCCGAGAGCTGCTGGTCCGTGGTGGCGATGGACTGACGGAGACGGGCGATCGCCACCTGGTCGGCGGCGATCTGCTGGGACACCTGTGCGGCCGCACCCACCGTCGAACCCCCCGAGGGAGCGGTGGTGCCGACCGCCCACGAGAGCGTCAGGCCGGTCACACCCACGGTCGCCGCGGCGACAACCGACGAGGAGACCGCGCCGCGACGACGCCTGCCCGTGGGGCGCACACCAGCCGGCTCAGTCACCGGATTCGCCGCCATCTTCGGGATGGGTGGTTGTGGTGGTGGTCGAGGTCGAAACGGGATTGGTAGTGGTCGTGGTCGGCTCCGTCGTCGGCTCCGACGTCGGTTCCGTGGTGGGCTCCGTGGTGGGCTCCGTGGTGGGTTCGCCGGTCGGTTCGGTGGTCGGCCCCCCCGTCGGTTCGGTGGTCGGCTCCGTCGTCGGTTCCGTGGGGGCTTCCGTCCTGGTGGCTCCCGCATCTCCGGACGGCGTGGTGGCGGACGTTCCGGCCGCTGGTACCGGCGGTACCGGATGCGGCGACTCCGGGACGCCCGCAGCCCCGACGACCGGTCGGGCCGGCGGGGCGACCGAGGTCACCGGTGCGCCGCTGTTCCGTGCCCGCAAGGTGGCCTGCAGTGAGTGCTCCCTCTCGCCCAGGCGCACCACGACGGCGTGGAGCTGTGCCTCCTCGGCCGAGGTGGCGGCCACCGGCGACGCGGTGCGCACGGGTGCCGCCGACGCGCTACCCACGCCGACGACGATGCCACCGGTTGCCAGTGCGGCGATGGCCGCCTTTCTCACATTCCGACTCATGGTGCCCCTTCCGATCCCGGCAGTCCCTTCGGCCTGCCGCATGATCGCCAGTGTGATGACGCTTTCTAAGCGGGCAATGAACTGGCGGTGAGAGAGTTCTCATGGAGGTGTGTCTCGGGCCCACCCTCGGCTCACCCCGCAGGCGTCGGGGCTGGTCCACGCTGGCTCGGTAGAGTCGGCCCATGCCCTCCGAGCCCCGTGCGTTCGACATCGTCCTCCTCGGAGCGACCGGCTTCACCGGCGAGCTCATCGCCGGCTACCTGGCCGACCATGCACCGTCCGCGGTCCGGATCGGGCTCGCCGGGCGCACGACGGCGAAGCTGGAGGCCGTCCGTGACCGGACGGGAGGGGAGATGGAGCTGGTCACCGTGGACGCCACGGATCCGGCGGCCATGCGCAGCCTCACCTCCCGCACTCGGGTGCTGATCACCACCGTCGGCCCCTACGTCGTCCACGGTGACCCGGTGGTGGCCGCCTGCGCCGACACCGGCACCGACTACCTCGACCTCACCGGTGAACCCGAGTTCGCCGATCTCACCTACCTGAGGCACCATGCCCGGGCGGTGTCCACCGGGGCCCGGCTGATCCACGCGTGCGGATTCGACTCGGTCCCCCACGACCTCGGCGCGCAGTTCACCGTCGACCACCTCCCCGAAGGCGTCCCGGTGTCGGTGCGCGGGTACGTCCGCATGCAGGGCACCTTCTCGGGCGGCACCGCGGCGTCGGCCCTCGAGATCATGGGTCGGATGAGCCAGGGGCGGGCCGTCCACAAGGTCCGTCGCCAGGTCGAGCCGGAGCCCGAGGGTCGCACCGTGACCATCGACACCGGCAAGGTCGGCCGCGATCCGACGACCGGGTGGTGGGTCGCTCCCATGCCCACCATCGACCCGTTGATCGTCGCCGAGTCGGCCCGCCAACTCCCCCGCTACGGGCCCGACTTCCACTACTCGCACAACTGGGCCGGGACCAGCCCGGTGGCTCTGGCCGGCCTGCTCGGCGGCGTCGGCGTCCTGGCCGCGGCGGCCCAGGTGCCGGCCGCACGCCGGGCACTCGGTCGGCTCCGGCCGCCAGGAAGCGGGCCGACCCCGGCCCAGCGTGACGCGGCCTGGTTCGTCGTCCGCTTCGTCGGCCGGGGCGGGGGTGTCGAAGTCACCACCGAAGTGGCCGGTGGCGATCCCGGTTACACGGAGACCTCCAAGATGATCAGCGAGGCCGCGCTGGCACTCGCGCTCGACGATCTGCCCGAGACGGCCGGCCAGGTGACGACTGCCTCGGCCATCGGCCCCGCGCTGCGCACGCGCCTGCAGGCCGCCGGGATGACGTTCACCGTGCTCGAGTAGTCGACATGACTACGGTGGACCGGTGATGAGCGAGTCCACTCCGGTCCGACCCGGCGACGGCAGCTCGCTGCCGTCCGGGCCCACCCGCACGCCGGCGTGGTGGGCCACCGGGTCCCGGGGCCACGAGCGCGACGACACCGTGGCCTGGGGTGTCCCGGCGCAGACGGAACCGCGTTGGCCGGCCGTCCTGGCCGTGGTGGTGGCCATCGGCCTCCAGGTCGTACTGCCCCCGCGGGTGATCCAGGGCCTCGGCCCCCGGTGGCTCATCCCGGCGCTCGAGGGCGTGCTCCTCGGGGCACTGCTCATCGCCAATCCGCACCGTCTGGGCAGGGAGTCGACCGCTCTGCGATTCCTCTCCATCGCCCTGATCGCCGTCATCACCGCGGCCAACATGGTGGCGCTCGGCGAGCTGATCCGGGCGCTCCTGGAGCACTCCACCACCGGGGGGCGCGCCCTGGTGTTCGCCTCGGTGCCCATCTGGCTGACCAACGTGATCGTCTTCGGGCTCTGGTACTGGGAACTCGATCGGGGTGGGGTGACCGCCCGACTGCAGCCGACCCACCGCCAACCGGACTTCCTCTTCCCACAGATGGCGGTGCCCGGCTCGTCGCCGGGGTGGGCGCCCCAGTTCATGGACTACCTGTACACCTCGTTCACCAACGCCACCGCGTTCAGCCCCACCGACACGATGCCGCTGACTCCCTGGGCGAAGCTCCTGATGATGATCCAGTCGCTGGCGTCGTTGCTGACCGTGGCCCTGGTGATCTCCAGGGCGGTGAACATCCTCAACTGACGGCTCCACCCGTCGAAGGCCCCGCCGATCGAAGGCCCGACCGGGCGCTCCGACGTCAGGCCTGCCGAGGCGTCTGGCCCTGCATCTCCTCCAGGATCCACGCGGGATAGGGCGAGTCGTACGCAGTGATCCCCAGGCGGTCCCGGATCTCGGGGATGGGCAGCGCCCACAGGGCCTCCCACTCGATCCCCAGCATCGGCGGCGTCTCGCGACCGTGGACATAGCCGGTCAGGATGGTCTCGAGGGTGAAGTCGAAGACGTCGGGGGGCATGGTGAACGCCATCTTCGTGAGCAGCATGCCGAGGAACATCGACGAGTACTGGTGGCCGAACTGGGCCATCTGGAACCCGGACACCGACACCTCGTGCAGGCCCGACGTGGCATGCCCGGCCACCAGGTGCCACACGTCGTGGCACTGCAGGATCCGCACGTTGCAGTAGTCCAGTGGCGGCGGCAGCTCCTGCAGCCCGAGCGAATCGCGGTCCAGGACCTCGAGATCGAACCCGTTGTCCACGACGAACGAGTGCATCGCTCCACCCAATGAGTCACGGGGGCAGGCGGCGAGCTCCTCGAGGGTGAACCGGGGTGGGATGCCACCTGCGGCAGCCTCGGCCACGCCGGGATAGCGCAGGGCCATGACGGCCACCCGGCGGTGGAACTCCGGGGACAGGTGCTCGGTCAACGCCGCCGTCCGCACCGTGATCGACGCCGGATCGCGCCCGGCGTCCGGGTCGAAGACCAGTTCCCAGAGCCCCTCCCACAGGGCGTCGGACACCGGTTCCGACCGGGGCGTGCCCGTCACCACCGGACCCTCGGGCGCGCTGCCCGACCAGCCCTCGACCAACCCGTCGTAGACCTCGACCACCGATTCGGGCGCCACCACCGCCACGTACAGGGCCAGCGATGCCACGTCATAGCGCGATGCCGGGTCGCCGGAGCGCCGGGCCGATGCCGCACGCGATGCGTCTGCACGCCCCCCTCCGGCGAGTACCCGCACCTGGTAGTCGTCCGTCGTCAGCTCGGCCGTCGTCATCGCATCCCCCTGGAGAACCGTGGCTCCACCCACCGTACTTCGACGCCCCGCCGTACGCAGTGCCCCACTCCACCGATGTCGGACGGCGTGGTGCCATCCCCGCCGGTGCCGGCTTCCCGACCACGGTGGACGCAGTGTGGCAGCCTGCAGACATGGGCCCCGCCAATGGACAGTTCGACCCGGTCGAGTGGGACCCCACCGACCTCGCCTTCCGGAACGATCCCATCCCGTGGTACCGGGCGCTGCGCGAGCGGGCACCGGTCCTCGTGCATCCCGACATCGGGGTCGTGCTGTCGCGGTTCCGGGACATCGACGCCGTGCTCCGGGACCGACGATTCGGGGTGGCCACCCCCTCCCCCTGGCGGGAGATCTTCGCCGAGGGCGCGCCCCCGTCGATGCACCTCCTGTCGGAACACTCCCTCTTGTTCATCGACCCGCCCCAACACACCCGTGTCCGCGGCCTGGTGGCCCAGGCCTTCACCCCACGGCGCATCGAGGCCATGCGACCGGGCATCGAGGCCTCGATCAGCGCCATCCTCGACCGGATCGAGCACGCACCGAGCTTCGACGTGCTCGAGGAGATCGCCTGGCCGGTGCCGATCACGGCCGTGACCGACCTGCTCGGCGTGCCGCCCACCGACCGGGCACTGCTGCACCAGTGGACGCATGCCATCACCGCGGTGGACGAGCTCCCCCTGGACTTCGACGCGTTGCCCGCGGCCGGGGTGGCCGCCGACGAATTCCTGGCCTACGCCGGCGACCTGGTCGACGTCCGCCGCACGGATCCCGGGGGCGACCTGATCTCCGGGTTGATCGCCGCCGAGGAGGACGGCGAGCGCCTCACCCGCGACGAGCTCCTGTCCATGATCGTGCTCATCCTGCTGGCCGGGCACGACACGACGGCCGGCCTGATCTCGACCGGCCTGTGGCTCCTGCTGTCCCATCCCGACGCCGCCGCCGAGGTGCGCCATGATCCGGCAACGGCAGACAACGCCGTAGAGGAGGTGCTCCGCTACCTCGGCCCGCTGCAGGTCGCGTCCGGCGGTGGGCGGTGGCCCGGTGAGCCGGTCACCGTCGACGGCACGGTCATCGAGCCGGGTACACCGGTACGCCTGCTCCTCGGATCCGCCAACCGCGACCCCGACCAGTTCGACGAACCGGACCGGTTCGACATCCATCGCTCCCCGATCCGACACCTGGCCTTCGGCCGTGGCCTGCACGTCTGTCTCGGTGCCGCGCTCGGGAGGCTCGAGGCACAGGTGGTGCTGCCGGCTGTCCTCCGGCGCTTTCCGGACCTCGCCCTGATCGACGACGCGCCGACCTGGCGGCCGTCCTTCGTGGTGCGCCAGCTGGCCACCCTGCCGGTGGCCACCGGTCGGCACTGACCAGTACCCGGGCCGGACGCTCAGACGCTGATCGGCTCGACGTCCTCGTCGATGGTGAGCACGGCACGGACCGCACTGGTGGGATCGGGTCCCATCCACCCGTCCGCGCCGAGCACCCGGGCGTGGCGGGCGTCCCTGATCGCGGTACCGCCGACCAGGACCGGCACACGGCACCCGGCGTCGATCACTGCGCCCACCGTCTGGGCCACCTGGTCGTCGAGGCCGGCGACCGACACCCCGATCAGGACGGCGACCAGCCGGTCGGCTCGGAGGGACGCATCCACGAATGCCCCGGTCGGCGTGTCCGCCCCGAGATCCATCGCCAGGTACCGCTCGCCTCGCAGGAGGTCGGCGACCACGGAACTGGAGATCCCGTGACCGTCCCCGGCGCACATGCCGACGACGACCGTGCCCCAGGTCCGTCCCCTCCGCGCGAAGCGCGGTCCCATCCGGCCCACGATCCTCGTGGCGACCACCGTGGCCAACTGGACGTCGGCCGTCGAAGCGTCCCCCTCGGCGCAGGCGATTTCCAAACGGGCCATGACGGGGACCAGCAGATCGGTGTAGATCTGCCCGGGCTCGAGGCCCGAGGTCATCCCGTCCTCGATGACCTGCCAGGCTCCTTGCTCGTCCCCGGCCACCATCCGGGCCCGCAGGCGGGCCTCACGCTCACCGGCGGGGATCGGCGCACCCGGCGCGTGCAGCGGACGGTGCTCCAGTTCCTGGAGGTCCGCGACCTCGATCCGCCACTTGCCGTCCACCCGCTCCGCCCGAAGTCGGCCCGTCCGGACGTACCGGTAGGCGGTCATGTAGTGGACACCGAGCAGCTCGGCTGCCTCGTTGAGGCTCATGGTGGACTCGGAGCCGACGGTCACACCGGGGCGCTCCCTGTCAGCAGCCGTTGCGACCGCTTGACCTTCGGGCACGACGCGGCCCGTCCACCATCGGCCGACGCCGCGCACACGCGACAGGCCCACGGACCGCCGCCGACCCGCCACAGCACCGACCCGCAGGTCGGGCACAGCTCACGGCCCTCCGAGCACTCGGTGCCGGCGTACCGGGTCGACGACAGCGGGCAGCCGCGCCCGTGGCACACGGCCCAGTCGACATCGGGCACCAGTCCGTCCACCGGGCACACCACGAGGCAGCGCTCGCAGTCGTTGCACAGGAGCGGGTCGATCTCGTAGGCCACGGGGAACCCGCCGCCCTGGGTGACCGCCCCCTGCGGGCACGCCGACTCGCAGGCACCGCACCCCAGGCACTCCCCGATGTCGATCTCGAGCGCCATCGACTCAGCCCGCCCGTGCCGGCACCGGCACCGCGGCCGCGGCGGCGTCGAACACGGCCTGGAGCGTGCCCATGAACCGGTAGAACTTGTCGCTGCCCATGGCATCCGACGAACGCACCTCGAAGGGGATCCCGGCGATCGACAGCCCGTTCAGCGAGTGCGCGCTGTCGGCCGGGCCGTTGGCCTCGATCCATCCGACCATCTCGGTCCAGGCGTCCAACGGACCGGAGAACACCACGTCCGGGCCGAAGGCGGCCTCGGTCACCGGACCCTCGGCGGAGATGTCGTAGCCGTCGAGCACGAGCCCGAACAGCTGACCGGTGCCATCGGGCAGGAGGACCTCCATTCCGAAGCGGAATTCGGCGATTCCCAGCCGCTCCAGGGCGGCCGTGTCCGCCGTGGCCCGGGCCACCAGCTCGTCGAACCACGGGCCCGAGGGGAACGGCGCAACCATGGCGCCCATCAGACCGCCACCGCCGACTTGGCGCCGGGTACACCTTCGATGATGGCGTCCGGCAGGTGGAGCCTTCCCCGTCGGTCGAGGCCGGCGTGGTCGCAGCGCTTCAGGTAGTCCCCCACGATCTGGAGCCGCAGGACGTCACCGGCGGCGGCCCCCAGTTCGCAGGCGGCCTCGACGCTCCCGGCGGCCAGGATGGCGGTGGGCTCAACGATCTCCGGCGTGGAGAAGATCATGGCGATCATCTCCTCCCCCTTGTCCAGGTAGTCGTGGAAGTCGGCGGCCATGGACGGGTCCTGCTCCAGCCGGTAGCGCAGGTGCATGGTGCCGTAGGCGACGTGACGGGCCTCGTCCTGCATGCAGAGCCGGAAGATCTGCTGCTCGACCGGCGACGGCGCCAGGGCGGCCCCGGCCCGGAACAGCGACAGGACGATCCCCTCACCCAGGAGGTGCATCAGCGCCGAACCCTCGTCGTAGGACTCCGCATCGAGGATCAGCTGGAGGAAGCGCTCGATCACGGCGGTGGCCTTGCCCAGGCCCCCGCCATTGGCCAGGGCCCGCTTGCGGAACACCTCGGTGTGCCGGGCCTCGTCCATCACCTGGGTGCAGAGGAACATCTTGGCCTCGACGAAGTCGTGGTTGATGCGCCACAGCCACTTGGCCGGGAAGTCCGCCGCCACCATCTCGACCTCGGACAGCACGGTGGCCAGCTGGCACATGGCGTGCTCGACGTCGGGGTCCAGGGGGGCCAGGTCACCCCAGGGGATGTCCCGGGTTGCGCTCCACTGGCGGCTGACCGCCTCTTCGTACAGGTCGAGCACGTTGTCTGACCACACCTCGCACTTGTCGTTGACCGTGTACCCCATGTCGGGGACGTCGAGCGCGACGTCGGATCCGCGGGGCGCCATCGTGCGCAACGGCGCATGCTCGGGAATCACCCCGTACGACCCGATCGAGATGTCCCGCATGGTCAGTCCGGTCTTCGAAGGGACCGCCCGCACCCCCCACTCCGTGTCGGTGTCCCGCAGCCACCCGAGGTCGAACTCCCCTCGTGCGGATCGCTCGAGATAGCTCAGATCGAGACCCAGTGACATGCGGAACCCCCTTGGTCGACGTGCACGGTTGAGACACTTCGCGTCTGTATGTACCAACTCGTCCCAGGATGCGGAACGGTGGGGTGCCGGAACAGGGCCGAAGGTCCCTATTCGGATGTGCTCCCAGGTGGGTGGAGGCGCGCCGTTCCCCGATCCGTGGCGTCCACGTCCTCGTGGCCCGGGCCGCACCCAGCCCCCGGGCGGCCACGTCGTGGTGCCGGGTCCGGGCGGTCAGACCGGCGCAGGCCCCGACTCAGATGCGGGGCGTCGTGCGGACGGCGAAGCTGCGCCCGTAGGCCGCCCGACGGAGCTGGAGGATCTCGTCGTCCGGGTCGAGGTCCACGCCGGGTGTCACGTTGGTGGGGTCGAAGATGATCGGCTCCACGTCGCCGGCCGTCCGATCGAGCTGCAGGCGACCGGCCACCACGACGGGGCGTTCCGGCCAGATGGCGGTCGGGTCACCGGTGGGGTCGTCTGCGGTACCGAGGTGGATCACCAGATCGAACGCGGTGCCCTCGGGCGGCCCCGCCAACCGTTCCACGAGCTCGGCTGCGAGGTCGACGTCGTCGGCCGGGGTGTCGAGGAACTCCTCGCCGCCCACCGGCACCCACGAGTACCGGAACGGCCGGCGCCCGCCGTCCCCGTCGACGAGGAAGAAGGTGTGCAGCCCGTTGTAGGCGAGCGTGGCATAGCTCACCGGTACCTGGGCGCCCATCGCCGCCTGGATGCCCGCGAGGGACTCCGGATGGACCTCCACGAAGGCAATCATCCGTTCGGGGTCGGGCACCCCGGTGGCCGGGTCGGGGGCGCGCGCGGCCAGCAGCTCCAGGAATGACTCGCCGTCGCGCACCAAGAAGGCGGGGGAGCTCACCGCCACCAGGTCGTGGTCACCCTGGGCGGTGCGCAGCTTGACGGCCATGCCACGGGCACTGGGCACCCCGTCGGACACGTCCGGGTCCCCTCCGGGATGGGAGAAGCGCACGACGGCAGGGGTCGAACCGTCGACCAGGTGCGCTGCCGACGTCCGTCCCGCCAGTTGGCCCGTGGGGGTGAAGCGCCCCTCGACCACGGTTCCCTTGGCATGCAGTGCCCGGTGGGTCGGCGAGCTGGTGGGCGCGGATCGCAGCGCCTCGTGGATCCGCTCCGCGGTGGCCTCGATGTCGGTGCTCATCCGGGCAGGGTACCGGCGGTTGCCACCCGTGCGCACGGGCCGCCCGGGCCCGTCGGGCCCCTGCACCCGTCAGGTCCGTCCGGCCTGCGCCCGTCAGGTCCGTCCGGCCCCGCGCCCGTCAGGTTCGTCCGGCCCCGACGCCCGTCAGGGGCGGGCGATCGATTGGTGACCCCATCGGCTGATCCGGTCGTACCGCCGGTTGTCGGTCCACGGTTCGGTGATGGTCCGGGTACCGTGGCCGACCTCGACCAGGAAGCCGGCGGGGCTGGACACGTAGAAGCTGAACGCCCCCTCGTTGTCGTGGACGCCTATCCCGTTGGCGATGGTGCATCCGGCGTCCCAGGCGCGGTCGAAGGCCAGACCGACGTCATCGCGCTCGTTGGCCTCGAACTGGACGTGGTGGAGGGACTTGCCGAGATCGAAGGGGACCTTGGCCACCGCCACCGAGTGGTGTCGCAGGTTGCAGTGGTAGAACCGCACCTCGAGCGGGACCCCCTCCATCAGCTCGGTCTCGATCCAGTCGGACTGGGACATGCCGAGGCCGTCGAGGAGGAAGCGCTCGGTGTCACCGAAGTCCAGTACCGCGAACACCGCGTGCCCGAATCCGACACCGTCGGTCTGGAAGCCGCCGGCCACCAGCGGGGAGTCGAACGGAGTGTCGGCCGCCACAAGGTCGAGGGCCAATTCGAACCGCGCTCCCCACGGGGTGCTCCCGACGGCCAGTCGCCCGGCGCCCCGGCCCATCGCGGTCTCGACAGGAACCTCGGCCACCGGGAACCCGGCGGCGTCCAGGCGGGAGGCCACCGCCGCGAACGCCGTACCGTCGGTGGCGACGAACCCGAGCAGCGTGCAGTCGTCAGCCGGACCCTGGTCCACGAAGACCCGCGCCGCCCGGTCGTCGTTCCGGAATGCCGCGGCGGCTCCGAACGTGTCGACCGCCGGCTGCAGGCCGACCACGTCGGTCAGGAGCGAGGCGAGTGCGGCCGGGTCGGTGACCTCCAACCCGACGTAGGCGATCTCCACCTCGTGGTCCACGGGGAGGGGGCGGCCGGTCACAGCGCCAGGGGCCCACGCCCGACGACGCACGGATTGCGCAGCTCGCCGATGACCTCGGCGCCCGTCACCAACTCCTCGCCGGGGGCGAGGAACCGACCCCTTGCCATTCCGACACCCGATGGGGTCCCGGTGAAGATGAGGTCCCCCGCGAAGAGCGTGGTGATCGACGACAGATAGGCGACCAGCGTCGCCACGGGGAAGATGAGCAGGCTGCTGCGAGCCTCCTGCATCCGCTCACCGGCCACGTCGCACCACAGCCCGATGTCATCGGGGTCGGCGAAGCTGTCCACCGACACCAGGGCGGGACCGATCGGCCCGTAGGCGGGGAAGCTCTTGCCCAGGCAGAACTGGGCGGGGTTCCCGGTGAGCTGGACCGCCCGGTCGGAGATGTCCTGGCCCAGCATGAGTCCGGCCACCACGGACCACGCCTCGTCGACGGGCACCGCCGTCGCCGTCGTGCCGATGACCGCCACCACTTCGGCCTCCCAGTCGACGAGCTCGCCCGACAGCGGGACCTCGTCGTGGGGCCCGACGATGCAGCTCGGGAACTTCGTGAACGTGAGCGGCGCCGGTGGCAGCTCCATGCCGCTCTCCCCTGCGTGGTCGCGATAATTGAGGCCGATGCCGAACACCTGCCGAGGGCTGGGCACCGGCGGGCCCAGGCGGGACCCGGCAACGGTGCCGCCGGCCTCGGCCGACGCGCAGTGCTCGGACAGGCCGTGGAGCTCCGCCGACCGGGCCACCGCGGCCATGGGGTCGGCGAGGGTCGGGTCGCCGGACAGGGCGGCCAGGTCGAACCAGTGGCCGTCCTCCTCCAGTGCGGCGCGGCCGTCGACGTTCAACAGGCGGTACATGGTTCTCCTCGTTTCGTTACCGGGACAGCGATGCGGACGTGGCGGGCGACACGGGTCACGGCCGGTCCTTCCCCTCAAGTCTGGCGGACAGCGCCGGCAGGAGGGCGAGGGCGCTCCCCCGGTCGACGGCCAGGCGGTCCGCGTCGGAGAACGGGTAGGCGGCCAGACCCGACACACCGACCTGGGTGGCCAGCTCGGGGGCGAACGGGTAGTCGCTCCCGAACAGGATCCGGTCGGCACCGACCAGCTCCCCGAGCGACGACAGCGCATGGGGGTTGGCCGAGAGCGCGGTGTCGTAGTACATCGTCCGCAGGTAGGCGGTGCCGCCCCGTGGCGCCCGCTCGACCAGCGCGTCGTCGGTGAACCACAGCAGGTCGAACCGGCCGACCAGGTAGGGGACCGTGCCGCCGGCGTGCGACAGCACGAACCGGATGTTCGGGTAGCGCTCGAGAGCACCTGTGTAGGCCAGGTTGAACGCCGCCCGGGTGGTGTCGAAGGTGAACTCCATGGCGAAGGCCGGAATCGCGTGGTCGATCCGGTCGGAAAACGCCGGGGCCACCGGATGGACGAACGCCACCGCCGATCGCCGGTCGAGTTCGGCCAGTACCTCGTCGAATCGGTGGTCCCCGAGGTAGGAGCCGTCGTGGTGGGACGACAGCAGCACGACGCCGTCCGCCCCGAGTTCGTCGAGCGCGTGCACGGCTTCGGCGGCGGCACCCTCGGCATCGGGCAGGGGAAGCGTCGCGAAGAACCCGAACCGGTCCGGACGGGAGGCCGCCAGCTCGGCCGAAGCCTCGTTGCACCGTCGGGCCAGGTCCCGGGCGGCGGCGTCGTCGCCGAAGTGGACCCCGGGGGCCGACACCGACAGGACCGCGGTACCGATGCCGTTCCGGTCCATCACGCCGAGCGACAGGTCCGGGCTCCACTCGGGCAGGTCCCGCCCGCCCGCCTCGACGATGCCGCGGGCCGCGAGCGCCGAACGGTAGACGGGATGGATGGCGTGGTGGTGTACGTCGATGCGCTGCGGTTCGGTCGGCACGGAGGCTCCTCGGTGACGGTCCCCGGGTGGGTTCAGGTC
>Ga0209698_10006302_pt1 | contig 12639 bp, 16 predicted proteins | sample LitLauG_LLR_2012_FD_187203 | JGI IMG/M metagenome (GOLD analysis project Ga0209698, IMG submission 187203) | Freshwater sediment microbial communities from Pennsylvania, USA - Little Laurel Run_MetaG_LLR_2012 (SPAdes) (version 2) | ecosystem: Environmental > Aquatic > Freshwater > Creek >...
AAGTCGTCGCGATCAAGGACGTCACCCCGCTACCCCACAACGGCTGCCGCCCCAAGAAGCGCCGCCGAGGCTAAGGAAGATCATGGCTCGTTACACAGGACCCGTTTGCCGACTCTGCCGTCGTGAGCGCACGAAGCTCTACCTCAAGGGTGAGCGCTGCCACACGATGAAGTGCCCCGTCGCCGAGAACTCCGATCGTCAAAAGCGCGCGTTCCCGCCGGGCATGCACGGCAACGCCCGTCAGCGTCAGGGCTCGGAGTACTTGGGCCAGCTGCGCGAGAAGCAGAAGGCTCGCCGTATCTACGGTCTGCTGGAGAAGCAGTTCCGCAACCTCTACGAAGAGGCCAGCCGTCGCCCCGGCATGACCGGTACCAACCTCTTGCAGTTCCTCGAACTGCGACTCGACAATGTGGCCTACCGCGCCGGATGGGGTGCCTCGCGCGCCCAGGCCCGCCAGCTGGTGCGCCACGGTCACGTCACGATCAACGGCAAGCGCGTCACGATCCCGTCGTACCGCGTGCGTCCCGGCGAAGTGGTCGGCCTCAAGACCGTCACGCGCGACAACTTCAACGTCGTGCGCAACCGCGACGTCCTGGACCGCAACGTCCCGGGCTGGCTCGAGACCGGCGAGAACGGTTTCACCGTGACCGTGCGCGTCGTGCCCCAGCGTGAACAGATCGACGAGTCGATCAAAGAGCAGCTCATCGTTGAGCTGTACTCGAAGTAATCGTCCCTCACCGTCTTTAAGGAGTCCCCATGCTGATCATCCAACGCCCCACCATCGAAGCCCTCGGCGACGAGATCAACCACCGTCAGTCCTTCGGCATCGGGCCGCTCGACCCCGGTTTCGGCCACACGCTGGGTAACTCCCTGCGCCGCACCCTGCTGTCCTCGATCCCCGGCGCCGCGGCGACGCGCGTGAAGTTTGACGCCGTCCTGCACGAGTTCGGCGTCATCGAAGGCGTGAAGGAAGACGTCCAGGACATCTGCTTGAACTTGAAGGACCTGCTGCTCATCGTGCACAGCGACGAGCCCGTGGTGCTGCGTCTGGACAAGCGTACCGAGGGGCCGGTGTTGGCCTCGGACCTGTCGACCACCGCCGACGTCGAGATCCTCAACCCCGACCTGCACCTGGCCTACCTGACCAGCCCCAAGAGCGTCTTGACCTTCGACCTGACCGTCGAGCGCGGCAAGGGTTACGTGGGTGCTGAAGGCAACAAGGGCTCCTCGACCATCGGCGTGATCCCGCTGGACGCGATCTTCACCCCGGTGCGTCGCGTGAGTTTCGAGATCGAGCCCGTGCGCGTCGAGCAGTCCAAGGACTTCGACCGCCTGGTGATCGAGATCGAGACCGACGGTTCGATCAGCCCGCGCGAGGCGCTCGCCTCGGCCGGTAAGACCCTGGGCTCGCTCGTCGAGCTCATCGCCAGCTTCGACTCCGAGGCCCCGGCCCTGGAGCTCGGTGACGTGGGCACCGCCCAGGCCGCCGCCAGCGAACTCGACATCCGCATCGAGGAGCTGGGCTTGACCGAGCGTTCGCGCAACTGCCTCAAGCGCGCCGGCATCAACACCATCGCCCAGTTGGTGAACGCGACCGAGCGTGACCTCACCTCGATCACCAACTTCGGTCAGACGTCATTGAAGGACGTCACCGACCGCCTCGAAGAGCGCGGTCTCTCACTGCGAGTAGAGGACTAAGCATGCGTGGAACTCCAACCAAGGGCAAGCGTTTCGGTGGCGACAGCGCTCACCAGAAGGCGATGATGGGCAACCTCGTCGCCTCGATGATCGCCGCCGAGGGAATCGTCACGACCGAGGCCAAGGCCAAGGCGCTGCGCCCCATCGTCGAGAAGGTCGTCACCGCCGCCAAGAACTCACCCGAGGGATCGGTGCACGCCCAGCGTCGCGTCGTCGCCTTCATCCGTGACAAGGACATGGCCCACAAGCTCTTCGCCGAGATCGCGCCGCGCTACAGCGACCGTCCCGGCGGCTACACCCGCATCTTGAAGCTCGGGCCGCGTCAGGGCGACAACGCCCCGATGGCGCGCATTGAGTTCGTCTGAGTCGACGCCAGCGGCCACCCAGCGGTGGCGCCTGGACATCGCCTATGACGGCCAGGGCCTGAACGGCTTCGCCTATCAGCCCGAGGTCACGACCGTCGTCGGATTACTGCGCACGACCCTCGCGTCCACGTTGCACCTGGACGAGGAGCCCTCTATCGTGGGCGCCGGTCGCACCGATGCCGGGGTGCACGCCTTCGCCCAGGTGATCCACGTCGACTTGCCGAGCGACTTCTTCGCCTCGCGGGGGGGTCCTGACGCCGAGCGGCTCGTGCGGGCCCTCAATCGCCAATTGCGCGGCCGGGTACGGGTGCTGCGCGCTTTCGTGGTCGAGGACGACTTCCACGCCCGTTTCTCGGCGCAGTGGCGCGAATACCGCTATCTCGTGCTCGAGACCACGCCGCCGGCGTTGGCCCTGCACGACGCCTTCTCGTGGGCCGTCAAGGGACCCTTGGACGTCGAGGCGATGAACCGCGCCAGTGAGATGGTGGTGGGCACCCACGATTTTCGAGCATTCTGTCGTCGCCCCGACGGCTCGGACCCGGCCGAGCCCCTCACCCGCCTGGTGATGAGCGCTCGCTGGGAGCGGTTGGCCGACACCTGGCAGATGAGCCCGGAACGCGCTCCCGCGGTGCGTTTCACCATCCGGGCCCAGTCGTTCTGTCACAACATGGTGCGCAGCCTCACCGCCACGCTGGTGGCCATCGGCCAGGGAAAGCTGCCCGAATCGACGATCCCCGAGCGTCTGGCGAGCCACCAGCGCGACCACCTGCCCGCCCCGGCGCCCGCCGGGGGACTCAGCCTCGTGGGCGTGGGTTACGGTGCATTTGCCGGAGGGCCCTCCGGTTTTGTAAGATGAAAAGTCCCCCTCGTCGTGTCGAGGGAACACGAAGAGATCGCTGAAGGAAGAACTGTGCGTACGTACTCACCGAAGGAAAAAGAGATCACGCGCGAGTGGCGCGTGATCGATGCCGAAGGCCTCGTGCTGGGTCGCGTCGCCACCGTCGCCGCCTCGCTGCTGCGCGGCAAGCACCGTCCCTACTTCGCTCCTCACCTCGACACCGGTGACTTCGTCATCATCGTCAACGCCGACAAGGTCGTCGTCACCGCCAACAAGGCCAAGCAGAACTTCCACTACCGCCACTCGGGCTACCCGGGCGGACTTCGTTCGACGTCCTGGCAGACCCTGATGGACACCGACCCCGAGGCGCTGGTCTTCGAGGCCGTCAAGGGCATGGTGCCCAAGAACCGTCTGGGACGCGCGCAGATGGGCAAGCTCTTCGTCTACGCCGGCGCCGAGCACCCGCACGCCGCCCAGCAACCTTCGCAGTTCGACACCTCCGCGATTCGTCGCGGCTAAGGAGATTTGACGTGACCACCCCGCTGACCCAGTCCACCGGCCGCCGCAAGGAGGCCGTCGCTCGCGTACGCCTTCGTCCCGGTACCGGAACGATCACGATCAACTCGCGCGCCTTCGACAACTACTTCACGTCGGCGACGCACCGCCAGATGGTGATGGAGCCGATGCGCCTCACCGACACGGTGCAGACCTACGACGTGGACGCCACGATCGAGGGCGGCGGCGTCGCCGGTCAGGCCGGAGCCCTTCGCCTCGGCATCGCGCGCTCGCTGCTGGAACTCGACGAGGAGTTGCGCCCGACTCTCAAGAAGGCCGGCCTCCTGACGCGTGACGCACGAAAGAAGGAGACCAAGAAGTACGGTCTCAAGAAGGCCCGTAAGGCTCCCCAGTACTCGAAGCGATAATCGCCATGGCCGTGCATTTCGGCACGGACGGTATCCGGGGCCGCGCCTACGAGGAGATCTCCGTCGCGTTGGCGTACCGTCTCGGACGGGCGGTGGGTTCGGTCTTCTCGGTGCCCGTCTTCGTGGGCTACGACACTCGCGAGAGTTCACCGGTCCTGTCCCTCGCGGTCCTCGCCGGACTCAAGGACGTGGGTGCGCAGGGCTTCAACCTCGGCGTCTTCACCACACCCGGCGTGGCGGTGATCGCTCAACGCCGCGGCGGTGCCGGCATCGTCGTGTCCGCCTCGCATAACCCGTACCACGACAATGGTCTCAAGGTGCTGGGCGTCGGTGGCGCCAAGCTCGACTTCGCGACCGAGGCCGCGGTCGAAGCGGCCCTCAATGCCGCACCCGGACCGCGACACGAGACCTTCGACGATGTCGCCATCGACGTGCAGGCCGAGCACGAATACGCCGAGCACCTGCGCCGCCTGGTCCCGGGTGACCTTTCGAGCCTGCACCTGGTGCTCGACTGCGCGAACGGTGCGGCGTCGCGTGTGGCGCACGAACTCTTCGAGGGCACCGGCGCTCGGGTGACGACGCTGCACGACGCGCCCAACGGGACCAACATCAACTACGAGTGCGGCTCGACGCACCCCGACGACCTTCGCCGCGCGGTCGTGGCGCTCGGCGCCGACCTCGGGCTGGCCTTCGACGGCGACGCCGACCGACTCATCGCCGTCGACGCGAGGGGCAACCTGCGCAACGGCGACGACCTCGCGGTCCTCTTCACGCTGGACCGGCACTCGCGTGGCGAGACCGGTGGCGTCGTGGTGACCGTCATGAGCAATCTCGGGGTGCACCGCGCACTGAGCGGGCGCGGGGTCGAGATCATCGAGACCGACGTCGGTGACCGCAACATCTTGGCCGCCCTCGAGGAGAGAAATTGGAACTTCGGGGCCGAACAGTCTGGTCACCTCATCTTTCGCCACCTGAGTCCCACCGGTGACGGTCTGTTGACGGGGATGCTGGTCGCCGACATGGTGGCGCGCTTCGGGCCCCTGGGCGAACAGTGCGACGCCGCCTGGCAGCGAGTGCCCCAGGACCTCATCAACATCGCGACGGGTGACTACGACGATTTCGCCGTGCGCGAGATGTTCGAGGAGGAGTGCCGGCTGATGAGCGTCAAGGATGGCGAGGTCCGTCTCCTCATCCGACCCTCGGGCACCGAGCCACTGATCCGCGTGATGATCGAGGCGCTCGACGAGTCGTTCGTCCAACGCTTCACGCATCGCGTGCGAACGCACTTCTCGCACTGAGGCCGAAACCGTCCCGAAATCCGGCCCGGGTAGACTAGGGCCATGTGCGGCATCATCGGGGTCGTTGGATCCGACCAGACTCTGGCGACGCTGCTGCAAGGCTTGCAGCGCCTCGAATACCGCGGCTACGACTCCGCGGGGATCGCCCTGGTGCGTTCGGGGCACACGTGGCGCGCACGCACGGCGGCGGGCACGGAGTCGGTCGCCGCGCTGCGCGTCGAGTGCGAGGACGCACCCCAGAACTACCGCTCGGGCATCGGCCACACTCGTTGGGCCACCCATGGCGCTCCCGAAGCGGAGAACGCCCATCCGCACCTGGACTGTTCGGGTCACGTGGCGATCATCCACAACGGCATCATCGAGAACCATCGCGAACTGCGCGAAGAACTCCTCGCCCGCGGTCACGCGTTCACGTCGGTGACCGACACCGAAGTGGTGGCGCACCTGGTCGAAGAGTTGCGCGGCAAGGGACTCGAACTACTCGACGCCGTACGCCACGCCCTCTTGCGCGTGCGCGGTGCCTTCGCCATCGCGGTGATGGACGCGACCGAGCCCGACGTCATCGTCGCGGCGCGGCGCATCTCACCGCTGGTCGTGGGCACGGCGCCGGGCGTCAGCTACCTGGCCAGTGACGTGCCGGCGATCTTGGACCGCGCGACCGCCTTCTACGCCGTCAACGACGACGAGATCGTGCGCCTCGGACCCGAGGGTTTCCGAGCGGTCGACCTCGAAGGCGCCCCGGTGCGCCTGCGTCAGTTGCAGATCGACTGGGACCTGGAGACCGCCGAGAAGGGTGGCTACGACGACTTCATGAGCAAGGAGATCGCCGAGCAGCCCGACGCGGTGCGCGCGACCCTGCTCGACCGCCGGCGCAGTGATGGCACCATCGTCTTTGACGAGTTGCGCATCTCGGACCAGGAGTTGCGCGAGGTCAAGCGCGTCGTCCTGGTGGCGTGCGGCACGTCGCTGCACGCGGCGCAAGTGGCCAAGTACGCGATCGAACGATGGGCGCGTCTCAGCGTGGACGTGGACATCGCCAGTGAGTACCGCTACCGCGACCCCATCGTCGAGATCGGCACGCTGGTCATCGGGGTGTCGCAAAGTGGCGAGACCATCGACACCATCCAGGCCACGCGCGAAGCCCAGCGACGCGGCGCCCGGGTGGTGGCGATCTCGAACATCGTCGACTCCTCCTTGGCGCGTGAGGCCGATGCGGTGATCTACACCCGCGCCGGTCTCGAGGTCTCGGTGGCCTCGACCAAGGCCTTCGTCGCCCAGGTCGCCGCGCTGGAACTGCTGGCCCTGCGCCTGGCACAACTGCGCGAGACGCTCGCGCCCGCGGAGGTCGACCGACTCCTCGAGGGTTTGCACGCCATCAGCGGCCACATCGCCACCGCGCTGTCGCGCCGCGGCGACGTGAACGACGTGGCCACGCAGCTCCTGGACGCTCACGACTACTTCTTCATCGGCCGCCACGTGGGTTTCCCCACGGCGCTCGAGGGTGCGCTCAAGCTCAAGGAGATCACCTACATGCACGCCGAGGGCTACGCCGCCGGTGAGCTCAAGCACGGTCCTCTCGCTCTGATCGAGCCCGGCGTGATCGTGGTGGCGGTCACGACCGACGTCAACATGCACGAGAAGATCCTCTCGAACGTGGCCGAGGTGAAGGCGCGCGGCGCGACGGTGATCGCCGTGGCGACCGACGACGACGAGCAGATCGACGCGGTGGCCGACTTCGTCTTGCGGGTCCCCGCGACCGATCCGATGTTCACGCCGATGCTCGATATCGTGCCACTGCAGTTGCTGGCGTACTCGCTCGCTCGCGGACTGGGTCGCAACGTCGACCGGCCGCGCAACCTGGCCAAGACGGTCACGGTGGAATGATGACGACCGTGGCGGTCGGCGTCGACGTCGTCGACGTGGCGCGCTTCGCCCTCGCGTTGCAGCGACGACCGCGTTTGGCGCAACGTCTCTTCACCTCGCGCGAGCGCACCGACACCAACGACCGGCCCGAGCGCCTCGCGGCGCGCTTCGCCGCCAAGGAGGCCGTGTTGAAGGCCCTGGGTTCGGGCCTGGGCGATGCGTCGTTCCACAGTATCGAGGTGCAGCGCGAGCCCAGCGGCGCTCCGGTGATCGTCCTGTACGACGAGGCCCTGGACCTGGCGCGAGTGCGCGCCATCACCACGTGGCACGTGTCGCTCTCGCACACCTCCACCACCGCGACGGCCGTCGTGATCGCGTCCTCGGAGGTTCCCCGTGCCGGTTGAGGGAGTGCACCGTCCCGCGTGGGCGGAGATATCGTCGTCGGCGCTGGCCCACAACATCGCCGTGGTGCGCGAACTGCTCGGCCCCACTCAAGTGTGCGCGGTGGTGAAGGCGAACGGCTACGGCCACGGTGCGGTCCTCGCGGCGCGAGCGATGATCGACGGCGGCGCGGACTGCTTGGCCGTGGCCATCATCGACGAGGGGATCGAATTGCGCGCGGCGGGCATCACGGCGCCGATCTTGTTGTTGTCGGAGATTCCCGCCGAGACCATCGGTGCGGCCCTCGAAGCCGAGCTGACCTTGACGATCGGATCGCTCGACGGCGCGCGCGCGGCGGCGAGCGTGGCCAGCGACCTGGGGGGAGTGCACCGGGTGCACCTCAAGATCGATACCGGCATGTTGCGCCAGGGCGTGGCGCCTCGCGAGGCCCTGCGCGCGGCGCGGATCCTGCACGACTGCGCGGCGCTGGAACTCGAGGGTGTCTTCACCCACTTCTCGGTGGCCGACGGTGAGAGCGTCGAGGACCGTGAGTTCACCGGGCGCCAGATGGACGTCTTCAACCGCGTGCGCCTCGAACTGCGCAAGAACGGCATCGAACCCGCCAGTGTGCACCTGGCCAACAGCGCCGGCGTGCTCGGCCACGCGTCGTCGTACGCCACGCTGGCTCGGCCCGGTCTGGCACTGTACGGTTACCTGCCCTCGCCGTGGCTCGGCGACGCCCTGGCCTCGCGCGGCGTGACCCTTCGTCCGGCCCTCTCCCTGCGCGCCCAGGTCGTCGCGACGCGCCGTGGCGAGGTCGGTGACCGACCCAGCTACGGTCGTCGACGCGAACTCGAGGTGCCGTCGAACATCGTGACCGTGCCCTTCGGGTACGCCGACGGCTATCCGCGCCGGCTCTTCGACGCGGGGGCGCACGTGCTGATCAATGGACGCCGTTACCCGTTGGCGGGCATGGTGACCATGGACCAGTTGCTGGTCAATTGCGGCGACGACCCGGTCAGCGTCGGTGACGACGTCGTGCTCCTGGGCACCAGTGGCGCGGAATCGGTCAGCGCCGAGGACTGGGCCGCGTGGGCCCAGACGGTCACCTGGGAGATCCTGTGCGGCATCGGCGCGCGCGTACCGCGCGTGCTCGTCGAGTGATCATGGACCTGACGGAGCTGCCCTACTGCGAAGCGTGCGCCCTCAGCCGCACCCGCCAACGCGTGGTGGTGGGCTCGGGACCGAGTGATCCTGGACTCCTGGTGGTGGGCGAGGCGCCCGGGCGCAGCGAGGACGAGGGCGGTGAGCCCTTCATCGGGCGCAGCGGGCAGCTGTTGGTGCGCCTCATCCGCGAGGAACTGGGCCTCGAGCGTCACCAGTACTTCATCACCAATGCCGTCAAGTGCCGCCCGCCCCAGAATCGCACCCCGCGCACCAGCGAAGTGGTGATGTGCCACCCGTGGCTCGAGGCCCAGATCGACCACCTCGCACCCGCATTGATCCTGGCGGTGGGCAACGTGGCCGCCAAGGCGGTGTTCGGGCACGAAGAGGGCATCTCGCGCACACACGGTCGCGTGAGTCACTACGGCGCCGCCACGGGCGTGGCGACGTACCACCCGGCCGCCGCGTTGCGTGGAGGTCCTAACGTGGTGGACGTGATGCGCGCCGATCTGCGAGTCCTGCGCGGACTGGGGGCCTGAGCGGTGTACCAGCGTCACTGCGCCAGTGCCGCCGCGACGGTGCAGGCCGGTGCAGACTTCGCGGCCGTGCTGCGCGCCGGCGACGTGGTGTTGTTGTCGGGACCGCTCGGCGCGGGCAAGACGACGTTCGTCAAGGGGGTCGCGACGGCCCTGGGCGTTCTCGAACGCGTCACCAGTCCCACCTTCACGATGGTGCGCCAGCACGACGCCCACAACGACCAAGGGATCGCGACCCTGCACCACGCCGACGTGTACCGCGTCGACTCCCTGGGTGAGGTGCTCGACCTCGATCTGGGTGAGCTGGTCGAGGAGGCCGGCGTCGCGCTCGTCGAATGGGGCGACCTGGCGGCGTCGGTGTTCGGACGCGACGTGCTGACCATCGATTTCGTCCTCGACCGTGACGACGAGGACGCTCGGCTCCTCGTCGCGGCCGGTTCGCTCGACGCGGCGCGCGCCCGTGCCCTGGGCGACTGGGGCGACGCGTGAACATCCTGGCCATCGAGACCGCGACCCCGGCCTGCGCGCTGGGTCTGCGCACCCATGACGGCTTCGAAGTCGGCTGGGTCGTCGACGACGACCGCCATCACACCGAGGCCCTCACCTCGTCGCTGCAACGACTCCTGGCTGAATCGAACCTGCGCGTGCGCGACCTCGATCGAGTGGTGGTGGATCGGGGCCCCGGACTCTTCACCGGACTGCGCGTCGGCCTCGCCACCGCACTGGGGCTGAGCGAGGCCACCGGCTGTGACCTGGTGGGCGTCACCTCCCTGGAGCTCTTGGCGCACGGGTGCCACGCCACGGGCACGCGCGGGACGTTGGTGTGTGCCGTCGATGGACGGCGCGGCGAGGTCTTCGTCCAGACCTTTCGCCTCGGCGACGAGGTCGCGTCGCTCGGCGAGCCCTCGGTGGCGCGCGCGCGTGACGTGGTGATCGAGTGGGCGACCAACGGGGCGCCCGTGACCTTCACCGGCGACGGCGTCGAGCGCTACCTCGGTGACTTCGCGGTCGTGCCCAACGGCACCGTGGAGCGCCAACTGGTGCCCGCCATCTCGGCGGCGCTGTCCCTCGGCGCCCGTCGCGCGCCGGTGGCGCACGTCGAGCCCCTCTATCTTCGCGAGGCCGACGCCATCGCCAACTTCTCCACTCGTCAACGATCGTGAGCGCCCCCGGTTCTGCGGCGCACCCGTGGCGCATCCGCCTCGCTGAGCGACGCGACGTCGGCGAACTCCTCGACATCGAGAATCTTCAGTTCCCCGAACCCTGGACCAAGACCATGCTGCTAGAGGAGATCACCAATGTCGAGAGCCGCCGCTACAGCGTCGCTGAAGAAGGCGGGGTCATCGTCGGTTACTTGGGCCTGATGTTCGTCCTCAAGGACGAGCTGCACATCAACACCATCGGCACCCGGCGCGGTCACGAGGGACGCGGGATCGCGACGTCGTTGCTGGACGAGGCCTGGGACCACGTGCTCGCACGCGGTGTCGCGCGCGCGACGCTCGAGGTGGCGGTGTCCAATACCCGCGCCATCGCGTTGTATCGTCGCTACGGTTTCGCCCCGGTGGGTGTACGCAAGAACTACTACGAGAAGACCCACGAGGATGCCCTGATCCTCTGGGCCGACATCGCTCCGCGCGTCGACACGCCATCGCTCGACGTCTCTCCCTAGGCTGGTGCCATGGCCCTGGCCCTCGCGATCGAAACCAGCTGTGACGACACTGCCGCCGCGGTCGTGGACTCGGCGCTGCACGTGCACTCCTCGGTCATCGAATCCTCCATCGACCAGCACCGCGCCTTCGGCGGGGTGGTACCGGAACTGGCGGGCCGCGCCCACCTGACGACCATCGGTCCGGTGGTGCGCCGCGCCCTGCTCGACGCCGGTCTCGACCCGCTCGCGCCGGCCATCGACGTGGTGGCGGTGACCAGCGGGCCGGGACTCATCGGCTCGTTGCTCATCGGCCTCTCGGCCGCCAAGGCCTACGCCGTGGCCTGGGAGGTGCCGTTCGTGGGAGTGAACCATCTCGAGGGGCATCTCTTCGCCCCGCTGTTGGAGCGTCCCGACCTCGCGTGGCCCCTCGTCACGCTGCTGGTGTCGGGCGGGCACTCGATGATCGTCCTGCAGCACGGACCCGGTCAGCACGAGGTGCTGGGCGAGACCATCGACGACGCGGCGGGCGAGGCCTACGACAAGGTCGCGCGGTGGCTGGGGCTGGCGTACCCGGGCGGACCCGAGATCGACCGCCTGGCGGGCCAGGGCACCGCGGGCGCCCTCAAATTGCCCGTCTCGATGACCGGGGACGACTACGACTTCTCGTTCTCGGGTCTCAAGACCGCCGTCGTGCGCGCCACCGAGAAGAACCCTGACGTGGCGCTGGCCGACGTGGCGGCCTCGTTCCAGGCCGCGGTCGCCGAGCAACTGCTGCGCAAACTGCGTCACACCCTCGAGGCCCACCCCGACGTCACGGGCGTGGCGCTGGCCGGGGGAGTGGCGGCGAATTCGACGCTGCGCCGCGGCGTGCAGGAGCTGGCTGATGAGTTCGCCGTCGCGGGTTATCTGCCGAGCATGGCCATGTGCACCGACAACGCCGCGATGATCGGCGCCGCGGGCCTCTACCGATTTTCGCACGATGGTCCCAGCGCGTTGACGCTCTCGGCGCGGCCCAGTTGGTCGCTGAGCGAGGTCTCGTGAGCGAGCGCTGGGTGCCACTGGACGTCGCCGACACCGACGAGGACCCCGTCGTACAGTTCCGCCGGTGGTTCGACGAGGCCCAGGCCGAGATGCGCGAGCGTGAGGCGGTGGCGCTGATCACCGCGACCAGCGATGCGCGCCCGAGCGCGCGCATGGTGTTGTTGCGCTACGTGGGCGAGGACGGCTTCGGTTGGTACTCCAACTACCTGTCGCGCAAGGGTCGCGAGATCGAGGAGAACCCCCACGCCGCACTGCTGTGGTACTGCGAGCCCCTCGGGCGCCAGATCCGCATTGAGGGTGAGGTGCGCCACATGGACGCCGCGGCCTCGGACGCCTACTTCGCGTCGCGTCCACGCGGGCACCAGATCGGCGCGCACGCCAGTTCCCAAAGTTCGTTCCTGGCCAGTCGCTCCGAGCTCGAGGAGCGCCTGGCGGCCCTCGAGGAAGAGTTCGAGGGTGCCGAGGTGGCGCGTCCCGCGCACTGGGGCGGCTTCTTGCTCACGCCGACCTACTACGAGTTCTGGCAGCACCGGCGTGATCGTTTGCACGACCGCGTCGTCTACCGCCCCGAGGGCGCCCGCTGGCGCCGCGAGCGCCTCTCGCCCTAAAGTCACCGGTCCGCGGACGCGTCGCGGCGGATGCCGAGCGCCCTCTCACGCGCCTGAAGTCCCCCTCGTTCAGCGATCGCGCGATGTCGGTTTCTGTGAAATACGTGGTCACAGGGGTGAGAGCAGCTTTAGGAGACGGGTGAGCGCTCGAAGAGGGCGTTGGCACTCGTGGCATCTGTCTGCTAAATTGGCAGTCACAACGTTTGAGTGCTAACCAAACAGGAGGCAATGCCAATGAAACTGCACCCACTAGAAGACCGCATCGTGGTCCGTCCC
>Ga0209698_10006303_pt1 | contig 12638 bp, 10 predicted proteins | sample LitLauG_LLR_2012_FD_187203 | JGI IMG/M metagenome (GOLD analysis project Ga0209698, IMG submission 187203) | Freshwater sediment microbial communities from Pennsylvania, USA - Little Laurel Run_MetaG_LLR_2012 (SPAdes) (version 2) | ecosystem: Environmental > Aquatic > Freshwater > Creek >...
ACAGGTGCGTCGAGCTGTTGCGGAAAGTGCCTTCGGATGAACTCAGAAGGCGATCCCACGAGATCTATCGCAACCTCAACGATTGGCTGCGGAACAAGACCGAATCGGAAATCGAAGAACGCTACATCGGGCTGGGCATGAGAAGAGCGAAGCAGGGCGTACCCTACTGTGATTTTCTCTGGGCTGTAAGCGCGACCAAAGAGCATCTGTGGGAATTCATGCAGGCGGAAGGACTATTTGCAGAACCAGTTGACATGCTTGGCGGTATGGACTTGCTTCACTCACTGGATCGCTTTTTTAACCATATCCTCTATTTCTCGGCGCTCGGGTACCAGAACGCGCGGCAGGTAGAAAGCGAACAGGCGAGACATGATCATGCAGAAGTCCACATGTGAGGCTTGTGGGTATGAGGTCCGAAACTAAAATTTGAGGCCGCAGAATGAGATGGAGTTCACAGTCTACAGAGAATGGCCGCACTTCGAGACTTGATCGTGTCGAACCATCTTAAGGAAGGATCTGTGTCTGAAAACGGCAATAGACTCGAGAATCGGGCGGGCCTTGTCTTCTTGCTGAGCCTGACGGCGGTAGCTCTTTGTTTCTGCTATGTTCTCGTTGCTCCCTTTCTGAAGTCCATCCTTTTGTCCCTGGTCTTGGCTGTTCTCTCTTTTCCACTACACTCCCGCATCCAACGCCGTGTGCGGAATCGGAACGCCTCTGCACTCTTGTCCACGAGTCTTGTCGTACTATTCATCGTTCTGTCAACGGTTCTCCTTGGGCAGGCACTGGCTACCGGACTGCGCGACGTCTACCAGGCACTAAGCAGTTCAGGAGACGGGAGTGACCGCCTGAGCCTTTACGTGATCCATATTTTTGAAAGAACCGTGGAACTGGTGAGCAGCTATCTGCCGATTTCTGCGTCCGATTTGCGGTCGGCGACGTTGAACCAAGCTGAGAAGGCAGTCTCGACCCTTCTTGGGATGACGGCCGGTGTTGTTGGCAGCTTCACGGCCCTGCTCGCCAACGCGGTGATTGCCTTTTTCGTTCTGTTTTTCTTGCTTCGTGATGGCAAGTCGATGATGCGCCGCGCTGCCGTTTTGCTCCCATTGCGCAGAGATCAAACCAAAAGACTTTTCGCTCTGGTAAAAGACGTTGTCAATGCCACCGTGTACGGGACGCTTACAATGGCAGCGCTGCAGGGGGCACTTGCCGGTTTAGCCTTGTGGTTCTTGGGAGTTACTTCAGCAGGATTATGGGGGATTGTCACTGCGGTATGCGCGCTATTGCCATTGATTGGCACGGGGATTGTTCTTCTGCCCGCAGTCTCGATGCTCCTTTTCAGCGGGCACTGGATCAAAGCCCTCATACTCCTTGTGTGGGCACTGGCTGTTGTCCACCCCGTGGACAATTTGTTGCGCCCACATCTGATCGGCAGCCGTACGAAGCTTTCTACCCTATTTGTTTTTTTTGCACTACTGGGAGGATTGAATGCTTTCGGCGGCCTTGGAGTGTTCATCGGGCCGATCGTTCTGGCAATCACCTTGGCACTCTTAAAGTTTCTCCGCGAAGAAAAGCGCACAGGTAACTGGAGCTTCAACCGTGAATCATCACAGTCTCCGCCAGTATGGCGCTAATCAGGATTCTCAAAGACTGCCGCCTTAATAAGGGTCAATGGCTGACGTTCGTCCTCGGTAACGACCCAATGGACAAATCTTCTGCGCACCGCTGTTTACCCCGCCGAATAAGCGAGGCCGATATGCAGTAGCAATGTCCGCAACAACGTCACCGAAGAAGTGAAGCCTCGCAAGCGTTTAACGGCACCGAACTCCAGCGCCGCCTATTGCTAGCCTGTGGGAAGTAACGATAGGAGTACTGCCAGTCCCTACCCGGAGCAACTATGTTTCAAGGATCTGCAGAAAGCGGCGCAACTCAACTCCTTAAGTTAGCGCTAATTGGGCGGGCGTGAGGGTCCGAACGTTCTCCAAGAACCCATGCCCGCCCACCAAGGACCATCCGCTCTTCGCTGGCGGATCGCCTTTTCATCGTGCAGAATACGTCAAGGAAAATTCCAGCTCTGTTCAGAATTGCTCACCCACGCGAAAAAGACGCACCCCACGATCTCCGGTGTAGGCTCCAGATTCAAGCCTCGTCATTCCGAGTGAGGATTGCGACGACCGAAGGCAGGCGCAACCGCAGCGAAGAATCCCCGCAGTTCCATGTGCCGTGTTTCCGTCCTGGAAACGGAAAGGGCACGACGTTGAGCCGTGCCGAAGGCAAGCAACGTAAAAGGGCACGACTTCAGTCGTGCCGTAAAGCCAGCCAAAAATTCGCGGCTTTAGCCGCTGAGGTACGCGGAGCCGCTACCGCACCGTGTCTTGATAGATCACAGCCGCCCGCTTCCATTTATTTCGTAGCGAAAAAAAGACCGCACAGCATTTCGCTGTGCGGCAAGAGTGAGATGTGTTCAGAAGGGTAAAGCCGGACAAAAACTTAAGCTTTGGCGAACTTGCGGCGGAGCGCGCCACCGAGCATCACCAGGCCGGTGCCCATGAGAGTGAGGCTGGTCGGCTCAGGAACCGGGCTGAAGCCGATGAACTCCTGCGGCCCCATGCCGGGCTTCGCACCGACCGGGGTGTAGAGCAGCAGTCCGCTGTAAGCGCTGTTCGGCGCCGTCTGGGCCAGAGCCAGGTAGGTGGCATCGATCGAAGCGCCGTTGATCGTGGTGAAGAACGGGTCGGCCTGCGCGTTGTTGGAGAAGAGCCCCCAGATCGCCCACTGCGCCTGCGCGCGGTCGAGCGTTCCAGCCAGCATACTCTTGAAAATCAGTCCCGCGGCCCGGTAGTCCATCGCCATCGAAGATCCGAACATGCTGGTCGCAATGCCCTGCAGGAACGGGCTCACCGTGGCTTTGAAGGTCTCGCCGAGGAAAATGTTGTTGTCGTAACTGTCGCATAGCAGCGGAGTGTAGTTCTTGCTGCCGTTGATGGAGAAGTAGTACGGGTATCCGATAAGAGGTGAACCGTCAATCGCGGTCGCGCCCTGATGGCCGACGTAGGTCATCGTGACGGAATTCGCGGAGGCGGTGTTGGCCAGAACCAGCGCCATGAGCGCTACGAAGAGAAAAATTGAGAAGCGGCGGAAACGCATTTTTGAAGTCTCCCAGCAAAACGTAAGTGCTGTCTCCCTGAGAACGCGACAGCGGTCACGCTTTCTTCTACCGGGGGGACTGCGAGGAACCGATCGGGCTGGTCCTGCTTCGGGTAGCGCCGTTTAGGGAAAACGGCGAGAAATCTTAACTGCCGTAACCAAAGGCATGGTACTAACGGTTGGAGGCCGCGTGGAATGGCACCGAAGTGGTGTTACCTGGGTAACCGCGCGGCCAGATGCCGCGACTGGCGCGGGGTATACGCGTAGGTACAGAAACCCGACATATTTTGTGCAAACTGATGCAGACCTGGAGTAGGATGCTCTGTACTGACTTGGGGATTACCCTAAGATTTCCAAGGAGATACTGCTCCCCGCTGTGGCACGTGAACTGCACCCGATTTGGGTGGCTTAGTGTGTCTTCCGGGTCCCTGGCCCCAGGGGCGAGAAGGTAGGTTGAAGTTGTCTGATGAACCGGTAGGGAACGTTCCGAATACCGTACGGCGGCGACGTCGCCCCACGCGTCGGCATCGGCGCAATCGGCTGATCCGGCGAGCGCTGTTAGTTGCGACTCTGGGGTGTACGGTTTTCGGCGTCGCTTTCGTTGCCCTACACTACGTCAGTCCTTCGCTGTTCCGCGCAGCGAAACCCCTCCCCGTCAATCGTCAAACCGAAGAAGCGATTCGCAATGATTTCGTTCAGGCGCAGGAGGAATCGCTCCAGCGAATGGAGAATCGTCCGGTGTATCCGTATTCGATCATCCCCGGCGGAGTGAAAGATGCGCGCGAGTTGAAATGGGTGGCAGATCACGATCCGGTGGTGCGGGCGCACTATGCGGGCTTCGATTACGACCATGCGCGGATGGTGCGGTTGGTGCTGGCGCAGACGGTTTACGTTTCGTATCGCATCGGGAATAAGGTCTACTGGACCCGGCATCGCGTCACGCTGAAGAAGGGCGAGACGGTCCTTACCGACGGCAAGATGACGGCGCGCGCGAAATGCGGCAATCGCGTGGAAGAGATGCCGCAGCAGGCGACCTCCGAGTCCGAACCTCCGGCACAGAAATTTGAAGAGCCGATCCAGCCCGCGAAGGGGACGGCGGTGAACACTCCGCCCGTACCCTTCCAATCGGCATTGATGAATCGTCCGGGCGTGCCTGGCCTGGGGCCGGCGCCACCCCTCTCCGTGTATGATCCGTTTCCGCCGGGATATTGGGTCCCGATTTCTCCACCGCCGCTTCCTGGTCTTTGCGGCGTAGGTAAACCCAAGAAAGGATCGGGCGGCGGCTCTGGAGGAACTGGCGGGGGAAAGAAGGGTAAGGGCAATCCCTGCGGCACTGGTGGGGGAGGCGGAGGCGAGGTTCCGGAGCCGGAGACCTGGCTGCTCGTCGCTTCCGGGATGGGCCTGATCTATTTCGTCAGCCGGCGGAGATTGGCTGCGCAGCGCGTTCGCTGAGAACCTGCGGTACTAATACCTACGTAAGCTTTCCACAGACTTTTCACTGCTAGAATCGCGCTAGAACCTCAAGAATTCTGCCCCGGGTACAGGTGTTCATGCCCCCATTTTTGCGAACCTGCGCGAGCCGGCTGACGGTAGCCGGGTTGTGTGTGCTGCTTTTTGCCGGTAACGCTCAGCTATATGCCCAAACTTCTGTACGCCGCGTGCAGGTGCTGGGCGGGAAAGATACCGTTGAGATTGAGGTGGAGGCGAGCGATCGCATCGTTCCCGAGACGCGGGTTTTGACTGGGCCCGATCGATTGGTAGTAGATTTTCCCAACGCGACTCCCGGCAGCGGATTGCGCAGCCAATCGGTGTTTCGTGGACAGGTGAAGGACGTGCGGGTTGGATTGTTCCAGTCGAAGCCGCCCGTGACGCGCATCGTGCTCGACCTGAAGAGCCCGCAGAACTATCAGATTTTCCCCGGCCGGACGGTGATTATCAAGATCACGAATGACGGCGCGGATCCGTCGGCTGTGGCCAACAACTATCAAACTCCCACGAGGCCAGGATTGGTAGTTGCGAATTACGTGACTGGAGCCGAGCCCGTCCACATCACTCCTGTCAGCGAGAAGCCCCTGGAAGTTTCCTTCCGTAATGGGCTGCTGGCCATTCACTCGAACAAGGCAACGCTGTCGGAAGTGTTGTATGCGGTGCAGCAGCAGACCGGCGCGGACATCGCCATTGCCGCCGGGGCAGAGCAGGAGCGTGTAGTCGTGGACCTGGGTCCGGCGCCCGCGCAGGAGGTTGTGGCGGGGTTGCTGAAGGGCTCGAAGTTTAATTTCCTGATTGTGAATTCGGCGGAGGATCCGCGGAAACTGGATCGTGTGATTCTCAGTCCGAGGGCGGAGGGCGGGGCGGTTGAAGCGCCCGCGTCGGTCGCGCAGAATAATGACGATGCGGCCGAGGATGAGCCGCCGGTGAATCCCGCACAGGTAGTGCCGGCGGCGACGCCGCAGCCTGCACAGACGGTTCCCAAAAACCAGCCTGATGGGAAGGCTGACGATCCGCAGGACCAGTAATCCGAAAAACTACTGAGCAGTGATCAACCGCACGGGGACGGGGGAAGAGCCTGTCACGGCGGGATTTGGTGTCCCAGTGGAGCCGTTGCCGCAACCGGCTACATTCAGCACGGTCACGCTGATGTTGCCGTTACTATCGACGTCGTTCACGAAGGCCTGCAGGAAGCCGACGATGGTCACCTGCGACACGCTGGTTCCGTCGAAATCCCACCCCAGGCTATTGTCATAGATGGGAAGCGAGACGATCTGATTGCTGGCAGTGATCGGGGTGTTCTTGGGGATCTTCAGTAGATTGCTATCTCCTGCCCGAATCGTGAAGGGATAGCTACTGGTATCGAGGGTATCTTGCCCGCTCAGTGGTACCGAGGTCTGCCCCGTGAGCGAGCACGCCAGTGCATTGGCAGTATCGCCTGTGCCGCCGGCCGGGTTCTCGCTCAGGTCAATGGCGTTCGGACTGGCGGATGTGGAACTGAGAACACCACACTGATACACCGTGCTCCGATCGCATCCAGCGACGGCGGCCTCATAAGCTGGAACTCCCCCTCCACCGGCTGTGGCGCAGGATGGGACGGCGACGGCCGATCCAAGGATCTGCCCGGGCCAGTACTCCAAATTGGGGACGCTGGCGGTTACGCCCGTGAACACGACGTTGGCGCTCGGCACCGGCGGTGGCGGCGGTGGCGTGCCCGTTATCGGGGCACAAGGGATCGCTGTACCGTTGCAATCTGCAAATAGAGTGAAGGTTTCGCCAACAGTCCCGGCTCCGGCGCCGGCGACCCTGATTCCGGCATTCGAGATAGCTCCGTCAATTGTCGAAACAAACGAACCCAGGTTCACCGGATCAAGATTCGGCACCATCCAGGGCTTCACGCAGCGCGGCTGAACGGGTGTCACAACTCCGGCGGGCGCTCCGTTGCTTTGCGAATTCGAATGCGAAGGATTAAATGCTTCGGCAGTGGCGCTGGCACTGACCGACTCCGAACGGTAGCTCCAGGTGCGAGAGAAAAATGTAGGCACTGAGATTTTTACTTGCACGATGACGAGCGGGTTGATCGCGAATACTGTATTGAGTGTGCTGCAGTCGGGGTTGGGGCTAGCTTTTCCATTATTGCCGATCGTTGCGTAATTCACTGTAACGGTACCGATGGCTCCGCTGACCGAATTCTGCCCGGCAACCGCCAAGGCCGCATGGGTCGCAGTGCCGTCAGGTCCGCAGATGCTGGTCCAGTAAGTCGGATCAGTATCTGGATCGGTGGTTCCAGTAATTCCTGAGACAGAAATCACCCGGGCGGCTGCAAGAGCCCCAGCATCCGCGGCCCGTTGCGCTTCCTGGCGAGCGAGATAGAGAGTGACCAGGTCGATGGACCAGGCGGCCATCGCGATGATCGCCACCATGGAGATCGCGACCAGCGCCATCGTGACTCCACGCTCACCGGAGCGCGGGGTCGGATGCGAAGGGCGTCTCTGGACAAATGCTTGCTTCATGCTCTCAGTTCTCGTTCATCGCGATCGAGGTTACGGTGAGATTCTGCGGCAGAGTTGTGCCCGGCCCAAGCAGGTTTGCGACCTTGCCAAAGTGCCACTGATAGGAATACTGAATCGTCACGCATGTGGCGACCACCTGCAGGCCCGCCCCCGTGGATGGCTCACACGTGGACGGAGTCGTCCGGGTGGCGGTTCCTGCGGGCAAATAGTAGCCGCGGTTGATGATGATGGTTAGCCCGCAGGGTGCCGATGTTGAAGGCGCGCTGAAAGTCCACATCGGAGGGCCAGTACCGGAGGGAGCTTCCGTAATCCCGCAGTTATTGAGGTTGTTTACGTTGAAGTATCTGAGAATGGCCTGATAGGCGTCATCGACTGAAGCGGGCACGTTGGAATTTGGTTTCAGAATGTCGGTGGCCGGATCGGCTGCGGCCAGGCGCGCGGCATCACGAGAGATGTTGGTCAGCTTTTGCTTGAGGGTGAAGGCGCCGCTGAAGTCAAAGATGCCCACTACGAACACGATGAGCAGTGGGAGCGCTACTGCAAACTCGACGATCTGCGCGCCTCGATCTTCCGCAAGTTGCCGCAATCGCGCAAGCACTTCAAGTCGATGATGTGGCGCGAAGATCACTGATTCTCCATGCGAACGCTCGCCGATGCGGTCAGCAAGATCTGGCGATTGTTGAGCCCGGTGTAGGGCAAGGAGAACTTGAACGGATACTGAAGAGATACGGAGATGCCGCAAACCCCGGCACCGATTCCATCGGCCGGAACTAGTTGGACTTCAGATTCAACGCAGGCATTGGCAGTTGCTCCGTTACAGGTGCTCACCGGGTTTCCGTTCAAACAGTTGACGAAGGCCGGAGGCGAGGCCGGCAACACCACCTGGGTAGGATCGAGATGCGCGATCGTCAAGGCCGCTTTCACCGCGTTTCCGGCATTGATCACGGGCCCATTCGGTGAGTTGCAGGTCGTGCAGTACGGAGCGGCTCCCGCGCGGGCGCCTTCCTGCGCCGCGCGCGTGATCGTTCCATAAAGGCTGTAGGCCTGTCCGAACCAGAAAATGCCAAGCAGGATCATGAACATCACTGGAAGGACGAATGCGGCCTCGGCGATTTCGGCGCCGCGAGTTTCGACGACCAGCTTCCGCCAGATCGTATTGGCCAGCTTCTTCACCTTAAAGAACTCTCCACTTGTATGCTGCGGCATAAAGCACCACCGTTAGAGCCAGAGCCACGCCATACGGCACTTTCAGCGCCTCCGGATTATCGAGCGAGACCCGCGCTCCCGGAAGCCGAAATGTCACCAGCGAAACCAGAATGTGTCCAATGTTGCGCAGCGTTTGCCGTACGCGCCCCTTGTAAATAATCAAGGCAACCGCCATTAATCCCGCTACAAATATCGAGCCGAGCAACACATCGATCAAGGCCGACGGTCCCGTAAATGCGCCTAAAGCTCCCGCCAGTTTCCAATCGCCCGCGCCCAGGCTGCGCAGCAGCACGAACGGCAGCAGCAACGCCAGACCCAACAACGCGCCGAGCAGAGAAGTCTTTAGACCAGCCCACCGGAAGAGCACCGTGTTCGCGATGATGCCGACCAGCAACGCGGGAACCGTGAGCCAATTCGGAATGCGGCGGCTGCGCAGGTCAGTGTAGCCCCCGATCAACGCCAGAAGCACCGCTCCCACCAGAATCGGCGTGCTCAACCGAGCCTCAGGCTGCGGTCGTTCGACAATGGCCTTCCCATGCCAGTCCTATGATATTGAAAAAGACCTGCGCTTTGAAGTGACTTGGGAGGGCTGGGGGAGAACCTCAGGGGCTAAAGCCCCAGGGATCTTTGCGCTCCTGCGGCGGTCCGGCTAAAAAGCCGGACCCTTTCAAAGCCAGCCAAACGGCTGATTCTTAAGACAGAACCTAGCCGCGGATTTACTGCCGGTTGAACGCCGGAGCGGCATTGTGTTCCGCCACGATCTTCTTGGCGTTATCGGCAAGAGCCTTGGCCTGAGGCAGAAGCTCCAGACCCTTGACCACTTCTGGATCGCTCTCGGCCCGGACCTTCATGCCCTCATCCTGACCGAAGGCGTCAACGAAAATTTCAGCCTTGATGTTCGATTTGATCCAGTCGGCATTGTCGAGAAGATCAGCTTGCGTATAGGCAATGCTGGCCTCGTCGAGTGACTTGCGAAACTCCTGCATGGTAGCGTCATCGACCTCGAATGTCTTGGTCGGATGATGATCGACCACATAGCGCTTGGCGAAGTTGAAGAACGCGTAGTGCTGCAGAAGCGTGTCCTGGAAATGATTCGTCTTGATCGGGGGAATGTTGACGTCGGGCGTGATGCCGCCGCCGCCGTAAACGGTGCGTCCGCTGTCGGTGAGCTTGACTTCCCGGGTTGCCGTGTTCGCCGAATCGGTGCTCTCGCGATTGTAGTAGTAGTCGTAGAGCGAGATGTTGCTATAGTCGCGCTGGATTAACCGTCCGCTCGGCGTGTAGTAGTGCGCTGTGGTCAGGGCGAGGCCGGTGTTCTCGGAGAGCGGGTAGACTGTCTGCACGAGACCCTTGCCGAAGGTGACTTCGCCGACGATCAGGCCGCGATCATGATCCTGAATCGCGCCGGAGACGATCTCTGCCGCCGAAGCTGTCAAGCGATTCACGAGAACGACGACCGGATAATCCTTGCCGCCGTTGCCATGCTGCGCGACGTAGCGCTTTTCAGCCGAAGCGCGACCGTGATGCGAAACGATGAGCTGTCCCTTCTTGAGGAACTTGTCCGCGACTCCGACCCCTTCGCTCAGCAGGCCGCCGGGATTTCCGCGGAGATCGAGAATCAATCCCTTCAAATCGCCGAAGGAATCGAGAGCCTCGGAAACTTCGTGCTCAGTGGTCTCGTTGAATCCGTTGACGTGCATGTAGCCAATGCCAGGCTTGATCATGAAGTGAACGTCGACGCTGTAGCGCGGAATCTCGTCGCGGATTAGCGTGAACTCCATCGGCTTCTCCACACCCTCGCGCGAGATGCTGATGTGCACCGTCGTTCCCTTGGGTCCTTTGAGCAGATCGGCAACATCGCCGGTGCTCATGTTCTCGGTAGACTTGCCATCCACGGCGATAATCACGTCGCCTGGATGAATGCCGGCCTTGTACGCAGGTGTGCCGACGAACGGATAGATGACGATGACTTTGTTGTTGCGCGGGCCGACAGTCATGCCGACACCGTAGTATTTGCCGCGCTGGTCTTCGCGCATCAGCGCGTAGGACTTGGGATCGAAGAAATTCGAGTGCGGATCGAGCGCGTGCAGCATGCCCGGGATCGCTCCGTTGTAGATCGCCTTATCCGGGTTGACCGGCTCCGCGTAGTTGTCCTCGATGATGGAGTACACGTCGGTAAATTGCTTGAGGCTATCCTTGACCTCGGAGTCGCCGGTCATCGACGACTGCTGGCCGGAGCGCTGGGCGAACAGGATGCCCAGGAATCCGCAGGTCAACAGGAAAAAAACTACAAGGAAGAGTGAGCGGCGAGAACTACGTGCCATCTTGAGATTTCCTTCGGTTGAGGGTTAGCTTCCACCCCAGCTACCGCGCTGAATATACGCAGTATAGCATCACTTTAGACTGTCCCGGACCGAGAAGGTTACCAGAGGTACCTGTGCGCTGGGGCTACTTATCTGATGCCGGGACAGGGGTTTAGGGTTCGCCGGGGGACGGTGCGGAGGGGGTAGAGTTTTCCGGTCGCGGGGCCGGTTCGCTGCGTCCAGCCTGCGCTCCGGTGGGTGAGCGAGTGGAAGACGGGCGTTGGGCGAGATCGTCCTCTTCGTCGTCTGTATCAGGCCAGCGGTTCCGCCGATGGTGATATGACGGATAGGAGGGGATCGATGCCCCGATCAGTGCGCCGAACATGCCACTTACGAGGCCGACACTCAGGCGGGTTCTAGCCGATCCGTTGGCGGGCACAATCGCTCCAACCGTAAATCCGACCAAAGCTCCAATGACGACGTGACGCGCGCTGGAAGCGGGCATCGGGGCATAGGCCCCTCCCGGCCGATGCCAGGGGCAACACGCGGATTGGTGACGCGGCCCGGGAAAACTGCGAGGTGCTTGGGCTGTCGTACTGCAATTGCCGTCGGATTGTGAGTACTGACAGCGGGCAGCCGTAACGGTAGGAGGCAAGTTGTTTTCCGTGTTCTTCTGGTCGGCTTGGGTCAGTGCGAACGGAGCCAGCAGCAGTGGAATGATCAGGGTGGCGGCGATTCGTAGGGCTTTCATGAGCGCAGAGTAGCCTTCGCCGGCAGACCGCGCTTATCCGTTTAGGGCAGTTTCTCGAGTGTCACAGGGCGGTCTTGATCACGCTTTGACCGCCTTGGCAATCCTGATCATCGCCGCCGCACTGCGCTCTACATCTTCATCCGTCGTCGCCCAGCAGGAAACCGAGATGCGCATCGCCGTGTGTCCCTGCCACACCGTGCCACCGCACCAGCAAGTGCCGTCTGCCTGGAGGTCGGCGATGACCCGGCGCGTTTCTTCCGGGCTGCCGAAGGAGACCAGCACCTGATTTAGTACGACATCGTTGAGGATTGTGAACCCCGCTGCGCGCAAACGGTCGGCGAAAGTCCGCGCCTGACGGCAATTGCGCTCGATCATCTCGCGCAGGCCGCTGCGCCCGAGCGAGCGCATTGCTGCCCACATTTCGATACCACGGGCGCGACGGGAAGAGTCGGGCGTGAACTGCCACGGTTCGCGGGCCGCGCTCTGGGCCAGATAGGCGGCGTTACCCGCCGCCATCGCACGGCGCAGGTGTTCGCCATCGCGCACCACAATCACCCCTGAGTCGTAGGGAACATTGAGCCACTTGTGGCAATCAATCGCCCAGGAGTCTGCCTGCTCGACGCCTTCGAGTAACGGCGCGAGTTGCGGGGACACAGCGGCCCATAATCCGAAGGCGCCATCCACATGCACCCACGCCCCAGCGTCGCGCGCGCGGGCGCAAACTTCCTTTGCTGGGTCGAACGCTCCCGTGTTGACGTTTCCCGCCTGGATACAGACAAGGGTGTGCTCATCGAGGCGGGGCAGGGCGTCAGCGCGCATGCGGCCCTGGCCGTCGACCGGAACTCGGGTGACGCGCGATCGACCGAACCCGGCCATGCTCAGCGCTTTGAGCAACGACACGTGCACTTCATCGCCGACCACAACGCGAATCGAAGGTGCGCCGAACATGCCGTCCTCTTCGACGTTCCATCCTGCTCGTTGCAGCAACGCCGAACGGGCGGCAGCGATCCCGGAAAAGTTCGCCATCGTGGTGCAGGTCACAAATCCCATACCGCTGGTCGCAGGAAGGCCGAGCAGATCGAGCGTCCACTCGCGAACAATCTCTTCCGCCTTCGCCGCAATCGGTGACATGACCTGCATGGCGGCGTTCTGGTCCCAGGCCCCGGCCAGCCAATTCGCGGCGAGGGAGGCGGGCAACGATCCGCCGATGACGAAGCCGAAGTAGCGCCCGCC
>Ga0209698_10006304_pt1 | contig 12636 bp, 14 predicted proteins | sample LitLauG_LLR_2012_FD_187203 | JGI IMG/M metagenome (GOLD analysis project Ga0209698, IMG submission 187203) | Freshwater sediment microbial communities from Pennsylvania, USA - Little Laurel Run_MetaG_LLR_2012 (SPAdes) (version 2) | ecosystem: Environmental > Aquatic > Freshwater > Creek >...
AGTCGCATTCGAGGTCGCCATCCAGGGTTTCGTCCTCGAAGATCAATCAAACAGTCTGTTGCGACATAACTTTCCCATGTCCTGTCCTATGGCAGCGGCCGGTCGCTCAGAGAGGGTTCAATCCAATCGGTTCGGACAGCGCGGAAACGCCGCCAGAGCGTAGGATTCCACTCCCCGTCCGATGGTGAGTAACGCGCTGCAAGTCGGAAGGTTCCATTGCGGATCGAACAAAAATGTGTGTCGCGAGGCCAATCATTTTTGGTGGCAAACTTGCCGCGGTTGAGCTGGTAGCGGCACGGCATGCCGGCAATCCGATGAAGATGAGCTGGCCTGCGGCAGGATCCGCAGAAAGAAAAAAGAAGCGACGGTGTGGGCAGTTGTGCCGACGCCTGGTCGGGTATCTCACTCCAAGGAACCAATATCGATCTGGCGGGTTCTGAAACCAGGGTTTGGCGCTGTCAATGTTTCACGCCCGAACCCAAATAACGCACAACGAGGAGATATCTGATGAACTGGGACCAGATTGCTGGAAATTGGAAACAGATGCAAGGGAAGGCCAAGGAACAGTGGGGCAAACTGACGGACGATGACCTTACCGCCTCCGCGGGTCGCCGTGATCAACTCATTGGCAGCATACAGAAGCGGTATGGAATTGCCAAAGACGAGGCCGAGAGACAGATCGATAGCTGGGCCAAGAGCGCAAAGGATGCCCTTTGATCGCCGAGAGCTCTGCCTCGAACTCCAACAGGTTGCCCCAATCGATCTGTTGGAGTTCTTTGGAGGTAGCCAATTCGAGCGCCTTGCCGGCGCTTCGGATCGTCGATCTCGATTTGGCACTGTTCGGAGTTCTTGGGTAAAAGCCGGGTGATTGCTGAGCTCAATTGCGCGGCCATCAGCCCGGCCACCATATGCAATACCGCCAGCTGTGAACGACTAATATGCGGTATCGACCACCATATATGGTGCGTTGACTCCCAATTCGTTCCCAGATCGAAGCCGATCACGGCATCGGCTGGCGGCGCCTCGATATCCCACCGATCCGCATTTTAAATGGAACTGGATACGCGTGCCCGCGTTTTGGTCTCACGCCAATCGTGATCGAGCGAAAGCCGGAACGGAGAGGTTCATGAGTATCGTCGTGAAACTGAATGCGAACCAAGCGCGGCTGGACCCGGAGGCGGTCTTCTCCGACCCATCGCAAGTCATTGCGGCAGCTGGCCTCACTCGGGGTCAGAAGATCGCGACCCTCGATCGCTGGAAGCAAATGCTGCTGGAGCGGATGCGGGCGACAACCGAAGGCATGGCCCCGGTTGCCGGAGGTACTGCCGAGGAGGCAGCGACTGTCGAGCGCATTTCAAAAGCTCTGCGAGCATTGCAGGACGAGCTGCAGGACGAAGCGCCGGTGAGGCCAGAAGTGTAGGCAACACGCTCTCGAAAGCGCATGCGGCGCCGAACCAAACAGGTGGAGTGTTGGAACTCCGCGAACAACACTACGGGCAGCAAATGGCACTTAACGGAGTTATTTCTGCACACAGCCGTGATGCGTTGTGTCGATGACGCGATTCTCGATTTCTCTCAAGCTTGTGCAACACATTGGAGGTTCTCATGTTTCGTGATGTCGTCCTCTGGGTAGCCGGGGTGCCGATCTTTGTAATTGTATTGTTGCAGGTGTTTGGCGCTTTGCACTATTAGGTCGAGTGGCCCCCCGGTCTCATCATGCAGGTGTCCAGAGCACCACCCTCCGAGACGGTGGGCGATCAGGGCACCTGCATTTTCGTCGACCACGGCCTGATGCGCCAGAACGAGGCCGAGGAGGTCGTGCGGTGTTTCGCGGGCACTACAACATTCCGCTGGCCCGTGTGAACGCGGCGGCGAGGTTCGTTGGTGTGCTTGCCGGCAAAATGAAAGTTTCGCGCCTTGTGGAACGCGCGGACGCTCTAAACCGTTTCATGTCGGATAGGGCTAGGTACGACGGCCTAAGCCGACGACCAATTCGGGGGCGCGATGGCAAAGAAGAAGCTGGCTGATTGTCGATCCAAACCGGATCTCAAAAAGACTTCCGAGCCGAGCAGGGCGATCGTTCGTTCAGCCGAGTACCTGCGCTTTGCCATTCAGAACCACGCAGCACCACGCCTGCGCCGCGATCTCCGGTTCGAGCGTGCCCGAGATTGCAAATCCTCGGCGATCACCAGGCGGCCTTCGCTCGATGCGGCGGACAACCGCCTGGTCATTGAGGTAGAAGGTCTCCCGCTCGACCCCCGACGTTGTTGGCTACACTCCAGGACGAGAAGGACCCCCGTCCGGGATCGCCTATCCGAGTTTGTAGTCGTGCAAGGTTCAGAGCCAGTCGATGAGAGGAAAGGGCGTCATGCGTGTGCTCCTGGTCGAGGACGAGCCTTTGCTCTTGATGGCTGGGACGGACATGCTGACCGATCTGGGACATCAGGTCGTCGCCATGGCAACGGCGCTGAGTTCGGCGTTGCAAGCCGCGTGCTCCGCCGATTTCGACATCGCTGTGCTCGACGTAAACCTAAACGGCGACCGCATCGATGAAGTCGCCGCGCTTCTCGCCAGTCGCGGTATCCCTTTCGTGTTCACCACGGGCTACAGCGCCAGGACGTTGCCGGCAGGCTTCGCGGACAGGCCCTATGTCGGGAAGCCGTTCGAGACACGGCAGCTCGACGAGGCTCTGAGAGCGGCATGCGGGGACGGTGCGACGGCAGCATGAGATGCATGCGTGACGAACGGTTCGCCCGTCCAGTGGGAGAGCACGATGATGCCGGCAATTGTTTCAGGCGACCGACCGAAAACCAATTCCGCCAAGCGGCAGACGATGGCCGCGCTCACGCAAGCCCACGATTGGGCATCGACGCCGCTCGGCGAGCCGGGGCGTTGGCCGGAAAGTCTCAAGGCGGTCATCCAGGTCATGCTCGACTCTCGTTACGCCATGTGGCTCGGCTGGGGTGCGGACCTGACCTTCTTCTATAACGACGCCTATGCGGCGATGACGTTGGGTCCGAAGCACCCCTGGGCACTCGGCAAATCTGCACGGGAGGTATGGGCGGAGATCTGGCCAGACATTGGTCCGCGCGCCGAACAGGTCATGAGTTCAGGCGAGGCGACGTGGGATGACGGTCTGTTGCTTTTCCTCGAGCGCAACGACTTCCCCGAGGAGACCTACCATACCTTCTCCTACAGCCCCGTTCGCAACGGTAACGAGATCGGTGGCATGCTGTGCGTCGTCACCGAGGATACCGAGCGCAAGATCGCTGAGCGGCGTCTGAAGACGCTGCGAGAACTGGCCGACCGCAGCAACTCCGGAAAGACGGTCGAGGAGGCCTGCCGAGCGGCGGCCGACATACTTGGTGCCAATCCGCACGACGTGCCGATGGCTTTGATTTATCGGCTGGAGCCGGGCGGCCGAGCCGTGCTGGCCGGGATTGCTGGCGCGGAGCCGGGTTCGCCCCTAGCACCTGAGAGCGTCGAAGTGGGCAGCTCTGCTTGGCGATTCAATGAGGTGTTGGCTCGCAAGCAGGCTGTCGAGATTGCCGACATGCAGGATATCTTTGGCTCGGCTCCGCTCGGCTCATGGCCCGAGCGGCCGACCCGTGCTGTCGTGCAGCCGATCGCGAAGTCGGGAACGCGAGAGCTCGCCGGGTTTTTGGTCGGGGCCGCAAGCTCACGCCGGCCACTCGATGAGACGTACCGCGAGTTCTTCGGTCTGGTTGCATCGCAGATCGCGACCGCGATCACCAGCGCACAAGCATTCGCCCATGAGCGAGACCGCGCGGAGCAGCTAGCCGCGATCGACAAGGCCAAGACTGTGTTCTTCTCCAACGTCAGCCACGAGTTCCGCACGCCATTGACGCTGATGCTATCGCCGGTCGAGGAACTGTTGGCGAAGAGCCACACCGATCTGCCGCCGGCCGCGAAGGGCCAGTTGGAGGTGGTCAATCGGAACGGGCAGCGGCTGTTGCGCCTCGTCAACACGTTGCTCGACTTCTCGCGCATTGAAGCTGGACGTGTCCGAGCGACCTTCCGGCCGACAGACCTTGCCGCCTTTACCACGGAGCTCGCCAGTGTCTTTCGGTCTGCGACAGAACGCGCCGGTCTCGCGCTTGTGGTCGATGCGCCGCCAATTGGCGAGCCAGTCTACGTTGACCGCGAGATGTGGGAGAAGATCGTTCTCAACCTCCTCTCCAATGCCTTCAAGTTCACGTTCGACGGCGAGATTCTAGTCGCCCTGCGGAGTTCGGGCGATGTGGTCGAGCTCTCCATCTCGGACACCGGCACCGGCATTCCGGCCGAAGAGCTGGAGCGCGTGTTCGAGCGCTTTCATCGCATCGAGAATGCCCGGGGACGCACCCATGAAGGCTCGGGCATCGGCCTTGCGTTGGTGCAAGAACTGACGCGTTTGCATGGCGGGTCGGTCCGGGTCGCGAGCAGGCTGGGCAAGGGCTCCACCTTTACCGTGACCATCCCGTTGGGACGAGACCACCTGCCGGCCGATCAGATGAGCGAGGCAGGGAACATAAGACTGCTCGCATCGAGGCCGTACGTGGACGAGGCACTGCGTTGGCTTCCGGACGCTCAATCGGCGAAAGACACCACGCCGATGATTACCGACGACGACCCGCATGTCGCGACAATAAGTGCAAATGGCGCCGAGAAGCTGCCGAAAGTTCTGATCGCCGACGATAACTCCGACATGCGCCAATATCTGTCGCGGCTGCTGGCGACGCGTTTCCGAGTGGAAGCGGTCACGGACGGCGTGGCTGCATTGGCCGCAGCGCAACGGGAGGTGCCCGATCTGGTTCTCACAGATGTTATGATGCCCCAACTCGACGGTTTCGGGCTTCTGGCTGCGATTCGCGCCGATCCTCGCCTCCTATCCGTGCCGGTCGTCATGGTTTCGGCGCGGGCTGGCGAAGAGGCGCGAGTCGAGGGAATCGAGGCGGGTGCTGACGATTATCTGATCAAGCCGTTCTCGGCCCGCGAGCTGGTGGCTCGGGTCGAATCCAACCTAAAGCTCGCGAATCAGAGGCGATATGGCGAGGCACGCATAGCAGCGATCCTAGAGAGCATGCAGGACGGCTTCTACTCGGTCGACGAAGACTTCCGCTTCACGCGCTTCAATGCCGCTGCGAGGCGAGCATTCGCGGCGCAAGGGCTCGATGCCGACGCTCTGCTCGGCAAGCACATTTTCGACGAGGTGTTGCCAGAGGCGCGCGAGGACAAGGGCGGCCAAGCCTTGCTCACCGCCATGACCGAGCGGCGGTCGATTGCGGTGGACACTTTTTTTGCGCCCTGGCGGCGCTGGTTTCACATACGGCACGACCCAACGCCAGATGGCGGCGTCGCCACGTTTTTTCTCGACATCACCGAACAAAAGGAGGGCGAGGAGCGGCAACGTCTGCTGCTCGACGAGCTCAACCACCGTGTCAAGAACACACTGGCCATCGTGCAGTCGATCGCCGCGCAGACCGCTCGGGTTACCCCCGCACCACCTGAATTCGCCAAAACGTTCTCGGCGCGGCTGAGCGCCCTTGCCGGCGCACATTCGATCCTTACCCAGCGGTCCTGGCAGCATGCTTCTCTCTCTGAAATCGCTGCTCAGGCGATGGCGCCGTTCCGCCCAGCGGAGCGGGTCCGCATCGATGGCCCGGACGCCGTCATGCTGCCAACTGGCCACACCATGACCATGGCGCTGTTGCTCAACGAGCTTGCTACGAATGCCACCAAGTATGGTGCGCTCTCAACCGCGACCGGGCGTGTCGATATCCGTTGGCTTGTGTCCGCCGAAGGCGATATCGAGTTCACCTGGATCGAGTCTGGTGGTCCCGGGATCGAAGGGAGCCCCGAACGGAAGGGGTTCGGCTCCCGCCTCATCGAGATGAGCGCCTTACAGCTCAACGCTCAAACAGAACGCGTATTCGCCCCGACCGGACTGCATATCGCGATGCGCTTTCCGCTGCCACCAAAGCGGGAAGAAGCTCGGCGATAAGTAGTTCGCATGGAGTGCGCGTATACGTTGCAAAACGTCGTCCGGGCTCTTGCATCGGCGAACAAGGCTGGACCGCGAAGCTGCTTGGAGTCGCTTAAACGCGAATGAAGTCAGCTGTCTGTTGAGCTCTATCGAGCTTCGGCTGCTGAGTTCGGCGGCGGTCTTGGCGATCGGCAGCCTGGACGTCAGGCAGCCAGCGCTCGATCCGGTTCGGCAATTCTGGACTGGTATACGGTTACCGTGGGCCTCCATTTGCTATCCCGTAGCGGTCCCGCCGGCGGGTGTCTCCAAGGTTGGAGTGCAACTCTCCTCTGTTGTTGGAATGAATCGATAATGGAAGAGGACCTTGCGACCAAGAAAAACGGCCCTCGGCGGAAAGCCGAAGGCCGTTCTTCCGGGGTTTGCGTGCCGCAAGGCCCCCTACTTGGCCATGCAATTGCCACCCTGCATAGTGCCGGCCGCGCCATCGGTGGTGGTGCAAGCGCTGCCATCATCACCGCCACCCTTGTTGGACGCGTTGGAATTGGTTGTCTGGGCAAAGGCGGGGGCGCCCGCGAGTGTGACGCAAATCAGAGCTGCACCAAGGATCTTCGCAATCATAACGATACTCCTTTCTCGGCTTCAGTTTCCATAAGAACGCTTTGACCTGGCAGCGGGTTCCGACGTCCAGGGCAACGGGGACCCCAATTTTGCCGCATCTTGATTGGGTGCGCGCAACCCGCGCAATTCCGCCAAGAGCGCCGGGTAAACCTCTGCACCAAGACCAATGTCTTCTGCACCGGCGACGGAGTCAATTGCGCATGGGCCATGATGTCCTGCCAGATCGCCGCCAGCGCGCACCGCATCCAGTGTCGCACGGATCATCTTACTTATGCTGTCCATATTGCGCGTACTCACGGTTAGCCACTCTAAAACACTTCAATCAACGGCAGACCGACCGGAAGGTTCCACTTCGGCTCCCTGTTCCGCCACACGGGACGAGGTTGGAGGCGCTGAAAAGAATCGGCGCCGCGACAGGGCAGCGCCGATCCATCCATTTCTTGTTGGCTAGGCAGCGTTGCTGTTTTTCACGAAATGCGGGGCGTTCTTCAGAGCCTCTTTCGTGACATTCAGCTTGATGATCCGCTTGCCGTTCTCGTCAACGCCGATCTGCGAGGGATCGTAGGCAATGGCCACATCGGTTTGGCCGATCCCGAGGAAACCACCTACCCCGACGACAATGCCGGTAACATGACCCTGCTTATCGATGAGAACGTCATTGACCGAACCCACAGTTTCGCCGGCATCGTTCATGACGTAGGCGCCAATCACCCGACTCGCCAGCATGTCGTTGCCCTGTTGCGAGGGCAGATAGTGTACGGCGGCGGTGGACGTGGAGTCCGACGTTACCGGAGCGGTGGAGGTCACCGTCGTAGACGTCGATGTCTGCGGAGGTGTTTGATTCGTAGTCGTGATGGTTGCCGGCTTGCCGTCTACCGCCGGAACCTGATCATTCGTTGGGGTTTGTTGAGCGATGGCTGAGCCGCCCAAAACCACGGTGAGGGCGACAGCAGTGAGCAAAGCTTTCATTGGTGAACTCCTTAATTGTGTCGATATTCGCAAGACACCATTTGCGATGCCTGCATCGCTGGACGGAAGTGCTCAGTAAACGCCCGGCGGGTTGAAGAGTTCCAATGCATTTTTTGGCGGACGAGGCCAGGCGCCCGACCCTCAGGTGCCGCGGCGGCGGCGAGATTCCGTGTCTTCCGCTGTCTGATCGATTGCTTTGCACGGCGCGGGAACGTTGCATTCTGGCTTCGGCGATCGAAAAGGCGCAAAATGCCAATAGCAAGCAAAGCTGGGCTTCCCGCGCTTCGTGAAGTTGCACGTCGCGGACGGTTCGGACCGGACTCACGCGGCGACCGCCGTCGCCTCGCGGAAAGCGCTCGCCTGAGACGCCAGACCTGCGCCGTTAGGACTTCGTCGGCTTAGATTTCCGTGGTGCGCGCTTCTCGCTGGCATGTTCGGGCAGCCGCTTGCGCTTGGTATGCGTGAATTCTTCCAGCTGCTTTTCCGACATGGACTTGTACATTTCGCGAGACGCACCCTGCAATTGGGATTTCGACGTTTCGCCGCGCTTGGCTGAAAGCGCTGCTCCCGCGGCCTCTTGTTGCGCCTTCGATTTGGCTGGCATGACGCCTCCATTTTGATCGTGCCGAGACAACGCCACGAGGGACGGGTGGTTCCGGCAACCTACGTCAAGCGCCGCCGCCTGTTAGCAGCCATACCGTTACTGTGGCGAATCCCTGGGGGTGGGTGGAATTGCTCCATCGCGCCGCCGAGCCTCGCGGCCAAATCCCGCGCAACCAATCCTCAGTCGGCGCGTTTGAGCTGTGCTCTCCCATCCGCGCGGATGCCAAAAAGCATTGCAGGAGAACGGGCTGTAGCATCCGAAACCCAAGGCGGTTGGATAGAATGCCGTGACCGCTTGGGCAAAAACCCGACAACTATTTAAGGATCCGAGTGCAGTCATGGAGAATATGCAAAATCTGAGCGAGCTCTTCGAAGCCACCTTGCAAGATGTCTACTTTGCCGAGAAGATGCTGGTTAAGGCGCTGCCGAAAATGGCGAGCAAGGTTTCGTCGGAGGACCTGCGCCAGGGGCTCGAAGATCATCTCGAGCAGACGAGGGGCCACGTGTCCCGACTCGAAGAGGTGTTCAAGATCATCGGTTCGAAGGCCAAGGGCCGCGAGTGCAAGGCTATGCAGGGCCTGGTCGGCGAGACCGAGGAAGTGATGTCGGAAACGTCGGGCGCTGCCCTCGATGCTGGCGCCATCGGCTGCGCCCAAGCTGTCGAGCACTACGAGATCGCGCGCTATGGCACGCTGAAGGCCTGGGCCAAGCAACTTGGTCACGACGAAGCCGTCGATATTCTCGAGGCAACTCTCGAGGAGGAGAAGGCGGCCAACGAGACGTTGACCGAACTGGCTATGGCCGATGGGAACGCCAAGGCCGATGACATCGGCGGTGCAACGGCGCATGGCCGCAGGGGAGCCAAGAAAGCACACGCCAACTGAGAGGGACAGCTGGATCGGCGGGGCTAATTGCGGCCTCATCGCTCCGGGAACCGCCCGTGACTGAAACGAGTTCGGCGGCGAGTTGTATCAATCAGACTCGCTGCCCCAAAATCGTATCACCACATACGATTGCAGCGCCCAGTTTCGGTATCGGCAGAACTCAGAACCATCGGGGCCGGGCTCCATCGGCGCTGCGATATAAGGACGCCGACAGAATGAACGACGCTGTTTGTGGGTCTCAATGCTGAGAGAGTCGAGGCTCCGTGGGCGAAATATTGTCGAGCGGGCATTCGAGACACCAGATTAATCCGCGGGGTGCAAAATCGAGGGTCACCGATCCGTCTACGCACACCCGAACCGATGCCCCGCGCCGCCGCCGAACTGAGGATTAGGCTGGGTCCGGAAATCTTTATGCGGTCGCTCGTGCGGTCTGCAAAGGTGGCGAGCTGAGCACGAGCCTACTCATTGAGATCGACCCCACGCCATTCGGTTTTGACAGGGATGTTCTGGTTGCGGCCAGCGCCCGCACACGTTCGCCGAACCGTTCGAGGAATTCCTCCCCGGAGGTCGCCTTCGTCAGCCGGGTGACAGCCTGAACAAGTCCCATCTGAGGGCTGAGTGACAGGGCTCTGCGGTTCGCACGCATATGCAGGAACATTTCCGCGCGGACCGCGTTGGTAGAGCTCGCTAACTGCTGCCACACGACGGGCGGCGGGAAGCGTGGTGCTGCGTGACGTGCGCGCATTGGTGATTTGGTGACCAACGCTATCCAGGCTGGGAGCGCGCAATGCTAGCTGCAACCAGAGGCTTCTTGCATGACCTTTGGGCACTCGTCATCCCCTATTGGCGCTCCGAGGAGCGCTGGGTGTCGGCGGGGTTGCTGGCGACAATCATTGCGCTAAATCTGATCGGAGTCGCGCTCAGCGTTTCCATCAACTACTGGAATCAAAGCTTCTACAATGCCATGCAGTTTAAGGATCTTGCCGAGTTCCAGCATCAGCTTGCTCGTTTCGTCTTGCTCGCGGCGGCGACCGTTTTCGTGGCGGTCTACCAGACGTTTTTGCGCAGTCTGCTCGTCATTCGCTGGCGCCGTTGGTTGAGCAAACGCTACATTGCCTCATGGCTCGCGGATCGGGCCTTTTACCGGATGCAACTGACCACCACCCCGACCGATAATCCCGATCAGCGTATCTCCGAAGACATTAACAATTTTGTTACTCAGACTCTCGGATTGACACTCGACTTCATAACCTCCGCAACGACTCTCGTTTCGTTTTGTTCGATCCTTTGGTCACTCTCTGGAACGCTCACGCTGTTCGGAGTGTCGATCCCCGGCTACATGTTGTGGATTGCCATCGGGTATGCATTTGCCGGAAGTCTGCTGGTGGCCAAGATTGGTGGTCCGCTCGTCGGTTTGGTGTTCGAGCAACAGCGGGTTGAAGCCGATTTCAGATATTCACTCGTGAGGGTGCGTGAGAATGCCGAGGGCGTTGCGCTCTACTCGGGCGAGGCGCAGGAAATTCGCGAACTCGGTGAACGCTTTGGCGAAGTGACCAAAAATTGGTGGCGCATCATGTTCCAACAGATGAGCTTGAACTGGTTCTCAACAACCTATGCCCAGGCGGCCATCGTTTTTCCGTTTCTTGTCGCGGCTCCGCGGTTCTTCGAAGGGGCGATTCAGCTCGGCGGTCTGATGCAAGTCGTGTCGGCCTTCAGCACGGTGCAGGCAGCGCTATCGTGGTTCGTTAGTGCCTACGGCTCGATTGCCGAGTGGAAAGCGCGCGTCGACCGTTTGACGAGCTTTCGATCCGCGTTGGCGGAGCTAGCCGAACACAATGAGAAGTGCGCGCTGAAGCGTCATTCGACATCGAGTTCCGGGCTGGTCATGAACGACGTGGACATCCGATTGCCCGAGGGAACGGCACTATGGGAAGGCTTAAACCTGAGTATCCCCAATGGCAGCCGCACCCTAATAACCGGCCCTTCAGGATCGGGTAAAAGTACGTTATTTCGAGTATTGGCGGGGCTGTGGCCGTACTGCGACGGCAGCTTGAACTTTCCGAAGAATGATCGGTTGCTGTTCTTGCCGCAGCGGCCCTACATGCCGATCGCGTCCCTCCGAGCCGTCGTCGCCTATCCTGATCTGCCCGACGCCTATTCGGACGCGGAGATCCGCGAGGTTCTGGCATCGAGCGGACTTGGTGAACTGACGTGCCGCTTGGACCACAATCATCGTTGGGGCCAATCGCTGTCGGGCGGTGAGCAACAGCGGGTGGCCATTGCCAGGGCGCTGCTGGTCAAGCCGCAGTGGCTATTCATGGATGAGGCTACTTCGAACCTCGACGAAGCGAGTGAAGACGCCGTTTACAGACTTATTCTCGAGCGACTGCCTAAGACCAACCTCGTCAGCATTTCCCATCGCCTCGCCTTGTGTGCCTATCATGACACCCTGATCGTGATGTCACGGCGGGATGGTTTGACCATTACTCATCTGGCCCCGTGAGTTGGCCGCAACGGCTCGTCACGCAACTGAACCATACGGCGCCGGAGGCGTTTAGAATGAACGGCTTCGGCATCCATGGAAAACAAGTCATGAGCTACATCGACCAAAGCCTCGGACGGAATGAAAGCCTCCACTATAAGGCATACCTTCCCACCATTCGTTACGTGGTTGGGTGGGGATCGTTGATTGTAATATTGGCAGCGGCAATTGCCACATACCTAAATAACTTCGGATGGATCGCTGTTCTCCTCGTGTTGCTCGGGTTCTGGCTGTTTGTCGCTATCATGCTGCCGATATGGACGACGGAGATTGGCGTAACAAGCCAGAGGCTGGTTTACAAACGCGGGTTGTTTCGGCGGACGACCAAAGAGCTTCAACTCCGAGCCATTGAGGAGGTCAATTTGCAGCAAGGCCTGCTCGGGCGGTTTTTCAGTTATGGGAAAGTAGAGCTCCATGGAACCGGGGTGGACGACCTCCGGTTGCCGACGCTCGGAGATCCGATCGACCTACAAAGGGCAGTGCAAGAGGTCATAGGCGGTGCGGCTCAAGCGGGCCGCGTAGCGCCGCCAGCTCTAGGAATGACATCGCAGGAGCGCACCGGTTGAGGATCGCTCAGGCGATTTCGACGTCGTATCATCATATAGTTCAACACACCTGACCTGAGACCGATCATGCAAATATCTACCGGCTGTACCCTGCGCTATACGCTCGGCAAAGAGACTGGCTTCGTATTTCAGATCGAGGCTGCCAGAGCTGATGGGCAAACTGTTCTCAGCGAGGACCTGTTTTTGCCCGTCAGTGCCAGGACCGCCGTGTATACGGCCTACGAGGATCCTGTGACCCGCACGCGGCTGATCCGTGTTATGCTTGGACCGGGCCAAGTGGAGATCGTGTACAAAGCATCAATCGAACTCGTTACCGCGAGTGTCGAACCGGTTTGCGTCAACGAATTCGAGTTCGCCGCGCTGCCTATGGAATACCTGACATACCTGGCGCCCAGTCGCTACTGCCCTTCGGACGTCTTTGCGGAGTTTGCCTTTCAGACGTTCGGCACGATGCCTAAGGGCCATAGC
>Ga0209698_10006305_pt1 | contig 12634 bp, 9 predicted proteins | sample LitLauG_LLR_2012_FD_187203 | JGI IMG/M metagenome (GOLD analysis project Ga0209698, IMG submission 187203) | Freshwater sediment microbial communities from Pennsylvania, USA - Little Laurel Run_MetaG_LLR_2012 (SPAdes) (version 2) | ecosystem: Environmental > Aquatic > Freshwater > Creek >...
GGCCGTGGCGGCGTTGAAGCCGCTCGAAGCGATCCCCAGGACCCGGCCCCGCCTGGACGGCGCCGTCAGCATCGTGACCGCTGAGATGACGGTCAGCACGAACGACTGCAGCACCCCGGCGACGAACCACAAGGCGGCGGCGACCATCGGCGGTGGTCCGACTGAGGTCGCGAACAGCGGCAGGCACGACAGCGCCGCCAGCGGCAGCAGCAGCCGCAGCTGGTCGCGCATCGCCACCCTGGGCAGCAGCGCGGCGCCCAGCGCGGAGCCGGCCGGGACCGCGGCCAGCAGCACCCCGCCGACCAGCGGGGAAATGCCGGGCTCGTAGGCAAGGGCGATCGCTTCGGGGGCGACCAGGAACAGCGCGGACCCCCAACCGAGGACAGTGATGGCCCGGCGAACCGGGTCGCCGAACAGGTCACGCGCCCCGGCCCCGAGGTCGTCCAGCATCAGCCGGGCGGATGTTCCGCGGGCATCGGCCGACGGTCGGGCCTGGACGAACCGGCGGATGACCACCAGCGACACCAGGAAGGTCAGCGCATCCAGGGCCAGTGTTCGGCTCGGGCCCAACAGGGCCACCAGGGCGCCGCCGGCGATGGACCCCAGCACCTGGGTGGACAGGTGCACGGTGCGCGACAGACCCTGCGCGGTGACGTAGTCGACCCGGTCCACGACGACGTCGGGGTACAGCGACGCCCGAGCCGTGCCGAAGGGCAGCGACGCGAACTCGCTGACCAGCAGCAGCGCGAAGACGACCAGCAGGGATGCTTCGGTGGTGGCCAGCACCGCGAGCGAGCCGATGATCACGAAGCGGGCGCCGTCGCAGACCAGCATCACCGTGCGCCGTGGGTATCGGTCCGCCAGCGACCCCAGGACCGCCTGCCCGAGGACGCCAGGAAGGTAGGTGACCGCCAGAGCCAGCGCCCCGAACAGCAGGTTCCCGGTCCGCTGCAGCACCCACAGTGCGACGGCGACCCTGGCGGCCTGGTCTCCAATGTCAGACGCGGCCTGAGCGGCCAACAGGCCGCGGGCCTCGCGGTTGGCGAAGACCCGGCGGTAGGTCCCGTCGGTCGGGGAGGACTTGACACCGCTCACGCGTAGAAGACTCTTTCCACAACAGCTCGTGCGCGCCGGGTCGCCCGCCGGTAGTCCTCAACGAGCGCACCTGTCTGGCCGGGAGCGTAGCCCACGACTCGGGCCACGGCCGCGAGCTCGCGTGTGTCGGAGGGCAGCGTGTCCGAGGCCCGACCGCGGACCAGGATGACCGCGTTGCGGACCCGGGTGGCCAGACGCCACGCGTCGGACAGCACCGCCGCGTCAGCCGGAGCGACCAGACCGGCCGCCAGCGCACCAGACAGGGCGTCCAGTGTCCGGGTGGTGCGAAGCGCAGACACCCCGGCCCCGTGCCGCATCTGAATCAGCTGGATGGTCCACTCCACGTCGGCCAGCCCACCGGGCCCCAGCTTCAAATGCGTGCCCGGGTCGGCGCCGCGCGGCAGCCGCTCGGCTTCCACCCTGGCCTTGATGCGCCGGATCTCGCGCACCTCGGCGTCGGTGAGGCCTCCGCTCGGATAGCGCAGAGGGTCGATCAGAGCCAGGAAACGCTCACCGAGCGCGCCGTCACCGGCCACCGGGACGGCCCGCAGCAGCGCCTGGCTCTCCCACACGTGCGACCACCTTTCGTAGTACGCCGCGTAGGAGGCCAGGGTGCGCACCAGCGGCCCCTGACGGCCTTCTGGCCTCAGGTCGGCGTCCACGAGCATCTGCGGGTCCGGGCCTGGCAGTGCCAGCAGCCGGCGCAGCTCGTTGGCCACCGCGTGGGCCGCATCCGAGGCCTCCTGCTCGGAGGCTCCAGGCAGCGGGTCGTGGACGAACAGCACGTCCGCGTCGCTTCCGTAGCCGAGCTCGTCTCCCCCGAAGCGGCCCACAGCAACGACGGTGAGTCTGGTCGGCAGCGGACGTTCACGCTGGGTCTGCACCGAGGTGACAGCCGCCGCCAGACCACCGGCCAACGTGACCGCGGCCACATCGGACAGGGCCCTGCCCACCGCGTCGGTGTCCAGCAGCCCAAGCAGGTCAGCTGCCGAGATCCGGAAGAGCTCACGTCGCCGCAGCGCACGCACCGCCCTGGTGGCGCGCTCAGACTCGGTGTGCCGGCCGGTTGCCGCCAGCACCTCCGACAACAGCGCCGGCCGCCGGCCGGGCACCAGCTCGTCGTCGTCGCCGAGCAGCGACACCGACTCCGGGGCCCGCAGAAGCAGGTCGGTGGCGTACCGGGACGACGCCAGCACACGCGCCAGCCGCTCGGCCGCCGCTCCGGCGTCGCGCAGCAGCCCCAGGTACCAGTGGGTGGTGCCCAGTGCGTCGGAGACCTGGCGGAACCCCAGCAGACCGGCGTCAGGGTCCGGGGACTCGGCGAACCAGCCGAGCATCACCGGCAGCAGCGTGCGCTGGATCGCGGCCCGCCGGCTCAGCCCGGTGGTCAGCGCCTCCAGGTGCCGCAGCGCCCCGACCGGGTCGAGATAGCCGAGTGCCTCCAGCCGGGCTCTGGCGGCCTCCGGAGTCAGGCGGGCCTCGCCCGGCTCCAAGCGGGCCACCGCGTTGAGCAGCGGCCGGTAGAACAGCTTCTCGTGCAGCCGGCGCACCTCCCGGCTGTGCCGGCGCCACTGACCGACCAGCTCGGTGGCCGGGTCGGAGTGGAAGCCCATCGACCGGGCGATCCGCCGAAGGTCCGCCTCGTCGGTGGGGACCACGTGGCTTCTACGCAGCCGGTACAGCTGGATGCGGTGCTCCATGATCCGCAGGAAGCGGTACGCGCGGTCAAGCTCGGCGGCGTCGGCGCGGCCCACGTAGCCGAGCGTCGACAGCTGCTCCAGCGCGACCAGCGTCGTCGGGCTACGCACGAACACGTCGCTTCGGCCATGGACGAGCTGCAGGAGCTGCACGGAGAACTCGACGTCACGTAGACCCCCGGGGCCCAGCTTGAGCTCCCGGTCGGCGTCCTTGGGCGGGATGTTCTCCTCGACTCTGCGACGCATCGCCCGCGCGTCCTCGACGAAACCGGGACGGTCCGCGGCTTGCCACACCAGCGGCGCCACCGCGTCGACGTACTCCCGGCCCAGCGACAGGTCACCGGCGACCGGGCGGGCCTTGAGCAGAGCCTGGAACTCCCACGTCTGGGCCCACCGCTCGTAGTAGGCCAGGTGGCTGGCCAGGGTGCGCACCAGCGCCCCGGACCGCCCCTCTGGTCGAAGGTTGGCGTCCACCGGCCAGATGGTGCCCTCGGCTGTCTGGGCCGAACAGATCTGCATCACAGCGGCGGCCAGCCGGGTGGCAGTGACCAGGGCCTGCTTCTCGTCGCCGCCGGCGACAGGCTCGGCAACGAAGATCACGTCCACGTCGCTGGCGTAGTTGAGCTCGCGGCCACCGCACTTGCCCATCGCCACCACTGCCAGCCGGCACGGCTCGACGCCTGGGTCCAGCTCGCTGCGTGCGATCGCCAGGGCCGCCTCCAAGGTCTGACCCGCCAGATCGGCCAGCTCCGAAGCGACGTGCTCCACCGACGCGGACCCGGTGACATCACGGGCTGCCAGCCCCAGCAGCCTGCTGCGGTAGCCGACCCGCAGCCCATCCCGCGCAGGCAGCCCGACCAGGCCGCGCACCTGCGCCACCAGGTCCCCGCGGCTGCCGTCCGGCCGCTCGGACTGCAGGGACCGCCACTGCTCGGGGTGCCGGGCCAGGTGCTCCCCGAGGGCGACGCTGGAGCCGAGGACCGCGAGCAGCCGCAGCCGCAGCACATCGTCGGTGCGAAGAACGCGGCGCAGATGCGGACCCTCGGGTCCGTCCCCGGCGGCCGCCATGAGTCGCGCCACGGCCTCCAACGCAAGGTCAGGGTCTGCGGTCGCGGCCAGGGCGTCCAACAGGTCCTCGAGCACAGCTGGGGGGCCCACCGCTTCGATGAGCGGATCGGCCAGCAGGACCTGCGCGCGGCCGGCGTCGGCGAAGCCGGCGCGGACCAGGCGCCCGGCCACGCTGGCGATCCGGCCCTCGGTCACAGCTGCGACCCTAGCGATCCCTAAAGGATCGGAAGGTACCGGTCGCGTTCGAACGGGGTGACTTGTCCCCGGTACTCGGCCCACTCCTGCCGCTTGTTGCGCAAGAAGAAGTCGAACACATGCTCCCCGAGAGTCTCGGCGACCAGCTCGCTGGTCTCCATCACCCGCACTGCTTCGTTCAGCGACTGCGGCAGCGGCTCGATGCCCATGGCGCGGCGCTCGGACTCCGTCAGGGACCACACGTCGTCCTCGGCGCCGGGCGGCAGCTCGTAGTCCAGCTCGATGCCCTTCAGGCCCGCGCTGAGCATCAGCGCGAAGGCCAGGTACGGGTTGCAGGCGCTGTCCAGGCTGCGCACCTCGATACGGGTCGACTGGCCTTTGGCCGGCTTGTACATCGGAACCCGCACCATGGCCGAACGGTTGTTGTGCCCCCAGCACACGTAAGCCGGCGCCTCTCCCCCGCCGTACAGGCGCTTGTAGGAGTTGACCCACTGGTTGGTCACGGCGGTGATCTCCGGGGCATGCCGCAGCAGCCCCGCGATGAAGGCCCGCCCGACCTTGGACAGCTGGTACTCAGCGCCCGCTTCGAAGAACGCGTTTCGGTCACCCTCGAACAGTGACAGGTGGGTGTGCATCCCCGAGCCGGGATGCTCGGCGAACGGCTTGGGCATGAAGGAGGCGTAGATGTTCTGCTCCAGCGCGACCTGCTTCATGATCAGCCGGAACGTCATGATGTTGTCGGCAGTGGTCAAGGCGTCGGCGTACCGCAGGTCGATCTCGTTCTGGCCCGGCGCGCCCTCGTGGTGGCTGAACTCGACAGAGATCCCCATCGACTCCAGCATCGTGATGGCCTGCCGGCGGAAGTCCTGCCCGAGCCCGTGCGGGGTGTGGTCGAAGTAGCCGCTGTTGTCGATCGGCACCGGCAGCTCCCCCGGACCCGGCTTCCGCTCGAACAGGAAGAACTCGACCTCGGGATGGGTGTAGAAGGTGAACCCGAGGCCGGCGGCCCGGTCCAGGGCACGCTTGAGGACGTAGCGGGAGTCGGCGTAGGACGGGGTCCCGTCGGGCAGCAGGATGTCGCAGAACATGCGGGCCGCGCCGGGCGACTCCGATCGCCACGGCAGCACCTGGAACGTGGCCGGGTCAGGTTTGGCCAGCATGTCGGACTCGTAGACCCGGGCGAAGCCCTCGATCGCGGAGCCGTCGAACCCGATGCCCTCGGCGAACGCGCCCTCAAGCTCGGCCGGTGCCACGGCCACCGACTTGAGGAACCCGAGGACGTCGGTGAACCACAGCCGCACGAAGCGGATGTCTCTTTCCTCGAGCGTGCGGAGCACGAACTCCTGCTGCTTGTCCACCCGTGGAGTTTGTCGGGGCTGTGTTAACGGCGTGTTACATCCGCGGCCTGTTCGTGGACCGTCGCGGTCCAGATTCCTTGATCGACCCGGCGGTAGGCTGTGACGGTGACGGCGCTGCGTCTTGCCCTCGCCCAGGCCAACCCGGTCGTGGGCGACCTGGCCGGCAACACAGAGCAGGTCCTCAGCTACGCGCGTCGGGCCGTCGCCGAGGGCGCGGACCTGCTGGCGCTGCCGGAGATGTTCCTTACCGGGTACCCGGTCGAAGACCTGGCACTGAGGGGCTCCTTCGTCGCGGCCAGCCAGCAGGCGTTGGCCTCGCTGGGGCCCGCACTGGTCCGCGCCGGCGCCGCTGACCTGACCGTGGTGGTCGGCTACCTCGACGGCATCGTCGATGGGCGGGCGCGCCTGGGCCGGCCGCATGGGAGCCCGCAGAACGCGGCGGCGGTGCTTCACCGCGGCGAGGTGGTCGCCCGCTACGCCAAGCACCACCTGCCCAACTACGGGGTGTTCGACGAGTTCCGGTACTTCGTGCCGGGCCACAGCCCGTGTGTCGTGCGGGTGGCCGGTGTCGATGTTGCGCTGGCGATCTGCGAGGACCTGTGGCAGGACGGGGGCCCGGTGGCGCAGACACGTGAGGCCGGTGCCGGGCTGCTGCTGGTGATCAACGGCTCCCCGTTTGAGCTGGACAAGGACGACACCCGGCTGGGGTTGTGCCGTCGTCGGGCGGCGCAGGCTGGCTGCACGCTGGCGTACCTGAACATGGTCGGCGGCCAGGACGAGCTGGTCTTCGACGGGGACTCGCTGGTGGTCGCCGCCGACGGGACGGTGCTGCGCCGGGCGGCGGGGTTCGTCGAAGAGCTGGTCGTGGTCGATCTGGAGGTGCCCGCCGCGCAGACCGGACGCGTCGTCGCCGCTACGACCGGCGCCGCTGCGGCGCGGCGCACACAGGCGGCCGGTGCCTGGAGCCAGGTCGCGGAGCCGCTGGACAGCGAGGAGCAGGTGTATCGGGCCATCACACTGGCTGTCCGGGACTACGTTCGAAAGAACGGCTTCGCCTCAGTCGTGATCGCACTGTCGGGGGGAATCGACTCGGCGCTGGTCGCGGCGATTGCCTGCGACGCGGTCGGTGCGGACAACGTCCACTGTGTCAGCATGCCGAGTGCGTACTCCTCTGGGCACTCCCGCGACGACGCAGCGGACTTGGCCGAGCGGACCGGCTGCCACTTTCGGACCGTGGACATCGCCTCGATGGTGGACGCCTATCTGAAGGTGCTGGGCCTGACTGGTCTTGCTGAGGAGAACCTCCAGGCGCGAGTGCGGGGTACTGCGCTGATGGGGATCTCCAACCAGGAGGGCCACCTGGTTCTGGCCACCGGCAACAAGAGCGAGCTGGCGGTCGGGTACTCCACCATCTACGGCGACGCCGTCGGGGGGTTCGCGCCGATCAAGGACGTTCCGAAGACGCTGGTGTGGCGGCTGGCGCGGTGGCGTAACGCTGAGGCGGCCAGGGGTGGTAACACGGCCCCGATCCCGGAGTCCAGCATCGACAAGCCGCCATCGGCGGAGCTGCGTCCAGGTCAGCTGGACTCCGACTCGCTGCCCGACTACGCCGAGCTTGACGCCGTGCTCGACAGCTACGTCGAGCAGGACCGAGGCGCCGCGCAGCTGCTCGCGGCCGGATTCGACCACGCCTTGGTGGAGCGGGTCCTGAAGCTCACCGATGCCGCCGAGTACAAGCGGCGACAGTACCCGCCGGGCCCCAAGATCTCGTTCAAGGCATTCGGTCGGGACCGGCGCCTGCCGATCACGAACCGCTGGCGTGAGACGCCGCAGCCTTAGCCCTGCTCGGCGCGGATGCCGTCGAGCACCATGTCGACCAGCAGCTGCGATGTTCCGGGCCGAGGCGCACCCATGCCCACCTGCATCAGCTGCAGGTACAGCATGGGCGCCGCGATCAAGGTGGCGGCCAGCTCGATGTCCAGGTCGGCGCGCAGCTGCCCGGAGGCGATGCCCTCGGCGAGGACGACGCGGTAGCGCTCCCGCCGCGGCTGGATGACGCTGGTGAAGTACTGCTTGAACAGGTCCGGGTGCTGGGTGGCGTAGGACAGCATCCGGGGCATCAGGCGCCCGCTGCACGTTTCGTGAGTCTTGGCCCGGATCTGGTCGACCATGAGGACCAGGCGGTCCCGGCTGTTGGTCCCTTCGGGGATGTCGGGCAGGGCGTCGTTGAGCGAGGCGAGCGCGTCCTCGACGAGCTCCTCCTTGTTGGCCCACCGGCGGTAGATCGTCGCCTTGCCGACGCCGGCTCTGGCGGCCACCGACTCCACCGACAGCCCGTCGATGCCGCCCTCGACGATCAGGTCGAGGGTGGCATCGACGATTGCGGTATCGGCCTCGGCGCTTCGAGGCCTTCCCGGGCGGCGGACAGCCGCCGAGTCGGTGACGGTCATCACGCCTCGACCGCTGCCGGGGCAGGCACCGCTGCGGCATTCTGCTTCGTCGGCGGGGTGATGGTGGGCAGCAAGGTCCCGACGATCACCGCCGCTATCAGGACCACGATGGCCGAGATCAAGGTGGTGAAGTGCGACGCCGTCAAGAAGGCGTGGTAGGCGCCCTGCTCGATCGTGGACCGCACCGACGGCGGCATACCCAAGGCAACTGCCTTGTCCAGGACGACCTTGGTCAGTACCACCGACTGCGAAGCCGTCGCCTTGGCCGCCGGCGGGAGCGGGGCCAGCGAGGGCGCTGCGAGCGCCGCGTACTTGGTGGCCATGATCGTGCCTATGATCGCGACGCCGAGCGCACCGAAGACCTGCCGCACCGTGTTCTGTACCGCCGAGCCGGCCCCGACCCGAGCCAGCGGCAGAACGTTCTGCATCACCGTGGACGCAGGGGCGATCACGGCACCCATACCGAGCCCGAACAGGAAGAAGACGACGAGCACGAGGAACAAGGGGCTGTCGATCTGGAGCCGGGACAGGGCGAACTGGGCTCCCGCCACGATCAGCAGCCCGATCGTCATCGTCGGCCGGTAGCCGAACCTGTTGACCAGCTTGCCGCTGCGCGGGGCCGAGATGAGCTGCCCGACCGCGAACGGAAGGAAGCACAGGCCCGCCATCAAGGTTCCATACCCACGCAGGATCTGCAGGTAGAACGGCAGGGAGAACAGGATCCCGGACATGGCGAAGAACGACAGGCTCACCGCACTCAGGCTGACCGCGTAGCCCCGGTTGGTGAACAGCGACACGTCGAAGGACTTGTGGTCGCTGCGGGCCTCGTAGACGACGAAACCGGCCAGGATCAGACAGCCCACAACGATCGGGATCAGGACCGACGGGGCCGTCCACGTCAGTGTCTCCGAGGCGTGGATGATCCCGTAGACCAAAGTGACCAGACCAACGAAGGACACGACGAGCCCGATCAGGTCGAGCTTTTGGGCGTTGGGGTTGCGCGACTCCGGCACTACGCGCCAGATGCCGATCAGGCCGACGATGACAATGGGGACGTTGATCAAGAACACCGAGCCCCAGTTGTTGCCGGTCAGCCAGTGAGTCCAGCTGGGGTTCTGCAGCAGCAGCCCGCCCAGGACCGGGCCGAGTGCGACCGCGCCACCGACGGCTGCAGCCCACATGCCGATCGCGCGGCCCCGCTCGTGCGGGGGGAAGACGACGGTGATGATCGCCAAGGTGACCGGCAGGACCGCGGCCCCGCCGATCCCCATGAGGCCACGGAAGACGATCAGCATCGACGCTGTCGGGGCGAATGCACACAGCGCCGACGCGATGCCGAACAGGGCGAGGCCGATGGTCAGGATCTTCTTGCGGCCGTAACGGTCACCCAGAACGCCCCAGGTGAACAGCAGGGCGGCGAAGACCAGCACGTAGGCGTCGACCGACCACACGAGCTGGCTCTGCGAGGTACCCAGGTCCTTCTGGATCGTCGGCAGCGCGATGTTCAGCACCGTGTTGTCCAGCACCACGACCAGCAGGCTGACAACCAGCACCGCGAGGATGGTCCACCTGCGAGGGTGTCCGTCAGCAGTGGGGACCCAGTCGCCGGAAGCGCGGGCCGCCTGGGCCTGGTTCGCGGCAGTCTGCTTGGAGTTCACATGCGCTCCTTCGAGAGGCAGATAAGATCCGGAACTGTACCGTATCGAAAGTCACCCTAGCCTGGTGAGGTTTCGGGACGCAAGCCAAGCCGTCTCGCCGGGACCTCGACGGAACCCTGCGGGCATGTCACGCTGGGGCATCCGTACGGGGACCCCAACCTGGGGCCTCGAGATGGGAGTGCCCTGATGTCTGCCGCCCAGTCGGCCCCGACCGCACAGCCGGTCCGTCGCAACACCATCCGTGACCTCGCAGCCATGACCGGTCGCGGCGAGAAGTGGCCCATGCTCACCGCGTACGACCAGTACGCGGCGCAGATCTTCGAACAGGCCGGGGTTCCGGCGCTGCTGGTAGGGGACTCCGCCGGCAACAACGTTCTGGGGTACACCGACACCGTTCCGGTGACCGTTGACGAGCTCATCCCTCTGGTCCGCGCTGTGGTCGCGAGCACCCGGACGGCCCTTGTGGTGGCCGACTTCCCGTTCGGATCGTACGAGGCGTCGGCACAGCAGGCGCTGGAGACGGGCGTGCGGTTCTTGAAGGAAGGCCGTGCGCAGGCGGTCAAGCTGGAGGGAGGGCGCCGGGTCGTTGCGCAGGTGGAGGCGCTGGTCTCCTCGGGCGTCCCGGTGATGGGACATCTGGGCCTGACCCCGCAGTCGGTGAACACCCTGGGCGGGTACCGGGTCCAGGGTCGAGGCGAGGCCGGGGACCAGCTGCTTCGGGACGCCAAGGAGCTCGAGCACGCCGGAGCGTTCTCAGTGGTCCTCGAGGCGGTCCCGGCCGATCTCGCCCAACGAGTCACGGCGGCGCTGTCGATCCCCACGATCGGGATCGGGGCGGGCAACGGAACTGACGCACAGATCCTGGTGTGGCAAGACTTGCTCGGCCTCAACGACCGGCCACCGAAGTTCGTCCGCCCCTACGCCGATCTTCGGACAGTGATGTCAGACGCGGTGCGCGCCTGGTCCCAGGATGTCCGCGCAGGCACGTTCCCGGACGCCGAGCACTCCTACACCTGACCGGGGCGCTGCACCTGGCCCGAAGGCTGCGGGACGGTCATGACTGCGTCGAGCTGGGTCTCCAGCAGGTCTCGGGCTTCGACCAGCGAGGGGCCGTACCAGGTCAGGTGTCGTCCCGAGACCAGGGCCACCTGTCGGCCCGGGAAGGCCTCGGGGCCGTCGGCTGCGCTGAATGCGTAGGGCTCGTCGGGTAGGACGACCAGATCGGCGCCGCACGCCCGCAGCTGCTCGATGTCGGTCTTCGGGTAGCGGTCGGGGTGGGTGGCGTAGATGTTGGCGATGCCGAGCTGGCGCAGCAGGTCACCGGCGAACGTGTCGGACCCCAGGACCATCCACGGGCGGCGCCAGATCGGCACCACCGCCGTGAGTCGCGGTGGGCTCCCGTCATAGGTGTTCGACCAGACCTGTCGGGCCTGGTCGAGCCATGGCGGCGGCGCAAGCCCGCAGGCGGCCAGCATCCGGCCCAGCGACTCGAAAGCCTCGGGCAGAGTTCGAGGCCGGGTGACCCACACCGAAAGGCCGCCGGCCCGCAGGGCGTCGATGTCAGCGGCCCGGTTCTCCTCTTCGTTGGCGACAACCACATCTGGGGCTAAAGCCACCACCGTTTCGACGGCCGGGTTCTTGGTTCCGCCGACACGGGTCACCTGCAGCCCAGCCGGATGGGTGCACCAGTCAGTGGCCCCCACCAGCAGGCCAGGGGCCGTGACGGCAAGCGCCTCGGTCAACGACGGCACCAGTGAGACCACCCGGTGGACCGCGTCGGGGCGGTGGGTGCACGCGGTGCCCTGGTCATCGAGCCCGCGGCCGACCGACTGAGTCTGGTCCCGCCCGTGACCGTTCGGGCCTGGTTCGTGGACCGGGCCAGACATCCGTGACTCGAAGGCCGGCGTGCACCTTGTAGCGGCGGTTCACCGAGATGAGGTTCGCGGTCAGCGCCTCCACCTGGCCAGCGTTGCGCAGGCGACCCGCGTAGACCCCGCGCAGCCCGGGAATCGTCTGCGCGAGCGCCTGCACAGTGTCAGTCGCGGCCCGGTCGTCACCCAGGACCAGAACGTCGGTGTCGACCGAGACGACAGTGGTGTCCAACAGCAGGACAGCGCTGAGATGGTGGAAGGCCGCAACCAGCCGCGAGTCCGGCAGCAGCGCCGCTGCCTGCTGCGCGGCCGAACCCTCCTCGACGTCCAGGGCAAAGGCGCCCTGCTTGTCGAAGCCGAGCGGGTTCACGCAGTCGACAACGACCTTGCCTGCCAGCTCCGCAGCCAGCCCTGACAGCAGGCTGGCGTGGCCGTCCCATGGGACCGCGACGATCACCAGGTCGGCCGAGCGGGCGCAGGTCTGGTTGTCAGCGCCGCTGACACCGTGCCCGAGCTCGGCGGCGGCCGCCTGCGCGCGGGCTGCGTCGCGGGACCCGATCTGGACCGTTTGGCCGGCGATGGCCAGCCGAAGAGCAAGGCCCCGACCCTGCTCACCGGTCCCCCCCAGTACCCCCACCTTCAGGGCGGAGACGTCGGCCGGTACCTAATCTCTTGGTCGGGTATGTGGATGCAGTACGGCCAGTGGCTGTCCCAGCCGCGTGAGATCGGCATCTTCAGCCGTCCGCGAATTCTTATACGCGAAATCACGGGCAAATTACCGTATTGCATTCATGCAACCTTCTTGCGGCGGATCTTCTTGAACAACAAGAGCGTGCTTAACGTCCTTCACGCCAGCGACAACGAGGACGACCTGAAGTGTCTCGTTGCGGTGTTGAACAGCAAGCCCTTTTCAATGTTCTATAAGGCTCGCGCTGTCAAGGGGGCCAGGACAGTGTTTCCTAAGATTGTAATTAATAATTTGCGTGAGTTGCCCTATCCAAAAACGATCAGACAGAAAGACAAAGACTCTCTTTGCAGACTAGTTGACCAGATAGTGGAAATGATCGAGCAAAGAGAAAAGCATGCGGACGAATACCGGCGCGCAGCCCTGAATCGGGTCATCGGCGAAATCGATGAAAAAATAGATGCAATTGCGGCGCGCTTGTACGGGCTGGATGAAGACGCCGCCCAATCTCTCGAGCGAACTGCACTGGAGGCGGTCAAGTGATGACGACCATAGAT